>Ga0196960_10000137_pt1 | contig 28777 bp, 28 predicted proteins | sample S3v_5metaG_FD_183187 | JGI IMG/M metagenome (GOLD analysis project Ga0196960, IMG submission 183187) | Soil microbial communities from Anza Borrego desert, Southern California, United States - S3+v_5 | ecosystem: Environmental > Terrestrial > Soil > Desert | place: USA: California | collected...
ATGCCCCGGGAGATCGGGGTGCGGCACCGGTCGCTCTTCCAGTTCCACGGCATCTACGTGCACCTCATCGGCTTCGACCGGCCGGCGCCCGAGGCGATGCAGGTGGCGCAGTCACTGCCGGGCTTCCGTGCGATGAGCGAGGAGCTCAGGCCCTACATCGAGGCCTACGACCCCAACTGGCGCTCACCGCAGGACGCGATGGCCCACCGCTTCTACCACTGGACTTCGTCCCCCGAGTGACGCCGACTCGGCAGCGAGCGGTTGAGAGGCTCCGATGACACGTTCGTCGATGACCACCCCGGGGACGTCCGCACCGCCGGCCCCCCAGGGCTGGATCTCCTGCCCCGCGTGCGGGTGGTTGCTGTACTGCAAACGGCTCGAACGCGACCTGCATGTCTGCCCGGAGTGCGAGGAGCACCTGAGGCTGAGCGCACGAGCCCGCGTCGACCTGCTCGTCGACAGCGGCAGCTTCACCGAGACGGTGTTCCCCCGACCCGACGCCGACCCGCTCTGCTTCACCGACCTGCGTCCCTACCCCGACCGGCTGCGGGACGCCGAGCACCGCTCCGGGGAGTCCGAGGCGGTGCTCGTGGGGTCGGCCCGGATCGGCGGCGCCCCGCTGGTGCTGGCCGTCATGGACTTCGGCTTCCTCGGCGGCAGCATGGGCGTGGAGGTCGGACGCCGGGTGAGCGGAGCAGCCGCGCAGGCCCTGGAGCAGCGCCTGCCACTGCTCACCGTCTGCGCGAGCGGCGGCGCCCGCATGCAGGAGGGCGTCTTCTCGCTGTTCCAGATGGCACGGGTCAGCGAGGCCTTCGGCCGGCTCCGCGAGGCCGGCCTGCTCACCGTCTGCCTGCTCACCGACCCCACCTACGGTGGCGTGTCCGCCTCGTTCGCCACCCTCGGGTCGGTCCTGATCGGTGAGCGCGGGGCCCACGTGGGGTTCGCCGGACCGCGGGTCGTGCAGGAGACGATCCGGGCCGAGCTCCCCAGCGACTTCCAGACCGCGGAGTTCCTCCTGGCGCACGGCCTGGTGGACCGGGTCGAGAACCGGGCGGAGCTGCGGCCGCTGCTGATGCGGCTCCTCGCACTGCACGGGCAGGACCGGGAGCACGATCAGGTCGTCGACGACCCCGCGCCGGGTCCCGACGACGCGCGGGACGACTCGCCGGAACCCCAGCACGACGACAGCGACCCCTGGGACGTGGTCCAGCGGGCACGGGTCGTCGAGCGGCCCACCACGCTGGACTACCTGCACACGGCGTTCGACGACTTCGTCGAGCTCCACGGCGACCGCGCCTTCGCCGACGACCCGGCCGTGGTCGGCGGGATTGCCTCGATCGGCGGTCACCGGGTGGTCGTGCTCGGCACCGAGAAGGGGCACTCGGTCCGCGAACGCGTCGCCCACAACTTCGGGATGCCGCATCCGGAGGGCTACCGCAAGGCACTGCGGCTGCTCGGGCACGCCGAGGCCCACGCGATGCCCGTCGTCACGCTCGTCGACACACCCGGCGCACATCCGGGACCGGACGCCGAGGAGCGCGGGCAGTCCCACGCGATCGCCGAGATCATCATGCGCAGCAGCCGGCTGCGGGTCCCGATCGTCGCGGTGGTGACCGGGGAGGGGGGCAGCGGCGGCGCGCTGGCCCTGTGCACCTCCGACCGGCTGCTGGTCCTGGAGAACGCCTACCTGTCGGTGATCAGTCCCGAGGGGTGCGCGGCCATCCTGTGGCGCACGGCCACCGCGGCGCCGACTGCCGCCCGGGCGATGCGACTGGGCGCGGCACACCTGTACCGGTCGGGCATCGCCACCTCGGTGGTCGCCGAACCCCCGGGAGGCGCCCACACCGACCCGGCGGCGGCGGCACGACTGCTCCGGGGGGCGCTCGTCCGCGAACTCGACGAGCTGTCCGGCCAGGACGTGACCACCCTGCTGCTCGCCCGCTCGCTGCGGTTGTCCGGCATCGACGGGGACGACGGGCGGCCGGTGCGCGCGCTGCAGCCCGTCGTCCCGCTGGAGCGTTGACCGTGCCCCCCGGTGAGCTCTCCTCGAGAGCGGCGACGAGCGGCACCCCCGCGTCGGCGGAGGAACGGACGCTGCGCGACGACGTCGTCCAGCTGGCCCGGACCCTCCCCGGCGACCTGCGCCGGCTCTGCGTGCGCAGCGGGGAGAGCGTCATCGAGGTCGAGTGGGCCCCCGAGGACCGGGCCGGCGCCTCCTCCACAGCGCGCGCCGCGGTGGGCGTCGCCCCCGCGGCCGACCCGCCTGCGGGGACCGACCTCCCGGCGGACGTCACCGCCGTCCCGGCGCCGCTGGTCGGCACGTTCTACGTGGCCGCCTCCCCGGACGCCGATCCGTTCGTGCAGGTCGGCGACACGGTCGAGCCCGGTCAGACGCTCGGGATCGTGGAGGCGATGAAGCTGATGAACCCGATCGTGGCCGAGGAGGCGGGCGTGATCACCGAGATCCTGGTCGGGGACGCCGAGTCGGTCGAGTACGGGCAGGTCCTGATGTACCTGCGCACTGCGGGAGGACCGCGGTGATCAGCCGGCTGCTCATCGCCAACCGCGGCGAGATCGCCGTCCGCATCGCGCGCGCCTGCCGGGAGCTCGGCATCGAGGTCGTGGCCGCGTGCTCCACCTCGGACCGGCACTCGGCGGTCGCCGAGATGGCCGACGAGGCGGTCCACATCGGTCCGCCGGCGCCGCGACGCAGCTACCTGCACGTACCCAACCTCATCGAGGCGGCGCTGCGCACCGGCGCGGATGCCGTGCACCCGGGGTACGGCTTCCTCTCCGAGGACCCTGACTTCGCCGAGATCTGCGAACTCGAGGGACTGACCTTCGTCGGCCCGCCGCCGGAGGTCATGCAGCAGATGGGCAACAAGGCGACGGCGCGCCGGTTGATGGCCGACGCCGGGCTGCCACTGCTCCCCGGCGTGGTCGAGCCGGTCCGGACCGCCGACGAGGGCCGGGCCATCGCCGACGCGATCGGCTACCCGGTGATCATCAAGGCCGCCGCCGGTGGGGGCGGTCGCGGGATGACCGTGGTGACCGACCCCGCCGAGTTCGCGGACGCCTTCACGGCGACCCGGGCGGTCGCCCGCGCCGTCTTCCGCGACTCGACCGTCTACGTCGAGCGCTACCTGTCACGCGCCCGCCACGTGGAGGTGCAGGTCCTCTGCGACGGGCACGGCTCCGGGATCCACCTCGGAGAGCGGGACTGCTCGCTGCAGCGGCGGCACCAGAAACTGCTCGAGGAGGGACCGGCGGCTCACCTCTCCCCCGGTCAGCGTGCCGAGCTGGGCGCCCTGGCCGTGCGCGGGGCGCTCTCGGTCGGCTTCGCCGGCGCGGGGACCGTCGAGTTCCTGGTGGACGAGGCGGGCGCGTACTTCATGGAGATGAACGCCCGCATCCAGGTCGAGCACCCGGTCACCGAGATGCTCACCGGGGTCGACCTGGTCCGTGAGCAGCTGCTGGTCGCGGGCGGCCGGCGACTGCAGCTGCAGCAGGAGGACGTCGTCCCCCGCGGGGCTGCGATCGAGTGCCGGATCAACGCCGAGGACCCGGCCCGCGGCTTCGCGCCCGCCCCCGGGCACCTCGACGTCCTGCGCGCTCCCGGCGGCCCATGGACGCGGTTCGACACCGGATACCGCCAGGGCGACGACGTGAGCCCGCACTACGACTCGCTGCTCGGCAAGCTCATCGTCTGGGCCCCCGACCGCGACCAGGCGATCAGGCGGATGGACCGGGCGCTGGCGGAGCTGCGGGTGGAGGGGCCGGGGCTGCGCACGACCGTCGACCTGCAGCGGGCCCTCCTCCGGCACCCCGACGTGCGCGCCGACCGGCACGACATCGAGTTCCTCGACCGCTCCCTGCCCGCGCTGCTCTCGCGGGCAGCCGCACTCAGCGCGACCCCGCCGCGGGCGCTGCCCGCGCACGGCCCCCTGCAGCTCGTCCCGGACCCGTCCGACCAGGACCGACCGGGATCGCTCGTCCCCACCCCACCCCAGGAAGGAACACCGCCGTGCCCGATCCGTCGTTCACCCTCGAGGACCTGATGGACCTGCTGTCGGAGAAGGCCGGCCTCCCGCCGGACTCGCGCACCACCGACCCCGACGCCCACTTCTCCGACATCGGGCTGGACTCCCTGGCCTTCCTGTCCATGCAGACCGAACTGCACGACCGCTTCGACACCGAGATGCCCGACGACAGCCCCGAGCGGTACTCCCTCGGCGACATCGTCGCGACCGTCAACGCCGCCCTGTCACAGCCGGCCTGAGCGAGCGCCGCCGTCCCGTTCCATCGACCGCCGGAGGAGCCACCATGAGCACCCTCGAGAACACGAGCCGGACCGTCGGCCACACCGACAACTCCATCCTCATCGACGCGGACATCGACTTCGTCTGGCAGATGACCAACGACCTGCCGTCCTGGCCGGAACTCTTCACCGAGTACGCCGAGGTCGAGGTGCTCGCCCAGTACGGCACGACCTTCCGGTTCCGGCTCAAGATGCACCCGGACGAGTCCGGCCGGGTCTGGAGCTGGATCTCCGAGCGCACCCTCGACCAGGCCGCCCACGAGGTCGTCGCAAAGCGGCTCGAGCCCGGCCCCTTCGAGTTCATGAACATCCGGTGGAACTACACGCCGGAGGGCACCGGCACCCGGATGCGGTGGCAGCAGGACTTCCGGATGCGGCCGGAGGCGCCCATCGACACCGCGGGCATGACCGAGCGGATCGACGCCAACAGCAAGGTCCAGATGGCGATCATCCGGGACAAGGTGGAGGCATCCGCCGGCCGCCGTCCGGGGTCGGCGAGGTGACCGGCCCGGTCACGGGGGCGGCCCTGGTCCTCCAGGGCCAGTACAGCGTCGTCCCCGGCGCCCTCGAAGGGTGGCTGCACGACCACGCGGCCCGGGACGTCGTGGCCGAGGCCTCCGACGTCCTGGGACGCGACGTCGTCGACTGGTGGGGTGACCCGCTCGACCTCTGCGACCCGGTAGCCGCCGACCTGGCGGCCGTCGTGATCGGGGTCGCGGGCTCCCGCAGCCTCGCGCACTCCGGCCTCGAGCCCGTCGTCGTGGCCGGACACGGGGTCGGCGAGTACGCAGCGCTGGTGGTCGCCGGTGCCCTCCGGCTGGACCAGGTGGTCGACCTCGTCAACTGTCGGGGGGAGATGCTGGTGCACTCGCAGCGCCCTTCCTGCGCAGGCATGGCGGCCGTCGTCGGGCCAGGGGCCGGGGAGGTCGCCCGCGCGGTCGTGGCGGACCTCGGCACGACCAGGAGCCTGCGGATCGCCTGCTTCGACGGTCCCGCACAGGTGGTGCTCTCCGGCCGGCGCGAGGAGCTGGCCCTGGCGCGTGAGGGCGTCGTCGCCGCCGGTCTGGACATGGTCCGGCTGCCCGGGCGAACCGCCTGCCACGGCCCGCTGGTGCAGTCGATCGCCGAGCGCCTGGACGGCGCGCTCGCCGAGTTGGACTGGTCCGTCCCGGACGTGCCCGTCGTCCCGAACGTCGACGCCCGTCCGTCCCGCGACCCGGACCAGCTGGCCCGGTGCCTGGGTCAGCAGCTGACGTCCCCGGTGCAGTGGGAAGCCACGTCCCACGCGCTGGTCGAGGCCGGGGCCACCTGCCTCGTCGAGGTGGGGACCGCCCCGGTCCTGGGCCCCCTGGTCCGCCAGGTCCATCCCCACCTCCCGGTCCACCTGGCCGACGGGCCGGCTCTGCCGGCCACCACCGCACGCACGGAACAGACGCTCACCGGCGCGGCTCCCACCCGAGGAGAGAGATGACGACGATCCAGCACCCCACGACCACGGTGCGCTGCGGGCCGACCGTGTCCCGAGCGGACACCCCCCCGAACCGCCGCCGCGGCGGTGACATCCGCGTCCTGCTCTCCCCGGCGAGCGTCGGGTCGACCGCGGGGTTCCTCGGCACCCTCACCCTTCAGCCCGGGGAGGTGGTCACCGAGCACTGGCACCCGTACTCCGAGGAGTTCCTCTACTGCGCCAGCGGCGAGGTGGTGGCCACCCTCGACGGCGAGCAGCGGCGGCTGCCCGGCGAGTCGGCCGTGCACATCCCGATCGGCGTGCGGCACCGCATCGTCAACGACGGGACCGAGCCGGCACAGCTCGTCTTCTTCTGCGGTCCGCTGGCTCCTCGGCCGGAGCTCGGACACGTCGACACGGAACTCCCGCCCGGCTCCACCCACCTGCGGTGAACGCGACACGCCGCCGGGTCGTGATCACCGGCATCGGGGTGGTCGCGCCGGGCTCGATGGGCCGCGAGGGCTTCTGGGACATGCTCACCGCCGGGCGGACGGCGACCCGGCGGATCACCTTCTTCGACCCGAGCCGTTTCCGGTCGCAGGTCGCCGCGGAGGTCGACTTCGACGGCCGTGCGCAGGGGCTGACCGCCCACGAGGTGTTCCGCAACGACCGGTTCGTGCAGATGGCCATGGTGGCCGCCGACGAGGCTGTCGCCGACAGCGGGCTGGCGTTCGGGACCGGTGACGCCCCGGACCCGGACCGGGTGGGGGTCACCCTGGGCAGCGCGGTGGGGGCCACCATGCGGCTCGAGCAGGAGTACGTGGCGGTCAGCGACGCCGGCACCCACTGGCTGGTCGACCCCCGCTACGCCTCGCAGTTCCTGCACCAGGCGCTGGTGCCCAGCTGCGGAGCCACCGAGCTCGCCGTGCGCTTCGGCGCCCACGGGCCGGCCACCGTCGTCTCCACCGGCTGCACGTCGGGCATCGACGCGGTGGGCTACGGCAGCCAGCTGATCGAGGACGGCGACGCCGACGTCGTCATCTCCGGCGCCAGTGACGCCCCGATCTCGCCGATCTCGATGGCCTGCTTCGACACCATCCGGGCGACGACCGGCAACAACGCCGACCCCGAGCACGCCGCCAAGCCCTTCGACGCCCGCCGGGACGGCTTCGTCATGGGCGAGGGGTCCGCGGTGCTCGTCCTGGAAGAGCTCGAGCACGCCCGCCGCCGCGGCGCGGAGGTGTACTGCGAGATCAGCGGCTACGCCAACCGCTGCAACGCCTTCCACATGACCGGGCTCCGGCCGGACGGCGTCGAGATGGCCGAGGCGATCCGGCTGGCGCTGGACCAGGGCCGGATCGACGCGGACGAGGTGGGTTACGTCAACGCCCACGGCTCCGGCACCAAGCAGAACGACCGGCACGAGACGGCTGCGGTCAAGCGCAGCCTGGGCCCGACCGCCCAGCGGATCTCGATGAGCTCGATCAAGTCGATGGTCGGCCACTCGCTGGGCGCCATCGGGTCGATCGAGATCGCCGCCACCGCCCTGGCCGTGCAGCGAGGCGTGGTGCCGCCCACGGCCAACTACGAGGTGCCCGACCCCGAGTGCGACCTCGACTACGTGCCGAACACGGCCCGCGAGCAGAAGGTGGACGTCGCGCTGTCGGTGGGCAGCGGTTTCGGGGGCTTCCAGTCGGCGATCGTGCTGGCGCACCCGTCGCGGAGGACACCGTGACGGGCCTGCTGGTGACCGGGATCGGCGTCGTGGCGCCGACCGGCGTGGGCGTCGAGGCGCACTGGTCGTCGCTGGTACGGGGCGAGCCGGCGATCGGGCCGATCGAGGGCTTCGACCCGGCGCGGTACGGCGTCACGCTGGCCGGCCAGGTGCGCGACTTCGACCCGGAGGCGCACGTCGCGCCGCAGCTGAAGGTGCAGACCGACCGCTGGACGTGGATGTCGCTGGCGGCCGCCACCCTGGCGGCCCAGGACGCCGGCTACGAGGCGCCCGAGGACGCCTACGCCACCTCCGTCTTCCTGGCCGCGGGGTCGGGTGGCAACGAGTTCAGCCAGCACGAGATCCAGGGGCTGTGGGCCAAGGGACCCAAGTCGGTCGGCGCGTACCAGTCGATCGCCTGGTTCTACGCGGCCAGCACCGGCCAGATCTCCATCCGCGACAGCTACAAGGGCCCCTCGGGCGTCGTGGTGAGCGAGGGAGCCGGCGGTCTGGACAGCATCGGCTGGGCGCGCCGGGTGGTGCGCCGGGGCACCCCGGCGGTGCTCGTGGGCGGCACCGAGGCCGGCGTGACCCCGTACGGCCTGCTGTGCCAGGTGACCAGCGGCCGGCTGTCGACCGCGACGGCCCCCGAGGACGCCTACAAGCCGTTCGACCGGCGGGCGAACGGCCACGTCGTCGGCGAGGGCGGCGCGATCCTGCTGCTCGAGGAGCCCGGCGCCGCCCGGGCGCGGGGCGCGCGGCAGGTGTGGGGCGAGGTCGCCGGCTACGGCGCCACGCACGACGCCCACCACCACGAGGCCCCCGCGCCGGACGCCACGCAGTACGCCCGCGCGATCCGGCTGTCGCTCGCCGACGCCGGCCTGACCCCCGACGACGTCGACCTGGTCGTCGCGGACGGCGCCGGGGTGCCCGAGCTGGACGCGCTCGAGCTCGCCGCGATCGGCGACGTCTTCGGCGGGCGCACCACGCCGGTGCCGGTGACCGCACCATCGTCCTGGAGCGGTCGGCTGATGGCCGGCGGCTCGGCGCTGAACGTGGCCACCGCCCTGCTGGCCATGCGGGACGGGATCATGCCCGGCACCGCCCACCTCGACGACCCCGTCGAGGCACCCGGCGTCGACCTGGTGCAGCACAGCCGGGCCCAGCGGGTCGAGACGGTCGTCGTCCTCGCCCGCGGCTACGGAGGCTTCAACAGCAGCCTGGTCCTGCGCCCGCACCGGGAGGGGACGTCATGACGGCGCTCGAGGACCCGACCGCCACGGAGCGGGGCGGAGCGGTCCGCACGCTGCTGCGGATGCGCGTGCGGGAGGGCTGCGAGGCGCAGTTCGAGGAGGCCTGGCGCACGGCGGCCGTCCGGATCGCCGAGGAGCCCGGCAATGTCCGGCAGGAGCTGATGCGCGACGCCGGCGACCCGCGGACCTTCCTGATCACCGCCGACTGGGCCGACCGGGCCGCGGTCGACGCGTTCGGCCGCAGCAGCGCCCGGGAGACCCTCACCGCGGCGCTGCGCGAGCTGCGCGAGGACGCGTCCCGGGACACGTACGAGGTGCTGGCCAGCATCCCGGCCGGGCAGCCCCCGGAGAGGGGGCCGGCATGACGGCGCCGCCGGGCGACGGCGGCCGGGCGGCGGTGCGCACCATCCTGCGGATGCGCGCGCGGGAGGGCTGCGAGGCGGAGTTCGAGGCGGCCTGGCACCGGGCCGCCGCGGAGATCAGCCGGGTGCCCGGCAACCTGCGCCAGGAGCTCATGCGCGACGACGCCGACCCGCGCTGGTTCGCCATCGCCAGCGACTGGACCGACCGGGCGTCGGTGGACGCCTTCGGGCGCAGCGCCGCCCGGGAGACGCTGACCGAGGCACTGCGGGACCTGCGTGAGGATGCCACCCGCTCGACCTTCGCCGTGCTGGCGACGGTGCCGGCCGAGCCGCGGCGGCCGGTGCGCATCGACTTCTCCACCAGCGTCAAGCCGGGCGAGCAGGCGGCCTTCGAGCGCGCGTACCGGACGGTCACCGAGCGGATCGGGGACTCGATCGGGTACGTGCGGGAGGAGCTGCTGCGCGACGCCAGCGGCCTGCGCTACCACATCTTCGCGGAGTGGGAGTCCGAGGACGACTTCGTGCAGTGGGTCGAGGACCCGTCCCACATGGCGGCCGGCGCACCGCTGGCCCGGTGGCACTCGGTGGAGTTCCGGCGTGAGGTGCTGGAGATCCGCCGGCGGCCGGACGCGGACGCGGACTTCCCGCTGCTCCTCTCACCCGGCGGGGACGTCGAGGTGGAACGGGTGCGCGTCGACACCGCCGTCGCCGTCGAGCCCTGGGAGCAGGAGGCCTTCGAGCTCGCCTACCTCGCCGCCGCGCAGCTCGCCCGCAGCGCCCCCGGTCACGCCCGCGAGGAGCTGCTGCGTGAGCCGGACGCGCGGCGCTACCACGTCGTCGCCGAGTGGGACTCCGAGCAGCACTTCACCGACTGGGCGGCGGAGCCGACGAACTGGGCCGCCGGCCCGCTGGGCCGCTGGCTGAGCCGGGGCGAGGACCGCAGGGTCTTCGCGCTGCGCGCGCGACCGGTGCCGCCCTCGGTGGTGGCCGGGGAGCCGGTGCAGGTCGCCGAGGAACAGGCCGCCGAGCTCGAGCCGGCCGCCGTCGGCGCCGCCCTGCCCACCAGGCCGGTGCCCAGCGCCAGCGTGCAGGAGTTCGTGGAGAAGCCGGGCGAGGGGCACGCACCCGCCGCCGGGGCGCCGCTGCCGTCGCCGTCCGGCCTCGGAGAGGCTCTCCGCAGCACCGGGCGCGCGGTCGAGGTGCTCGTCGTCGGCGCCGGCCCGGCCGGCCTGACCCACGCCATCGAGCTGGCCCGGCGCGGCATCGCCGTCCGTGTCGTGGACAAGCGCCCCCAGGCGTCCACGCAGGCGGACAAGGCCATCGGCATCCACTGCCGGACGATGGAGATCTGGGAGGACCAGGGCATCGTCACCGACGCGATGGACGCCGGGATCTGGTTGTACGGCCAGACGGTGTTCGTCAACGGCGTGCAGACCCACCAGGTCGACTGGGCCGGCCTCGACGAACTGCCCTACGCCCACCTCGGGCTGCCTCAGTACGACACCGAGCGCATCCTCGGCGCCAAGCTGGCCTCCCTCGGCGTGGCCGTCGAACGCGGGGTGGAGCTGACCGGGTTCACCCAGGACGACGAGGGCGTCACCGCGCAGCTGCGGCACGCCTCCGGCGAGGGAGAGACCACCCGGGCGCAGTACCTGGTCGGCTGCGACGGGGCGCACAGCGCCGTCCGCGCCGGGCTCGGGCTGGCCTTCGAGGGCGGGCTGTCGATGTTCCCGCAGCTGTTCATGCTCGGGGACGTCGACGTCGACTGGGACCTGCCGGCCGGGCACCTGGTGCGCTTCGTGCGCATCGAGGGCGACGACTTCACCGGGATGCTCGTCTGCGTGCCGCTCAAGGGGCGCAACCGCTACCGGATCGCCACCCTGGCCCCCCAGCGCTGGCAGGAGGCGGTCGGCTCCGGCGTCGTCCCGGCCGGGTTCTGGCAGGAGTACGAGCCGCCGACGCTGGCCGACATGCAGGAGGCGATCGACGACCTGGGTCCGGCCGGGACGACGGCGAGCAACCTGCGCTGGTCGTCGATCTTCCGGATCAAGCACGGCATCGTCGACCGCTACCGCGAGGGGCGGGTCTTCGTGGCCGGCGACGCCGCGCACCTGCACCCACCCGCGGGTGGGCAGGGGATGAACACCGGGATCCAGGACGCCTGGAACCTGGGTTGGAAGCTCGCCCTCGCCGTCCGCGGGCAGGCCTCGCCCGGCCTGCTGGACAGCTACGAGGCCGAGCGCCGGCCGGCCGGGAAGATGATCGTCGACCGGGCGGTGTCCATCGCGTTCACCGACGAGATGGACATGGCGGACGAGAAGGCGCAGTTCCTGCTCGAGATGCAGATGACGATGAACTACGCCGGGAGCCCACTGGTGGGCCAGGCCGCCGACGGGGGGTTCGCCGGTGGCCCGGAGCCCGGGTACCGGGCACCGGACGTGCTGGGGCTGCGCCGGTTCGGGGTGGCCCACGACGTGCGGCTGTTCGACCTGACGCACGGCACGCACTCGACGCTGGTGTTGTGGGCCGACGAGGGCGTGGGCGAGGAGGAGCTGCTCGCCCTGGAGAAGCTGGCCGACTCCGCACGGCAGGCCGGCCGGGGCGAGGTGCACCCCTACCTGCTCGTCGACGCCGCCGCGGCGGTGCCCAACCTGATCGACCTGCCAGTGCTGCGGGACGCGCGGTCGACCTTCCGGGGCGCCTACGGCGTCGCCGGCGCGGGCACCGCGGCCTACCTCCTCCGGCCCGACGGGCACGTCGGCTTCCGCTCCCGGCCGGCCACCGAGGACGCCCTCTGCGAGCACCTGGCCGGGGTCTTCGCCTCCTGACCCCCCACCCGATCGGACCCACGCCCACCGAGAGGACCGACATGGCACCGACCACCGCGACCACCGACCAGCAGGTGACCGAGCCCCTTCCGGGCGCCGCGATCTACACACCCGCCTTCCGCGCCGACCCGTACCCCACCTACGCGCGCCTGCGCACCGAGAGCCCGGTGATCCGGGTGCGGACGCCGCGCTTCGACTCCTACCTGGTCACCCGGTACGCCGATGCCCGCCAGGCGCTGTCCGACCCGCGGCTGTCCAAGGACCTGTACCGCGCGGGCGACACCTACCTGCAGGTCTTCGGCGAGAAGGCGCGGCAGATCAACACCAACATGCTCAACTCCGACCCGCCCGAGCACACCCGGCTGCGGCGGCTGGTGACCCAGGCCTTCACCCCCCGGCGGATCGAGGCGATGCGACCCTTCGTCGAGCAGGTCGTCGAGGAACTGCTGGACCGGATCGCCCCGCTCGGCCGGACCGACTTCGTCGACGACTTCGCCCTGCGGCTGCCCCTGCGCGTGGTCGGCCAGCTGCTCGGCATCCCGGACGAGGACCACGAGGTCATCCTCAGCGGGACGCAGGTCATCCGCACCGTCGGGACCGGCGGCCGCAGCCCCCAGGAGGACCGCGCCGGCATCGCCGCGGCCCAGGAGCGACTGCACGCCTACTTCACCGACCTGGTCGCCGCCAAGCGCCGTGACCCCGGGGACGACCTGATCAGCGACCTGATCAGCGCGCGCGACGCGGGTGGCCGGCTCTCGGAGGCCGAGCTGATCTCGACGGCCTTCCTGCTCGTCTTCGCCGGCTACCAGACCACCTCGGACTTCCTGGGCAACGCCGTCGTGGCGCTACTGACCAACCCCGACCAGCTGGAGCTCCTGCGCGCGGAGCCGGAGCGCCTGCCCGAGGCCGTCGAGGAGCTGCTGCGCTTCGACGCATCGGTGCCGGTGTCGAGCTTCCGCTTCGCGAGCGAGGACATGGAGATCGGCGGTGTGCCGATCCCCCGGGGTTCGATCGTCACCGTCGTCCTCAGCTCGGCCAACCACGACCCGGCCCTGGTCGACGACCCGGACCGGCTGGACCTGCAGCGCGAGCCCGTCCAGCACATGGCGTTCGGCCACGGCATCCACTACTGCCTCGGGACGGCGTTGGCGCGGATGGAGGCGACGACGGCGCTGCGGCGGGTCCTGGTGCGGCTGCCGGACCTCCGGCTCGACGTCCCCGTCGACGAGCTGCTGTGGCTCCCGGCCGCGTCGGCCTTCCGGGGCCTGCTGGAGCTGCCGCTGCGCTTCACCCCGACCCAGGGACGCTGACATGACACAGATGTCCGAGCAGCAGACCGACCTCCCCCGCACCGCGCCGGCCACCGTCGAGACGTCCGGGCGGTTCAGGTTCGGCCCCCGCGAGGTGAACCGGATGGGCTTCGGCGGGATGAAGCTGACCGGTCCGCGCCTCGCCGGGCCACCGGCCGACCGCGACGCCGCCCTGGCGGTCCTGCGCCGGGCCGTCGAGCTCGGCGTGCAGCACATCGAGACCAGCGACCACTACGGCCCGCACGTGGTGAACCAGCTGGTCCGCGAGGCGCTGCACCCCTACCCCGAGGAGCTCGTCGTCGTCGCCAAGGTGGGGGCCCGCCGGACGCCGGACGGCGGGTGGGCCGAGGCACTGTCCGCTCCGGAGCTCCGCCGGGCGGTGCACGACGACCTGGACCAGCTCGGGCTGGACGTGCTGGACGTCGTCGTCCTGCGGATGCCGGGGATGGGTGACATCCCGGTGGAGCGCTCCCTCGCCGAGCCCCTCGAGGCCCTGGTCGAGCTGCAGCAGGAGGGGCTCGTCCGGCACGTGGGGGTGAGCCACGTGACGCCGGCACAGGTCACCGAGGCGCTCGGCATAGCGCCACTTGCGTGCGTGGAGCACAACTACAACCTGATCAACCGCGCGGACGACGACCTCGTCGACGACCTCGCCCGGCGCGGGATCCCGTACGTGGCGGTGCAGGGCCTGTCCTACACGACCCTCTTCCGGGTCCGTGGGCTCACGCCCGAGCAGTCGGCCGTGCTCGGGGGCGTCGCGCGGCGGGTGGGTGGGACACCGGAGCAGGTCGCCATGGCGTGGCTGCTCGCTCGCTCGCCGAACATGCTGCTCATCCCGGGCGCCACCACGGTGCCGGAGCTGGAGGAGCACCTCGCGGCAGCCGCGCTCGTGCTCGACCCCGTCGACCTGGCGGAGCTGGACAGCTTCGCCACCTCCCGGGCACCCGGCCCAGGAGCAGCAGTACCGACCAGTCCGCTGACAACGACCGAGGAGAAATCATGACGTTCCGGCCGTTCCGCAATGTGATCCTCTGCCACATGGTCCCCGGGAGCGAGGACAAGGTGGGCCCCGTCTTCGCCTACTACGACAAGACCACCCGGCCTCAGGACCTCGGGGTCATCGGGAGGTACCTGCTCTCGTACGAGGACCTCTACCTCCACGTCATCGAGCGCAAGGAGGACCCGGCGATCTCGGGCCAGCGTCGCGGGCTGCCCGCGTTCGAGGCGATCGCCGAGCAGATCGCCCCCTACGTCACCCCGTACCCCAGCTACTGGGAGAACCCGTCCCACTCCGTCGCCAAGGAGTTCTACTCCTGGGTGCCCGAGGGAGACGTGCCGGCGGAGCGGGACCTGACCGTCATCGTCCAGCGGATGAAGCCCGGTTCGGAGGAGGACATCGCCCGGGTGTTCGCCGACTCCGACGCCGGGGACCTGCCGTTGGAGACCGGCGTGACCGGTCGCTGGCTGTACTCGATGGAGGACGTCTTCGTGCACCTGCTGGAGCAGGACCCCGTGAAGGGTGCGGCGGTCCGGGCGAACCACGAGTCCCACCGACCGGCGTTCGCGAAGATCATGCAGGAACTCAGCCCCTACGTCAGCCCGTACGACCCGATGAAGTGGCAGACACCGAGAGACTCGGTCGCCCGCGTGTTCCACCGCTGGCAGGCCGAGGACTGGCACCCGGAGGGCTGAGGACCGTGATCAGAGGTCGGCGGGGAAACACCGTACCGGGCATCGCGAGCCGCTCCCTGGGCACGGGCCGGCGACGGGGAGCGGCGGTCGCCTGCGCCGTCGCGGTCGGGCTGACCGCCTGCTCGGACGGCGGGAGCAGCCCTTCGGCCGGGAGCGCCACGGTGTCCAGCAGTGCCGCACCGTCGACCGCCTCCGACAGTGCCGGAGCGTCCTCGCCCGCCGCTGCCGGAGGCGCCGCCACCGGCAGTGCCCCCGCGAGCAGTGTTCCCGCCGCCCCTCCCCCCACCGCGGCGCCGCCACCGGCCGCGCAGGCGATGACCGTGACGGCGACCGAGATGGCGTTCCGGCTCGACGACGCCGACGTCCCGGCCGGCGAGTACACCCTCACGCTCACCAACCGAGGCCGCTCGACCCACGACCTCGTGGTGGAGCAGGCCGGCGACGACGTCGCCGGGACCGACACGATCAATCCCGGCGAGTCGACGACCCTCACGGTCACGCTGACGCCCGGCCGCTACGTCTTCTACTGCTCCGTCGCCAACCACCGTGCGATGGGCATGGAAGTGGCGGTGACGGTGAGCTGATGCCTACCGTCCGGGGTCGCGGCGGCCCCAGACGGTGCGGCTCAGCCGACGAAGAGGCAGAACGGGTGGCCGGCCGGGTCGAGCAACGAGGTCCGCTCGGTCCATGAAGCCCGCGCACAGGCACGTACCGACGATCTGACCAGGCTGCCCCACCGGCGTTCCGCAGGTGGCTGGACCGGCACACCGAGGGGTTACCGCTCACCGTGGAGGCCGGTACCACCGCCCGCAGCCGAGCGCTTCCGCCGCAGGTGTCTCAGCGCTAAGGTTCCTGCGCATGAGCGTGCGCCGGGTCCGCATCGGGATCGACACCGGCGGCACGTTCACCGACGTGGTCGCGGTCGACGAGGACACCGGCACGGTGACCTCGACCAAGACGCCGTCGACGCCGGCCGACCCGGCCGACGGCTTCCTCGCCGGGGTGCAGAAGGTGCTCGGCCGACTCGGCCTGGACGGCGACGCGGTGACGGCGGTCAGCCACGGGACGACGGTCGCCACCAACCAACTGCTGGAGGGCAAGCTCGACCGGATCGGTTTCATCACCACCGAGGGCTACGAGTCGGTCCTGGAGATCGCCCGCCAATCGGTGCCGGACGGCTACGGCAACAGCTACTTCTGGGTGAAGCCGCCGCGGATCGTCCCGGCCGACCTGGTGCGCACCGTGCGGGGCCGGCTGGACCCCACCGGCGCCGAGGTGCGTCCCTTCGACGAGGAGGACGCCCGCGCGGCCGCGCGCTTCTTCCGCGCGGCCGGCATCGGCACGATCGGCGTCTGCTTCCTGCACGCCTACGCGGACGACGCCCACGAGCGCCGGATGCTCGAGGTGATCCGCGAGGAGCACCCCGGTGCCGTGGTCAGCATCAGCTCCGAGGTGCTGCGCGAGTACCGCGAGTACGAGCGCTCGATGACCACGCTGGTCGACGCCGCGGTGAAACCGAGGGTCGGCGCCTACGTCACCACCATCCGCGCCCGCCTCGACGAGATCGCGCCGGGTGTGCCGTTCTACGTGATGAAGAGCAACGGCGGTGTCCTGTCGGCCGAGGAGGTCGTGCACCAGCCGATCACCACGATGCTGTCCGGCCCGGCGGCCGGGGCCCTGGGTGCGGCGCTCATCGCGGGCACCGCCGGGTTCGACCGCGTGCTCACCTGCGACGGGGGCGGCACGTCCACCGACGTCACCGTGGTGATCGACGGCGAGCCGGCGCTGACCACCGAGGGCTCGGTGGGCGACTACCCGAGCAAGATCCCGATGATCGACGTGGTCACCGTGGGTGCCGGCGGCGGCTCGATCGCCTGGCTGTCGCCGGAGGGCACGCTCAAGGTGGGCCCGCAGTCGGCCGGCGCCGCCCCGGGGCCGATCTGCTACCCGGACGGTGGTGACCAGCCGACGGTCACCGACGCCCACGTCGTCCTCGGCCGGATCCCCCCGCACCTGCTCGGCGGTGAGATCCCGCTGTCGGCGGAGGACGCCGCCGAGGGTCTCCGGCGGCTCGGCGCGAAGCTCGACCTGGACCTCGAGCGGACGGCCACCGGCATCCTCGAGATCTCCGCCTGGAACCAGGCCAACGCCCTGCGCCAGGTGACCGTCGCCCGGGGCCTGGACATCCGCGACTTCACGCTCACCACGTTCGGCGGCTCGGGTTCGCTGCTGGCCTGCCGGCTGATGGACGTCCTCGGGCTGCCCCGCACGCTGGTGCCGCCGAACCCCGGCAACGTCAGCGCCTTCGGGCTGCTCACCGTGGACGTCCGCAACGACTACGTGCAGACCGTGGTCAGCACGCACGCCGACCTCGACCTCGACCGCGTGCGGTCGGTGTTCGCCGACCTGGAGGGGCGGGCGCGGTCCGCGCTGGACGGTGAGGGCTTTCCGCGCGACCAGCAGCGCACCCAGCGGACGGCGGACCTGCGCTACGTGGGCCAGGCCTTCGAGGTGCGGGTGCCGGTCGCCGACGGCCACCTGGACGCCGAGGGCTCGGAGGCGGTTGCTCGATCCTTCCACGCCGCGCACCGGCGGCTGTACGGCTACGACTTCGCCGACGACCCCCGCCAGTCCGTGGAGTGGGTCAACCTGCGGGTCAGCGGCATCGGGCCGATCCGGCGTCCCGAGATGGCGCGGCTCGATCCGCGCGAGGGCGGGACGGACCGGGCCGTCACGGGCTCACGCCACGTGTTCTTCGACGCCGTGCAACCGTCGCCGTCCTCTGCGGGCGACTGGTTGGACACCCCCACCTACGACCGGCTCCTCCTGGCGCCCGGCGACGTGGTGAGCGGCCCGGCGATCGTCGAGGAGTTCGGCTCCACCGTCCCGGTGCACCCGGGCTTCGCCGCGACGGTCGACGCCTACGGAAACCTGCTGCTCACCAAGGAGAACACCCGATGAGCACGGTCGAGGCGGATCCGGTCCTCGTCGAGATCGTCGCCGGCACGCTGGCCGCGATCGAGAAGGAGGTGGAGACCTCCATCGGCCGCACCTCGCGCTCGCCGATGATCCGTGACGCGCACGACTTCCGGGCAGGCATCCACGACCGGCAGCTGCGCAAGCTCACCGGCCGCTCCTACTCGGCGCTGGTGCACCCGGTGGTGCGCGACTACCCGATCGGGACGATGAACGTCGGGGACGTCTACTTCCACAACGACGTCTACCTCTCCGAGGGCGGGATCGGCCACCTGCCGGACCTGTGCGTGACCGTGCCGGTGTTCGCGTCCGTCGACGCCGAGGCCGGGACACCACGGGTCGTGGCCTTCGTCCAGGCGTTCGGCCACCACGACGACATCGGCGGTGCGGTGCCCGGCTCGATGCCGTCGGCGGCGACGAGCGTCTACGAGGAGGGCCTCATGGTCCCCCCGATCAAGCTGTGGGACCGCGGCGTGCCCAACGAGAGCGCGCTGAAGATCATGACGCGCAACTCGCGGATGCCCGACTCGCTGGCCGCCGACCTGGACGCGGAGTGCTCCGCCTGCCTGGCCGGCGCCCGGCGGCTCGGCGAGCTGTTCGACCGGTACGGCGTCGAGGCGGTCGAGGCCTGCTTCGAGGCCATCCTGGCCAATTCGACCGAGGTCTACCGCCGGGAGATCCTGAGCCAGATCCCCGACGGCAGCTACGTCTGGGAGGACTACGCCGAGCACGACGGCGTCGACGAGCCGAAGCTGCACCGGCAGCGGATCACGCTGACCATGGACTCCTCGAAGGACGTTCCGCTGGTCATCGACTTCACCGGCACCGGTCCGCAGGCCAAGGGCCCGATCAACCACTGCGGCGACTACGCCGACGGCAACTTCCTGAAGAAGTGGCTGGCGCCGATCCTGCGGAACCTGGCCGCGACACCGGAGCGGATGGCGCAGCTGGACGTGAACGAGGGCGTCGTCCCGCTGATCGAGATGCGGTTCCCGGAGAAGGGCACGCTGCTCACGCCGATCTTCCCCGCGCCGACCAACGCCCGGACGTTCGTCATCCTCCGGCTGCTCGGCGTGCTGGCCGGGGTGCTGGCCAAGGCCACGGGCGGCCGGATGCCGGCGGACCAGGAGACGATCCGCTACACCGGGGTCTACGGCACGGACGCCGACGGGCAGCCCTACCTCATGCGCGAGGTGCTGGGCGGCGGCTCCGGCGGGCGCTACTACGCCGACGGGGAGGACACGATCCACGTCGTCCCCGATTCGCGGAACCTGCCCACCGAGTTCACCGAGGGCCGTTTCCCCCTGCGGATCGAGCGGCTGGGCCTGGCGGTGGACTCCGGCGGGCCGGGGCGCTACCGCGGCGGCTGCGGCTACGAGAAGCACATCCGGGTGCTGCGCGACGCGCATCTCATGTCGATCGCCGACCGCTCGATCCTCGCCTGCTGGGGCGTCAAGGGCGGCAAGGCGGGACGACCGTTCCAGATCACCGTCGATCCCGGAGGCGTCCACGAGCACGACGTCGACGCGCTGGCCGACGCCGAGCCGCTGGCGGCCGGCACCGTCGTGCGGATCAGGACGACGGGCGGTGGCGGGTGGGGTGACCCCCTGGACCGGCCGGTCGCCGAGGTGCTGCGGGACATCGCCTGGCGCAAGGTGTCGGTCGCCGGCGCCCGGGAGGACTACGGCGTCGTCGTCCGGGACGACGGCACGGCCGACGAGGCGGCGAGCGAGGCGCTGCGGGCGGAGCTGCGCGGCGCCCGCACCGGCGACGAGCCCTTCTTCGACCGGGGCCCCGGCTACGCGGCCCTCTCCGGCGGCGCGGCGTTCAACGAGTTCGACGTCCTGTGAGGAAGGACCCCGTCCCTCTCACCCCTCGCACGCTCGGGGCGAGCCTCCGGACGGGGCCGCACCGCGGGGCTACGGCAGCGCGGTCCTCGCTCAGGTGGCGCGGAGGGTGCGCAGCGCGCCGGTGATGCGGTGCAGCTCGGTGAGCATCCCCTTGGCGCCGACCTCGAGCTCGGCATTGGGCACGAACTCGCCGGCGTCGTCGATGAACTGCGCGAAGAACGGCACGGACACGTACTCGACCACCGGGACCATGCGCAGCGAGATCAGCACCGGCTTGAGGGCGGTGGCGGACCGCAGGCCGGCCGAGACACCTCCGTAGGAGACGATGCCGGCAGCCTTGTCCGCCCACTCGGCGAACAGGAAGTCGAGAGCGTTCTTCAGCGGGGCCGGGAACGAGTGGTTGTACTCCGGGGTCACGAAGACGAAGGCGTCCGCCCGGGAGACCGTCGCACTCCAGTCCCGGGTGTGCTGGTGCGCGTACTGCTGCAGCATCGGGTGCTTCGGCTCGTCCATGAGGGGGAGCCCCACCTCGGCCAGGTCGACCAGCTCGACGTCGAAGGACCCGTGCTCCTCGGCGCGCTGCTGGAACCACCGGGCGACGGCGAACCCTCTGCGAGCGGGACGGGTGCTGGCGGCGATCACCTGCAGAACGGGGCGGGACACAGGGCTCTCCTCACGTCGGTCGACACTCCACCGTAGGCGCGCGAGCCGCCGGTCACCCCTCGTCGGCGTCCTGGGGGCAACCGGCGCGGCGTTCCGGGCGGTCGACCTCCGCCTTCCCCCTGCGCCGGCGTGCCGAGGGCGGCAGGCTGATGCCCGTGACCGAACCCGCGCACCGCGCCGACGAGCCGAACCTGCATCCGGGGCAGCACGACGAGGGCGGGGAGGGCGGCATGGCCACCCGCGAGCACGCGGCGCACGAGCGGGAGGTCGAGCAGCCCGAGGGCTGACGGTCAGCTCCGCCGGCGGCGCACCCGGCGCCACCACGGGGAGTGCTCGGGAACCGCCTCGACCGCCGGCGGCGGGGGCGGCGGTTCGGGCGGTCGCGCCAGGCGCCATCCGGTCACGAGCGCCTCGGCGTCGGCGAGCCCCGGCACCGGTGCCCACCGGCTCTCCTGCGGCTGCCGCCAGAAGGCCTGCACCCGGGTGTTGTAGTCCTCGGCCAGCGCACGCACCTGCGCCTCGGACGTCAGGCCGGCCGCTCGCTCGGGCAGCTCGTCGCGTTCCCGGCGCAGCGCCAGGCCCGGCGGCAGCATCGCCGCGGTCTCCACGCCCTCGCGCCGGGCCTTGGCGACGGCCCAGTCGTAGGCGTTCTCCGACAGCGCCTCGCGCGACAGCGGCCGCCCCGCCCCGGTCAGGTTCTCGAAGTCGCCCCGCTCCTGTCCGCGGGCGATCTGGTTGTCGACCCAGGTCTCGAACGAGACGCCAGGCGGTTTCCGCTCGGTCACGCGTCCACCGGTGCCCAGGAGCGGCCGTGACCAAGCACCCACCGGTCCACGCCGACGGGCAAGCCGGGTTGCTCCCGCAGACTGGAGCGGACTCGGATCCCGCCCTCTCGGCGGGGGCGCCGCCCGTTCCGCGCCCGTCCGGCGCGACTCCCGGAAACCTGGAGCATGTCAGCCTTGCCCGCCCTTTCCCTCTCCCGCCCCGCCTGGCTCTCGCCACGGGTGGCCCGCACCGAGGTCCTCGCCGGCCTCGTCGTCGCCCTGGCCCTGATCCCCGAGGCGATCAGCTTCTCCATCCTGGCCGGGGTGGACCCGCGGGTGGGCCTGTTCGCCTCGTTCACGATGGCCGTCGTCATCTCCTTCACCGGCGGCCGGCCGGCGATGATCAGCGCCGCGACCGGCGCCATCGCCCTCGTCGTCGCCCCCCTGGTCGCCTCGCACGGACTCCAGTTCCTGCTGGCGGCGGTCATCCTGGGCGGGATCTTCCAGATCCTGCTCGCCGCGGCGGGCGTGGCCCGGCTCATGCGGTTCGTGCCGCGCAGCGTCATGGTCGGCTTCGTCAACGCCCTGGCGATCCTCATCTTCACCGCGCAGCTGCCACAGCTGGTCGACGTACCGTGGCTGGTCTACCCGATGGTGGCCGCGGGGCTGGTGATCATCTTCCTGCTCCCGCGCCTGACGACAGTCGTCCCCGCGCCCCTGGTGGCGATCATCGTGCTGACGACCCTCGTCGTCGCCACCGGCCTGGACCTGCCCGACGTCGGAGGCGAGGGCGAGCTGCCCGACAGCCTGCCGTTCCTCGTCCTCCCCGACGTGCCGCTGACCTGGGACACGCTGGCGGTCATCACCCCCTACGCGCTCGGCGTCGCATTCGTCGGGCTCATGGAGTCGCTGATGACGGCGAAGCTCGTCGACGACATCACCGACACCCACTCGGACAAGACCCGCGAGTCGTGGGGCCAGGGCGTGGCCAACGTCGTCACCGGCTTCTTCGGCGGCATGGGCGGCTGCGCGATGATCGGCCAGACGATGATCAACGTGAAGTCCGCCGGTGCCCGCACCCGGCTCTCGACCTTCCTCTCCGGGGTCTTCCTCCTGATCCTGGTCGTCGCTCTCGGCGACGTCGTCAGCGTCATCCCGATGGCCGCGCTGGTCGCGGTCATGATCTTCGTGTCGATCGCGACCTTCGACTGGCACAGCCTCCGGACCATCCACCGGATGCCGAAGAGCGAGACCACGGTGATGCTCTCGACGGTCGCGGTCACCCTGGCCACGGGCAACCTGGCCATCGGCGTCGGTGTCGGCGTGCTGGTCGCCTGCGTGCTGTTCGCGCAGCGCATCGCCCACCTCGTCGACGTCACCCGCGTCGTGGAGGCCGACGGCACCGTCCGCTACACGGTGGACGGGGCGCTGTTCTTCGCGTCGAGCAACGATCTCTACACCCAGTTCGAGTACGCCGCGGATCCCACCGACGTCGTCGTCGACCTGTCGAACGCCCAGGTGTGGGACGCCTCCACCGTGGCCACGCTGGACGCCATCACGCACAAGTACGCGACCCGCGGCAAGCACGTGCGGATCGTCGGGCTCGACGACCACTCGCTCGCCCGGTTCCAGCGGCACACCGGGCAGCTCGACGCAGCGCACTGACCTGCGCCGTCCCGGGAGGGCGCGACCACGCTGCGGAGCGACCGGCCCCCCTACGGGTGGAACCCGGTCCGCCGGCGTGCGCGGCCCGGTGTCGACCCAGCAGGCTGTCCGGGTGCCGTCGTCCGCCCCGGGGCTGCCCGGCCTGCCGCCGGAGCTGGCCGGCCCGGTCGCGGTGCAGCTGGCCAAGCCGGTGCGGGCGATCCCGCAGCCCGCGGCCCTGACCGGTGGCTGCCGTTACGAGCCCAAGTGGGACGGCTACCGACTGGTGATCGTGCGGGACCGCCGGTCCACCCGGCTGTGGTCCAAGCAGGGCCGCGACCTCACCGACCGGTTCCCCGACGTGGCCGCGGCCGCGCTCGCCCAGGTGCCTGCCGGCTGCGTGGTCGACGGCGAGGTCGTCATCTGGAACGGGGACCGGCTCGACTTCGGCCTGCTGCAGCGGCGCATGGTCACCGCCGCCGGCCGGATCGCCGCCCAGGTGACCGCGGCGCCCGCGTCCTACGTCGCCTTCGACCTGCTGGCCGCCGGTGGGGACGACCTGCGCGGGCGGACCTACACCCGCCGTCGCGCCGCGCTGGAGGAGCTCGCCGCCCGCTGGGCGCCGCCGATGCAGCTGTCCCCCGTCACCGCCGATCCGGTCGAGGCGCGGCAGTGGTTCGACGACTTCCGGCCCGCCGGCGTGGAGGGCCTGGTCGTCAAGGGCGCCGCCACCCGCTACGCCCCGGGACGCCGCGACTGGCTCAAGGTGAAGAGCTGGGAGACGACCGAGGTCCTCGCCGGCGGGGTGATCGGTCCGATCGAGCGGCCCAGCCAACTGGTGGCCGGGCGCTACATGGACGGCGAGCTCGTCGTCGTCGGCCGGACCAGCCCGCTGTCACCGGCCCAGTCGGCGGAGCTGGCCGCCGTCCTGCGTCCTGCTGCGGGCGACCACCCGTGGCCGGATCGGATCGGGACCGGGCGCTTCGGCGGCGGGCGGCTGTCCGTCCCGCTCACCCGGGTCGAGCCCAGCACCGTCGTGGAGGTGAGCGCCGACGCGGCGCTGCAGGCCGGGGTGTTCCGGCACCCGCTGCGCTTCGTCCGCGTCCGGCCGGACCTGCACGCCGGCGACCTGCCCGTCCTCTCCTGAGCACCTACGGCTGCTGCGGCACCCGCCCCCGGGCGACCAGCAACCGGCGCAGCAGACCGGCGAGCTGCTCCCGCTCGGCATCGGACAGCCCGTCCAGCAGCCGCTGCTCGGTCTCCAGGTGGTCCGGCAGCGCCGCATCCAGGGCCGCGCGGCCGGCCGCGGTCAGGGTGACGACGACGGCCCTGCCGTCGGCCGCACTCCGCTCCCGGGTGATGAGCCCCTTCTCCTCGAGCCGGTCCAGCCGCTGGGTGATGGCGCCGGAGGTGACCAGAGCGGTGCGCATGAGAGCGGTCGGCGTGAGCTGGTAGGGCTCCCCCGCCCGCCGGAGGGCGGCGAGGACGTCGAAGGACGGCACGTCCAGCCCGTGCCGGGCGAAGGTCGCCCGCTGCGCGAGGTGGACCTCCCGCTGCAGCTGGCTGATCCGGCCGATGACGCCCATCGGCGAGCAGTCCAGGTCCGGCCGCTCCCTGGCCCACTGCCCCAGGATCGAATCGACCGAGTCCTCCACGTCGGTCACCGTAGTGGCCTCGACCACGGACGTGGAGCCCCGAAGCGGTCAGCGCAGCCGGGTGCTCAGCCGGACCGTCACACCGGGGGATGCCGGCAGCACGTCGACGTGGTCCCACAGCTTGCGCGCCAGCCAGAGACCCATCCCACCGAGGGAGAGGTCGTCGCCGTGAGCGGGACGGAAGCCGGTGAAGGGGTCGTCGAAGCCGGGCCCCCTGTCGGTGATGGCGCACACGATGCGGTCCGCGTCGATCCAGATCCCCGCCGACACCGGGCGGGCGCCATGCCGGAACGCGTTGGACGCGACCTCGCTGGCGGCGAAGTGCAGGTCCTCCGCCTGGTCGCGGTCGGGGACCCTGGCCGAGATGACGGCGCGCAGCTCCGCGCGCAGGGCGGCCAGAGAGGCGGCGTCGGCCACGCTGAACGCCGGCCCGGCGTCCTCCACCGGTTCGTGCGGCACCGGTAGCCGGCGGACGTAGTCCCCCGGGTCGCGGTAGCCAGCACTCGGCCAGGCCCGCCCTCCGGCGAGCAGCGTCGGGTGGGTGGCCCCCATCCCGGCGAGGACCTCGGCGGGGAGCAGGCGGCTGTCGAAGAGGCACAGCGCGGACACGGGCTCCGCGGCGAGCAGCCGGTTGACCGCCGCTTCGTAACGCAGCCCCTCCCGCCAGCTCCGGGGCTCGGAACCGAACTCGACCTGGCCCACGATCCGCAACCGACCGGACGGGGTGCCGGCCGCGCGCCGCACCCACTCACCGGTGAGGCCGACGGCGTCCGGCACCCGGGCGCCGTGCAGCGTGATCCGGCCTTCGACGGCGACGTCGGTGACGCGCTGCCCCAGGGCCGCGGTGATGAGCGAGGCGGTCGGGGGCGGGCAGGAGAGCAGGACCAGGTCGCCGTCGCGGAAGCCGTCCTCGACGTAGGGAACGACACCGTCGAGCAGTTCCTGGTCGGACCCGGCCAGCAGACCCAGGTGGGCGAAGGACGCCGAGCCGGCCGGTCCGGCGATGTCGACACACCGGTGGTCACTGATCGTGCCTGCCTCCACCGACTCTGCCATGCCGCCCTCAGCGTGCCGGGCCGGGACGTCCCAGCCGATTGGTTGAACATTGTGCGACATGTCGGTGACCGACGCGTGCACCGGCCTCGTGTCCATGATGCGCCGCGCCGCCGACCCGCGCCCGTGATGTTTCACGTGCACCATCGCTCCCGTGAGCAACGAGCGCGAGGTGCTGACGTACGAGGGCTTCGGAGTCGCCAGCCGCGAGCTGGCGCACCAGGTCGCCGACGACGGGTTCGAGCCGGACCTGATCCTCTCCATCGCCCGCGGAGGGCTCTTCCTCGGCGGAGCGCTGGGGTACGCGCTGGACGTGAAGAACCTCTTCGTGATGAACGTGGAGTTCTACACCGGCGTCGACGAGCGGCTGGACCTCCCGGTGGTGCTGCCCCCGACGCTGGACGTCGTCGACCTGACCGGGGCGAACGTCCTGGTGGCCGACGACGTCGCCGACACCGGCAAGACCCTCGAGCTGGTGCGGTCGTTCTGCGCGGGCTACGTCGCCGCCGTGCGCACGGCCGTCATCTACGAGAAGCCCGCCTCGGTGGTGCGGTGCGACTACGTGTGGCGGCGGACCGACCGGTGGATCGACTTCCCGTGGTCGGCCGAGCCGCCGGTCCGACGACGCCGGGAACGCTCCGCCCCCTGAGCCACCACCCCCGGTCCCGGGCCTGCGAGTCGTCGATCAGCGCCGCTGGGAGACGGTGACGGTGAACTTGGGGTCCTGGGTCACCAGCCGCGTGGGTCCGACCGCCCGGCCGAGAACGGGCCGGTAGCGCAGCGCGGAGTTGTAGACCGTCCAGAGCTCACCGCCGGGGCGCAGGACGCGGGCGGCCGCCGCGAACAGCCGCTCCGCCACCGTGGGAACCACGGCCGCGCCGACGTGGAAGGGCGGGTTGCAGACGACGAGGTCGACGCTTCCGTCGGGTACCCGGGAGGCCGCGTCGTCGCGCAGCGCCTCGATCCGGTCGGCCACGCCGTTGACCTCGGCGGTGGCCGCGGCGGAGGCGACGGCTGCCGCCGACTGGTCCACCGCCAGCACCCGCAGGCCCGGCCGATCACGGGCGAGCAGCGCGGCGAGCACCCCGGTGCCGCAGCCGAGGTCCATCGCCGTGCCCTCGCGCGGGCCCACGCCGGACAGGGCGCGCAGCAGCGACCGGGTGCCGATGTCGATCCGCGTGCCGGCGAAGGCCGCGCCGTGCGCGCACACCGTGAGCCCCGGGTCCGCGTGCCACTGCCGCCGAGGAAAGGACGACGGCCCGGGCCGGGGACCCCGTGCCACGAGCAACCGCGACTTCTGCCGTGCCAGCGTCGCGCTGACGTCGGCGAAGGAACTCCGCAGCACGTCGTTCATCGCGTGCGTCATGTGCTTGACCCGCCCGCCGACGAGCACGGTGACCTCGGGGTCGGCCGACGACGCCACCGTCTCGGCGATCTCGCGCAACGCCTCGAGGCCCTTGGGCGCCTTCACCAGCACCACCCGCGCGCCGGCGGCCAGCTCGGGCTCCAGGGACACCGGGCGGTAGCTGCCCGGCAGACCCACCCGCTCGGCGTTGGCGGCCAGTGCCAGCTCCCCGATGAGCAGGTCCTGGTGCACCCGGACGTCGGCCGCGCCGTGCAGGGCCACGGCACCGAGCGTCAGGGCCCCGTAGGAGTCGTCGACCACGGAGACCTCGCCCGGCCCGCACAGCGCGAGCGAGGCAGCCGCCTCGTCGAGGAGGAGCCGGTCCGTGGCATCGACGGCGACCAGGTCCGCCGCCTCGACATCGGGCTCGCGGCGGAACTGCGCGAAGAACTCAGCGGGAGCAACCATCGTCAGGCCTTTCTGCAGGGTCCCGCCGTGAGCGTGCGAGCGGTGGGGGGCAGGAAGGTCCTTTTCAGACCCCGGGGAGCCCGACCGGGCAGGAGACGCCGGTCGAGTGCACGGGGCAGTAGCCGTCGGGGACCTTGTACAGGTACTGCTGGTGGTGGTCCTCGGCGTGGAAGAAGCCGCCGAGCGGGGCGATCTCGGTGGTGATCTCCCCGTAGCCGGCCGCGGTCAGCCGCTGCTGGTAGGCCTCCCGCGTGGCACGGGCGGCGGCCTCCTGCTCCGGCGTGGCGGTGTAGATCGCCGAGCGGTACTGGGTGCCGATGTCGTTGCCCTGCCGCATGCCCTGCGTCGGGTCGTGGTCCTCCCAGAAGACCTTGAGCAGCTGCTCGTAGGAGATCTCCGCGGGGTCGAAGACGACGAGGACGACCTCGGTGTGCCCGGTGCGCGCCGAGCAGACCTCCTCGTACGTGGGGTTCGGTGTGTGCCCGCCGGCATATCCGGCCGCGGTCGAGTAGACGCCGGGCGTCTGCCAGAAGACCTTCTCCACACCCCAGAAGCACCCGGCGCCGAAGACCGCGGTCTGCATGCCGTCGGGGAACGGCGGCTGGATGCGGTTGCCGTTGACCGCGTGCACCTCGGGCACGTGCGGCAGCGGGGTCGCACGACCGGGCAGCGCGTCCTCGGGCGCCACCGGCTGCGTCCGTGTGCGGGAGAACAACATGCCCGGAGCCTAGGCCCGCGCGGCAACCGCCGATCGTCGTCCGCCCGGACGCCGCCGGGACCGATCGGGGTTCCCGGACCGGCCGGCGGGGAAGGGTTCGGTCATGTGGCTCTTCCTCAGCAGCAGGCTGCGCACCTGGCTGGTCCTCACCGTCGTCGTCCCGCTGGCCACCGGGCTGCTCCGCCGGCTCGGCCAGGGTCTGGAGCGGCGGCGCGGCCCCTCGGCGGTGAGCCGCGCCCTGCTCAAGGCGGGGGACCTCGGCGACCGGGCGCGGTCGACGCTGCGCGGCGGCCGGCGGGGACGCCGCGGGTGAGCGAACCGGTCCTGGAGACCCGCCCGGCTCCGGGGGCGACCCGCGCGGTGGGGCTGTTCTGCCACGGCGGAACGGTGGCCAGCGTGGAGCCGCCGAAGGAACGCGCGCTGTCGCTGGTCCGGATGCGGGCGATCGAGCAGTTCGTGTCCGGGGCCGGCGGCAGGCAGGGGCTGACCACCTGCCTGCTGCGCTACCGCGTGGCCGGCTGGAACGGTGCGGCCGCCGACGCCTACGCCGACGTGCGGTGGGCCCTCGACCGCGTGCGGGACGAGCACGGGGACCTGCCGGTGGTCCTGGTCGGCCACTCCATGGGCGGGCGGGCCGTGCTGCGGGCCGGCGGGCACGACGGGGTGGCCGCCGTCTGCGCGCTGGCGCCGTGGACGCCGGCGGGCGAGCCGGTCGCG
>Ga0196960_10000138_pt1 | contig 28723 bp, 33 predicted proteins | sample S3v_5metaG_FD_183187 | JGI IMG/M metagenome (GOLD analysis project Ga0196960, IMG submission 183187) | Soil microbial communities from Anza Borrego desert, Southern California, United States - S3+v_5 | ecosystem: Environmental > Terrestrial > Soil > Desert | place: USA: California | collected...
TGAAGCGGTTCGCGCCAAGGGCGGCATGCTGGTCGGCGCGTTCGCCGAAGCCGTCTTCGCCTCACGCACCCTGCACCTGGCACCCGGCGAGGGACTGCTGCTGTACACCGACGGGCTGACCGAGGCCCGAACCTCCGATGGCCACATGCTCGCCGATACGGGCCTGACCGACTTCCTGGCCCGGCGGCCGGGACCGGTGAGCGCCGGCATCCTGATCGACGACACCGTCGCACTGCTGGACACACTCCCTGACACCGAACGCGACGACGTGGCCCTACTGGCCCTGTCCGTTCCCACCCCCGATGCCGCTCCCGCAGGCATCACCACCACCGCTCACAGCGCCGCCGCCCCGACCGCCGACGTCGCCGTCGGGCAGGAGAACCGACGCCCATGACCGACGTATTCCACATCGACGTCCCGTACACCGACGGCGCCCTGGCGGTGATCGCGCTGTCCGGCGAATTCGACATCACCACCGCATCCGCCGTACGGTCCCGTGCCCTGGACCTCATCGCGGCCGGACATCCCGACCTGATAGCCGACCTGGCGGGCGTCACCTTCTGCGACTCCTCAGGGCTGGGAGCCCTCATCGGCATCTGGCGCTGCGCCAAGGACGCCAACGGCTCCCTGACCCTGGCGGCCATTCCCGAACGGCTGGGCCGCCTGCTCAGCGTCACCGGGATGGACACCTTGCTGCCCGCCCACCCCAGCACCGAGGCCGCGCTCGTGGCACGCCGGGGCAACCGCTCCACCGCCTGAGAACCTCTCACGCGCACAACCCGGTTTCAGCGGGTTCGCCTGACACGTCACAGCGTCGGCCAAGCGCGTGGGGGCATGACCAAGCGCGCGCCGCGACCTACGTACTGATCGCGACGCGCGCTTGGCCGCTCTGTGAGCGCAGTCCACTGTGCCTGTCACCGTCCAGTGCGCCCAGGCTGTACGAGTCGTAGGTAGACCTGGGGGGTAAGCGCGCCATCCACCTGCCCGGGGTCGGCACCACTGGCCGCAGGCGGTGGGTGAGGACCTCGACCAGCACGACCGGCGCGCCGTCTTCACCGACGACGGCGCTCGGCTCGTTCGTTTCGCACCCCGGGTACGCGCTCGAGGTCACGAGCATCTCGATGTGCGTGTAGATCCCGCGCACGACGAGCTGGTCGCGGCCCATGGCCTGCCATCCGCTCGACCAGATCTCGTAGTGGTGCACTGCTTGGGCTCATCACGCTTTCGCTCGGATCGATCCTGCCGCGACTGCCGTCCGGGAGGCGACGACGTGGCGCTATGGCATGCTCGGCATCGACCGCTTGCGCACCCTCACGCCGACGGTCGGCTTCAGCCGGTGGCCGACCGGGCCTCTCAGATCTCCGGAGCACGTCGTTGCCTGCGGCCAGGGTCCGGGTTTTGGGCCGGGTGGGCTTCCTGCCCAGGCGGACCCGGCGGCCATAGCGGCATCCCCGTTCCTCGTCGACCAGGCCGGCAAGCAGGTATCCGGCTGTGCGGATCACTTCTTCGAGCGTGGCACGGACCGCTTCGGTGACCAGTTCCAGCCGGGCCAGGTCGCGCACCGCAGCCACAACATGGGTGAAGTCGGTGCGCTGCGTAGTGCGTTCGCTCGCCAGCCCCGCCTCTTTCAGGCGGACGAGTGGCAGGTCGAGGAGACGGTGGGTGCGGCCTTCTTCGGCGAGGCGCTGGCGGAGGTCGGCGAGCACACTGTGAGGGAAACCGGGATCTTCCGGTTCCAAGGCCATGGCGTAGGTGAAATCCATGCGACAGCGGACCGCCTCTGCTGCCTGCCGGTCCGACATGCCCATCAGGAACTGCAGAACGCACAAGGTGGCCAGTTGGACCGGGGCGTCCGTCACGCGGGTACCAGCCCGCCAAGTCATCGTCGCATCACAGCCCGTCCAGTCCTGTCTCCACATCACCGTCGTACCGCCTGGGCTGCTTGCCTGTGCGATTCACGCGGTCGAAGAAGGGACTTGCTCACCGGCACGGGGGGAGCGACAGCGGACACCTCGGTTGCTGCATCGGTCTTCGGAACAGCCCGGGCATGCCCATCGATCACGCAGGCGCACTGGAAAACTCCAAGATCCCCAGCAGGATCAAGTACAGAAGTTGTTCCAGAACCACTTCATGTGAACGAAGCCGGTCAGCTGCTGCGTCGGGCGAGACTGTAGATCAGGATCAGGACAGCCGCTGCCATCACCACCACGTGTAACCATGCGGGAGCGGCTGAGGCGTCTGCAGCTGAGGTCGTCATGAACGAGGTCATTGCGCTCTCTCCTTCTTCGCGAGTGTCCGGGTCGGATCTGCAGCCGGTACGCGTGTGCCGATGCACCGGTGCAGTAGGGGCGCGCATCGAGCTACGGTGCCCGGCGGCGCGCAGCTTGTGGGATGGCGCTGCCGACCGGGCTCGATGCGTACGGTGTCAGCTGGTCATGCGGCGGTCATCGTCGGCCTGCTCGCCGTCCGCTGCCGATGCCTGCAGCGTGCAAGGCCAACAGGCCCAGGCCGAGCAGCATCGCGTTCGCCGAGGCGAAGACCTCGTTGGCCGTTATGTCGGCAACGTTGATCAGGACAGCGATGGCGAACAGTACTGCCGCAGCTATCGCCAGCATGAGGTTGACTCCTTCGGGTTCGTTGAAATCCGTGTACCCCCGTCTGCCGGAAGCAGGCGCCTGAGAAAGGACGGTGCGGCCCGCGGGCCCGGTCTGCCCGTGGAACAGGGCGGCCGGACAGCGGTTCGGTGCGGTCCACCATGGGGTCGTGCGGTCCTCCGCTCCGAGAAAAGTGCCCCTTCATACGTCCCCTGGTGTCCGTCGCCGCTGCGGTAGCAGCCGGTTCGCTCGCCCTCATCCATCCGACGGCCCCAGCACCACCCGACCGGTGCGTGGCACCTGGTGACCGGGCTTGTGCCGCCGCAAGGACTGCAGCGCCCCAGCGCGGTGGACCTCACCGGCGGCAGGGAGAAGCGGACCCCCTCGTCCACATCCAGTTCGGCTGCTGGTCCGCGGGCTTCCCTCGAGGACCCCTTCCGTTCACCATGGCTTCACTACCGGTACTCGACGAACCAGGCGCAGAAGTGACATCAGGGAAGGCAGGATCCGCAGACGGCCTCCTCTGTCATGCATTCCGGTCTTCGTTCCTTCTCGCAAGAGCGAACTGGATAGGCTCGCCTCCATGCTGAGACTCGGAATGCCTGTCATCGGTGTCACGGACATCCCCCGCGCGGTGGCCTTCTGGACAGCGGCCCTGGGCCTGGTCGCCGTCCAGGAATGGCAGAGCGAAACATGGCGGACGCTCAACCACGCCGACGGATCCGGCCGGGCGCTCGGCCTGATGCGCAGCGCTTCCCCGGCCGAGCCACGTCCCCGTATCCATCTGGACCTCTTCACGGATTCGGCGGAGGAGCAACAGGCAGAGGTCAGGCGGCTGATCGGCCTCGGCGCGCAGTCCGTCGCCTGGGACCTCTACCCGCCCGAGCCGGACTTCGTGGTGCTTGCCGACCCGGACGGCAATATTTTCTGCGTCGTGGATCTGAGCCATACACCCAGCGGTGGTGAACAGCCGGCTCCCTGACAGGGGGCGTGATCTCCGCCGGAGCCGGACGCGCCGTATGCCGCCCTGGGACATCCTGCGATCACACTTCGAGCGGTCTGATCCGCCCTGAACCTCCGGCAGGCCGATGAGATGCTCGAGTACCTGGTCGGCGCCCCGCAGCAGCATCGCGGGTCAGGAGTCGTTGCGAGGTCAGCCCGCCGGGAGATGATCGCGCACGGCGTCGGCGGCCGACCGGACTCCATGCGCCTTTTCGGACAGGGCAGTGCCCATCGTGTGCCGGGCCTTGCGGACGCTACGGCCGCCGGCAGTCGCAGCTGCCCGTGAACGATAGGCCAACGAGGGCTTGCCGTGGGTGTCCGCCGCTGCGATCAGCAAGCCGCCGAACAGGGACAGGTTCTTGCTGAACTGGGCACGCTTCCGAGCCCGTTCATCAGAATCGTCTGTCTTCCACCAGGCCTGCCCGGCCAGGGTCGTGGGCACGAGCGTGGCCGCCAGCGTGAGAGCCGAGGCGCGCGGAAAGCGGCCTGCCGCGAGGAGCACACCGGCACCCAGCTGTACGGCGCTGTTGATCCGTACGAGTCGCACCGTGTCGTCCGGCAACTGCGGGACGCGTCCCGCGAGGGACTGCGCCACCGGATCAGCGGCGGCTTCCACGGAATGCGGGTCCCGGAGCGTGCGGAGCCCGCCGGAGATGAACACGGAAGCGAGCAAAGGGCGGGCGACTGTCCTCAGAATGGCCATGCTCCGCGCATGCCCGGGTTCATCCGGAGCACGCGTCCGGCTTTCTCGCGGCGTGTCGGAGGCACGTCCTCCCCGCGCGGTCCTGCCCCGGGAAATCTGTGTGCGTGAACGCTCCGGGGACCCTCACCCGCAGTCGGACGAGGGCCTTGGAATTCCGCCGGGAGCCCGCCTGGTATTCGTCCTCGGGTTCCCTTCCGTGCAATGCTGAACGGCACGTGGATCAAGGCGGACAGCGGAAGAAAGTGCAGGGTGAGGGCAGTGCGTCGGCGGGGCGGGACCATCATGCGGGATCGGTTCACGGCGTCCGATCCGGGGCTGCTACGGCTGACAGCGGGACTGCGGACCGTCTCGGCGATCACGCTCACCCTGGCGGTTCTGGCCCTGCTCGGCACCGGTGTCACCCATATGGTCGCCGGTGCGATGACAGCCATGACTGCCACCTTCGCGGTCAAGGACAAGCTGGTACGCGACCAGGCGGTCACGCTCGCACTCGGCCTGCCGGTCGCGCTCGTCGCGATGTCCTTGGGCGCACTACTGACCTCGCAGGTCGTTGCGGGTGAGCTGTTCTTCGTGGCTCTCATTTTCGGGGCCGTCTACAGCAGGCGCTTCGGCGAACGCGGTACTGCACTGGGCCTTGTCGGCTTCCAGATCTACTTCCTCTCCCTCTTCGTCGGGGCCTCCACGTCTCACCTGCCGGAGCTCTGCCTGACCTTGGCCATTGCGTTCGGCTGCAGCGCGGTGGTGCGCTTCGCCGTTGTTCCGGAAACGCCACAACGCGTCCTGGCACGGCTTCGCGATGCCTTCCGGACGCGGGTCGCTCAGCTCGTCGCCATACAGATCGAGCTGCTCGACGCCGGGCCGGAGCAGTTGGAGAAGGTCCTCGACGACCTGAGGCTACGTACCGCGCGGCTGCACGAAACCGCTCTCATGATCCAGGGACGCCTGGAGGAAGGCACACAGGACGCGGACAAGGCGGCGCTGCTGCAACGCCGGGTCGCGGACGCCGAGATCGCTACGGAACGCCTGGGCATGCTGCTGTTGAACGCTCGCAGTGCCGAGCGCGCGGACACCCTCACCCTGCACCTGCCGCACGCGCCCGTGCCGCTCACCGGGAACTGGAGGCCGGCCGAGGACGACGCGACCATCGCTCTACGGCGGGATCTCAAGGCCTTGCACCTCCTGGTGGTCCGGCCGGCGTCGAGCGACGAAGGTACGGCGGTGGCTCACATTCGCAACAGGCTCCTCGGCTACCGGGAGGAGGACAAGCTTCCCCCGGCGCCAGCGGGCATCCAGGACGCGTTCCGCGGCATCGGTGAGGCCGCCCGGTCCGTCCTGGGGCTGCGTCTCGCGCTGGACGGCCCCCAGGACGAGTCCGACGACTCGCCGGCGACCACCCGCTCCCGTGAGGAATTCGACGCGGAGGACCTTGCGATCGCCTCCTCCGAAAAGTCCGGGGACGAGGACCGTGCCGGGCTGCAGCGTCCCACCACCAGGGCGGCCTTCCAGGTATCGGTCGGCTCGGTCCTGGCCATGGTCGGCGGAGAGCTGCTCTCCAGCCAACGCTGGTACTGGGCCGTTCTCACCTGCTGGGTGGTCTTCCTCAACACCGCGTCCACCGGCGAGATCCTGGTCAAGGGTTACCGAAGGCTCCTCGGCACGCTGCTGGGCGCCGTCGCCGGTGTGGCACTGGCGGGTCTGGTCGGAGACCACACCTGGGCCGCTTTCGCCCTCGTCCTCGTCTTCATCTTCGCGATGTTCTACACCGCTCCGCTGTCGTACGCGGTCATGTCCTTCTTCGTCACAGCCATGCTGGGTCTGCTCTACACCCTGCTCAATTCGTACAGTTTCGATGTGTTGGTGCTGCGTATCGAGGAAACCGCGATCGGCGCCGCGTGCGGCGTCATCGCCGCCGTCCTGGTATTGCCGGTGCACACCGACCGCCGTACGGACGAACTGCTGGGCACCGTCCTGGACCGGCTGGGCGATGTCGCGTCCGCGGCAGTGGAGCAGCTCAGTGGCGGGCCTGCGTCCGACCTGCTCGGCCTGGCCCGCAGTTTGGACAAGGCTCTGGACGAACTACGGGAGTCCACCCGCCCGTTGACCTACCCCATGACCCCTCTGCGTGGCCGGCGGCAGACCGTTCGCTATCTGGTGGCGCTCCTGGAGACATGCGCATACCAAGCCCGGTCACTCGCGGCGACCGCCGAGCTCGTGCCGCACAGCAAAACCGTCGCTGCCGACCCCCGCCTTCTACGGGCCGGGCAGCGCATCGCCCACAACATCGGGGTGCTCGCCGCACATGTCGAGAACGAGGGGGCGGGGGGTGAGGTCCGGTCAGGTGCCAGCATCGCCTCGACACTGCGGGACTCCGGATCCGGCAGCGTGCCTTCCGGCACGGTGACCTTCCGCGTACTGCGTCATCTGCAACGCCTCGATGAAGGCGTGGTCGGGCTCGCGCGTCCGCTCGGCGTGCCGGTAGCCGACCGAGCCGGAGCGAGGACCGTACGCGACTGAGGCGAGGCTGCGACCACCGCCCAGCCGTGCCGTCCGGCGAAGCCGGGGGCGGGGCAGGACTGGGCGGAGGATTTCTGGCGTTTCCGGCAGCATGAGGTTCAAGTGGCATCCGCGCCAGGGGCCCTTGGGCGCGGTGTTTCTTCGCCCGTTGCCGGGGAGACGGGGGACGCGGTCTCACACGAGCGGGTTCTGTCCGCGGTGTACTCGGTGATCCTCCAGCGTCCCCCGGCGCCCCGCTCCACTCTCGCTGTGGCCGCATAGCGCGACGGCTGACCGGCCGGTGGCGGGATCCGCCACCCGGTCGTCGTGTCGAGGGTCTGCCATGTCGAGCCGTCCACACAGTCCTCGACCATCGCGGTGGGCGGCTGAGCTCCGACAGTGATCGTGGACACCTCCGGTTCGTGCGCGAGATCGCCGCGCATCACCGTGCGCTCTTTTTTCATGCGGGCCAGATCTGCTTCCAACGCCTCCAATGCGCGGGAGTCCATGTACCGCTTCAGGGCCGTCCCCTTCGCCGAGGCCGCCCGGTACGCCTTCGCCTTCTCCCTCCACATCAGGCCGTAGACCTCCAGCACCTCAGCTCTGGCCACCTCCTCAGCCCCTTCCGGCGTCGAGGAGGTGAGCGCGCCCGGAGACACCGGCGTACGGGGCGGGGCGGAGGTGACTGCCGATGGCACGCCTGCTGTGGGCTTCGCGTCGTCCTCGCCACCCTCACGGTCACCACCGCAGCCGGTCAGAACGAGAGCGAACACCACAACACCGCACCGCAGCATCGCGTCCGCCTGGGGGCACTTCTGCAGAGCCGTCACCATCAGGACCCCAAACTCACCGTTCGACACCGGTCACGGGCCCAACGAGGCCCGCCCTCATCAAGTCACGCCGTCTGCCGACGCTCCTCCCTTTCCCGCTGAGACAACACACGCAAAAGCACCTGCTCCGTGAGCGAGTTGACGCCCTCGTCCTCTCGAACAGCGAGTCGGGGGTCCGCCGTGTTGCTGACGACCGGACCCAGGTTCGCCGGTGTCGCGAATGAGGGCCTCTTCTGCGTACCCGGTCCGTTCCACACCCTTAGGGATGCGGTACGAAGTCGGTTGTGAACGAACAGACTCAGCCCGCGACCGTTCGCGTGTTCATCGCCCTCGCCCCGCCCGACCACGCGAAAGAAGAACTGGCCCGGCGGTTGCGCCCCGCCTACGGCACACACCCGCACATGCGGTGGAACCGCATCGAGGACTGGCACATCACCCTGGCATTCCTCGGGGAGCTTCCGGCCGAGACCGTTCCACTCCTGCTCCGGCCGCTCGCCCGCCTCGCGGCGGATCACCGGCCACCCCGCCTGGCGCTGCATGGCGGTGGAAGTTTTGACGACCGGGTGCTGTGGAGCGGAGTCGACGGAGACCTCGACGAACTGCATGTGCTCGCCGCTGACGTGCGTACGGTGGTCAGGAGCTGCGGTGTCGCCTTCGAGGGCCGCCCCCTACGCCCCCATCTGACGTTGGCCCGTGCCCGCCGAGGAGACCGGTCATCGGCGTCGGAGATCGCCGAAGGTCTCGCCGGCTTCACCGGCGTCCGGTGGCCTGCCGAACGTCTCCACCTGGTCGGCAGCAATACAGGCCGTAGCCGTGGACCGATCCGCTACCGCGACGTCGAGGCCTGGACCCTCGGTAGCGGGAACCGTGCTGCCTCCTGACCGGCTCGCTGCCGATCTTCTGCGGGAGATCGGCGAGGGTGTGGGCTACGGGAGGCCGGCGGACCCTGGTGATCCTGCGAACCGGACCGGGTCGACGACGACCGCGCGGTGTGCGGCGAGCGGCTGCGCATCGCGGAGGCAGGACCGGCCGCTCCGGACGACGAACCGGGGCGTTCACGGGATACACCTGTCTCGTGAAGTTCCTGGGTGACGTGAGCGGATTCTCCCCGAGCACGGTGAACTCCTTGCTCCTGGTCCTGGAGGTCGCGTGCCTGGCTGGGGTGAGCGTCACCGGAGCGCTGCTGGACCGTTTCCCGCGCGCCGTATTGACTGCTGTCGTGGTCACCCAGGCGGTGGGCATGCTCGGTCTCTACGCAGCCGGCACCAATGCGAGGGCAGCCGTGGGGTTCCTGGTGCTGTTGGGTGGTGCACTCGTCCCGGTGTTCATGGTCCCCCAGAACGAGATGCCGCGTTGCGCACCGGGGCGCACGGGCATCGCGTTCGCAGCCAGTTCCGGTGTCTGCAACGCTGGAATCGCGGCAGGAGCCGCGATCGGCGGGTTGGTCCTGCCGCTCTTCGGTGTACGGGACACCTTCCTCGTGGGCGGCCTGCTGACTGCCGGAGCCTGCTCAGTGCTTCTGGGCGGGCGGCTGTTTCCTGCGGGGAAGGCGGCGCGGATGGAGAAGGCCCGGCCGGACCCGCGGTCGTGAACAGTGGACCGAGCCCGAGACGTCCTCTGACGAAGGACGCCGGGGCCGGGTTTTCACATGCGGTGGTGGACCCGGCAGGTTTCCCTGTCGGGTCCACCACCTTCGAAGGCACAGGCCGGCTCCACAGCTGAAGCGGAAAGGGAAGCGCGCCTGTGAGCGCGGGAACGCGCAGCGGGTGATGAGGCGGGATCAGCGGATCTCGGTGGTCCGCTGCTCCTTCAGGGACGCGCAGTTGGAATTCTCCACCGACACGTACACGTTGTCGATGCTGCCGCCCCAGCTCACGCAGTAGCCCTTGCCGTAGACATAGCCCGGCCCGGCGTACGAGGTGAAGTTTCCGTCGTCCCCGGCCCACTCGTCCGTGGCGGGGACGTAGATGTACGCGGACATGTGCTTGGCCGCCCCCGGGTTGGCGCGGATGGTTGCGACACAGTTCTTGCCGTTGGACGCGTTGTACGTCAGGTAGACGGTGCCCAGCGAGCCGACGGGCGCCGAGTTCACGGTCTTGTACGCCTTGCCGCAGACACCCTGCGGCGTGACGTTCGGCGCGGCGGAGGCGGTCGCGCCGAACGCGACCGTAGCGCCCACCACGAGCGCGGTGAACGCCCCGGCAGCGGTGATGCTACGCAGAATTGCCATATTTCCCCCTTGTGTCTCTGAGAGCGTTTTACTCCTACTTGATGTGACTCGCGAACACCACGGATGGTTGCCCTGTATCCACGCAGAGGTACCGGCGATGAGTGAAGGCTGCCGCCCGAGCAGTACGTCACACCTCTCGGAGAGCTCCACGAGGCCCGAGCACGGAGCCGTGTCCCTGGAGTGGACCAGCGATCTGCCTGCGGTCTCGATGCGCACGGCGAACACCGGCATGCCATGAGCTACCGCTCGGCCGGTCGGAGTGAGCGCGCCGACGCGAGCCCGATGCCCGTAGCAGAGCTCATGGATGGTGAAGGCGGACTCCACCGGGCTGCGCCGAGCTGTTCGTGAGGAAGTGCGCCAGCCGGTCAGCGATACCGGGCGGCCCGTACAGCGGGATGGCCCCGGTGAACCGCATGTCTGCGTACAACCCGGCGCAGCAAGCGGTGAAAAGGTCCGCGCCGCGGCCGACGTACAGGTACGAGATCCAGCTCGCGTCCAGTTCATCAAGACGGAACGGAGGTGTCGCCGCGACTGGGCCGGCGATCCGTTGCCCGCATCCACCCGGACCCGAGCACCTCTGCCGGACGCCAGGTAGCCGGAGCAGGGGTGGCCGACTTCGGCATGAGGCCTCGCAGACCCCAGGACGGTGAACTGGAGAAGATGGTTGGGCGTTGCGGGAACCCAGGGCAGGGAGCGCCCTCAGGCGGCGGAGGCGGTACAGGGCCGCAATGTGCGCAGCGGGCTGGACACGGCCGACGTCCACCGGTCCCCCATTGCTGAACCGACCAGAAAAACATCAGCTACTTTGCGGAACCTTTACCCACCTCCGGCCGTTGACCGGATGAGCGCACGGGCTCGTGACCGACAACTCAGACGAAGACCGAGGTGACCTCAATGGCAGTGTGGGACCGGCTCAAGGACCAGGCCAAGAATCTGCAGCAGTCCCAAGGAGCGCGCGGACCTGCGGCGGGACACAGCGGCGGGCATGGATCCGGCGGTGGTTCGCGCGCCCAGCTGGTCGGCACGCTGAAGTCACAGCTCGCCTCTCTTAAGACGGAGCTGAAGAGCGGCGCCTACCGGGACGCGAGCATGGCGATGTGCGCACTCGTCGCGGCCGCGGACGGACACGTGGACCCTGCCGAGCGTCAGCATGTGGAGTCGATGATCCTGGGCAACGACGTTCTGCAGAACTTCCCGCCGGAGCAGTTGCGCACACGCTTCAACAAGCATGTGGACCAGCTGAGCATCAACTTCCAGCAGGGCAGGGCCGAGGCGATGCAGGAGATCGCCAAGACCGCCAAGAAGCCGACGGAGGCAAGGGCCGTACTCCAGACCGGCATTGTCATCGCCGGGGCCGACGGCAACTTCTCCCAGGCCGAGCACATGATCCTCCGAGAAGCCTGCACGGCGCTGGGCCTGTCGCCCGCAGAATTCCAGCTCTGACCCGAACAGGTTCGCAGGCCCCCCTCTCAGGACGGCCGATGAACGACGGTGGCGTCCGGCCGCAATGGACGGCCGGCACGTGCAGACGTGTCGGGCAGCCGCCTCGACGGACGCCCCGCCGCGCACAGCAGGGGCGTACCGCCTGCGTGCAGGCAGGCGTCAGCCGTGGTACGCGAACGGGACACCTGCCGGCTTCCCGGACACCGGATGCACCGATGCCTGATGCCTGATGCCTGATGGAGCTTCGTCAGGCGCACTGAGCCGGGTGCTCAGCGGGCGGAGGGCGGCGAAGACGTGTGAGTGTGAGGCCGACCGCCTGCGGGGAGGGCGCAGGCGGGCGTGCCACCTGGCATTTTTTCGCGGTTGTTCGCCACAAGCCGGTAGACGCCGTGAGCGATCCAGCGAAGTGGGGGCAGGGTGAGCAGCGCACCCGGAACAGCCCAGCCTCTGCCCGCGTGCAGGAGCAGTTTGGCAACAGCCTGCGCGCCCCCGTGGATCGCTCCGGCCTGCGTGATCCACAGCAGCTCGTACTCGGCTCGCTCTCGAGTGGTCCCGAGCGAGTCCAGATCCGCGAACTGCCAGGGGATGATTTCGCAGCGCGGCCGGAGACGGCGTTCGGCGAACATGACGGAGGAGGTGCAGAATGCGCAGTCTCCGTCGTAGATGAGTACAGATCGTGTCCGCATGACCTCATCATGCCGCACAGCGCACCTGTGGCGCCTGTGGCCCATGCTGCTTCCGCCACGTGAGTGGGGCCGGGTGTTTGAGGGCCGCTTCGCGATGCCCCCCCCGGGGCGGGGGTTCTCCCAGGACGGGTCGAACTCCAGCGGCCGCCGCCCGGTGAGCCGGCGCATCCGTTCTCCACCGACAGGCAGCAGGCCGGATTCGATACGTACGATCCGGTCATCCAGCGGTTGTTTTCGCACCATCTCAGCATCGTGGCCGGACAGAAGCGGTGGGCCGACCGGAGCGGGGCTCCGTTCACCGGGGCGAGCAGCTCACGCGTTTCCGTATGGCTGAGCCGCCTCACGGTGTCGAATTCCTTGAACACCGGGAGACCGGAGCGATCCGTGCGTCCGGCAGAGCAGAGCGCACTGCCAGGGGCAGCGCTCCAGTCCGACGCCGGACAGGTTACGCCTCAGGAGCGGACCCTGGGCATGATTCCGTGATTGCTCCCGTCTCCGCGGATTGCGGTGGGCCAGGGGCAGGTGGGCGATGACTCGTTCCTCTTCGGCTGCTGACCACCGGTTGCCCTCTGGGTAAAAATTATCTTAGGGTTACCTAATCTTTACCCGAGGCATGGAGGCAGAGCAGGTACCCGCACGCTCGGAATCCGTCACTACGCGCGCGTACCAGGCTCTGGCCTCCGGACGCCTCGGGGCACTCGACAACCCGGTGGACACGAGGGCGCGACCCGACCGTCCCCGATATCGCGCGCCTCAACAAGGTGCACTCCCAGGGAGAACAGCGCACATGCCCTCGCTTCATCGCCGTGCTCGCCGCGTCACCGCGACTGCCGTGGCACTCGCCTTCAGCAGCGCTCTCGCGCTGGCCGGCACCGGAACCGCGACCGCTGGTACCACCACTCCGGCCGGCTCACATGTCACGTCGGTTCCGCTCGCGCAGGGCCTCTACCAGTCCGCGTACTCCGAACGAAACGACGTGCTGTGGGCCACCGCCTCCGTGGGGCAGCCACCTGCCCCGGTCACGGGTTCCCAGTTGCTGCGGATCGATCCCAACTCCCTCGAGGTCGAAGCGGCCTTCACACCCCCGGCCAACGGCACGGTCGAAGCCGTCTACGGCATCGATGTCGATGACGAGCACAACACCCTCTGGGTCACCAACACCCGGAACAACTCTGTCGCCGTCTACAGCCAGCGGACCGGCCGGCACCTCGCCACCCGAGCGAACGTGAACCACTCCCGCGAGATCGTCGTGGACGAGAAGCGCAACGTCGTATGGTCGAGTTCCTTCAGCGACGGTGCTCTCGTGGCCTTCGACAGCCGCACATTCAAGGAGATCAAGCGGGTCACCATCGAGGGGAGCGGACCGACAGGACTGGTGGTGAACGAACGTACCGGTGCTGTCTACGCCGCCGACTTCACCAACAACCAGATCATCGAGGTCACACCCCGCTCCAGGGCCCCGCGGCTCATCCCCACCGGCAGCGGACCACTTTCGATCGCGCTCTCCAGCGACGGGCGCATCGCCTATACCGCCGACCAGGCCTCGGGAACACTGTCGGTCGTCGACCTGCGCAAGGGCGCCGTCGTCAGGTCGGTGGCGACGGGTGAGGGTGCGAAATCTGTGGCCGTCGAGCCGTGTTCAGGCAGTGTCCTGGTCGTCAACCGGCTGGCCGGGAACCTGTCGGTGGTCGATCCGGGCACGGGAACGGTCGTGGAGACCGTGACCACCGGTGCGTATCCCAACCACGTCAAGGTGGCCGACCGCAACACCGCCTATGTCCTCGACAAGTCCGGCTCCGGGCCTGCCGGGGAGGACGGGCTCACACGGATACGCCTGAACTCCAAGGCTCCTCTCGGCCGCGAAGCGGCGGAGGCACGTCCGGTCTGCTGAACCTGAAGTCCCCGGCCGTTCGGCACACCGGGACCGACCAGGCCGCACGACCGTCACGATCCCCGAGGTGAAGCGCGCAGGGGGACACTCATGGTGTCCCCTGCGTCGTCGCCCACGGTTCTGTTCGGCTCCCCGTCACGACACAGTCGGCATCCGGCAGAGAAGCGGGGCCTCGGCCCTACTGTGGAGAGCCAGAACGCTGTCGGCCACGGCCCTGCGTCCGAAGCTTCCGCCGCCCGGGGCGGATCCGGTGCGCAGGCGGCCCACGTCGCGCTCACCGCTCTCGCCCGGCAACATCCCTGGAGCACTCAAGGACGATAGCGGAGCGGGTGGTCGGCGGGCACCTCGGTCAGCACGATGCGGTGGCCGTCCGGGTCGGCGATCCACATCTCGATCAGACCCCAGGGTTCCTGGAGCGGCGGGCGGAGGACGACCGCTCCCCGGGCCGCCACCTCCTCGTGTGCCGCCGCACAGTCGGCCACCTGCATCCAGAGCTGCAGTGTGTCGCCCGGCGGTACGTCCGAACGCCCTGAGACCTCGAGGAAGCCCCCGCCGAGAAAATACACCGTTCCGCGGTCGGGCCCGGTCCCGAACTCCCGGTAGACGGCCAGCCCGAGGGTCCGTCCGTAGAATTCGCGGGAGGCCTCCGGGTCGCCGGGCCTCAGCAATACCCTGCTGCTCAGTACATTCACCATGGTGCCGACCCTACGTGGAGAGGCCCTGCGGAGCATGCCTTCGCACCGACCCTGTCGGGCGTGAGATCGGGAGTTTCCACCGGTGCAGCTCGATGCGTTGCCGGAAGACCGGGGCGATCACGGCTCCGCCCTGGTTCCGGCCAGCGGTGTCCGGAGTCGGCGATGGCCGTCGATCCTGATGGCCCGGTAGCGGCGCCGCCCCTGTTCTCGAGCAGTTCCTCACCCCCGCCGGTCCTGACCCTCGCCGGTCCTGCTCGGAATCCGAGCCCGCGCGGCCCGGCGGCCACGGGACTTCCGCCGGGCCACATGCGCTGAATCGTCACATCACTCGTGTTCTCAGCAGACACGGTCACCTGATGCGCCGGTTCCCGCCCAGGTGCTCGCGGCGCGCCTCCGTCCGGGGGCTCAGTGGGCGATGGTGTCGATCAGTTCGCGGGCGCCCTGGCGCAGCAGGGCGACTGCCACCGAGGTGCCGAGGGTGGCGGGATCGAGCGGTCCGGCCCATTCGTGGGCGTTGAGGACGGTCTTGCCGTCAGGGGTGAACACACAGGCACGCAGGGAGAGATCCCCGTTGCGATGGGCTGTGGCGTATCCGGCGATCGGGGAGTTGCAATGCCCCTGAAGGACATGGAGGAACATGCGTTCGGCCGTGATCTCCCGGTAGGTGCCCGGGTGGTTGAGCGCGCTCACGGTGCCGATGGTCGCCGTGTCGTCCTCTCGGCACTGCAGGGCGAGGACACCCGCACCGATCGGGGGGCACAGCACCTCCGGGGCGAGGATGTCGCTGATCACGTCGGGGCGGCCGATGCGGTGGAGGCCCGCGACGGCCAGGATGAGCGCATCGGCCTCTCCCCCGGCCAGTTTCGCCAGTCGGCGGTTGGCGTTGCCCCGAAACGGGATGCAGTTCAAGTGAGGGTGCGAGGCCGCGAGTTGTGCGGTCCGGCGGACCGAGGAGGTGCCGACGCGTGTGCCGTCGGGAAGCTGGTCGAGGGTGAGTCCCCCGGGGTGGACGAGCGCGTCACGGATGTCGTCGCGCTCGAGAAATGCGGCGAACGTCGTACCCGCGGGCAGCGGGCGGTCGGCCGGGATGTCCTTGACGCAGTGGACGGCCAGGTCCGCCTCTCCGGCCAGCAGGGCGGCGTCGACCTCCTTGGTGAAGGCTCCCTTGCCCTCGACCTGCGAGAGATCCCCCATCCACTTGTCGCCTGTGGTTCTGACGGGGACGACCTCGGTGACGGTGTGGGGGTGGAGGGCCGCGAGTTCAGCCCTGACACGCTCGACCTGGGCCAGGGCCATGGGTGAGTCGCGGGAGACGATGCGGATCAGCTCAGGGGCGGACATGGCTCCCACGATAGACCGCCGCGCTCGAACCGCGACCGTCCGACGCGGACGGCGCCCGTTTTCGGACCGCGAGTCGACGGGAACCACAGACGGCCGCCGTCGAATTCCGGCCGCGGCGAAGTAACGCTCCACTCACCCGTGTACAGGCATGTCGCACCGCCATGTCCGCGCGGCAGCAGGCGCTCATCAGGCAGAGTTGCTGTACCGACACCCGAAAGCGGCCACCCCGGAATGAACAAAACCATCGATACGGACATTTCATCCCACCTGTGTATGGCCGATTCGACGCCCTGTGGCTCTGCCCCATTCAGCCGAAGGCTGTCACCCACCCGGCGACCTCTCTAGCATGGCCACGCACGGACGCCGATTTTCCTCTCTTTCGAACCGCGAGGCGCTGGATGACCAACGGGGACACCTCCATTCCGAAGAACATCGATGTGAACGTGCCGAGCGTCGCGCGGATGTATGACTACTACCTGGGCGGCAAGGACAACTACCCCGCCGACCGGGTGGCATGTGAGCAGCTCCTGGAACGCGTGCCGAGCACCAAGGTGCTGGCGGTGAACAACCGAAGGTTCCTGCGTCGCGTCGTGCACCACCTGGCGTCCGAGTACGGGATCCGCCAGTTCATCGACCACGGGTCCGGCTTGCCGACCCAGGACAACGTCCATCAGGTCGCTCAACTCGTGGACCCCGGGGCCCGGGTCGTCTACATCGACAACGACCCCATCGTCCTGGCGCACGGCAAGGCCATACTGGAGGAGAACGACAGGACTGCGGTCATCCAGGCGGACATGCGGGACACCGAGGAGATCTTCGGACACCCGGAGGTGAACCGGCTCATCGACTTCGACGAGCCGGTGGCCGCCCTGTTCGTCTCCGTGCTGCACTGCATCCCCGACGAGGACGACCCCGCGGGACTGGTACGCCGGGTGGCGGCCCGCCTGGCTCCGGGAAGTTTCCTGGTGGTGTGCCAGCTCGTGAGTGAGGACGCGGCCACCCGCGACTTCGTCACGGACTTCATGGCGAAGAGCACCGGTAACCAGTGGGGGCGGGTGCGTCAGCAGTCTGACGTACACGGTTTCCTGGAGGGCCTCGACGTCCTGGACCCGGGCCTGGTGGAGGTGTCGACATGGCGACCGGATTCGGATCTGGCGCCGAAACAGGCGACCCGGGAGTGGATCGAGTACGGCGGCGTCGGCCGGACACGGTGACGGACCGCCGCCCGGGTCGCCCCGCTCCCGCCTCCGGCCCTCCCCGCACCGATGGGGCTCGATCCCGGTTTCGGCTGTCCGGTGGCCACGGGCGGTGTCCCGCCGACGGCCGGCCGGCGTCCGGGCTGCCCGCCTTCCCGGTCCGTTCTCGGCGTGAACGAGGCCACCAGGAGCCGGGGGCGGCTGGGTCCTGACCACCGCGCTGAACACCTGCGCCTCGTAAGCCGCGGTCGGCCCACGGGTCGCCGCGCGAACCGCCCGGCAGATCACCGAGGCTCTGACCGGCTGAGGAGTCGCATCCGGCCCGGGGCGCCGAACGGGGTTCAGGTCATACAGGGGAGCCGCCGGAGAGCCGGCCACCTCCGCTGTAGCGCTCGAGTGCCTGCCTCAGCAGGCCCTTGCTCTCGGCCGGGCTCGGCGACTGGGCGCTGAGCGAGTCCAGGATCCACCGGTACTCATCCGTGCTGTCCTGCTTGTTCACGGACGTGGCATTGGTGAGGTGCTCGATGTACGCGACATCGGGGAGCCCGTCCATCGCGAACCTCAGATACGTGATGCCGTTGCCCGGAGACGTGCGGGCGGTCACCTCGAAGGGGGCCACCTGCACGATCACATGCGGCAGCTCCGTCATTTCCAGCAGGTGGGCAAGCTGCTCACTCATCACCCGGGCACCGCCTGTGGGACGCAGCAGCACCGCCTCGTCCAGCAGCACCCACACCTTCGGTGCATCGCGTCGCCACAACAACTGCTGCCGCCTGAGCCTCAGTTCGACCCGACGCCGGGTGATCTCCTCCGATTCGAGGGCATGCCCGGAACGCACCACCGCATAGGCGTAGTCGGCTGTCTGCAGGAGCCCCGGGATGTAGTGGCCTTCATACGTACGGATGGACGCGGCGGCCTCCTCCAGGCCGACCAAGGGCTCGAACCAGTCCGGCAGTACGTCGGCGTAGTTGCGCCACCACCCCCGCTGGCCGGCCTTGCGCACCAGGTCGATGAACTCGGCCGTCATGACGGGGTCGGTCACACCGTAGAGCGCGAGAAGATCGGCCGCATCACGCTCCTTGCAGGGGGAGTGTCCTGTCTCCATCCGGCTGATCTTCGCCGTCGAGCACCGGATCCGGTCGGCCGCTACGTCGGGCGTGATGCCTGCCTCACCGCGCATCCGCCGCAGCTGCGCACCCAGAACGAGGCGCAGTGCCGTGGGACTTGCCCCCGTGGCCGGGGCGAGCGTCGGTTTCCGTGGCGGCTGGAGCGGTTCGATGCCGGGCATGCGGACTCCTGAGGACGGGCGTCTTGACGCCAGTGTGCCATCAGGAGCCCACGGAGGCCCGGCCGATGCGGGAGTGCCGTGCCTTTTCAGCCCGTTCTGCCGCGTATTCAGCCGGTCATGGTGTCGAAATCACCGTCCCTGACGCCCGCGAGGAACGCGCGCACCTCGTCTCCGGTGTAGACGAGGGCAGGACCTTCGGGATACCTGGAGTTACGCACGGCCACTTCACCGCCGGGCAGCAGTGCCATCTCGACGCAGTTGCCACTGGGGTTGCTGTGATGGCTCTTCCTCCATTCCACGCCGGTCAGGGAGTTGGCGGGAACGCCGTTGTCGATGTGCTGCATGCGGTCCATTCCTTTTCGTCGCGCTGGCTCGGCCTGGCGTGCTGCCAGGGTCCGCACCGGGTGAACAGGTGTCCTTCACTCACACCCCTGGGTGCAATTCCGGATGCAATTGCACCTGATGCACGGACGGCGAGGATACTAGTGGCCATCCGGCCCTCACGACACCATGAACGGGCCTTCAGCGGAGGGTTTTCAGCGCTCATGCACGCGGAGAACACACCACGTCACGGAGCAGCCCGCAGGCCCTGCTCGGCCGGGCCCGACGCGGACCCGCACGAGGAGCTGGCGCGGGACCTCGGTCTCGGGGCCCCGGGATTCATGACCCGGGGCCTGGATGCGGCTCCGGAAAGCCTGCGGCAGGCCCGGGTGTTCGTCCGTGATGCACTCGAGGGGTGGGGTCTGTACTGCTGCGCGGACGATGTCACCCTTGTGGCAGGCGAGTTGATGAGCAACGCGGTCTGCCACGGGCTGCGGCCCACCGCAGGGCACACCGAGCAGCCGCCGGCCCGCCTCGGTCTCGCCTGCCAGGACGGGACGCTGGTGTGCGCGGTGAACGACCCCAGCCCCGAGGTGCCCGTACTCCGCCCTGCGGACGATTCCTTCGAGCGCGGCCGCGGCCTGCGCATCATCGACGCGCTGAGCAGTTCCTGGGGCTGGGCACGGCACACAGGCATGGGCAAGACCGTCTGGGCCAGGATCCCCGTCCTCCGGCCCTCAGAGCCCTACAGCCCCGCCAGAGCCGTCCATGCCTCCGCCAGCAGCGCATGCCCGAGCGGGGTCGGGTGGACTCCGTCACCTGCGATGCGCTCGGCGCCCCCGGCGGCGCGCGCTGCCTGGTTGAGCAGGCCGTCGGCCGCGAGCAGCGCGGCGCCGAACTCCTCGGACAGTCTGCGGACCGCCTGAATCCTGGGGTCGAGGTCCTCGCGCCAGGCCCACTGCTCTTCGCGCACCGGTACCAGGAAGGGCTCGATGAGGATCAGCTGAGCGTCCAGCTCGTTCCGTGTCTGCGTGAGAATGGCGCGATAATCGTTCTCGAAAGCACGTAGCGAGGTGACGACACCGGAGGCGTAGCGGCGCCAGGTGTCGTTCACGCCGATCAGGACCGAGACCACGTCCGGCTCGAGCTCCAGGGCGTCTTCGCGCCAGCGGGCGCGCAGATCCGAGATGCCGTCGCCGCTGACGCCCCGATTGATGAACGTGATGTCGCTGTCGGGCCGAGCGGACCGCACACGCTCTGCAGCCCTCCGGACGTAACCGTTGCCCAGAGGGGTGTCCTGCTCCGCCAGCCGTCCCACATCGGTGATGCTGTCGCCCTGGAACAGAACGGTTGCTGAGCGGTGCAGGCTGATGGTCACGCTGTGCTCCGAACGGTGAGGAGTCAAAGGCAGAGATCGTTCCTGCCCACAGATGCCCGGTGTGATCCGGACCAGGCCTGCGGGGCCCGGCATGATCCGGATCAGGCTCAGCGGGCGGCGGCCGGTGCGCGCACCGCGCTGAAGTCGAGCGCGCTCTCCACCTCCTGCAGGGTCTCTTCGGCCACCCTTCGCACCTCGGCCGGAACGTCGCCCTGCTCCTCCACCAGACCGGCGTAGATCGGCGCGTCTGATGCCTCTGCGAAACTCACGTGAAACTGCCTATCGATCGGTTATGCCCGCCAATCAGCGGAAACGGGAGCCGAGTGTACGCGTTCCCGCCCGGCCGCCGGGGAGCGGGCCCGGAAACTGGTCGGAGCCACCGGAGAACCGGTTGTCAGCAGTGGTGTCGCCTGCGAGGCTGATTCCACCGAAGGGGTGCAGCTCAGAGGCCGGAGTGCCGGTCTCCACAACCGGATGCCACAGGTTCGACTCCTGCCCCCTGCGGGACCCGGCTCCCCGCCCGGCGCCGGGCGGGGCCCGGTCCGCTATTCGATGACGAGCTCGACGTCGATGTTGCCGCGCGTGGCCTTGGAATACGGGCAGTATGCGTGCGTCGCCTCGACCAGACGCCTGCCGGTCTCCCCTTCGAGCGCCTCAGGCAGTTCGACGCGCATGACGACTGCGAGACCGAACCCCGACTCGTCCTTGCCGATCGAGACCTCGGCCGTCACGGATACGTCCTTGGTGTCGACCTTCATCTCACGGGCGACCGAGCTCATCGCGCTCGCGAAGCACGCGGCGTATCCGGCGGCGAAGAGCTGCTCCGGATTGGTGCCTTCCCCGTCGCCCCCGAGTGCCGGCGGCAGGGCGAGCGCGAGGTCGATCCGCCCGTCCGAGCTCACCGCCCTGCCTTCACGTCCGTTCGCGGTGGCGGCAGCAGTGTACAGCGCGTCCATGGAGCGCCCCTCTCTTGTACGACGGTGACCGGTCCCGGCCACCTCATGATGGTTGCACACAATTTAATTGTGCACAACTAAATAATGAGCGGCAAGCTACCCTGGTCCCATGACTCCACCGCCGCCCCCGGCCCCCGACCTGAACCAGTTGCCGGACACCGAACTGCTCAAGCTCGACCACCAGGTCTGCTTCTCGCTGCAGGCGGCCTCCCGCGCGTTCGGCGGCGTCTACCGGGAAGCCCTCGCAGGCCTCGGCCTCACTTACCCGCAGTACCTGGCGATGATGGTCCTGTGGGAGCACGGCCCTCTTCCGGTCAAGACGATCGGCGAGCGGCTGCATCTGGACTCCGGAACGCTGTCGCCGCTGCTGAAGAGGCTGGAATCGGCCGGCCTCGTCAGGCGGGAACGCGGTCAGCAGGACGAGCGGTCGGTCACAGTCCGCCTCACCGACGCCGGAGCGGAACTGCGCGAGCGCGCACTGCCCGTCCCCCGCTCGGTCCTCAGAGCGACGGGGCTGTCGGTCCAGGAGGTCCTGGCCCTGCAGGAGACCCTGGGCCGCCTCACCGCCTCCCTCGGCCGGGCCGGCTGACCCGCCCGGTTCCACCGGCGCTCGCGGCCGGGGCGCGCACAGCGCTCGCAGGACTTTCCACCCCGAAATATGATGCAGGAACTATCGCAACGCGGAGCGGCCCATGAACCGGCGTCGAACTCCCCGGTCGGCGAGCGCCGAGGACCTGCTCAGCACACTGCAGCACCTGACTGCCCGCGCCCGGCAGGAGGTGGAGCTGCATCAGGCCCGCGTCGAGCTGGCCCAGGCCCTGCAGCGCAAGATGCTGCCCGCGGCCCTGCCCGCTTTCCCCGGACTGCAGACCGCTGCTCGCTACGCTCCCGCGCGCGACGGACTCGACATCGGCGGCGACTGGTACGACGGTTTCGTACTGCCGGACGGAGCGCTCGGCCTGGCCATAGGCGACGTCCAGGGGCATGACGTGGAAGCGGCCGCCTTCATGGGGCAGATCCGGATCGCCATGCGCGCCATAGCGAATTCGGCCGCCGATCCTGGTGAGGTGATGGGTCGCACGAACGATCTGATCCTCTCGATGGATTCCGCTCTCTTCGCGACCTGCTCCTTCCTCCGGCTGGATCCACGGACCCGGGAGCTGCGGAGCGCCCGCGCCGGTCATGTCGCTTCCGTGTGGGCGACCACAGACGGGCGTTCCGGCATCACCGCCGATGCCGGCGGCCTTCCGCTGGGCATCGAGCTGCGTCAGCACTACCCGGTGACCCGGCGCGATCTGGATGTCTCCGGCGCTTTCGTGCTGCTCACCGACGGCGTCATCGAAGGCCCCTCGCTGTCGATCGACGACGGTCTGGACCGGATCAGGCGCCTGGTGAGCGCCTACGCCGGGGCCGACGCGGAGGAACTGGCGGACAGGGTGCTCCAGGCCGCGGTCTTCACGGGGCACGAGGACGACGCAGCGGTTCTCGTCCTGCGCCACGGCGACGCCTCCTCGGGGTCCCGGTGAGCACGGCCGCCTGCCGCGCGTGTCACAACGGCATGCCGTCACGAGCGGTGTCTTATGAGATGCGTGATCCGCAGCGAGGAAAACAGACGCCGAGCCGTGATCGTCATGCAGATGCTGGGCATTGCCGCTGCCTACTACGCGTCAGGACGGCTCGGTCTGCTCAGACCGGTCGAAGTGGAGAACTCGGTCGTCACCCCACTGTGGCCGCCCTCCGGCATCGCCGTGGCATCGCTGCTGCATCTGGGCCTGCGGACCTGGCCGGGTATCGCACTCGGCGCTCTGTCCAGCGTCATCGCGATGAGCGACGGTTTCGACTTCTGGGGCCTCGCTGTCGTGGCCGGCAGCACTCTCGCTCCGGTGTGCTCCGTCCTGGCCCTGCGCGCGGTGGGCTTCCGTACGGAGCTGGACCGCCTGCGTGACGGCGTCGTCCTGGTCTTCCTGGGGGCCATGGGAGGCATGCTGATCAGCGCTACGGCGGGCACCGGGGCCCAGACGCTGAGCGGTGCGCTCCCCACCGCTCAGTTCTGGCAGGTCTGGTCGGCCTGGTGGGCGGGAGATGCCATGGGCGTACTGATGGTCACGCCTCTGCTGCTCGTCCTGCGCAGGGTACGGATGCCCGGACTGGACGACCGGTGGGTGGAGGCTGTGGCACTCACGGTCGTCGCGGCGGGAGCGACGGCCGTCGCGACCAGAAGCACGCTGTCCATGATCTATCTCCTCTTCCCGGTGCTCATCTGGGCCGCCCTCCGGTTCCAGCTGGCCGGCAGCGCTCCGTGCGCCTTCCTGATGTCGGTCATGGCGGTCATCGCCGGGACCGACCGGGTCGGGCCGTTCACCGGCCACTCGATACTTCAGGTCATGCTCAACCTGTGCGTCCTCAACGGCTGTGTGGCACTCACCGCCCTCCTGCTGGCGGCGATCGTGACGGAGCACAACAACATCCGCCATGAGACGGAGGTGGCGTGCGAGGAGCTGGCCGCTCTCGTGGAAGAGCTCGCACCGCGTCCGTCGTCGGAGGGCCGGTCCGACGAGCCGCGGAGCGGGCTCGGCTAGAGCCTCAGCCCGTACGGGGGAAGTGGTGTGCCAGAAAACCGTTGCGGAACGTGCCCGTGGGGTCGAGCCGCTCGGTCAGCCGCTCGAAGTCGGCGTAGTGGCCGTACAGCTCCCGCAGCGTGCTCGGCGCGGTGGTGAAGACCTTGCCCCAGTGCGGCCTGGCCCCGAACGGGGCAAGGGCGTCCTCGATCGCCCCGAGGACGGGCGTGACGGCCTCGGTGTCGGGTACCCAGGTGAAGTGGAACGCCACGGAGTCCCTCCCCTGGGCCGGGCTGAGCCACAGATCGTCGGCGGCCACGGTGCGGATCTCCCCGATCTGGAGCAGCGGCGAGAACTGCTGCCGGATCCGGTCGAGGGCCTCGTAGGCCGCCACGGCGTCGTGCCGGGCGACGAAGTATTCGGACTGCAGCTCCTCTCCGTTGCTCGGGGTGAATTCGAGCCGGAAATGGGGCAGCCTGGCGTGCCAGGGGCCGGGGGCACCCTGCTGCTGTGTGCAGTGCTCGGCCGCTACACCGGGAACCGGATGCCTCGGCCCTTCCGCGAGTTTCGCGCCGTGCCACTCGCGCGGGGCGGTGCGGGGGCCGTCGCCCGCAACCCGCCGCTTGAGCCATACCTGGTCGATCGGGCCCCCGTGCCAGCCGGTGAAGAGGCTCACGCTGTAGGCCTCGGACATCACCGCGTCGAACCGGCCGAGCAGCTGCTCCTGCGGAAGCCCTTCGTACACCCACTGCTGGATCTCGAAGGCGGGCACGAGGTCCAGGGTCAGCCGGGTCACCACTCCCAGTGCGCCCAGAGAGACCACCGCACCGGCGAAGTCGGGGTCCCCCCGCTTCAGTGACACGATGCGGCCGTCCGCGGTGACGAGTTCCAGCGCCCTGACGGCGCCTGGCAGGGAGCGATTTCCCACGCCCGAACCGTGGGTGCCTGTGGCACACGCTCCGGCTACGGAGATGTGGGGCAGTGAACCCAGGTTGTGCAGCGCGAACCCGCTGCGGTGCAGGACGCCGGTCAGTTCCCCGAAGCGCAGACCGGCGCTCACCGACGCGGTACGGGCCTCCCCGTCGATCTCGATGGAGCGCGGCAGTCCCGCGACGGATATCAGCACACCGGAGGTGTCGGCGACCGTGTTGAAGGAGTGGCCGGTGCCCAGCGCCCTGACGGCCGTACCAGCGGTCACCAGCTCCTGGAGTTCGGCGACCGAGGAAGGTGTGTGCAACCTCTTCGCGCCGAAGGTGATGTTGCCGGCCCAGTTCGTCTGACGGGCGGACGGAGCGTGCGCCGAATGATCGATCATGCCTCCGGAGCTTACGCTGCGCCCGCCCGTCGGCTCAGGGCTTGTGCGCGACGCCACCGACGGCGTGGCTCGACGGTGTCTGCCGCCCGCCCCTGCCGGTGCGCAGTCCGCTTTCCTGGCGACGCCCGGCCCGGCATCGAGCAGACACGGCGTTCCGGACGCGGCTGAGGAGTCAGTACGGCAAGGGGCGGCCGGACGGTGTGCGCAGATCCAGCGGGGGCGGCCCCGCGGGCGGCTGCGGACGTCGGACGATCCGGATGCGGCCCATGGCCACCACCCCCTTCTGGTAACCCGGTATCTGCCCATCCGGACGCCCTTCACACGTCGAGCGCCCGTCCGACCGCCCGGCGGCGCTCGCGGATGCGGGCCCGGCAATGTGCGGTGACCCTGGATGGGTGGGGGAAGCCGAGACGAGGAGGAGCCGCCATGTCCGCGCTGGACAAGATCAAGAAAATGCTCAAAGGCCACGAGGACCAGGCCGGAAAGGGCGTCGACAAGGCCGGTGACATGATCGACGACCGGACGCAGGGCAAGTACAGCAAGCATGTCGACACCGGTCAGGACAGGCTCAAGCGGCAGTTCGGCTCGGACCGCGGACCGGACAGCCCGCCTCGCGCCTGACCCCCTCGTACCACCGCGTCCGCACGTCGTCCGACCCTCTTTCCGGTGCCGGATCCGGTGACGGCCACGCCGTCGCCGGATCCGGCACTCGGCATGTACGGATTTCGAGCACTTGACCGGATTCCTGTTATCGTCCCCGCCGCACAACGTCTCCTGAGTGTGGGAAGCGACGGAACAGGATCCCGGAAGAGTGAGCACAGCATGGGCGAGACACCCGAGACAGCGCTGATCAGAGCCGCGCAGAACGGCGACCCCGAGGCGCAGGACCGGCTCGTCGCGTCCTGCCTGCCCCTGGTCTACAACATCGTCGGCCGGGCCCTGAACGGCCACGCCGATGTCGACGACGTGGTCCAGGACAGCATGCTGCGTATGCTCCGCGGCCTCCCTTCGCTGCGTACCCCGAAAAGCTTCCGCTCCTGGCTCGTGGCCATCACCATGAATGAGATTCGCGGGCACCGGCGCGAGCGCAGGACCGGGGAGATATCCGCGGACCGGATGGAGGACGCGTACGAAGTCGTCGATCCCGCCGCCGACTTCGTGGAAGTGACGATCGTCCGGCTCGGCCTGACGGGCCAGCGCCGAGAGGCCGCCGAGGCTACGCGGTGGCTGGACCACGAGGACCGCGAACTGGTGTCGCTCTGGTGGCTGGAGACTGCGGGTGAGCTGTCCCGGGCAGAGGTGGCGAACGCCCTCGATCTGTCCCCCCAGCACACCGCGGTGCGCGTCCAGCGGATGAAGGAGCGGCTGGAGGCTTCCCGGGTGGTGGTACGCGCCCTGTCGGCGGATCCGCGCTGCGTCCTGCTCGAAGACCTGACGGTCCGGTGGGACGGCGTGCCGTCCGCACTGTGGCGCAAGCGCCTGATGCGTCACGCGCGTGAGTGCACGGTGTGTGCGGGGCACCGGTCGGGTCTCGTTCCGGCGGAGGGCCTGCTGGCGGGCCTGGCTCTCGTCCCCGTGGCGGCGTCAGCAGGTGGTCCGGTGGCGGAGCTCCTGCCGACGGCCTTCCTGACCGCGGCAGCCGCCGTGTCCGGACCTGGGCGTGCCGAGCGCCGGAGGGACGGCGTCAGGCGTCGCCGCCGCACCACGGTCGTCGCCGGCCTGACGGCGGTCGCGGTGCTGGGAGGCTGCGGGACCGTCGTGCACCTCTGCACGGGCGGCGCGGGTGAAGAGCCTGCGGCCACCGTCGCTCCGCCCACCGGCCCGTCCGCACCGGTGAGCGCACCGCCGTCCCCGTCGGCGCTCCCCTCCTCACTCTCGCCCTCGCCCTCCTCCTCCGCATCGCCCTCGTCGCCCCGGACGGCGTCCCCGTCCACGTCCAGGCCCCGGAGCACCTCTGCCGAGAAGCTGCCCAGGGCACACACGCCCTCCACAGAACCGGCTGCCGTACCGAAGGCCTCGTCGGCCCCGTCGGTGACCGAAGAGGTCATCGCCCTGGTCAACGCCGAGCGGGCCGAGGCAGGTTGCGGGCCGGTGAGCGGCGACAGCCTGCTGGCGAAAGCCGCATCGGGTCATTCCGCGGACATGGTGCGGCGGGACTACTTCTCCCACACCTCGCCGGAGGGCACGGACCCCGGTGCGCGCATCACCGCCACCGGGTACCGGTGGAGCACGTACGGCGAGAACATCGCGAAGGGCCAGCGGACCGCCGCGGCGGTGATGGACTCCTGGATGAACAGTGACGGCCATCGGGCGAACATCCTCAACTGCGCTTTCAAGGAGATCGGCGTCGGCAGGAAGGACTCGTCCGGCGGCCCCGTGTGGACCCAGAACTTCGCCGCCGCGCTCTGATCCCCCGCCGTCCGGACGGACGGGCTCTGCGGACCGCTGCCGGCTCCGGCACGGACAGAGGCCGGTCCACGGGCACCGGACGATGCCTTGTTGCGGGTGGCGGCGGTCTTCGGCCGTCCTGGCGGGGTTCCGCGCGGTGAGCGTCCGCTTCCAGGATGCGGCGCGTGATCGCTGAATTGCAGTGTGCGGTGCTGGACTGCCCCGATCCGGTGCGACTGGCCGGGTTCTACGCCGCCGCGCTCGGAGGGGAGACCGACCGGCCTGACAAACGGTGGGCTCAGGGCGAGGGCCGGGCGGCGGTGCGCACTCCGGCCGGATGGGTGCTCTGCTTCCAGCGGGTCGAGCAGTACCTGTCTCCACGGTGGCCGGACCCTGCTCGCCCGCAACAGTTCCGTCTGGATCTCGGTGTCCCGGATCTGGACCGTGCCCAGGAGCAGGTGCTCGCACTCGGGGCGACCGTGCTGGACAGGGGAGCCGATCCGCGGCCGGCGTGTGTCCGCGGATCCGGTGGGGCATCCGTTCTGTCTGGTACTCCACCGACACCGGGTGCCTGGGTACACCCCCAGGCACCCGGGCCCCGGGTCAACGGCTGATCATGGTCAGGGCGGCACAGGTGCCGCCCACCGTGCCGACGGTCAGGACGGAGACCGCCACGCAGCGGACCCTCAGCCGGTCGTAACGGGCGCTGTACTCGCCCCGGAGTTCCACGGCACGGCCGGCGATCCTTGTGAACGTCTCCCGGCAGACTTCCACTCTGTCCGCCACATAGACGCGCTCGACGTCCTCACGCTGGGCGGTGGTGAGCCAGGGCAGCGCTTCGGTGAAGCGGCGGGCATCCCGGCGGGCCTTCTCGACCTCCGTGGTCAGGAGCAGGTATCCCTCCACCTGGGCCAGGCCCCGGGCGGTCTCCTTGTCCGGCTCCACGCGGTCCTCCTCTCATCGAGCCGTCACCTCGGGGCCTATGCCTGTTTGTCCCCGGGAGCCACTGTGACGGATTCGCCGGGACGGTTCGTCGCATCCTCCAGGGCGCGGATCGAGGGATAGTGCAGGTCGAACGCCGGGGATTCGGAACGGATCCGCGGCAGGCTGAGGAAGTTGTGCCGCGGAGGCGGGCAAGACGTCGCCCATTCGAGCGAGCGGCCGTAGCCCCAGGGGTCGTCGACCTCGATCTTCTTGCCGTACTTGGCGGTCTTCCACACGTTGTAGAGGAAGGGCAGCATCGACAGACCCAGCAGGAACGAAGAAATGGTCGAGATCGTGTTCAGGCCGGTGAAGCCGTCGGCGGCGAGGTAGTCCGCGTACCGGCGGGGCATGCCCTCGGCGCCCAGCCAGTGCTGCACCAGGAAGGTGCCGTGGAAGCCGACGAACAGCGTCCAGAACGTCATCTTCCCGAG
>Ga0196960_10000139_pt1 | contig 28721 bp, 21 predicted proteins | sample S3v_5metaG_FD_183187 | JGI IMG/M metagenome (GOLD analysis project Ga0196960, IMG submission 183187) | Soil microbial communities from Anza Borrego desert, Southern California, United States - S3+v_5 | ecosystem: Environmental > Terrestrial > Soil > Desert | place: USA: California | collected...
CTTCGGAGGCGGGCTCGTCCGGCCCGCCCGGGGCCGGCGGAAGTCCGGCGGTGACCAGCACGGCCCGGCGGACACGGTGCGTCGCGTCGCTGTCCATGGCGGCGGCCCGGGCCGCACCGGCTCTCTGCCCCATATTTTGCAGAATTTTCCTGGGAAACTTGTTCAGCCGTCCGGCGCCCCCTCCACCGCGTCCGCCACGAGCGCGAGGAAACGCGCATGGGCCTGCGGGCTGCACAGGGGTTCCGGGTTCCACGGCACGCTCCGCGCGCGGTGCCCGGCGGCCTCCCAGGCGGGGGCGGTGATCTCGCCGAGCGGGACCGCGTTGGACCGGGTGTCCGTCAGGACGATGCCGGGCTCCAGGGCTGCCGCGTCCGCCCAGTCGAGGGTGGCCCAGTTGACTCCGGCCCCCTCCGGCGGGGACACGAGATCGACCCCCAGCTCGGCCAGGACGCGCAGTTCGGGCCACATCCGGGGACGGGCGGCGTGGGCCTGCTCCTGGCTCGCGGGCGAGAGGGCCAGCACCCCGGGGCCTCCGGAAGCGGAGCGGGCTGCCGCGCGGAGCCGCTCGCGGGCGGTGTGCAGCTCGGCCGCGGCGTCCGGGACCGGTACGCCGCCGAGCGAGCGGGCGAGTCCGGCGAACCGCTCGGCGACCCGGTCGAGGGTGCGGGCCTGGCCCACGTCGATCACGACGACCGGGACACTCCCCTCCAGGTGCTTGGCGGTGTCCGGGTCCAGCCCGTAGAGCTGGCCGTGGCCGTAACTGACGGCGACGACCAGGTCGGGTCCGCCGCGTAACAGTGTGTCCACGTCCAGGTCGTCGCCCGCGCCGCGGTAGTCCACGGCGTCCAGCGGGAGCGCACCGGTCTTCGCCCGGTCGGGCTCCGCCCCGTCGTGCCCGGACCCGAATATCCCCTCCGGGCGTATCCCGTAGTCCCACAGCGTCGCTCCCGCCTGGACGTACGCGAGCACCCGGGACGGCCGGCGGTCCGCCACCACCAGCCGGCCCCGGTCGTCCGTGAAATTCCACGCGCTCCGCTCCGTCATGCCCCTCACCTCTCCGCACCGGCGCCCTGGGCCCTCTCCCGGACTCGCCACCCACTACCTGCCCGGCCCACCGGCTCCACACCCTCCGTCGAGCGCCCCAGATAGGTGAGCGCGCCGGGATCGGGCACGTCGATCACCCGGAACCCGAGCCGGTCGTAGAAGGCCCTGGCCGGAGTGTTCGCCGTCAGCATGGACAGATGGACCGCCCGGACCCCCTTCCGGTGCAGGGCGTCGAGGAACGCGCCCATCAGCTCCCGGCCGTACCCCTTGCGCTGCCACGGCGGCAACAGGTCGATGTGCAGGTGCGCGGGGTGGTCGTCCAGCTCCGGGAGGATCATGCGCTCAGGGCGGTACAGGAGGGCCGTCATCGCCTCGGTGGGCGTTCCGGCTTCCCCTTCGGGTTCGGGGAAGCGCTCCGTCACCAGGGGGAGCCACACCGCCCGGAAGGCTTCCACGAACCGCCGGGTGTCCGCGGTTCCCAGGACGTAGCCGGCCGCACGTCCGGAGCCGTCGTCCAGGACGAAGGCGAGTCCGGGTTCGAGGTGGGTGTAGGGCTCGGCGAACAGCGCGGGCATCAGCCCGGGGTCGGGGTACAGGTGCGTGCTGTCGCCGCCGTTGTCGGCCGTGCGGACGCAGATGTCCGCGAGGGCCTCCCGGTCGGCGGGCCGGTAGGGACGTATGTGCGCGGTCCGGGTCATCACCTCATCCTCGCCGCCTGGGAGCGCTCCCACAAGGCCCTGGGGCCCCTCAGGGCACCTCGCGCCCCTGGCGGTCCTGCGTGCGCGCCAGCTCCACGTTGAACTGGGCGCCGGCCAGGAGCGCGAGATTGGTGAACCAGATCCAGATCAGGAAGACGACCAGGCCGGCCAGCGAACCGTACAGCCGGCTGTAACTGCCGATGTGGGTCGCGTACAGCGCGAACCCGGCCGAGGCGGTCAGCCACAGGAACGCGGCGAGCACCCCGCCGGGCAGCGCCTGCCGGAGGCTGCGCGCGGAGCGCGGACCGGTGCTGAAGAGGACCAGGATGAGGCAGGCGACCAGACAGAGCATCACGGGCCATTTGAGTCCTTCCCACAAGGTCTCGCTCGCCCGTGCCAGGCCCACGCGGCGTCCGAGCCAGCGTGCCAGGGGTCCGGTGAGCACGAGAGCGAAAGCACTGGTCATCAGCAGGACGAGCAGCCCCATGGCCGAGGGCACGATGACGTGCACCTGGCGCAGGGCGGGCCTGGTGTCCTTCACCTGGTACATGGCGTGCATCGCCCTGCGGAAGACCGCCAGATAGCTGGAGGCGGACCACACCGCGCTCACGCTGCCGGTGGCCACGAGCAGCCAGACGGCGGTGCGCTCCTGGGTGGCCGCCTCCAGGGGCCGCCGCAGCGCCGCTCCGGACTCTGCCGGTGCGAAGGCCGTGATGTCGGCGATCAGGGCGTTGGTGGCGCCGGGGTTGGCCAGGCCGATGACGGAGACGGTGACGAGGAGGGCGGGGAGCAGCGCCAGGATGGCGTAGTAGGTGAGGGCGGCCGCCCAGTCGGAGAGGTCGTCGTGCCACAGCGAGACGGGGGTCCGGCGCAGGGCGGCGCGCCAGTGCCTCCGCGCGGTGCGTCCTGCCGGGGACACCGCGCGTTCCGCGAGGGGGTCTTCGGTCCTGCTGGGCACGCGGAGTCTCCGGGGGGCGGGGGAAGGGCCGACGGCCGGGACGCCTCACGACGCCCCGGCTGCTCCCTTTCTCTCATGCCTCGATCTCCCGGCCGTACTCCAGGCCGGCTCAGTCGTTCACGGCCGTGAGCAGCACCACCGCGTCTTGGAGGGCCAGCAGCCCGTGCCGCTCCTGGGGAATGGGGTGCAGCCTGCCTGCCGTGAGGTCCACGTCCCCGGACCCCGCGGTGAGTCTGACCGCGCCGCGCAGCACCTGGAGCGAGGCGGCGGGGGGCGCGTTGTGCTCGTCGAGGGCGGAGCCCTCGGTGAGCGCGATCACCGTCTGCCGCAGAGGCTCCTGCCGCAGCAGGAGATGCGCGCTGCGTCCGTGCGCGTGGGCGCGGGCTGCGGCCAGGTGCTCGTCGGCCAGAGCGTTGAGATCGTCCATACGACCACTGTGCCGCAGCCCTCGCTCCCTCGCTCCTCCGCCGGCACATCAAGAACCGAAATAGAGGTTCCACGCGTAGCCGCGGACCGTCCGAAAGCACCTGCCGTACGACACGCCGGGGAGCGGAGCCCGCAGGACGCGCGCCCCGCTCCCGTGGAGCCGGCCGGAGGTCAGAGACCACCGGTGTACAGGAGCCGGTCGGGCGAGCCGGAGCCCAGATCGGTCAGGACGTCCGGGGTCGCCTCGGCGGCGAGCCTGTCCACGACTTCCCGCGGTGCCGCGTCGGGGTTCTGCTCCATGTGGAGCACCGCGGCACCGGCGACGTGCGGGCTGGCCATGGACGTTCCGCTCAACGTCGTGGCACCCCCGCCGAGGTTCGCGGAGACGATGTCCACGCCCGGGGCGTACAGCCGCACACAGCTGCCCCAGTTGCTGAACGCCGCCTGCCGGTCCTGGGCGTCGCTCGCCCCGACGGCGAGTACGCCGTCGGCGCGGGCCGGGGACACGTCGCAGGCGTCCTGGTCCTCGTTGCCCGCCGCGACCACGGGCAGGGTGCCCTGCGCCGCGAGGGCGTCGAACGCGTCGTCGACGGCCGACGACGCGGGCCCACCGAGCGAGGCGTTGACCACGGCCGGCTGCCCGGCGTTCCGGGCGATCCAGTCGAGGCCGGCGATGACCCCGGCCCACGTGCCCGAGCCCTCGCAGTTGAGCACCCGCACCGGCACCAGGGAGGCCGCGGGGGCGACACCGTACGTCGCACCGGCCACGGTCCCGGCCACGTGCGTGCCGTGGCCGTTGCAGTCCTCCCCGTCGCGGCCGTCACCGACCGCGTCGTACCCGGCGCCCACCCGGCCGCCGAACTCGCTGTGGGCGGACTCGATGCCGGTGTCGAGGATGTACGCGGTCACCCCCTGGCCCGCGCCGCCCGCGGCGTAGGTGCCGTCCAACGGCAGCTCCCGCTGGTCGATGCGGTCCTGCCCCCAGCTCCCGGCCACGGCCCGCTTCCCCGCCACCTCGGCGGCGGGGGGCGGGACGGAGGCTTCGCTGTTCTCCTCGACCGCCTGGACGCCTGCCGCGCCGCGCACCTGTTCGAGCTGGGCGGCCGTGAGCGAGGCCGCGAAACCGTGCAGGACCTTGCTGTAGGTGAAGAGGGTACGGATACCGAGCTGCTCGGCCATGGCGTCCGGCTTCTGCTCGGGCGAGAGCGTGACGATGTACTGGCCGGGCACGGCCCGGGCCGACTTCTGCACCGGCACCAGGGTTTCGCCGGTGTCGGCCGTGGCCGTGGTGGTACCGGTCAGGGGGGCGATCAGCAGCAGGACGGCCGGTGCCCAGCGGGCGCGCAGGCGCATGCGTTCTCCCTTGAGGTGGAGGGCGGGTCGCGGACCCGTGAGGCCCGCGGAGTGCGAACACCTGACCTTTCGTCCACATCCCCGGCGGGCCTGAGCCGCGTCAGCCGGACAGCCCAACGATCGGCACCGGGGCAAGCCCGTCCGGCCGACAGCGGTGAGCGCGGAGGGGTGGCCGGCCGAGGAAGGCCGGACCCCGCAGCGGGCGGCGCGGGCCCGGAGCCTGTTCGAGGCCCAGTGGAACCGCGGCTCGGTCAGCCACTCCGCGCAGTTCCACGCCTGGAAGGAGCGCAAGGAGTACGGCGCGGACGACGAGAAGGCCGCCCTCGAGATGTACGACTACGAGCAGCAGCAGGGCACCGGCTCCCGGCCGACGTCCGACAACGCCTTCCTGAAGGGCAACGACCCCCACGCCCCGGATCACAGCCGGTTCTCCGGCATGAACGTCATCGACATGCGCACGCACATGAACTTCGGTGACGCGGACAACGCCTACAGCAACGGCAAGGACTCCGACGACAGTCACGACGACGCCACCTGCAACGTCGTGTACGTCGACAGCCATGACTACGGACCCGACAAGAGCAGCGGGCGCTACGCCGGCGGTACGGACGCCTGGGCCGAGAACATGTCGCTGATGTGGGCCTTCCGCGGCATCCCCACGCTGTACTACGGCTCCGAGACCGAGTTCCAGGCCGGCAAGAAGACCGGCTGCGGGCCCACCTGTCCGCTGGGGACGACCGGCCGGGCGTATTACGGCGGCCACCTCGCCGGCGCGGTGAAGGCGTCGGACTTCGGCACCGTCGGCTCGGCGTCCGGCCCGGTCGCCGACACCTTGGCCGGACCGCTGGTCACACACATGCAGCGGCTCAACCAGATCCGCCGCGCGGTGCCCGCCCTGCCGATGGGGCAGCATTCCACGGAGGGCGTCACCGGCTCGATGGCGTACAAGCGGCGCTACACCGACGCGGCCAGTGGTACGGACAGCTTGGCCCTGGTGACGGTCTCGGGCGGTGCCACGTACTCGGGCATTCCCGATGGCACCTACAAGGACGCCGTCACCGGCGAGACCCGGGTGGTGACCGGCGGCACGCTGTCCGTCCCGGCACCGGGCAAGGGCGATCTGCGGGTGTACGTCCTCGACCTCGGCGGCAGGAACGCGGCCCCGGGGAAGACCGGGACGGCGGGCTCCTGTCTGAAGTGAGCCTCGGTGTGACGGACGCGCGGGGACGGCACGCAGCCTCGCGAGGACCGGCACGAGCGGGCCGAGCGCGTCGGCCGGGAGCCCGGCGCATGGACGGCTCCCGGATCGGTCAGCCGGTGCCGGGATCACAGCAGACCGCCGCACCGGAGGGCGATCGACTGATTCCTCAGGTGCGGGAAGCGCAGTTCGGTACGGCTGCGGGCGGTCTCGCCGGGGCGCAGCACGGTGCTGGGGAGGTCGGGCCGGTTGGGTGAGTCGGGCAGGTGCTGGGTCTCCAGGCAGACCGAGCCGTGGCGTCCGTGGCGGCGGCCGGTGCCGTCGGTGAAGGAGCCGTCGAGCTGGTTGGCGGTGTAGACCTGGATGCCGGGCTCCGTCGTCCACACCTCCAGGACGCGTGCCGCGTCCGGAGCGGTCAGACGCGCGGCGCGGCGCAGGCCGCCGTCGGCGTCCCGCAGTACCCAGCAGTGGTCGAAGCCTCCTGCGGCCCGCAGTTGTGCGTCCTCGGTGCCGAGGCACACCCCCAGAGCCCTGGGCGCGGTGAGGTCGAAGGGGGTTCCGCGGACCCCGGCCGGCGGCCCCAGGGGGATGCCGTCGTCGTCCACCGGCAGGTAGGAGTCGGCGTCGACCTCCAGGTGGTGGCCGAGGACGTCGTCGTGGCCCGCCAGGTCGAAGTAGGCGTGGTTGGTGAGGTTGACGACCGTGGCGCGGTCGGTGACCGAGACGTAGTCGACGGCCAGGGTGCCCGCGGTGTCGAGGGTGTACGTGACCGTGGTGTCCAGCGCCCCGGGGAAGCCCATGTCGCCGTCGGGGCTGTGCAGGGTGAGCCGTACGGACACGCTGTCGTCGGTCCGGCCGGGGGCGGCTTCCCACACCTTGGTGTGGAATCCGTCCGGTCCTCCGTGCAGGGCGTGGCCCCGGTCGTTGGCGGGGATGTGGTGCTCGGATCCGTCCAGGACGAAGCGGCCGTGGGCGATGCGGTTGGCGTAACGGCCGACGACGGCGCCGAAGTAGGGGTGCTCGGCGGTGTAGTCGCCGAGGGCCGCCAGGGACCGGACGACGGGGGCGGCGGCGCCCGTGGTGTCCGGCACGGTGAGGTGGTGCAGGGACGCGCCGTAGGTCAGTATCCCGGCGCGGACGCCCGCCCCGCTGTCGAGGGTCCACAGGTCGGCCGGGGCCCCCTGGGCGGAACCGAACGGGGTGCGGTGCACGGTGGGGCGTGGCATCAGAGGTCCTCGGTGGGGCCGGATCCGGGCGCGGGTGTGGTGGATTCGCGGACGACGAGTCGGTAGCCGGGGCGGGGCCTGCGCGGTTGTGCGACGGGTTCGCCCGAGAGCTGTGTGACGAGGCTGTCGACGGCGAGGCGGGCGATCGCTTCCTTGTCGGGGGCGATGGTGGTGAGCGTGGTGGTGGTGTAGCGGCTCTCCTCGATGTCGTCGAAGCCGACCACGGCGATGTCGTCCGGGACTCGCAGGCCGCGTTCGGTGATGGTCCGCATCGCGCCGATGGCGATGAGGTCGTTGTACGCGAACACGGCGTCGGGCGGGTCCTCCCGGTCCAGGAGCAGCGCCATGCCGCAGGCGCCGTCCTCACGGCCGTAGCCGTCGGTGACCACGACGAGGGATTCGTCCGGTGTGATGCCGGCGGCCGTGAGTTCCTCGCGCCAGCCCCGCAGCCGCAGGTGCGCGGGCTGGCGTTCCCGGCCGGTGCGCGATCCGAGGAAGGCGATCCGCCGGTTGCCCTGGCCGATGAGGTGGCGCACGGCCGCGCGGGCCGCCGCGACGTTGTCGATGGCGATGTGGTCGTAGGGCGCCTCGTACTCGCGCTCGCCCAGCAGGACCAGCGGCGCCGTTTCGGTGCGCGCCATGAGGTCCTCGGTCTCCAGGTGGATGGGGCTGAGGATGAGACCGTCGATCACATGGGACCGGAAACCCTGGCTGACCAGGAGTTCCTTCTCCCTGAGACCGGCGGTGTGGTCGACCAGGACGGTGTAGTCGTGCCGGGCGGCCGCGTCGATGACCGCTCCGGCGAGTTCCGCGAAGTACGGGTTGCCGAATTCGGGGACGGCGAGAGCGATGATGCCCGTGCGGCCCTTGCGCAGATGGCGGGCGGTGAGGTTCGGCCGGTAGCCGAGCTCGTCGATCGCCTGCTGCACCTTGGCGCGCATGGCCGGTGTGACGTGCTGATAGTTGTTCACCACGTTCGACACGGTCTTGATGGACACGCCCGCCCGTTGCGCAACGTCCTTGAGGCTGACGCCCACGGCACTCCTCGGTTCGGCTCGGCTCGGTTCTGCTCTGTGTCCGGCCCTGTCCGGCCGGCTCGTCGTCAGGTGCTTGTGCGACTGCGCGCGAGATAGCGCTGGGCCACCACGACAACGATAAGGAAGCCGCCGCTGACGACGGACTGGTAGGAGGAGTTGAGCGAGCCGATCTGGTTGATCAGGTTCTGGATGACGGCCAGCAGCAGGACGCCCCACAGGGTTCCGCTGATGGAACCGGCGCCTCCCACGAGGAGGGTGCCTCCGATGACGACTGCGGAGATCGCGTCGAGTTCCATGCCCACGCCGACGATGGTGACGCCGGAGGACAGTCTGGCCGCGTTGAGGGCGCCGGCGAGTCCGGCGAGCAGGCCGCTGAGCGTGTAGACGAGGATCTTCGTACGGGCGACGGGGAGGCCCATCAGGGTGGCGGCGTCACTGCTGCCGCCCACGGCGAAGAGGGTCTGCCCGAACGAGGTGCGCTGCAGGACGAGGCCGCCGGCCCCGAAGAGCACGAGGGCGATGAGGACCGGGTGGCCGAAGCCCCAGACACTGCCCTGGCCGAGCTCGCCGAACGCGGAGTCCTCGGGCACCAGACGGGTGGTGGCGCCCTCGTCGGTGAGGGCGAGCAGCAGACCGCGGGCGCCCAGCAGGGTGGCGAGGGTGACGATGAAGGGTGCCATGTTCCCACGGGCGATCAGGAGCCCGTTGAGCAGGCCGATTCCGCCGCACACCAGGAGGGGGAGCAGCAGCGCGGCGAGGAAGCCGTGCTGCGAGGCCCAGGCGGCGAGGACTCCTCCGAGGGCGAAGACCGACCCGACGGACAGGTCGATGCCGCCCGTGATGATGACCATCGTCATGCCGAGCGCGACCACGGCGAGGAAGGACGCCTGGATGGTCACCCCGCGGGCGTTGTCCAGGGACGCGAACGTCGGGTAGACGAACGAGGCGGCGATCACGACGGCCAGCAGGACCGCGAGGACGCCCTGGCGTTGCAGGAGTTCGGCGGCGCGCTGCCGGCCGGTCCGTTCGGGGCGGGGCGCGGGCGCTTCCGGCGGCGCCGGGGCGGCGGTGACGGGTTCGGTTTCGTTCATCGGGACCGACGCTCCCGGGCGACGTAGACGGCGGCGATGATGATGGCCGCCTGGGCGATCTGTGCGGTGGAGTCGGGCAGGTCGTGCTTGACGAGCGTGGCGCGCAGGAGCTGCATGAGCAGGGCGCCCGCCACGGTGCCGAGCACCCGGACGGAGCCCCCGTCGAGGGGGGTGCCGCCGACCACGACGGCTGTGATGGCGGAGAGTTCCATGAGGGTGCCGAGCGAGGACGGGTCGCTCGCGGTGAGCCTGGCCGTGGCGAGGATGCCGGCGAGAGCCGCGAGCACCCCGCAGATGACGTATACGCCGATGAGGATCCGTTTGACGGGCAGCCCGGCGAGCGCGGCGGCGGAGCGGTTCCCGCCGACGGCGACGACCTGCCGGCCGAAGGTGGTGCGCTGCACCAGGAAGGCGACGGCGGCGGCCAGTACCCCGGCGATCCAGACGACCAGCGGAATGCCGAGGACGGAGCCGGTGCCGAGCGACAGCAGGTCGGGGTTGACGATCTGCTTCAGCTGGCCGTCGGCCATGACGAGGGCGAGCCCGCGGCCTCCGACGAAGAGGGCGAGGGTCGCCACGATGGGCTGCAGCCCGACGAGGGAGACGAGGGCGCCGTTGACCGCCCCGACGACGGCGCCTGCCAGGAGGGCGACCACGAGTGCGGGTACGAGCCCGTATCCGAGGTAGAGCGGGAGGAAGGCGGCGGCGAGCGCCATGGTCGAGCCGACGGACAGGTCGACGCCCTCGGTACCGATGACCAGGGCCATGCCCAGCGCGACGATGACGATGGGGGCGACCTGGACGAGCTGGGTGCGGAAGTTGTCGGCGGTCATGAAGTGGTCGGTGAACAGGGCGTTGAAGAGCAGCACCACTGCCACGGCCATGTAGACGCCGTAGGTCTGGTACCAGGCGGGATCACGCAGCCGGGCCAGGGGGCCGGCGGACTTCCGGGGGGTGTCGCCCTTCGTGGGCGGGGCGACGGCGGTCCGGGTCATCGGGGGTCCTCCTGGGTGGCCGGGGCCCTGTCCGCCGGCTCCGGTGCGTGATCGGCGAGCACTTCGAGCAGCCGGTCCTCGGCCACGTCGTCACCCGACAGCTCGCCCGCGACCGCTCCGCCGCGCAGGACGACGATCCGGTCGGCGCCTTCGATGAGCTCCTCGATGTCCGAGGAGATGAGCAGGACGGCGAGTCCTTCACGGGCGAGGTCGTCGATGAGGCTCTGGACCTCGGCCTTGGCTCCGACGTCGATGCCCCGGGTGGGCTCGTCGAGGAGCAGGACCTTGGGTTCCAGGCAGAGCCAGCGGGCCAGCAGGACCTTCTGCTGGTTGCCGCCGGAGAGTTCACCGACCTTCTGTTCGGGGCTGGACGCCTTGATCCGCAGGCGTTCCATGAAGATGTCGACGATCCGGTCCTGTTTGGCCCGTGAGACGACACCGGCCCGGGAGAGCCGGGGCATGGCCGCCAGCACGATGTTCTCGCGGACGGAGAGACCGGGGACGATGCCTTCCGCCTTGCGGTCCTCGGGCAGCAGGCTGATGCCGGCCCGGATGGCGGCGGCCGGGGTGAGCCGCTTCAGGGTGGTGCCGTCGACGGTGAGTTCGCCCGCGTCCAGGGGCAGCGCACCGGACAGCGCCTTGGCCGTCTCGCTTCGGCCGGACCCGAGGAGGCCCCCGAGGCCGAGCACCTCTCCCGCGTACAGGGACACGGATATGCCGTGGAGCTGGAGGCGGCTGGAGAGGCCGGTCGCGGTGAGTACGGGTGCGCGGGCGGCCTCGTGTCCCTCCGCGGCGAAGCTGGTGACGCCGGAGCGGCGTACGTCGGAAAGGTCACGGCCGAGCATCATCGACACGAGCTGCATCCGGTCGAGGTCGGCGAGTGCGCCGGTGTGGATGTGGCGTCCGTCGCGCAGGACGGTGACCCGGTCGCAGATCCGGTAGAGCTCGTCCATGCGGTGGCTGACGTACAGGACGGCGATGCCCTGGCCCCGCAGGCGTCCGATGACGCGGAAGAGGGTCTCGACCTCGCGCGGTTCGAGCGAGGAGGTGGGTTCGTCCATGATGACGACCTGGGCGTTGACGGACACCGCGCGTGCGAGCGCGACCATCTGCTGGGTGCCGACCCCGAGGGTGTGCAGGGGGCGCCGGGGGTCGACGCGTACGCCGAACCCGTCGAGCAGTTCGCCCGTCTCCCGGTGCATACGGGCGAAGTCGATGAGGCCGAACCGGTTCCTGGGCTCGCGGCCCAGGAAGATGTTCCGCGCCACGCTCATCAGCGGGACGAGGTTGACCTCCTGGTAGATCGTGGAGATTCCGGCGTGCTGGGCTTCGGCCGGCCGCGCGAACCGCACCGGTTCGCCGGTCATCCGCAGTTCTCCGCCGTCCGGCCGGTACACACCGGTCAGCACCTTGATGAGGGTGGACTTGCCCGCGCCGTTCTCACCGACCAGCGCGTGGGTCTCCCCCGCGCGCAGGGAGAAGGTGACGTCGTCGAGGGCTACGACGCCGGGGAACCGTTTGCTCACCGAACGGGCTTCGAGCACGGCGGAGGCCGTGCGGCCGGCCGCCTCCGGTGCCTGGGGTATCGCTTCGGGTGGTGCCATGGGGGTGCTCGGCCTTCCGCTGTCCAAGGGGTGAGGGCCCGGGAGCCGCCGTGGCCCGGGGTGGGCGTCACGGCGGCCGGAGCCGTTGGGGCCGGTGGCCGGTCAGTAGGCTCCGCCCAGCGACTCCTTGGCGTTGGTCTCGTCGTAGGAGCGGTCGGAGATGATGACGTTCTCGGGGATCTCCTCGCCGTCGTAGAACTTCTGGGCGGTCGCGAAGGCCAGCGGCCCGAAGCGCGGGTTGGACTCGATGACGGCGTTGTACTCGCCGTCGACCAGGGCCTGTACGGCATTGCGGGTGCCGTCGACCGAGACGATCTTGACGTCCTTGCCGGGCTTCTTGCCGGCCGCCTTCAGCGCGGTGACGGCGCCGAGGCCCATCTCGTCGTTCTCCGCGTAGACGGCGGTGATGTCGGGCTTGGACTGGATGAGCTGCTCCATGACCTGCTGGCCCTTGTCACGGGCGAACTCGCCGGTCTGCTGGGCGACGATCTCGATGCCGGGCGCCTCCGCCTCGATCCGGTCGACGAAGCCCTTCGTCCGGTCGGTGGTGACGTTGTTGCCGGAGGCGCCGAGGAGGATGGCCACCTTGCCCTTGCCGCCGGTCGCCTTGATCATCGCGTCGGCGGCCCGCTTGCCCTGCTCCACGAAGTCGGAGCCGAGGAAAGCCACGTAGTCCTTGCAGGCCGTGGAGTTGACCTTGCGGTCGATGGTCAGGACGGGGACCTTCTTCGCCGCCGCGGCCTTGAGCGCCGGCTCCAGGCCGTCGGAGTTCAGCGGGGCGATGATGAGGAACTGGGCGCCCTGCGACAGCATGTCCTGGATGTCGCTGATCTGCTTGGACAGCTGCGACTGCGCGTTGGTGGTGAGCAGCTTCTTGACGCCGATCCTGGCGGCCTCGTCCTTGATCGACCGGGTCTCGGCGATCCGGAACGGGTTGGCCTCCTTCTCCGACTGGGAGAAGCCGACCACCGCGTCCTTGAGGTCGATCTCGGGCGCGCCGTAGCTCTGGAGCGAACAGCCCGGACCGGAGGCGGCCGCGGGGGACTCGGCCGCCTGGGCGCCCTGGCCGCTGTCACCGCCCGCGCTGTTCGAGGTCTCCGACTTGGAGCAGCCGGAGGCGGCCAGCGTGGCGGTGGCGGCGAGCAGGCAGGCCGCGGCGAGGGTACGGGATCGACGCTGGATCATCATGCGCGGGACGCTCCTTGGCGAGGTGACGGCACACCGTCCGGTGTGCGGTCGGGCATGGCGGGACGGTCCATCCGACGCTCGGCGGCAGATGGCGCTCTTCCCTCACGACCCTGTTGCGAACTGCGGGAACTGCGGTCGTGAGGGCCTGTTTCGGCCTCTCGGCGGCTCGGTTTACAACGTTATATAGGCGAGGCGCCGCAGGCGGCAAGGGTGGTGTCACCACGTTTCCGAAATGTGTCGCCCCGGCGTGCGCCCTCCCGCGCTCCGGCCGCCGGGGGCGGTACCGCACCAGGTACTGCGCCACCCCTGGACACCGACTTGACCGCGTGCTGTCATACCGCCGACATCACTTTTCCAACGTTGCAAGCCAGTTGCCGCCCTCTCAGGTACGGACGCGGTGGCTGCCTTCGTCATGCGGCCGCACCCGGACCGGGCCGACCGCCCGCCCGCACCCGGCCGAGCAGAAGCGGAGTCCCCACACGATGCCCCTGAACCGCAGGCAAGTCATGACCGGCGCTCTGGCCACCGCCGCCGCGACCACCGCCGCCGGCCGCTGGGCCGCCACCGCGGCCGCCGCCGAGGGGGTGATGGCCGCCGCGCGCGGTGGCCACTACTCCCCCAGTGCCGCCCCGCTGCACCCGACGGCGTTCCTGAAGCTGCCCCCCGGCAGGGTCACCGCCAGGGGCTGGCTCGCCGGTCAGCTCCGGCTCCAGCTGGAAGGCCTCTGCGGGCGCTACGAGGAGTTCTCGCACTTCCTCGACTTCGAGTCCTCCGGCTGGGTCCGTCCCGACCGGGGAGGCTGGGAGGAAGTCCCCTACTGGCTGCGCGGGTACACGGATCTGGCCGCCGTCACCGGTGACGCGGCGGCGCTGGCGGCCGTACGCCGGTGGATGGACGCGATCCTCACGACCCAGCAGTCCGACGGCTTCTTCGGCCCGAAGGCCCTGCGGACCTCGCTGAACGGCGGCCCGGACTTCTGGCCGTTCCTGCCCCTGGTCCAGGCGCTGCGCTCCTGGCAGGAGTACAGCGGCGACAACCGGATCATCCCTTTCCTCAGCAGGTTCTTCCGCTACATGAACACCCAGGGCCCCGGCGCCTTCAACACCAGCTGGATCGCCCTGCGCTGGGGCGACGGCCTCGACAGCGTCTACTGGCTGTTCAACCGCACCGGCGACGCCTTCCTGCTGGATCTGGCCGACAAGATCCACCGGTACGGCGCCGACTGGGGCGACAACCTGGTCGACCCGCACAACGTGAACATCGCGCAGGGCTTCCGTGAGCCCGCCCAGTACGCCCTGCGCAGCGGCTCGCCGCAGGACACGCGGGACACGTACGCAACGTACGCCAGAGCCATGAACCAGTACGGGCAGTTCCCGGGCGGCGGCTTCGCCGGGGACGAGAACGCCAGGCCCGGACACAAAGATCCCCGGCAGGGCTTCGAGACCTGCGGGATCGTCGAGTTCATGGCGAGCCACCAGCTGCTCACCCGGATCACGGGCGACCCGCTCTGGGCGGACCGCTGCGAGGAGCTTGCCTTCAACTCCCTCCCCGCGTCGCTGGACCCGTCGGGAAAGGCCGTCCACTACATCACCAGCGCCAACAGCGTGGACCTGGACGACGCACCCAAGCGGGACCGCCAGTTCCAGAACGGCTTCGCCATGTAGGCGTATCTGCCGGGCGTCGACCAGTACCGCTGCTGCCCGCACAACTACGGCATGGGATGGCCCTACTTCGTCGAGGAGCTGTGGCTCGCCACCCCGGACGGCGGTCTCGCCGCGGCGATGTACGCGGCCTGTGAAGTCACCGCGAAGGTCGCGGACGGCACGGAGGTCACCTTCACCGAGGAGACCGGCTATCCGTTCACCGACACGGTGACCCTCACCCTCAAGGCCCCGAAGAGCCTGCTCTTCCCGCTGGTGCTGCGTGTCCCCGCCTGGTGCGCCGAGCCGGAGATCCGGGTGAACGGGCAGCAGGTCGGCGCCCCGGCGGGCCCCGCCTTCACCCGGATCGGGAGAACCTGGTCCGACGGCGACAGGGTCACCCTGCGCCTTCCGCAGCGGACCACCGTCCGCACCTGGACGGACAACCACGGCTCGGTCAGCGTGGACCACGGTCCTCTCACCTACTCCCTGCGCATCGGGGAGGCGTACGAGCGCATCGGCGGCAGCGACCAGTTCCCTGAGTACGCCGTCCACGCCACCACCCCCTGGAACTACGGCCTCGTCCTGGAGGGCGCCCGGCCCGCCGACTCGCTGCGCCGCCGCTCCACCGGCCGGGCTCCCGGCGACAACCCCTTCACCCTGGAGGGCACGCCGCTCCTCATGACAGCTCAGGCCCGCCGCATCCCCGAGTGGAGCGCCGACGACGAGCACGTGGTGGCGCCCCTCCAGCCGAGCCCCGCGCGCAGCGCCGAGCCGGTCGAGGAGGTCACGCTCGTCCCGATGGGCGCGGCACGGCTGCGGATCACGTCCTTCCCGACGGCGAGCCCGGACGCGGCGCCCTGGCTCGCCGACCGGTGGTACCGCATCCGCAACCAGCACTCCGGCAAGGTGCTCGGTGTGGACCTCATGTCCACCGCGAACAGCGCCCACGTCGTCCAGTACGACGACAACGGCACCGCCGACCACCTCTGGCAGCTCGTGCCCGACGGCGACGGCTGGTACCGCATCCGCAACCGCAACTCGGCCAAGGTCCTCGGTGTGGACCTCATGTCCACCGCCGACTCCGCCCACGTCGTCCAGTACGACGACAACGGCACCGCGGACCACCTCTGGAAGCTGCTCTGAGCAGCGGCCCGTCCCCCTGCGCCGGCCGGCGCAGGGGCTCCTCCTGAAGGAGTTGTCGATATGCGATCCTCCCCCGCACCACGCCCCCGCACCTGGTGGAGACGGCTGACCGCCGGCACCGGACTGCTGGCGCTGCTCGCCACCGCAGTCGTCGGAGCCGGCACCGCGCCGGCCGCCGCCGCGCCGGCGGCCTGGACCCCGCAACCGGCGCCCATGACGACGCCGTGGACGAACCAGGTCCCCGTCGACAACCCGCTCCCCGAATACCCGCGCCCCCAGCTGACCCGCCCCGACTGGGCGAACCTGAACGGCATCTGGGACTTCGCGGTGACCGGCCGTGACGCCGGTCAGCCCGCGGCGTTCCCCGAACAGATCCGGGTGCCGTTCGTCGCGGAGTCCTCTCTCTCCGGTGTCAAGCGCAGGATCACGGAGAACGACAAGCTCTGGTACAAACGCACCTTCACCGTGCCGTCGAACTGGAACGGCCGCCGTGTCGTGCTCAACTTCGGCGCCTCCGACTGGCAGAGCACCGTCTGGGTCAACGGCGCACAGGTCGGCGCCCACAAGGGCGGTTTCGACTCCTTCTCGTACGACATCACACCCCGGCTCAACGGCGGTACGAACACCGTCGTGGTGTCCGTGTACGACCCGACGCAGACCGGCGGCCAGGCCGTCGGCAAGCAGCGGATCAACGACGTGAACCCGCATCCGGGCGGCGGCATCTTCTACACGGCGGCCTCGGGGATCTGGCAGACGGTCTGGCTGGAGCCCGTCGCGGCGTCGCACGTCACGCGCCTGGACATGACGCCCAGCCTCGGCGACAGCACCCTGCGGGTGAAGGTGCAGGCAGCCGCCGGCGGCGGGCGGAGCGCGCGAGTCACCGTCTCCAGCGGCGGCGTCGTCGTGGGAACGGCGACCGGGGCGCCCGGCACCGACATCTCCGTACCGGTGCCCAGCCCCCGGCTGTGGAGCCCGGACGACCCGTATCTGTACGACGTGCGCGCCGAACTGCTCGACGGGACGACCGTGGTGGACACCGTGGGCAGTTACGCGGGTATGCGGTCCATCGGCGTCGCCAAGGTCGACAACATCCTGCGGCCCGTCCTCAACGGGAAGTTCGTCTTCCAGACCGGCACCCTCGACCAGGGCTACTGGCCCGACGGCATCTACACCGCGCCCACCGACGCCGCTCTCAGGTCCGATCTCCAGGCGCACAAGGACCTCGGGTTCAACATGGTCCGCAAGCACATCAAGGTCGAGCCGCAACGCTGGTTCTACTGGGCGGACAGGCTGGGCCTCCTCGTCTGGCAGGACATGCCCTCGATGGACACCGGGAAGACCCCGGACAGTGCCGCCCGGGCCCAGTGGGAGGCCGAGTACCACGCGGTCATCGACCAGCACCGCAGCTCGCCCTCGGTCGTCATGTGGGTCAACCAGAACGAGGGCTGGGGGCAGTACGACCAGGCGAGGATCGCCGACGAGGTGAAGACCTACGACCCGTCCCGGCTGGTCAACAACATGAGCGGGGTCAACTGCTGCGGGTCCGTGGACGGCGGCAACGGTGACGTGATCGACAACCACATCTACGTCGGCCCCGGCAACACCGCGCCCACCGCGACCCGTGCCGCCGTACTCGGCGAGTTCGGCGGGCTGGGGTACAGGGTCCCGGGCCACGAGTGGTATCCGGGCGGCGGCTTCAGCTACGAGGACCAGGCGAGCATCGCCGCTCTGAACAACCGTTTCGTGGGTCTCCTGGACAGCATCCGCGTCGGGCAGTTGCCGGCCGGGCTCTCGGCGTCCGTCTACACGGAGATCACGGACGTCGAGAACGAGGCGAACGGGCTGCTCACCTACGACCGCCAGGTGGTCAAGGTGGACACCGCCCGGGTGAAGGCCGCCAACCAGGCCCTCATCCAGGCCTCCAGGACGCCCGCGCCACCGGTCACCCTGCCCACCGGGCAGTACAAGTCGCTCCGGGTCACCACGCCCGGCCACACGACGAAGTATCTGCGCCACGCGCAGGAGCTCGCCCTTACGGCGGTCGTCGACAGCGGCAGCAGCGCGCTGCTGAAGAACGACGCCACCTGGAAGATCGTCACCGGACTGGCGAACAGCAACTGCTACTCGTTCGAGTCCCGCAACTACCCCGGTGAGTACCTGCGCCACCGTGACTTCCGGGTCCGCCGGGACGCGAGCGACGGCACGGCCCTCTTCAAGGCCGACGCCACCTGGTGCGCGGTCGCGGGCCAGGGCGGGGTACGGCTGTCGAGCGCCAATCTTCCCGGGAGCTACCTGCGCCACATCGACTCGGAGGTGTGGCTGGCCACACCCGGTGGCGGCCACGCGTGGGACAACGCCGCCACCTTCACCGAGGACACCACCTGGGCGGTGGAGGCGCCCTGGGCACCCTGACCTGACACCTTCGTCCGCAGGGACGCAGCATGCTTCCCGGCGGGCCCGGCGGCGGCGCACACCGCGTCGCCGCCGGGCCCGCCCGCCCACGGCTGTGGACATCCCTCACCCGTCGTCCCTGGCGGCCGGTTTCCCGCCGCCTCCGACCGACCGCGGACATGGGAGGGCAGGCACATGGAAGGCGCGGGCACGGCGGCCGGCGGCACACGAGGGGCGGTGGGTGGCGAGCCTCGGGCTGCGGGCGACGCGGCGCACGGACGGCGCCGGGTGGCGTCCGGCACCGGGGGCCCCGGCGCCAGGGCCGGTTCCCCCTGCCGTCGGGTCCCCGAAGCCCCGCTCGGCGACCCGGCAGCCGGGCCCGGAGCGCCGGACTCCCGGCAGTGCGGCGCGTGCGCGCACTGCCGGGAGCGGCCTTGCGCAGTGCGGCGCGTGCGCGCACTGCCGGGAGCGGCCTTGCGTGGCGCTCCTTACGGCTGCTCGCCGTCGTGGAGCGCGGTCACCTCCTGCTCGGTGAGCGCCTTGTCGTACACCTTCACCTGGTCGACGGAGCCGTTCCAGAAGTCGGTGTTGCCGCCCGACCACTTGGCGCGGCCCACGGACAGCGCGCCGGTGCTGACATCGGCGGTGCCGGCCGCCGCGGTGGAGGCGAGCTCACCGTCGACGTACAGCTTGATCTCGTCACCGCTGCGCACGCCGACGAGGTGGTACCACCGGCCGAGCTCGGGCTTCATCTCCAGCCGGGCCCGGTGGGCGCCCGGGGTGGAGAAGGCGAACCCGCCCTGACCGTACTGGAGGTAGAACGGGTTCTCCTGGCGCCGGCCGTCCTGGCTGACGACGGTGGCGTAGTTGCCCGGCAGCGCGTCGAGCGACGCCCAGGCGGACACGGTGTAGTCACCGGTGGTGTCGACGACCGGTCCTTCGGTCTGGGCGTACTGGCCCTGGCCGTCGAACTTCAGCGCCGAACCCTGGACGCCCGGCGCCCAGGACGTGCCCTCGGAGAGGGTGAGGTCCTTGTGGTTGGGGCCGCTGTCGGCTGCCGTGGTGCCCTTGTTCTCGTCCAGGGACCAGGCGCCGCCGCCCTTGACCTCGTCGCGCTCGCCCGCGGCGGCGCCCGCCGCGATGACCTCCTCGTTGATCTTTCGCACCTTGGCGGCGTCGACCTTGATCTCCCGGCGGTCGTACGTCCAGAGACCGTTCAGCTCGTTCTCCAGGTCGGTCACCTGGGTGTAGACGGAGCCGGAGAGTTCGGCGCCCGCAGCTTCCAGGTAGTACGTGCGGGTGTTGTCGACGTACTTGGCGGTCAGGGCGGCCTTGTCCGCGACGCCGCTGTAGATCGCGGTCGGGGCGCCGGGCCACATGTGTCCGGGGATCCGCAGGGTGAAGCCGCCGTGCTCACCGTCGATCGCGGCTCGCGTCCCGTCGGGGAAGGCCGGGTCCGTGTTGTTGTAGTCGTGGTGATCGATGATGTCACCCTTACCGGAATCACCCTTGGAGTTGCAGCAGTTGACACCGCTGTGGGCGCTGACCACGCGCGAGGGGTCGGCGGCCTGGACCCTTTCGGTGATCTTTCCGGTCTCGGTGCGGTCCCACTCGCCCCAGCCCTCGTTGAAGACGATCCAGGCGCCGATGGAGGGGTGGTTGTGCAGCTGTTCCATCATCTCGGCGCCCTGGTCGAGGAAGGCCTTCTGTCCCTTCTCGCCGGTGATGTTGCCGGAGACGAAGTCCTGCCACACCAGGAGACCGAGCTTGTCCGCGTGGTAGTACCAGCGGGCGGGCTCGACCTTGATGTGCTTGCGGACGGAGTTGAAGCCGAGGTCCTTCTGTGCCTTCAGGTCGAAGACCAGGGCGTCGTCGCTGGGCGCCGTGTTCAGGCCGTCGGGGTAGAAGCCCTGGTCGAGCTGGGCGAGGGAGAAGAACGGCTTCCCGTTGAGCACCAGCTTCTGGTAGCCGCCGACCTTCGCGACACCGAAGGAGCGCATGCCGAAGTAGCTGTCGACGGTGTCCCTGGACCGGCCGTCCTTGAGGGTGACCTGGAGGTCGTACAGGTACGGGTCGTCCGGCGTCCACAGGTGCTGCTCGCTCACCGGGAGGCTCAGCTCGCTGTTGGCCGGGCCGGTGACGGTGCCGACGACCTTGCCCTTCTTGTCGCGGGCGACAGCGGTGACCCGGGCCGACTCCGACGCGTTCCCGGAGTCGACCGTCAGGGCGAGCCGGCCCCCGTCGATGTCGGGCGTGGTCTTCAGCGAGTCCACGGCGGCCGGAGCGACAGGCTCCATCCAGACGGTCTGCCAGATGCCGGAGGAAGCGGTGTAGAAGATTCCGCTGGGGTTGGAGGACTGCTTGCCCGTGGGCTGGTCGGGTCCTGTGGTGTCGGTGACGGCGACCACGATCTCCTGGGGACCGCTGCCCTTGAGAGCGTCGGTGATGTCGGCACTGAAGGCGGTGTAGCCGCCGGTGTGCTCCGCGACCTGCTTGCCGTTGACCCAGACCCGCGCGTGGTGGTCGACGGCGCCGAAGTTGAGCTTCAGCCGGTCGTCGCTGTTCCGCTTGCCGACCGACCAGCTCCTGGGCACCGTGACGAGCTTGCGGTAGAACATGTGGTCTTCGTGGCGTTCGAGTCCGGAGAGCTGGGACTCGACGGGGTACGGCACGGTGATGCGCTCGTCGAGCTTCTTGCCGAAGACGGGCTGCTCGCCCGCCTCGGCCCCGGCGAACTCCCACGGCCCGTTGAGGTTCTTCCAGTCGTCGCGCACCTGCTGCGGACGGGGGTACTCCGGCATCGGATTCCTGGGGTCGGCCTTCTCGCCCCACGGGGTGAGCAGCCGGTGCGTGGAGAGGTTCTTCGCCCTGCGGCTGATCTCCGGGACGGTCTCGCCGCCGGCCTTCAGACCGCCCTCACCGTCGTAGACGAACTTGACCTGCTGGCCCTTCTGGACGGTTGCGCCCAGGGTGACGACGAGCGCCTTACGGTCGCCGGGCACCCTGGCGACCGACTTCACGGGCATCGGTGTGGTGTCCGCCTCGACGGTGAGGTGGTCCTTCACGTCCGTGATGCCGCTGACCTCGTGGTCGAAGGCCGCCTGCAGCTTCAGCCCGTTCCCGGCGACGCTCAGCCCGACCGGGTAGACCTCGAAGTCGGCCGGCGGGGTGAAGGCGGACTCCGGCACGATCTGCTTGGCGAGCTTCGCGCTGGACCAGCGCAGGAACATGTTCGCGCCGCCGGTGTCCTGGAACATCTCCAGCCGGAACGTGTGCGGTTCACCGGCCTTCAGGGAGACCGGCGCACTGGTCTGCTCCTTGTCCCAGTCCGGCTCCCAGTGGTCGATGACCGGCTTGTCGTCGATGAAGAGCCGGAAGCCGTTGTCACCGATGGCGGCGAAGGTGTAGTCCCCGTCCTCCGGAGCCTCGATCTGCCCCGTCCAGCGGGCGGTGGTGTGCTCGGTCCTCCCGGTGGCCGACTCGAACGCACCGGTCAGCCCGGGGAAGTTGATGTCCGGGTCGAGCGCCACGGCGCCGAGCTCCGCGAAGTCACGGGCGCCGGGGGCCGACATGGCGAAGTACTCGCCCTTGAGGCCGTGCACCTCGGTGGAGGGATTCTCCTTCACGGCCACCGGCGCGGCGGCGGCCTCCGCTGCGGGGGCTGCTGCGGCGGCGGGGACCAGGGTGGCCCCGATGGGGAGCAGCAGCGCCGCCGTGCAGGCGACTGTTCTGAGAAGTACGCGGGGGCGGGCTGGTTGTCGTATCAAGGCGTCGTCCTCGTCGAAGAAGCCGGGATGCCCCGAACCACGGGGCACTGCACATAGTCGAACATTGAGCCACAGCTCCAAACACCTGACAACGGTCGTGCACACAGAATTTTCAACGATAGAAAATCAGGCCCTCAGCGCCCTCGCTCCGGGCAGGCGGGACCCGGCGGGCGGCGTCGCGCCGCCCGCCGGGTCCTGGGCCCGGGCCGTTCGACGGGCTATCGCGGAAGATCCGCAGGCCCCGTGGCCCAGGAGGTGTTCGGCCTGTCGGAAAGTTGGTAGGCCAGGGTTCCTCCTCGGGTGACCAGCCCGGCGTCCGCCCAGGATCTGCCGGTCGCCCGCCCGTCGGCCCGCACCGCGTCGATGTACGGATGCGCCGCGTCGGCCTGCGGAGCGCTGATGCGGATGTCCCCGCCCTGCGGCCGGTCGAGCAGCGCGGACGGGAAGAGCGGCGCTCCGAGCAGCATGGTGGCGCTGCCCGGCGTCTGCGGGTAGAGGCCGAGGGCCGAGAAGACGTACCAGGCCGACATGGTGCCGAGGTCGTCGTTGCCCGGCAGGCCGCGCGGACCGGTCCCGTAGACCGTGTTCACGATCTCGCGTACGGTCTCCTGGGTCTTCCAGGGCTGTCCCAGCGCGTTGTAGAGCCAAGGGGCGTGGATACCCGGCTCGTTGGTGGGGTCGTAGCGCAGTGCGTCGCCGCCCTTGACCGACCAGGAACCGTCCGCCTTGTGGAAGAAGCCGTCGAGCCGCTTCGCCGCCACCTCCCGGCCGCCCATGGCCTCGGCCAGGCCCCGCACGTCCTGCGGGACCATCCAGGTGTAGGTGGCGCTGGTTCCCTGGGCGAAGCCCCGGTCGCCGCCGGGGCTGAAGGGAGTCACCCAGGAGCCGTCGAGGTTGCGCGCCTGGATGTAGCCGGTGGTTCCGGTGCCGTCGCCGGCCCCGGAGTTGAACACGTTGCGCCACCAGCGGCCGCGCTCCTCGAAGGCGTCGGCCTCCTCGTCGCGTCCGAGCAGGCGGGCCCACCGGCCGAGCGCCGCGTCGGCGACCGCGTCCTCCAGGGTCTCCGCGGCGCCGCCCCAGCAGTGGCAGACGTCGTGGGCCGCGTAGCGGGATTCCAGGTACTGGGCGAGGTTGGGCCGCTGACCGGTGCACTGGCCGGGGCAGCCCGCGTCGGAGAGGCCGTCGGGGTGGGGCACCGTGGCCTGGCGGGCCAGGGACCCGAAGGCGCCCTCGTGGTCGAAATTGCGTACGCCCATCGCGTAGAACGTGGCGAGGGTGGCGGCCGTGGGGTCTCCGGTCATCACATGCGTGGCACCGTTGACGTGCACCCAGCGGTCCCAGACGCCGTCGTTCTGCCGGGCGAAGTTGTACAGCGACTGGGCGAAGTCGCCCGCGATCCTCGGTTTGAGGAGCGCGAGCAGCTGGATCTGGGCGCGGTACTGGTCCCAGCCGGAGAAGTTGCTGTACTGCGCCTTCTGGCCGCGCGTCACCCGGTGCGGCTTCCCGTCCATGCCCGGGTAGCGGCCGTCGGTGTCGCTGATCAGGTTCGGCTGCATCAGCGAGTGGTACAGCGCCGTGTAGAAGGCGGTGCGCTGCGCCTCGCTGCCACCGCCGATGCGTACGGAGGCGAGCTCACGGTCCCAGGCGGCGGATCCCGCCCCGGCCACGTCGTCGACGCTCGCCCCCGGCGCGATCTCCTTGCGGAGATTGGCCTCGGCGCCGGCCTGGCTCACGTAGGAGATCCCGATCCGCATACGGACGTCGTCGTCGGCCGAGGTGTCGAAACCGACCCAGCCGCCGGATCCCCGCCCGGCCCGGTCCGCCCCGGTGGCGTACCCCTCACCCCCGCTCGCGCTGGTCGCACCCGGCGAAAGGGTGCTGTCGTGCCAGGTGCCCGTGGTGGCGAAGTCACGGTCGAAGGAAGCACTGAAGTAGAGCCGGTAGTAACTCTTGCGGTTGTTGGTGCCACCGTTGGCGCGCCGGCCGCAGAACGCCCCGGTGAGCACGGAGCCGGTCACCTTGCGGTGCGCGGCGTCGATCCCGATCTCGGCGTCCTCGCTGCCGTTGAGGGAGTTGGACGTCCGGAACAGCAGGTTGGCGGGCCTGCCCGCCGGGAAGCCGAAGTCGGCCACCCCCGCACGCTCGCTCACGGCGAGGTCCGCGGTGGCGCCGGAGTCCAGTCCGACGGTGTAACGGCCGGGCACCGCACGCTCGTTGTCGTGCGAGAAGTCCGACGCGTATACGGCGTCCTCGGTGTCGGCGGACGGCGAGGAGGTGACGTCACCGACGAACGGCATGATCGGCACGTCACCGGCGGCGCCGGGATTGCACCCGGCTCCGTTGACATGCGTGAGGCTCAGGCCGCGCATCCGGGTGACCCCGTACTCATAACCGTTGGCCGCCCCGGTGCTCGTCTGGTCCCCCGTGGTGCTGGTCGGCGACCAGGCGATCATGCCGTACGGACGGACCGCGCCGGGGTAGGTGTTGCCGCCGTTCGCCGTGCCGATCATCGGATCGACATGGGCGGTGGGCCGTGCGACGAGTGCGTCGGCCTGGGAGGCCGGCGGCAGGACGGCGCCGGCCAGCGCTCCGGTGAGGGCGATCGCAGCGGCCCGTGCGGCGGGACGCCGGGCCGCGGACGGTCTGGAGGGCATGTTCTCGGATACCTCCGGCAAAGGGGGACAACGTTGTCAGCACCATCCTGACGAGGGCGCGGGCAGCATCGGTCGATTCGCGGCCGAGCGTAGGTCGCCGGAGCGTGCGAGGGAATGCCGCGGATGGATCCCGCCGGTGAACGAGCGGTGAACGCGCCGCCGGAGCCGGACCGCTGACACCATGAAGGCCAAAAAAGGGAGTAAGCCCCGCACAGCCGCAGAAGGAGCACCGTGATCCGCTGGACGTACGCCTTCATCGACCGCCCCGAAGCCGTGGCCGGCCGCGCCGCCGCCTTCTGGAGCGCGGTCACCGGGACCGGCACCTCCACGCCGTGGGGCGAGCGGGGCGAATTCACCACCCTGCTCGCGGAAGCATCCGACGCCTGCCTGGTCGTCCAGGCGGTGGGCGGACCGGGTGGGGCACACCCCGATCTGGCGGTGGACGACATGCCCGCCTTCACCGCACTGGCCTGCCGGCTGGGCGCCGAGGCCGAGGCCCGGCATCCGGAGCTGGCGGTCCTGCGCTCCCCCGGCGGCCAGCCCTTCTGCGTCGTCCCCTGGCGGGGCCAGAAGACACGGCCGCCGGTCCTCACCGGCCCCGGTGGCACCGCGAGTCGGCTGGACCAGCTCTGCCTCGACGTGTCACCGGCGGCGTTCGAGGCCGAGGTAGGTTTCTGGGCCGCGCTGACCGGCTGGGACGCCCGCCCCGGCGCCCACCCCGAGTTCCACGTCCTTCGCCCGCCCCTGGACCTGCCCGTCCGTCTGCTCGTCCAGCGCCTGGACGAGCCCCGTCCCGCCTCGGCCCATCCGGATCTGGCCTGCTCGGACCTCGTGGCGGGCCGGGCCCTGCACGAACGGCACGGCGCCGAGTTCGTACGCGACGGCGACGGATGGACGGTGATGCGGGATCCTGCGGGCGGCGTCTACTGCCTGACGGGGCGGGCCCCGGTGACGGGCGAGTAGGTGCTCACGGCCCTGCCGGCCGGGAGGGACACCAAGGTGATCACCGGGCCGTGGACCGCGAGCGGGAACCGCTCGGTCACCTCGGCCCGCCCGATCTCCTGCCCTGCCGTGAAAGGGCGGGCCGGGCCCCGGGTGAAGGGGCCACGGCCCGCGGCACGCTACGGCGTGGTGATGCTCGGCCGGGGCGCGGCCGGCATCCCGCTGCCGATGGCGAAGCTGGGGTGCGGCGGCTGGTTGTACGCGGTGTTCTGCCAGGCCAGCGCTGTCCGGTACATGGTGTCGTGGAGCAAAGTGGTGATCTTCGTGCCGGTCTCGTGCGGCGTGGAGTAGATCCGCAGGGCCGTGTTGTTGGTGGTCGCCCAGACCACTTCCTCACGCCAGTCACCGAAGAGGTCGCCCGAGAGCGCGGGCGTGGCCTTGGTGCCGTTGCTGGAGTGGACCGATGCCCCGGTCAGCAGACGGGTGTCGGCCGACGTGCCGTACTTGTCGATGCGGGTGCCGTCGAGGAGCTCACGCGTCGTGTCGCCGTCCCACCAGGACAGGAAGTTGGAACTGGACGGCTTGCGGCTCGCGACCACGTCGCCCTTCGGACCGCGCACACCGGAGACGGCGGAGGACCAGGACTCGGCGCCGGCGCTGCCGGACCAGATGTCACCGGACACGCCGCGTCCGTTGTCGCCGCCCGCGGGCGTCGACCAGAGGATCTGGCCGTTCTTGGCGTCCGCCATCCACGAGGACGGCTTCGAGCTGTCCTCGGAGACCTTGAACTCCTCGAGACCGGCCCGGGAAGGATCGAGATCCCCTACGTGCATGGCGTCGCCGTGGCCGTTCTTCGTCGTCCACAGTCCGCTGCCGTTGTCGTCCACGGCCATGGCGCCGTACATGATCTCGTCCTTGCCGTCACCGTCGGCGTCGGCGACGGACAGCTGGTGGTTGCCCTGGCCGTCGTACCCCCTGCCGGAGTTGGTCGAGCTGTTCGTGTCGAAGGTCCAGCGGCGGGTGAACGCGCCGCCCCGCCAGTCCCAGGCGGCGATGACACTGCGCGTGTAGTAGCCGCGCGCCATGATCAGGGACGGCCTGGAGCCGTCCAGATAGGCCGTGCCGGCGAGAAAGCGGTCGACCCGGTTGCCGTAGGAGTCTCCCCACGACGACACCGTGCCGCGTGCGGGCACGTAGTCGACGGTGCCCATCGCCGCACCCGTTCTCCCGTTGAACATCGTCAGGAACTCGGGCCCGGACAGGATGTATCCGGATGAGTTGCGGTGATCGGCGGAAGAGCTGCCGATCACCTTGCCGGCGCCGTCCACACTGCCGTCGGCGGTCTTCATCGCCACCTCGGCCTGGCCGTCACCGTCGTAGTCGTACACCTGGAACTGGGTGTAGTGAGCGCCGGAACGGATGTTGCGCCCCAGGTCGATCCGCCAGAGCCGGGTGCCGTCGAGGCGGATGCCGTCGATGACCGTATGGCCCGTGTAGCCGGACTGGGAGTTGTCCTTGGCGTTGGTGGGCTGCCACTTCAGCACGAAGTCGAGGGCGCCGTCGCCGTCCAGGTCACCGACGGAGGCGTCGTTGGCCTCGTAGGTGTAGGCGACCCCGTCGGGTGTCGTCCCGCCGGCGGGCGGGCTGATCGGCACGTCCTTGTATCCGGCACGGAACTGGACCGCGTGTACGGAGTCGCTCTGCTCCACACCGCCGACGACCGCGCGCACCGTGTAGTCGGCGGTGGCGGGCGCGCCGGAGTGGAAGTAGTTCGTGGACGCGGTGACCGGCGAGGCGTTGACCTTGGTACCGGCTCGGTAGACGTTGAAGGAAACGTTGTCGGGGTCGGTACCCAGCCAGCGCCAGCTGACGAGGTTCCCGCTGTCGGTGTGCACGCTCACGACGCCGCGGTCGAGTGCCTCGGCCTGCCGGGCGGTGGCAGCCTGTGAGACGGGGCCGAGTGCGACGAGCCCGCCGGCGGCGAGCAGTCCGGCCGCCAGGGCGCCGATCAGCGCACGGGTGCGGGGGGTGCGGCGTCTGTGGCGGGGGCGGGAATCGGGGCGGGGAAGCAGAGGTTCCACGAGAGGCACCTTCTGGCCGGGGACGGCTTACGCCCCCTCAGTTGCTCCCGGAAGCCGAAAGGTTGCCGCCGGATTCCGTTTGTGTCCCGGCCGGCCGCGCCCGCCCCACGCCGGCCGCGTGCGCCGCGGCGTGGAGGGAGCGCAGGGCGAGCAGCAGGAAGCCGATGTCGTCGAGATAGACCGGGTCCGGCAGCAGGTCGACGGGCGATACGGTGTAGATCACCGACGCCCACACGAGCGCCTTGTTGTGCAGCGGGATGCCCGCGTCGACGAGGAGCCGTCTGGCCCGGACGACCCGTACCAGCAGGACGGCGGCGGCGCCCGCCGTGAGCAGCGCGAGCGCGCCGACGATGAGCCAGACCGAGGTGTCCATGCCTCATCGTCTCCCCGCGGGGCGGCCGGAGCGCGGAGGCGTCACCCGTGGCTCCTGGCCTGCTGCCGGGCGCGACGGCGCTTCAGAGCGCGGCGTTCGTTCTCGTCCGTGCCTCCCCAGACACCCGCGTCCTGATTGTTCTCCAGGGCCCAGTCCAGGCACTTCTCCTGCACGGGGCAGGCGCCGCAGACGGCCTTGGCCTCCTCGGCCTGTACGAGCGCGGGACCTGTGCTGCCGATGGGGAAGAACAGGTCGGGGTCCTCTTCGCGGCACGCCGCGTGCATGCGCCAGTTGTCCATGTCTCTCACTCCTTCTCGCAGAAAAAGGTCCGTCGGTCTCCGCTGGGTTCCGCTTCTTTTCGGTTCCGCACTGTGCGCGTGACCGTCATCGGGCGTTCGAAACCACAACGAGCCCGTTCTTCAAGGGTTTCCGGCGCTCCGGGGCGCATACGGCGAGGACGGGTCCGGGTGCGGGGCAGCAGCGCGCGCCGTCCAGCCGGTCGTGGCAGTCCATGACGGCGGCCGGCTCGTCGATGACGTCCGTCCGGGGGCCGGGGAATTCGAGAAGCGTTCGCTCACCGGTCTCCGGGGCCGGGACGCGCAACAGGTGCAGCGGTGGGGCACCGGCCATGGGGTGCGGTGGGAAGTGGAGGGGCGCCATCCGCGCCGTGAGGCGCCGACGGCGTGTGGCCTCCTCCGGCACGGCCTGGTGCCCGGCCGTCTCCCCGGGGCCGTCGGCGTGCGTGGGGTCACGAACGCGGCGCAGGAGGCCGCGCATCACCGGATCCGGTGCCGGAGGAGGCCACGCGACACGAAAGGCCCGGGCCCGGTGGCCTTCGGCGGGCCGGACGGCACGGGCGACGTCCTCAGCCTCCTGCCGGCGGCCGGGGGCGGCCGTGGCCTGGTGCCG
>Ga0196960_10000140_pt1 | contig 28671 bp, 24 predicted proteins | sample S3v_5metaG_FD_183187 | JGI IMG/M metagenome (GOLD analysis project Ga0196960, IMG submission 183187) | Soil microbial communities from Anza Borrego desert, Southern California, United States - S3+v_5 | ecosystem: Environmental > Terrestrial > Soil > Desert | place: USA: California | collected...
CGCGTGCACCGAGCTCGCGACCTTGCGGCCGTCGACGATCTCGGCGGCCTCGCGCAGGTCCTCGATCCGCGAGTTGGTGCAGGAGCCGATGAAGACCCGTTCCGGGGCGACCTCGGTCATCGGGGTGCCTGCCTGCAGGCCCATGTAGGCGAGGGCGCGTTCGGCCGCTTCGCGGTCGGCGGGAGACTCCAGCTGCGAGGGGTCGGGGACGCGGTCGGTGACCTCGACGACCTGGCCCGGGTTGGTGCCCCAGGTGACCATCGGCGAGATCCCGGAGGCGTCGATCTCGATCTCGGTGTCGAAGCTGGCGTCGGGGTCGGTCGGCAGCTCGCGCCAGCGGGCCATCGCCGCTTCGAAGTCGGCCGGGGCGGCCGGGCGTCCCTTCACCCACTCGAAGGTGGTCTCGTCGGGGGCGATCATCCCGGCGCGGCCGCCGCCCTCGATCGTCATGTTGCAGATCGTCATCCGGCCGGGCATCGAGAGCGCCTCGATCGCGGGACCGGCGTACTCGACCGCGTAGCCGGTCATGCCGCCGGTGCCGAGGCGGCCGATCGTGGCCAGGATCAGGTCCTTCGGGGTGACGCCGTGGCGCAGCTCGCCGAAGTAGTTGATCCGCATCGTCTTCGGCCGCTTCTGGACCAGGCACTGGGTCGCCAGCACGTGCTCGACCTCGGAGGTGCCGATGCCGAAGGCCAGCGCCCCGAAGGCGCCGTGGGTGGAGGTGTGGCTGTCGCCGCAGACGATCGTCATCCCCGGCTGGGTGACGCCCAGCTCCGGGCCGATCACGTGGACGATCCCCTGGCGGTCGGAGCCCAGCGAGTAGACCGGGATCTCGAACTCGGCGCAGTTGCGCTCCAGGGTTTCGACCTGGACGCGGGAGAGGTGGTCGGCGATCAGGCGCGCGGCCATCGTCCCGTCGGTCGGGGTGTTGTGGTCGGCGGTGGCGAGGGTCTTATCCGGGCGGCGGACCTTGCGACCGGCCAGGCGGAGGCCGTCGAAGGCCTGCGGCGAGGTGACCTCGTGGACCAGGTGCAGGTCGATGTAGATCAGCCCCGGCGAGACCTCGTGGGCCTCCCAGATCTTGTCGAACATGGTTTTGGGCATTGCGTCAGCTCCTCCTCAGGCCGGCGGCGATCACGGCGAGGAAGCGGGTCGCCTCCTGGCCTTCGTTCTCGAAGTGGTGCGGAAGGTCGGCGTCGAAGGTGACGCTGTCCCCCTCTTGAAGCTCGTGGCGGGTGCCGTCGACGACCAGCGCCAGAGTGCCGGCGAGGACGACGGCGGTCTCGCGGCTGCCCGGCTCGTGCATCGGCGGGTCGGCGGCGCCGCCGGTGCCGGCGCCGGGCTCGAGCACGTGCAGCGATACGTCGGCGCGTTGGCCCGGCAACGGCGGGGTCAGCTCCTCGAACCGGTGCCCCCCACGCTCGGAGCGCCGGCGGCTCGCGGCGCGACTGATCGCGACGTGCTGCCCCTCGTCGAGGCGCAGCAGCTGCGAGAGCGTCAGCTCCAGCCCCGCGGCGATCTTCCCGGCGACCGCGAGCGTCGGGCTCGTCTCGCCGCGCTCGACCTGCGAGAGCATCGGCGCGCTGACGCCCGAGCGCTCGGCCAGGTCGCGCAGCGACAGGCCCATGGCGTCGCGCAGGGCGCGGACGCGGGGGCCGACTGCGGCGGCGGGGTCCTTGGTCGAGGCCTCGGTTGCCGAGGTACTGGGAGTAGCGGTTGCCATTGCGCTGTACGCTATCACAGACGTTTGTATAGCGAGAGCAGGGCGCGGAGGTCAGCCGCGATGGCTTCGGGTTCGTCGTCCAGCTGGTTCCAGGTGATGCGGGTGACCGCGTAGCCGGCGACTCGGAGCCGCCGGTCGCGGGCGCGGTCGTCGCGGAAGGCGGAGCGGGTGCCGTGGCCGTCCCAGCCGTCCAGCTCGACGATCTGCCCGGTTCCCGGCCAGTGGCAGTCGACCCGGTAGCGCTTGTCGCCGAGGTCGATCCAGTCGTTGAAGCGAGGGAGAGGCAGACGGTGATGGCGGAGAAACGGGGCGAACCGTTTCTCCAAGGGGCTGCGCTTGCGCCCCACCGGCTCTTCCTTCAGCCGCTCAAGCGCCGCCTGAACCTTCCGAACGCCTCGTTTCCCTGGGTAGCGCTCGATCAGGTCCGGCAGCGACAGCCGATCCCATAGCTGCCGATATTCCGCCTCGCGTAAGAGCTCCTTCACTATGTCTACGTCTTCAGTAGCCGCAAGGTCGAAGATCGTCCGCGGCGCCGTCGTCACCGGAATCCCCTCCTCAACGGTGCGCTCGTCAGCAGGCACCTGGGAGACGTGCCTGCGGATCAGCTTCGAAGACCGACTGCGGTGCGGGACGGTCACGTCGATCCGCGTCTTCGAATTCGGCCGGATCATCCAGAGCGCCGCCGCGGACCAGTGGCTCAGAACCGCATCCGGCCCCGACGTGAGAACAGCCGCCATCCACCGCCCCTGGCGTGGGATCACTCGGTGGCCAACCGCGTAGACGCCGGCATGAAGGCGATGCAGGCGCCCGCTCCTGATCCGCTTCTGGATAGCCCCCTCGCTCCATCCCATTTCCACCAGCTGCCGACGCCCCACCACCCCGTACTGCCCCTCCGCCAGCACGGCAAGCGACCGGTCGTCATCGCGAGTCCGCGAAAACCGCTCTCCAGGGATGGTTTTCGCGGACTCGGTGGGCACACCGCTGAGGGTGCCGAGGGAGGACGCGCGCGTGGTGCGCGATTCGAGTCAGCTCTCAAACAAAACGCACACCGGAGCGTGCCGGGGGCGGGTGTCCCTCTCCCAGAGGCTCCAGAGACCACAACCGCGCCCAGCAGGACGCTCAGCTGCGCAACGGTCTCTGGGAGAGGGACACCCGCACCCTCTCTACGGACCGGGGGTCCGTTCAATCGCCGCCTCAGCCGTAGCCGCCTCCGCCTCCCGCGTCGCCGCCCCTTCGAGCGCATTCGACAGCGCCCTGACATAGGCACGCGCACTCGCCTCGAGGATGTCGGTGGCCACGCCCTGGCCGGTGGCCAGGCGGCCGGCGGCACGGAGCATCACGGTCACCTCGCCGAGGGCATCCTCTCCCCCGGTCACCGCCTCGACCGTGTACTGGACCAGCTCGCACTCGGTCTCGGCCGCATCCTGGATCGCGTGGAAGATCGCGTCGACGGGGCCGTCGCCGCTCGACTCGCCGACCGACTCCTTGCCGGAGGGCAGGGTCACTGCCACGCGGGCCATCGGCTCGCGGCGGGTTCCCGCCTCGACCTCGAACCAGGCCAGCTCGTGGGCTTCGGAGCGGTCGCGCATCTCGTCGGAGACGATCGCCTCCAGGTCGAGCGCGGTCACCTGCTTCTTGCGGTCGGCGACCTCCTTGAACGCCTTGAAGGCGTTGTTCAGCGCCTGGCCCTCGACCTTGAAGCCCAGCTGCTCCAGCGCGTCGCGCAGGGCGTGGCGGCCGGAGTGCTTACCGAGGACGATCGAGTTCGACTCCAGCCCGACTTCGGTCGCGTCCATGATCTCGTAGGTGCTGCGCTCCTTGAGGACGCCGTCCTGGTGGATGCCGGACTCGTGAGCGAAGGCGTTGCGGCCGACGATCGCCTTGTTCGGCTGCACCGGATAGCCGGTCAGGCGGCTGACCATGCGGCTGGTGCGGGCGATCTCCCGCGTGTTGACGCCGGTGTGGAGGCCGTGGGCGTCCTCGCGGACGCCGATCAGCATCGCGATCTCCTCCAGCGAGCAGTTGCCGGCGCGCTCGCCGATCCCGTTGACGGCGCACTCGACCTGCCGCGCCCCGGCCAGCACGCCCGCGTAGGAGTTGGCGACCGCCATCCCCAGGTCGTCGTGGCAGTGGACCGACATCTCGACGTCCCGCAGCGCCGGGACCAGCTCGTACAGGCGGCGGAAGTAGTCGGCGTACTCCTCGGGGGTCGTGTAGCCGACGGTGTCGGGGATGTTGACGACGGTCGCGCCCTCCTCGACGGCGATCGCGCAGACTTCGGCGGTGAACTCGATCTCGGCGCGGGTCGCGTCCATCGGCGAGAACTCGACGTCCTCGCAGTAGGACTTGGCCAGGGCGACCGCCGCCCGGGCCTGGCCCTTGACGTTCTCGCGGTCGGTCTGCAGCTGGTGCTCGATGTGGATGTCGGAGGTCGAGATGAAGGTGTGGATGCGCGGACGGGCGGCGTCCTTCACCGCGCCCCAGGCCGCGTCGATGTCGGCCTTGTGGGTGCGGGCGAGGCCGCAGATCACCGGACCCTCCACCACCCGCGCGATCTTCTGCACCGCCTCGAAGTCGCCGGGCGAGGTGATCGGGAAGCCGGCCTCGATCACGTCGACCCCCAGGCGGGCGAGCTGCTGGGCGATCTCGACCTTCTCCGCCGTGTTCAGCGAGATCCCGGGCGACTGCTCGCCGTCTCGCAGCGTCGTGTCGAAGATGTGGACGCGGTCGGCGTCGGTTCTGGTGTCAGCTACTGGTCCCATGGGACCTCTCCTTCTCTCTTTGCTTCGAATGGCCTTTGTCTCTCGCGGCTATCGCGCCGCCCAGCGCTATTCCCCCCGAGGGGGGAGGAGAAGGAGTAGCGCGAGGCTGTGCAGCCGAGGGCTCATTCGGCTCCGAACCTTAGCGTAGGCTGCGCGGATCGCAACCTCGGAGTCCACCAGTCCTCCGCGGCAGACCAGTTGGCTCGCCCTGCTCGCGATGGCCGTCGCGGTCGTCGTCATCGCCAACGACTTCTCGGCGATCAACGTCGCCCTGCCGACGATGGAGCGGGACTTCGACACCGACGTCAACACGATCCAGTGGGTCGTCAACGCCTACGCGCTGACCTTCGGGGTGCTGATCGTCACCGGCGGCCGGCTCGCCGACCTCTTCGGCCGCCGCAACGCTTTCTTCCTCGGCACCGCGATCTTCGCGACGATGTCGGCGCTCGGCGGGGCGGCGCAGAGCGAGGCCTGGCTGATCGCGACCCGGGTGCTGATGGCGATCGGCGGGGCGCTGATGTGGCCCGCGATCCTCGGCATGACCTACGAGATCCTGCCCGAGGAGAAGGCCGGGCTCGCCGGCGGGATCATCATCGGCGCGGCCGGGCTCGGCAACGCGCTCGGGCCGCTGATCGGCGGCGTCCTCACCCAGGAGCTGAGCTGGCGCTGGGTCTTCTTCCTCAACGTCCCGATCTCGGTCTTCGCGGTGGCGGTGACCTGGTTCCTCGTCCACGTCAAGGAGCCCGAGGCGAGCGAGCGGCGGATCGACTACGCCGGGATCGCGGTCCTCTCGGTCGGTCTCGTCTCGCTGCTGATCGGGCTCGACCAGGTCGCCGACTGGGGCTGGACCGACCCGCGGGTGCTGGCGCTGCTGGGGCTCTCGGCGGCGCTGCTGATCGCCTTCGCGCCGATCGAGCGGCGGGCGGGCGCCCACGCGCTCGTCCCTCGCGAGGTGATGCGCAACGAGAGCTTCACCGCCTCCTGCGTCGCGATCCTCTTCATGTCGGCGACCTTCTTCGCGGCGCTCCTCTACCTGCCCCAGTTCATGGAGAAGCAGCTCGGCTACTCGCCGCTGGAGTCGGGCGTCGGGATGCTCCCGTTCCTCGCCACCTTCGCCCTCGTCTCGTTCGTCGCCGGGCCGCTCTACAACCGGCTGGGTGCGAAGCCGCTGGTGGTCCTGGGCGCCGCCTGCATCACCGTCTCCCCTTTCCTCTTCTCGCTGGTCGACGGCGACTCGGGGTACGGGTCGCTGGTCGCCGGGATGGTGATCCTCGGCGTCGGGATCGGCAGCTTCTACCCGACCGCGACCACCGCCGGGGTGACCTCGGTCGACGAATCGGAGACCAGCCTCGCGGGCGGGATCATCTACATGTTCCAGATTGCCGGCGGCTCGATCGGGCTGGGCCTGACGACGACGGTCTTCTCCGGCGCGACGCCGCCGTTCATCGACGGCATCCAGGCGGGGTTCCGGCTCGACGCGGCGCTCTCGCTGATCGGCCTCCTGCTCGCGATCGCCTTCGTCGGCGGCCGCCTCTTCCGCAAATCTGGGCAGACTCGACCTCAGACGTAGCCCGGCGCTACGGCAGTTCGTCGTTCTGACCTGGGCCGCCGACCAGCTTGTCCTTGCCGAGGGCGCCGCGCAGCTGGTCGTTGCCCGGGCCGCCGACGAGCTTGTCGTTGCCCGCGTTGCCGAGCAACAGGTCGTCTCCCCGGCGCCCGATCAGGAGGTCTTCGTTGGGGCCGCCGAGGATCTTGTCGGAGGCGCCGCCGCCGGTCAGCCGGTCGCCGCCGGGCCCGCCGCGGATCGTCGCCGGGACCGGGATGTCGCTGGTGAAGGTGACGTGGTCGGAGCCGCCCGCGCCGTTGACTTCGAAGCCGGCGATCGCGGGCGCCTTGCAGAGGATCTCCTCCCGGGCTTCCTGGGGGTGCGTGCAGATGTTGCCGCCGACTTCCAGCGGCGCGTTGGAGGTGATCATGTAGTTGCGGCCGTCGGGGGTGAGCGAGATCGAGATGCCGCTGTTGCCGTTGTCGCCGTTGATCACCAGCGTCACCGGGCCCGTTTCGGCGCGCGTCAAGGTCGCGGGCAAGGCCGCGAGCACCACCAGCGCAATGAGGGTCGCCTTCTTCATCAGTCCCTGGGGCCCCGACGCTCCGGGACCTATTTAAGGGAACAACGTGTCAGGCCGGACGTTGCGGCTCACGCCGGTACGTCCGGGTTCGCCGGAAAGCGCCTTAGAGGTCGACCGAGCGGCCGCCGGCGAAGCCTTCGAGGGCGAGGATCTTCTCGATCGTCTCGGGGCGCACCGGGGCGTCGGTCGTCAGCGCCATCACGGCCTGCTCTCCGCCGCTCTCGGCGCCGACCGCGGCGGAGATGATGTTGACCCCCTCTTCGCCGAAGAGGGTGCCGACCCGGCCGATCATCCCCGGCTGGTCGGCGTAGCGGAAGACGGTGATGTGCTCGGCGAAGGGCAGGTAGAAGCTCTCGCCCCAGGCGGAGACGAGGTAGGGCTCGTTGCGCGGGCCGACGCTGGTCCCGGCCACCTCTACCTCGCCGTCGGCGGTCTGGATGCGGACCCGGACCAGCTCGGTGAAGTCCTCGGCGCTGGCGTCGGTGGTCTCGGAGAGCTCGATCCCCCGCTCCTCGGCCATCTGCGGCGCGTTGACGAGGTTGACCGGCTCCTCGGTGTGGCCGGAGAGGACCCCGACGAGGACCGCGATCCCGAGCAGGCGGGTGTCGTGGGAGGCGATGCGGCCGCGGAATTCGGCGCTGACCCGCTCGACCGAGCCGTCGCCGAGGCCCTGGGCGAGGCGGCCGAGCTTTTCGCAGAGCGGGACGAAGGGCGCCAGCGCCTCCATCGCCTCCGGCCGCACGGCGGCGATGTTGACCGCGTTGGTGACGACGCCGCCGGTCAGCGCCGCGGTCACCTGCTCGGCGGTGACGACGCCGGCGCGGTCCTGCGCCTCGGCGGTCGAGGCCCCGAGGTGCGGGGTGACGACGACGTCGGGGCGGGAGAAGATCGGGTGCTCGGTGAAGGGCTCGGAGGGGAAGACGTCGAGCGCGGCGCCGCCGAGCTTGCCCGACTCGAGCCCCGCCATCAGGGCGTCGAGGTCGACCAGCTCGCCGCGGGCGCAGTTGACGAGGCGCGCGCCGTCCTTCATCGCGGCGATCGTCTCGGCGTTGATCATCCCGATCGTCTCCGGCGTCTTCGGCGTGTGCAGGGTGATCAGGTCGGCCCGGCCCAGCACCTCCTCGATCGACTCGGCGCCCTCGACGCCGAGGTCGCGGAAGCGCTCGGCGGAGACGAACTTGTCGAAGGCGACGATCTCCATGTCGAAGCTCTGCGCCCGTTTCGCCACCAGCTGGCCGATGCGGCCGAAGCCGATCACCCCGAGAGTCTTGCCGTAGAGCTCGGCGCCCTTGAACTTGGAGCGGTCCCAACGGCCGGCGACCAGCGATTCGTGCGCCTGCGGGACGTTGCGGAACAGGGCGAGGGCGAGGGCGAGGGTGTGCTCTGCGGCGGCGACCGAGTTCGATTCCGGCGCGTTGGCGACGATGATCCCGCGGCGGGTGGCGGCGGGGATGTCGACGTTGTCGACGCCGGTGCCGGCGCGGCCGATCACCTTCAGGTTGTCGGCCAGCTCGATCAGCTCCGGCGTCATCTTCGTCGCCGAGCGGATCAGGATCGCGTCGTACTCGGAGATCCGCTCGCGCAGCTCCTCGTCGGACATATCCAGCCCGAGGTCGACCTCGAACTGCGAGCGCAGCAGGTCAACGCCGGTGTCGGCGATCTTCTCCTTGACCAGGACCTTCACGAGGCGACCCCGTCCACGTTCTCGACGACCCAGTCGATGCAGGCGGTGAGCGCCTCGACGTCGTCGGGGTCGATCGCGGGGAACATCCCGACCCGCAGCTGGTTGCGGCCGAGCTTGCGGTAGGGCTCGACGTCGACGATCCCGTTGGCCCGCAGCGCCTTGGCAAGGGCGGCGGCGTCGATCGAGTCGTCGAAGTCGATCGTGCCGACGACCAGCGAGCGCTTGGCCGGGTCGGCGACGAAGGGCGAAGCGAAGTCGCTGCGCTCGGCCCAGCCGTAGAGGCGGCCGGAGGAGTCGGAGGTGCGCTCGACGCAGCCGGAGAGGCCGCCGAGGCCGAGCATCCACCGGACCTGGTCGTTCAGCAGCAGCAGGGTCGCCAGGGCGGGCGTGTTGTAGGTCTGCTCCTTGCGCGAGTTGTCGAGCGCGGTCTGCAGGGAGAGGAAGGCGGGCTGCCAGCGGTCGCCGGCGCCGTCGAGCTCCTCGATCCGGGCGATCGCCGCCGGGCTGAGGGCGGCGAGCCAGAGGCCGCCGTCGGCGGCGAACCCCTTCTGCGGGGCGAAGTAGTAGGCATCGCACTCGATCAGGTCGACCGGGAGGCCGCCGGCGCCGGAGGTGGCGTCGATCAGGACCAGCGCCTCGGCCGCGCCCTCGGGCCGCTTGACGTCGACCATGACGCCGGTGGAGGTCTCGTTGTGGGCCCAGGCGATCACGTCGGCGGCGGGGTCGGCGGTCGGCTCGGCCGCGTCGCCCGGTTCGGCCTCGACCAGGATCGGGTCTCCGAGGAACGGCGCCGCCGCGGTCGACTTGGCGAACTTCTGCGAGAACTCGCCGTAGGTCAGGTGCAGCGCCCGCTCGCGCACGAGCCAGGCCGCCGCCGCCTCCCAGAAGGCGGTGGTGCCGCCGTTGCCGAGGGCGATCTCGTAGCCGTCGGGAAGCGAGAACAGCTCCCCCAGCCCCGTCCGCACCTCGCGCACGAGGTCGCGCACCGGCGCCTGGCGGTGCGAGGTGCCCATCAGGTCGGAGCGCTCGGCGAGGCTCGCCAGCGCCTCCGGGCGCACCTTCGAGGGCCCACAGCCGAAACGGCCGTCGGCGGGCTTCAGCTGGTCGGGGATCTGCACGGTCGTCTGGGCCTCCATCGGGCTCGACAGGTTATTGACCAAAGCGGGGGACTGCCGCCGGGCCCGGGAATAGCCTGGATCCCCGCCCTTTAACCCTCAGGAGGACAGAGAAGATGGAGTCATCGGTGCGAAAAGGCGACGGCTACGCGGTGGCTCACCTCGACGAGCTCGGCGAGGGCTGGGGCTTCCGCAAGGTCCGCAAGGAGCTGGGGGTCGAGGCCTTCGGCGTCAACGCGATCGTGATGCCGCCTGGCTACGAGTCCGGCCGCCACTACCACGAGGAACAGGAGGAGCTCTACTTCGTCCACCAAGGACGGCTGGAGATCAACCTCGACGGCACCAAACACGAGCTCGCCCCCGGCGCCTTCGCCCGGGTCGCCCCCCAGGTGGTCCGCAGCCTCAAGAACCTCAGCGACTCCGAAGACGCCATCTATATCTGCGTCGGCGGCAAGGACGGCTACGTAGGCCGCGACGGCAAGCTTCCTGAGGACGAGACCGACCCTCGGGGACCGATCAAAGAGGACTCGTAGCTAGCGGGGCGGGTGTGCCGGGGGTCGGGTGCCCCTCTTCCAGAGGCTCCAGAGACCACGATGGCGCCCAGCAGACCGCCCCAGCTGCGCCACGGTCTCTGGGAGAGGGGCACCCGACCCCCTCCTCCCCCGCCCTACTTGGTGTCCTTAAACCCCTGATCGATCCAGGGCATCATGTCGCGGAGGTCGTGCCCGACCTCCTCGATCTGGTGCCCGGCGCCTTCCTTGCGCATGCGGTCGAAGTTCTCGTTGCCGGCACGGTTCTCGCCGATGAACTCGCGGGCGAAGTCGCCGCCTTGGATCTCCTTGAGGATCTCCTTCATCGCCGCGCGGGACTCCTCGCCGATCACCCGTTTGCCGCGGGTCATGTCGCCGTACTCGGCGGTGTTGGAGATCGAGTAGCGCATGCCCTGAATGCCCTTTTCGTACATCAGGTCGGCGATCAGCTTCAGCTCGTGCAGGCACTCGAAGTAGGCGAGGCGCGGGTCGTAGCCGGCCTCGACCAGGGTCTCGTAGCCGGCGCGGACCAGCTCCGAGGCGCCGCCGCAGAGGACGGCCTGCTCGCCGAAGAGATCGGTCTCGCACTCGTCTTTGAAGGTCGTCTCGATGATCGCCGCGCGACCGCCGCCGATCCCGGAGGCGTAGGCGAGGACGAGGTCGTGGGCGTCGCCGCTGGCGTCCTGGTGGACGGCCATCAGGCAGGGCACGCCGCTGCCTTCCTCGTACTGGCGGCGGACCAGGTGGCCCGGGCCCTTCGGGGCGACCATGCCGACGTCGACGCCCGGGGGCGGCTCGATCTCGCCGAAGTGGATCGCGAAGCCGTGGGCGAAGAGCAGCAGGTTGCCGGGGGCGATCCCGTCGGCGATCTCCTCGCGCCAGACCTCGGCCTGCTTCTCGTCGGGCAGCAGGACCATCACCAGGTCGCCGCGGCTGGCGGCTTCGGCGATGTCGAGCACCTCGAGCCCGGCCTCTTCGGCCTTGGCGCGGCTGGAGGAGCCGGGGCGCAGGCCGACCACGACGTCGACGCCGGAGTCCTTGAGGTTGAGGGCGTGGGCGTGGCCCTGGGAGCCGTAGCCGAGGATGGCGACGGTCTTGCCGTCGAGCTTGCCCAGGTCAGCGTCTTTGTCGGAGAAGATGTCGTCGGTTCGCATGGGGCGGCAGGCTATCGAGTGGTCGGCCTCAGCGGAGCGCTCTGCGCATCAGCTTGCCCGAGGGGGTGCGGGGCAGGGCCGAGGCCAGCTCCACCCGCTTCGGGACTTTGAACCCGGCCAGCGACTCGGCGCAGTGGCGGCGCAGCTCGTCGGGGCTCACCTCGGTGCCGTTCTCGAGCACGACGACGGCGGTCACCGCCTGCTGCCACTCGGGGTCCTCGCGGCCGATCACCGCCGCCTCGGCGACGTGCGGGTGGCGCATCAGCACCTCCTCGACCTCGGAGGGAACGATGTTCTCGCCGCCGCTGACGATCATGTCGTCGATCCGGTCTGAGACGTAGAGGAAGCCTTCCTCGTCGATGTGGCCGAGGTCGCCGGTGTGCAGCCAGCCGTCGCCGTCGGCGCTGCCGGGGGCGACGGTCGGGCCCTGGACGAGGATCTCGCCCTCGTGGATCCGCAGGTGGGTGGTCAGTAGCGGACGGCCGGCGGAGCCGAGCTTGCGCCGCGCGTCGGCGGGGGCGAGCGTCGTCACCTGCGAGCAGGTCTCGGTCAGGCCGTAGGTCTGGACCACGGTCGCGCCCTTGGCGATCGCCTCTTCCAGCGGCCCCTCGGGCACCGGTCCGCCGCCGACGAGGATCGCCCGCGGGCCGGAGAGGTCGACGCCGGCGTCCAGCAGCCGCGTCAGCATCGTCGCCACCAGCGAGACCTGGGTAATCCGGTCTCGCTCCAGCGCCTCCCCCACCCGGTCGACGTCGAAGCCGTCGTGGACGACCGCGGTGGTGCCGTAGATGACGCTGCGCATGACGATCCCGAGCCCGGCGATGTGGCTGAGCGGGACGCAGCAGAGCCAGCGGTCCTCCGGCTCGACGCCGATGTTGAAGGCCGAGCCGACCGCGTTCCAGAGGAAGTTGCCGTAGCTGAGCGGGATCGGGCGCGGGGCGCCGGTGCTGCCACTGGTGAGGACGCGGCAGCAGACGTCATCCATGTCGTGCTCGCCCAGCAGCGGCATGTCGGCCTCGGTCTGGGTCAGCTGGCCGGGGTCGTCGAGGTCGATGATCGGCTCGACCGTGTTGACGATCGCCGCCCGCTCGGCCGTGGTCAGGCGCGGGCCGAGCGGCAGCAGCGCCGCCCCGAGCTTCATCAGCGCGTGCAGGAGGACGACCTGCTCGCGGCGCGGGTGCATGGTCAGCGCCGCGGTCGAGCCGCGGCGGACGCCGTGGGCGGCGAGCCGCCGCGCGACCCAGGTCGCCTCCGCCTCCAGCTCGGCGTAGGTCATCTCCGCCCCGTCGGCGACGAGCGCCGTCCGGTCGGGACAGCTCTGCGATCTCTGGGAGAGCCAGTCGTCGAGCTTCATCGGGATATCGTCCCCATCATGCCCAAACGCCACAAAGGAGCCCCGTCCGAGGACCAGCTTTACGCGCCGATCGAGTGGTCCGCGGGCCCCGGGGAGTACGAAGACATCCGCTACGAGACCGGCGGCGGGATCGCCAAGGTGACGATCGACCGCCCCGACGTGCTGAACGCCTTCCGGCCGCAGACGCTGATCGAGATCTCCGCCGCGCTGGAGCTGGCGCGCGAGGACAGCGAGGTCGGGGTGATCGTCCTCAACGGGGCCGGCGAGCGGGCCTTCTGCTCCGGCGGCGACCAGACCGTACGCGGCGACACCGGCTACGTCGCCGAGGGGGCCTCGGTCGGCCGCTTCCACGTCACCGACCTGCAGGTGCAGATGCGGCGGCTGCCGAAGCCGCTGGTGGCGATGGTCGCCGGCTACGCGATCGGCGGCGGCCACATCCTCCACCTCTGCTGCGACCTGACGATCGCCGCCGACAACGCGGTCTTCGGGCAGACCGGCCCGCGGGTCGGGTCCTGGGACGGCGGCTACGGCGCCTCGCTGCTGCGCGACCTGGTCGGGACGAAGAAGGCGAAGGAGTTCTGGATGCTCTGCCGCCAGTACAGCGCCGAGGAGGTGCTGGAGATGGGGCTGGTGAACGCGGTCGTGCCGGTCGCCGACCTGGAGCGGGAGACCGTCGCCTGGTGCCGCGAGATGCTCGCCCTCTCCCCCTTCGCCCTGCGCCTGGTCAAGGCCAGCTTCAACGCCCACGAGGACGGCTACGCCGGGATCCAGCAGCTGGCCCACGACGCCAACCTCCTCTTCTACGGCTCAGACGAGGCGGCCGAGGGACGCGAGGCGTTCAAGCAGAAGCGGCAGCCGGACTTCTCGCAGTTCCCCAGACGCGCATGAGGATCTGGCTGATGGCGGCGCGGCCGCGGACGCTGCCGGCGGCGATCGCCCCGGTCCTGGTCGGCACCGCGGCGGCGGTGCAGTGGTACGGGGACCTGCCGCGCTGGGGCGCCTTCTTCGCGGCGCTGGTCGGCTCGATCTTCATCCAGATCGGGACCAACCTTGCCAACGACTACTCCGACGCCAAGCGCGGCGCCGACACCGCCGACCGTCTCGGGCCGGTGCGGGTCACCGCGAGCGGGATGGTGACGCCGCAGCGGGTGATGACCGCGACCTGGATCGCCTTCGCGGTCGCGGTCGCCTGCGGCATCTACCTGACCGCCGTCGCCGGCTGGGTAATCCTGCTGATCGGCGTCCTCTCGATCGCCGCCGGCGTCCTCTACACCGGCGGCCCCCGCCCCTACGGCTACGCCGGCTTCGGCGAGGTCTTCGTCTTCCTCTTCTTCGGCCTGGTCGCGGTCAACGGCTCCTACTACGTGCAGCTGGAGGAGCTCGACGCGCTCTCGCTGGGGCTCTCGATCTCGATCGGCTTCCTCGCCACCGCGATCATCGTCGTCAACAACGTCCGCGACCTCGAGACCGACCGCCGTGCCGGCAAGAACACGCTGGCGGTGCGGATCGGCCGCGAGAGCGCGGTCCGGCTCTACCGGCTGCTGGTGGCGGGCGCCTTCGTGACGCTGCCGATCGCGCTGGTCGCCGGGGACTCGAGCCTGCTGCCGCTGATCGGCCTGCTGGCGGCGCCGCTGGCGATCAAGCCGGCGAAGACGCTGGCCGAGCGCCGCGACGGCCCGGCGCTGAACGGGGTGCTGGCGGCGACCGGCGCCCTGCTCGGCGTCTACAGCCTGCTCGTCACCGCCGGCCTGCTGATCTCGGCCTGAGCCCGGTTCGGGCGCTTTGAGAGGGTTGGGCCATGAGCCTCGGCTCGATCGAAGTCATTCCCTACGCGCTCCCGTTCAAGGAGCCCTACGTGACCGCGCGCGGGACGCTGACGCAGCGGGAGATGGTGCTGCTGCGATTGCGGGACGAGGACGGGGTCGTGGGGCTGGGCGAAGCGGTGCCGCTGTCGCTGCGCGGCGGGGCGACGTTGGAGCAGGTGGTGCGGGAGCTTGAGGGGTACGCGGAGGACCGGGACACGAGCGGCCTCTCGGCGCCGGCGCGGTGCGCGGTCGAGATGGCGCTGATGGATCTGCGGGAGCGGCGGGGAGAAGGAAAAGAAGCAGGTAAGGGCGAGAGAGACGAAGCCGTTCTTTGCAACGCGACCTTGGTGGCGGGGCCGGCGGAGGAGGTGGCGACCGAGGCCGAACGGTGGGCCGAGGACGGGTTCACCACCTTCAAGTTGAAGCTCGGCGCCGAGACCGCAAAAAAGTCCGATGTGCGGACTCTTTCGCGGACTCGCGATATCGAGCAGGTGCGAGCGGTGCGCGAGGCGGTGGGAACGGAGGCGCGGATTCGGGTCGACGCGAACGAGGCCTGGGATCTGGAGACGGCGAAGCGGGTGCTGGCGGAGCTGGAGCCCTATGAGGTCGAGCTCGCCGAGCAGCCGGTGGCAGGGTTGGAGGCGATGGCGAAGCTCGCTGCCGCGACGTCGATCCCCTTAGCCGCGGACGAGAGCGTGACGACGCCCGAGGAGGCGGAGCGGGCCGTCGCCCTCGGCGCCTGCGCCTACACCGGGATCAAGCTTTCCAAGGTCGGCGGGCCCGAGGCAGCGCTGGCGATCGCCGAGGTCCTCCCCGCCTACGTCACCAGCGCCCTCGACGGCCCGGTGGGGATCGCCGCGGGCGCCCGGGTGGCGCTCGACCTTGCGGACGCCGGGCACCCGGAGCGGCCGGAGCTCGCCCACGGCCTCGCCACCCAACGTCTCTTCGCCTCCACCATCGCCTCGGTCGAGTGCGAGCTGCGCGACGGCATGCTCCACCCCCCTCCCGGCCCTGGCCCCGGCCTCGGCGTAGAGATCGACGAGGAGGCGCTGGAGGCGCACCGGCTCTAGCCTGCGACTGTCGCTTTTGTGCCCCTATGGGCCACAAAGTCGACACGCCACCCATGGACCCGACCAACCGCAACACCGCCCTCGCCTCCGCCTTCGCCGAGGAGCTCGCGCGAGGGGGGCTGCGGCTGGCCGTGATCTCGCCCGGCTCCCGCTCGACGCCGCTGGCGCTGGCGCTGTGGCGGCAGGCGGAGATCGAGGTGAAGGTGATCGTCGACGAGCGTTCTGCCGGGTTCTTCGCGTTGGGCGCGGCGCAGGCGGGCCGGGAGCCGGTGGCGCTGCTCTGCACCTCGGGGACGGCGCTCGTCAACTACCACCCGGCGGTGGTCGAGGCCGACGAATCCGGCGTCCCGCTGGTGGTCCTGAGCGCCGACCGGCCGCCGGAGCTGCGGGGAATCGGCGCCGGGCAGGCGATCGACCAGATCAAGACCTTCGGCTCCTCGGTGCGCTGGTTCTGCGAAGTCGGCACCCACGAGGCGGACGACAGCGGGCTCCTGCACTATCGCTCGGTCGCCTGCCGGGCGCTCGCGGCGGCGCGGGGCGAGACGCGGCCGGGGCCGGTGCACCTCAACCTGCCCTGGCGCGAGCCGCTGGCGCCGGTGCCGGTCGAGGGCGCGGTGACCGCGACCGACCCGCTGGCACTGGAGGGGCGCGACAGGCGGCCGCTGACGGCGGTGACGCCGGTGCGCCCGCAGCCCTCGGAGTTCCTGCTCGACGAGGTCGCCGGCCACATCCGGGGTGCGCAGCGCGGCGTGATCGTCGCCGGCCGCCAACTCGACCCGGGGCTGCGCGAGCCGCTCGCCCGCCTGGCCCGCGTCGCGGGTTTCCCGATCCTCGCCGACCCGACCTCGCAATTGCGCTGCGGGCCCCACGACCACTCCCACGTCGTCGCCGCCTACGACCTGCTGCTGCGCGAGGAGGGCTTCGCCCGCTCGGTCGCGCCCGACCTGGTCCTCCGCTTCAGCGAGATGCCGACGAGCAAGCCATTGCGGGCGTGGATCGAGGCCGGCGGCGCCGACCAGCTGATCGTCGACCCCTACGGCGGCTGGAACGAGCCGACCAATAAAGCGGCGACGATCCTCCGCGCCGATCCGGTCGAGCTGGCCGCCGGCTGGGCGGCGCGACTGGAGGGCCAGGAGCGCCCGGCCCCCGAGCGCTGGCTACAGGCCGAGGCCGCGGCCCAGGCCGCGCTCCAAGAGGCGTTCGACGCCGACACGACGATCTCCGAGCCCGCCCTCAACCGCGCCCTCGGCGCTGCCCACCGCGACGGCGACCTCGTCTACGTCAGCTCCAGCATGCCGGTCCGCGACCAGGAGGCGTTCCTGCCCGCGTCGAGCGCCGACGTCTCCTTCCTCTCCAACCGCGGCGCCAACGGGATCGACGGCCTGATCTCCTCCGGCATCGGCGCCGCCCAGGCCGGCGGCCGCCCGACGACGATCGTCAGCGGCGACCTCGGCTTCCTCCACGACATCGGCGCCCTCGCCGCCATGCGCGAGGTCTCCACCCCGGTCCGCGTCCTCGTCATCGACAACGACGGCGGCGGCATCTTCCACTTCCTGCCGCAGGAGGCGGCGCTGGACACGGACGAGTTCGAGGTCCTGCTCGGCACCCCCCGCGGCGTCGACGTCGCCAAGGCCGCCGCCCTCTTCGACCTCCCCCACCGCCGTCTCGACTCGCTCGCCGAGCTGCCCGACGCGCTCGCCGCCGGCACCGGCCTGATCGAGGTCAAGACCGATCGCCGGACCAACGTCGAGGCGCACCGGCGGCTCGCCGACGCCGTGCGTGGGGCGATCGGCCCGGTGAGCGGCTAGCAGGCGATCGGCCCGGCGCCACGGCCGGGGCCGGGCCGCCAGGCGACGCCCTCGTAGTAGCCGCGCTTGATCGAGAGCAGCGTGCCGAGACAGGTTCCGTCGGCGTTGACCTGCATAACGGCGTTGCCGTCGGCGGGAGTGGACGGGGAGAGCGACGAGCCTCCTTCCAGACGGGTGAAGGCGATCCGGCTGCCCGACGGGTCCCAGCTCGGCCAGGCCAGGCCCCCGCGGATACGGACCAGCCTCTTCGGCTTGCCTTCGAGGCTCGCCGGGACGACCAGCAGAGCCGAGCTGCCGGGGCGCCGGTTCCCTTCCCGTTCTTCGGGGCGGCGCAGCTTGGTGCGGACGAAGGCGATCCGCGACCCGTCGGGCGAGAAGACCGGTTCTTCGGCGTTGCGGGCGGCCACCCTCACGTCGCGGTTCTCGAGGTCGATGACGACGGCGTCCAGGCCGCGGGGGCCGTAGCGTTCCGCCGCCAGGAAGCGCCCGTGGGGCGAGAAGGAGACGGGGATGAGGCGCTGGCGCCGCTGCCAGCCGGTCACCTTGCGCACCCTCTTCCCGTCGAGGGAGACGCTCCAGATCGCCCAGTCGACGACGACTCCGCCGCCGTGCTGCCGGCGGGCCTGGGGGCGCTCGAAGTGCCCCTTGACGACCCGCAGCACGCTGAAGACGAGCCGGCGGCCGTCGGCCGAGAAGATCGGGTCGGAGAGCGGGGTCGTCTTCGAGACCAGGCGCGGCTTGCCCCCCTCGGCGCCGACGACGTACGGGACCGGGCTCAGTTCGCCCAAGTTGTCGGTGAAGGCGAGGAGGCTGCCGTCGGGGGACCAGGCGGGACGGGAGCTGTTCGGGCGCCTCAGGTTCTCGCCTTCTCCCCCCGCCACCCGCAGCGGTTCCTCCCCGTGGGGGCCGACGGTTTCGATCGCGTCCAGATTCTGCGGATAGGGAGTTGACACTTGGACCGCCAGGCGGGGGCCGGGCGGGGCCTCGCCGGCGGCCGTCACGGCGAGCAGCGCGAGGAGCGTGCACGCGGCGAGCACTGCCCCTGCCAGGCGACCGATCACACGGGTGATCTTGAACTATTCGGAAGACGACTGCTGCAGCTACTCCGCCAGCAGCGGCAGCAGCGCCTGCAGCTTGACCTCGGTCTCGGCCAGCTCGGCGGCGGGGTCGGAGCCGGCGACGACGCCGACGCCGGCGAAGAGGTGGGCCTCGCGGTCGCGGAGGAGGGCGCTGCGCAGGGCGACGCAGAATTCGCCGTCCTCGGTCGCGTCCATCCAGCCGACGGGAGCGGCGTACCAGCCGCGGTCCATGCCCTCCAGCTCGGCGATCGCGGCGGTGGCCGCGGGCCAGGGCTCGCCGCCGACGGCGGGGGTCGGGTGGAGGATGCCGGCCAGCTCGATCGCCGAGTGCGGTTCGGCCAGCTGGGCGACCACCGGGGTCGCCAGGTGCTGGATGTTCGCCACCTTGACGATCTCCGGCTCGGCCGCCGCCTCGACCCAGACCGCGTGCGGGCGCAGGGCGCGGACGATCCGCTCGGCGACGATCCGCTGCTCGCGGCGGTCCTTGTCGCTGCGCAGCAGCTGCTCGCCGAGGTGGTCGTCGACGGCGGGGTCGGAGCTGCGGCGGGTGGAGCCGGCGAGGGCGACGGTGGAGACGCCGGCGCCGGAGCGGCGGACCAGGAGCTCGGGGCTGGCGCCGATGAAGGCCGCCTCCGGGGTGCCGCAGCAGAAGCAGAAGCAGGCCGGGAACTGCTCCCGCATCGCCCCGAACAGCGCGGCCGGGTCGTGGGCGGCGGCGGCCTCGACGATCACCTCGCGGGCGAGCACGACCTTGGTCATCTCGCCGGCGGCGATCCGCGATGTGGCGCCCTCGACGGCGGCTTCGAACTCGCGCGGCGGGCGGGCGCTGCGGATGCCGGCGTGGGCGGTCGGGTGCGGGTCGAGCAGCGGCAGCGGCGCGCTCAGGCGCAAGCCCGCGAGACGGGCCGACAGCCTCTCCCCCACCCGCCCGACGTCCTCGCCCGGCCCCAGGACCGCGTTGACGGTGAGGAACGAGCGGCCACCGCTGCGGCAGACCGAGACCTCCGGCAGCACCAGCGAGGCGGGCGAGAGCGAGGACCAGGTCGGAGTTGCGCCGCCGTCAGGGCCGAAGGCGAAGCCGCCGAGCCAGACCGGGCCGGCGCCCGCCGGCATCCCCTGCGGCTCCTCGAGCACGGCGTCGCCGCCGATCCGCAGGCACTCGTCGGCGACGTCGGCGAAACGGCCCTCCCCGCGCGAGCTCGCCTCGTGCGCGACCCCGAGCCCGGCGAGCGCGAACTCGCGGTCGGGCTGCTCCCAGCAGAACCAGCGGTCGGAGGCCAGCCGAGAGGCGAACGCCGCCGCGCAGGGATCGTCGACCTCGACCTCCCTGGTGACGCTTACGAGGGTGCGCCGTCCCCGCTCGGCTCCCTTCGCGAGGGCGCCGAGGAGATCCTCAGTCGTGACCACGACCTATGGCGATCTCGCCGGTCCTCACCATTTCCACCAGGCCGTGCGGGCGGACCATCCGCTCGAAGGCTTCGATCTTGTCGGCGGAGCCGGTGACCTCGATCGTCATCGTCCGCCGCGCCACGTCGACGATTTTCGCCCGGAAGATCTCGGCGAACTGGATGATCTCGGCCCGGTTCTCGACCGCCGAGGAGACCTTGAACAGCGCCATCTCACGGGCGACCGTGTCCTCCGGCTCCATGTCGCGGATCTTCAGCACGTTGACGAGCTTGTGCAGCTGCTTGGTCACCTGGTCGATCGGGTGGACGGCACCGTCGAGGGTGAGGGTGATCCGGGAGACGCTGGGGTCGTCGGTCGGCCCGACCGCGAGCGTGTCGATGTTGAAGCCGCGGCGGGAGAAGAGCCCGGCGACGCGCGCCAGCACGCCCGGCTTGTTCTCGACCAGGATCGAGAGGATGTGCTTGCGGCCGCTGAGCTGGCCGGGCACGTGCAGCTCCTCGAGCTTGACCGCCTGCGGGGTGCCGGCCTCCATCAGCGCACCGCCCCCCGCGGCGCCTCGACCATGTCGCGGGCGGCGTTGCCCGGCGGGATCATCGGATAGCAGTTCTCTTCGCGGGCGACGCGGACGTCGAGCAGGACCGGGCCGTCGTGCTCCAGCGCCGCGACCATCTGCTCCTCGAGGTCGGCGGAGTTGTCGCAGCGCATCCCTTTGGCGCCGAACGCCTCGGCCAGCTTCACCCAGTCGGGACTCGAGCCCATGTCGACCGAGCTGTAGCGGCGGTCCCAGAACAGCTCCTGCCACTGGCGGACCATGCCCATGTAGCCGTTGTTCATCAGGAAGACCTTGACCGGGATCTGCTCGGTGACGCAGGTGGCGAGCTCCTGGATGTTCATGATCAGGCTGCCGTCGCCGGCCATGCAGACGACCTGCTCGTCCGGACAGGCGACCTTGGCGCCGATCGCGCTCGGCAGGCCGAAGCCCATCGTCCCGAGCCCGCCGGAGTTGATCCAGCGCCGCGGCTTGTCGAAGCCGTAGTACTGCGCGGTCCACATCTGGTGCTGGCCGACGTCGGAGGTGACGATCGCGTCGCCCCGGGTGGCGCGGTGCATCGCCTCGACCATGAACTGCGGCTTGATCTCGCCGTTCTGGCCGGGCTCGTAGTAGAGCGGGTGCTGCTGCTGCCAGCCGTTCAGCGTGGTCCACCACTCGTCGAGGCGCGAGGAGTCGGTCTGCAGCGCCCGGTACTCGCGGGTCAGCTTCGGCAGCACCTGCTTGACGTCGCCGACGATCGGGATGTGCGCCCCCACGTTCTTCGAGATCTCCGCCGGGTCGATGTCGATGTGGATGACCTTGGCGTTGGGGGCGAACTCGCTGAGTTTGCCGGTGATGCGGTCGTCGAAGCGGGCGCCGATCGCGACGATCAGGTCGGCCTTGTCCATCGCCCAGTTGGCGGCGACGGTGCCGTGCATGCCGAGCATGCCGAGGAAGCGGTCGCTGGAAGCGGGGAAGGCGCCGAGCCCCATCAGCGTCGAGGTGACCGGGAAGCGGTCGGAGTCGGCGAGCTCGCGCAGCTCCGCCGAGGCGTCGGCGTTGATGACGCCGCCGCCGGTGTAGAAGATCGGCCGCCGAGCGCTCGCCAGCGCTTTCGCGGCGATGCGGATCTGCTTGATGTTGCCCTCGGTCGAGGGCTTGTAGCCGGGCAATTCGACCGGCTCGGTGCGCGGCGCGTAGTCGATGTCGGCGCGCGAGAGGTCCTGCGGGATGTCGAGCAGGACCGGCCCGGGCCGCCCGGTCGAGGCGACGTGGAAGGCCTGGTGCACGTACTCGGGGATCTGCCGCGGGTCGGTGACCGCGAACGAGTGCTTGACGAACGGCATCGTCGCGCCGAGGATGTCGGCCTCCTGGAAGCCGTCGGTGCCGATCAGCTCGGTCCGCACCTGGCCGGTGATGAAGACGGTCGGGGTCGAGTCCATCATCGCGTCGGCGATCGCGGTGACGAGGTTGGTGGCGCCGGGGCCGGAGGTGGCGAAGGCGACGCCGACGCGGCCGGAGGCGCGCGCGTACCCCTCGGCGGCGTGGCCGCCGCCCTGCTCGTGGCGCACCTGGACGTGGCGGAAGTCCGCGTCGACGAGGGCGTCGTAGGTCGGCAGGTTCGCCCCGCCGGGGATCCCGAAGACGTCTTTGACGCCCTCGGCCTTGAGCGATTCGATCAGCGTGTCGGCCGCGCGCATAGGAACTGGCGATGGTACCAGCGGGAGGGTGCCCGCCCTACGCCTGGGCGGCCGGCGAGGCCGCCGGGTTCCAGCGCGTGCGCGGCTCGATCGCGGTCTCGATCACGCGGCCTTTGTAGCGCTCGATCGCGTGGATGATCGACTCGACCAGCTCCTCGCCCAGCAGCGTCGGCTCCAGGCCGAGGTCGAGCAGCTTGGTGTGGATCGCGTTGTAGTAGTGCTCTTCCTTCTCGACCCGCGGGTTCTCGTAGTGCTGGACCTCGACGTTGTAGCCGAGGTGCTCCCCGGCCTCCTTCACCAGTTCCGCCAACTGCAGCACTGAAAATTGCTCGGTGAACTGGTTGAAGACGCGGAACTCGCCGCGCTCGGCCGGGTTCAGCGCCGCCAGTTCGACGCAGGCGAGGGTGTCGCGGATGTTGAGGAAGCCGCGGGTCTGGCGGCCGGCGCCGTAGACCGTGAGCGGGTGGCCGATCACCGCCTGGACGCAGAAGCGGTTGAGGACGGTGCCGAAGAGCTCGTCGTAGTCGAAGCGGGTGATCAGGCGCTCGTCCTGCGCGGTCTCCTCGGTCTCGACGCCGTAGACGACGCCCTGGTTGAGGTCGGTCGCGCGCAGGCCCCAGGTGCGGCAGGCGAAGTGGATGTTGGTCGAGTCGTGGACCTTGGAGCAGTGGTAGAGCGAGCCCGGCAGCTTCGGGAAGGGCAGGGTGTCTTCGCGACCCTTGTGCTGGATCGTGATGTAGCCCTCCTCGATGTCGATGTCGGGCTGGCCGTACTCGCCCATCGTCCCGAGCTTGACCAGGTGGGCGTCGGGGACGTGGTCGCGCATCGAGAAGAGCAGGTTGAGGTTGCCGATCACGTTCGCGTGCTGGGTTTCGACCGCGCGCTCGCGGGAGAGCATCGAGAACGGCGCCGAGGCCTGCTGGCCGTAGTGGACGATCGTCTCGGGCCTGGTCTCTGCGACGACCTCGTCGAGGAAGTCGCCGTCCTCGACGGCGCCGACGTAGCTGCGGATCTGCTCGCCGGAGACCTCGCGCCAGACGGCGATGCGCTCGTCGAGCTCCCCGATCGGGGTCAGCGAAGCGGTGCCGTGTTCGGTGTGCCAGCGGCGCCGCGAGAAGTTGTCGACGATGGAGACCTCGTGGCCGCGGGCCGAGAAGCGGAGCGCAGTCGGCCAGCCCAGGTAGCCATCGCCCCCGAGGATGAGGATTCGCATGAAGGCGGCAGCTTAGTTGAATCCGACCGATGGAAAACGGACTGGCGGCGCGAAACGGCGGCCGGGTGGGCCTTGCCGCGCTCGTCGCGGTTCTCCTCCTGGGCCTGGGCCTGCGCGTGGCCGAGGCCCGGGACGGGCGGGAGCCGGTCTACGACGCGGCCGCCTACGCGGCGATCGCGGCGAACCTGGCGGAGGGCGAGGGGTTCACGGTCGGGCCGGCGGCGACGCAGCCGTCGAGCAACTACTCGCCGGGGCTGCCGCTGTTCGTGGCGGGCTTGTACGAGGCGACGGGAGGCGAGCACGAGCGGTTAGCGCGGCTGGTGCTGGCGACGATCGGGGCGCTGAGCGTCCTGTTCGCGTACCTGATCGGACGAAGGCTGTGCGGGCGAACTCAGCGCTCGCTGAAAAAGCCCCCCTATAGGCGGGCAGATTCAGCGAGCGCTGAAAAGGGACCTCCGTGGGGGGCGCTGGCGGGGGCAGCGGTCGTGGCGGTGTACCCGGCGCTGTTGGAGTACCAGGGGATGTTGATGAGCGAGCCGCTGGCGGCGACGCTGCTGTCGGGAGGCGTGCTGGCGGTGCTCTGGGCCTGGGACGAGGGGGCGGGCTGGGGTCGGTGGCTGCTGGCCGGCGCCCTCTTCGGTGCCCTGGCTCTGGTCCGGCCGGAGTACCTGGCGATCGGGACTCTCATCGCCGCGGTGATCTTCGCCCGCGAAGCGGGTGGCGACTGGCACCGGTCCCTGCTCCGCGCCGCGGTCTTCCTCGGCGCCCTCGTCCTCGTCGTCGCCCCCTGGACGATCCGCAACGCGGTGGCGCTCGACCGGTTCGTGCCGATCTCGACCGGGGGCGGACAGGTCCTCTTCGCCGGCACCTATCTGCCCTCGGACGGGAACCCGGAAGAGGTCGGCGCGGAGGTGGTCGCGCGGAACCCGGACCTCTTCCAGCCACGAGATGCGGAGCGGCTGCGGCTGGAGCAGATCCTCGCCCGCCTCGCCGCCGACCGCCATCCGGGGGTGGAAACCGACCAGGCGCTCTCGAAGATGGGCAAGGAACAGCTCTGGGACGGGGTGACGGAAGAGCCGGTCGAGTACGCGGGCTTCGTCGCCACCAAGGTCTGGCGGATCTGGTCGCAGGGGCCGCGGGACGTGATGCAGGAGCCGGTCTGGAAGGCGCTGCATTGGGCGCTCGTCGCCCTCGGCCTCCTCGGCCTGGCGCTGCTCGCCTGGCGACGGCGCTGGGAGGCACTCCTGATCGGCACGATCTTCCTCACGATCACCGCCCTCAGCGCCCTGCTCGTCGCCTCGCCGCGCCGGGTGCTGGTGTTGGTGCCGCTGCTCGCCGCCCTCGCGAGCGTCGGCCTCGCGCGATTGGCGAGTTGGCATGCCTATAGCGAGGCTAATTCGCCAATCGCGGCGGCCGAGGGCCCGGATAGCCTGAGCCGGCCTTGACCGCCGTCGCCGACCGGATCCGCGCGCTGCCGCAGCGCTACGGCAAGCGGACGCTGATCGCGCTGGGGGTGATCGCGCTGCTGGGGCTCGTGGTCCGCGCCTACGTGGTCGTCGACCCGGTCGAGCACCCCGGCGACGACTCGCGCGCCTACTTCGCGCTCTCCAAGGCCCTGTATGAGGAACAGAGCTTCGGGGGGCCGGAATTCGAGGACTCGAGCGACTGGTCTCCCGGCGCCCCCTTCCTCTACGCCGCCGCCTACTACGCGACCGGCGGCGCCCGCGAAGGGACGGCGCGGATCGTCGAGGCGCTGATGGGGGTGGCGACGATCCTGGTCGTCTTCGCGCTGGGGTGGCGGCTCGGCGGCCGCGCCCACGGGCGTTGGGCGGGCCTCTTCGCCGCCTTCGCGGTCGCCGTCTACCCGCCGTTCATCCACAGCACCGGGGTGGTGATGAGCGAGCCGCCGGCGATGCTGACGCTGCCCGCCGCGGTCCTCGCCTTCCTCTGGGCCTCGGAACGAGAACGGACGTGGGCCTGGCTCGCCCCCGGCCTCCTCTTCGGCCTCACCGCGATGTTCCGGCCCGAGTACCTGTTCGTCGGCGCCGCCTTCGTCGTCCTCGCCGGCTTTCGGGCGGCCGTCGGGACCGGAGGCGAAGGCGGCCGCGACCTGCGGACGGGCTTCGCCAGGGCAGCCGTCTTCCTCCTCGCCCTCCTTCTCCCGATCCTGCCTTGGACCGTCCGCAACGTCGTCGTCCTCGACAAGGTCGTCCCGGTCTCCACCGGCGGCGGCAAGGCACTCTACGTCGGCACCTACCTCCCCGGCGACGGCGAGTACCAGCGGGTGAAGGCGCTCCTGGTCAAGCGCTACCTCGGCCGCGACCTCGAGCCCGGCTCCGCCGCCCTCGACGCGGTCGACCCGACCCCGCTCTTCGACCGGGTCGCCGAAGAAGAGCACCCCGAGCTGCCCCGCGACGAGGCGCTCGGCAAGGTCGGCAAGGAAAACCTCTCGAAGTACCTCGGCGAGGACCCCGGCGGCTACCTGGCGATGACCGCGCGCAAGGTCGGGCGGATGTGGAGCAGCGGCGTCGGCGAAGCGATGAGCAGCACGCCGGGGCGGGTCGTCCAGGTGCTGCTGGTCCTCCTCGGCCTCGCCGGCTTCGCCCTGCTCGGGCTGCGGCGCCGCTGGTGGGAGCTGGTCGTCCTGGCGACGCCGATCCTCCTCGTCACCGCGATCGGCGCCCTCTCCCTCGCCGCCCCCCGCCGCAACGAGGTGCTGATGACGCTCGTCTTCCCGCTCGCCGGTCTCGCCCTCTCATCCGGGCTGACGGCCATATTCTCTGGCCGGAAATGGTCCCCAGAGCAGGCATCTTCCCCGCCGAGCTGACCGCGCTGCGCAGCGCCGGGCTGCTGATGGCGGTTCTGATCGTCGCCTACGCCGTCGGGCGGCGGCGCTCGCTGCGCAACGCCGACGTGCTGATCCTGATCGCCTCCGGGCTGGCGCTGGTCCTCGTCGCCGGGACCGAAGTCGTCAACGGTCTCCTCTCCGCCTTCTCCTTCGAGAAAGGCAACGGCGGCCGCATCCTCGGCCTCGCCGTCTTCGCGATCATCATCCTCTTCCTGCTGACCCTGCGGGCGCTCTCGCAGGCGGCGCGCAACCAGCGTCAGCTCGCCGCCGCGCTCGAGGGGCTCGCCTGGGAGGAGTTCCGCCAGGCCGGGCTGCCGGAGCGCTTCCGCGACAGGATCGCGATCCTGATCCCCGCCTACAACGAGGCGGAGAACATCGGCGTCGTCCTCGACCAGATCCCGCCCGCGGTCTGCGGCATCCGCACCGAGGTCCTCGTCGTCGACGACGGCTCCCGCGACGGCACCGGCGACGTCGCCGCCGAGCACGGCGCATCGGTTGCGCGCCACGTCACCAACCGCGGCGGCGGCGCGGCGCTGCGGACCGGCTACCGGCTGATGGTCGAATCGGGGGCGCTGATCGTCGTCACCCTCGACGCGGACGGCCAGCACCGCCCCGACGAGATGGAGCGCCTGGTCAAGCCGATCCTCGACGGCGAGGTCGACATGGCCCACGGCTCCCGCGTCCTCGGCCACGCTGACCGCAACCACTTCGCCCGCGAGCTCGGGATCGTTTTCTTCAACCGCCTCGTCTCCTTCATCACCCGCACCCACGTCACCGACTGCTCCAACGGCTACCGCGCCGTCCGCACCACCGTCCTCCCCCAGCTCGTCCTGCGCCAGGAGCAGTTCCACACCTCCGAGTTCATGATCGAGGCGATCAAGCGCGGCATCCCCGCCACCGAGGTCCCGATCACGGTCGAGCAGCGCCTCCACGGCCACTCGAAGAAGCCGGCCGTCTTCCGCTACGGCATGGGCTTCGCCAACGCGATCGTGCGAACCTGGTTGCGATGAGGCCCCTGCGGAACCTGGCGGCGCTGGTCTTCGCCGCGTGCTTCCTGCTCACGGCCTGCGCCGGCGCCGCCTCCTTCCAGCACGGCGTGGTCGGGGTGCGCCTGCCCCTGTGGGTCGGCGAAGAGGCCGCCTGGTCGCCCGACGGGAAGTGGATCGCGATCCCGGTCAAGACCGGGATCAGGCTGCGCAACGTGGAGACCGACGCGGTGCGCCAGGTCGAGGCGCCGCCCCTGCAGGGCTTCCCCGAAGACCCCGGCCCTCTCTCCTGGTCGGCCGACGGCCGCACCTTCAGGTACGTGACCAAATTCGGCCCGGAGGAGAACAACGCCTCCTGGGCCACCGAGATCCGGCGCGACGGAACCGGCCTGCGCCAGATGCCGCTCGGGGTGAAGGCGTTCGAAACCGCCTGGGCCCGCGACGGCTGGCCGCTCGTCTTCAACACCGGCTTCTACGCCTACGACTTCGACAAGGGGAACATCGGACCGAACCCGGCGCTCTACGTCGTCGACGCCTTCGGCGAGAAGCCCGAGCGCATCGTCGAGATGCGGCGGAACATCGGGGAAGGCGAAATCGCCCGCCCGACCCTCTCCCCTGACGGCAAGCATGTCCTCTACAGCCGGGAACAGCGCCGCAAGCTCGGGATCTGGACGGTGCGGACGGACGGCTCCGCCCCCCGGCTCCTCGTCTCGCGCCTCGTCTCCCTCGGGGATCTCGCCTTCGCGCCGGGCGGCCGTCGCTTCGCCTACGCGGGCGTCAGCGAAAAGGGAGACCGCCGCCTTCACCTCTACACGGCCTCCCTCCGAGGCGGCCGCGCGCGGCCGATCAGCGACGCCGAGATCCTCGCCGGGCCGGTCTGGTCGCCGGACGGGCGCTGGCTCGCCTACTCCAACTACGACGGGGAGATCCGGCGGCTGCACCCGAACGGCCACGGCGACCAGCTCGTCGCGGAGCTGCCCGGCCAGGAGATCCGCGGCCTCCGGTGGTCGCCGGACGGCCGGCACCTCGCCTACACGGCGAGGGACTTCCCTCCCTCCGACTAGGTCAGCGGACGCCCGGGTGCCGCACGGCGGCGGGGTCCGGCAGGTAGAGGTCGGTGCCGCAGCGGGGGCAGACCTGGACGTAGAGCTTGAGCGGTTTGCGGCAGCGGGGGCACTCGCGTTCGGGTTCGTCCTTGTCGACGCGGTAGAGGAGGGCGGCGATCAGGCCGAGCGGGGGCAGGACGATGCCGATCAGGAACCAGATGAAGAAGGAGCTGCCCTTGGCCCTGCCGATGACGCCGGTGCCGAGGCCGAAGAAGAAGGCGATCACGAGGTACTCCACGTGCCCATTCTTGCGTTTCCTGCTTAGGCCTAACGTCCAGCGGGAGCGGCGGGCTTCAAGCGAGCGGGCCCTGGGGTCGAAAACCGGAGGGAGGCCCCGAAGGGGGCCTATCCGCACATGGCGATCCCCCAGCAGAAACCACTCGCAGCGAAGTCGAAAAGCCGACAGCGCAAGCGCAAGCGCGTCTGGAAGGACAAGCACTACCGCTGGGTCCCGGACGGGCAGGGCGACTGGCGGGTCCAGTCCTACCTCTACCGCCACCACCACAAGCCGAAGCGCGGGCACCGTCGCGGCCCCGGCCCGAAGCCGGCGCCGCAGGCTCTCCCCGGAGCCGCCGCGTCCGCTCCCGCCCCCACCCCCACGGTCTCCGACCCCCGGCCGCCGGACGCCTACCAGGGCGGCTTCGGCCCGGCGCAGGCGACGCGGCT
>Ga0196960_10000141_pt1 | contig 28457 bp, 24 predicted proteins | sample S3v_5metaG_FD_183187 | JGI IMG/M metagenome (GOLD analysis project Ga0196960, IMG submission 183187) | Soil microbial communities from Anza Borrego desert, Southern California, United States - S3+v_5 | ecosystem: Environmental > Terrestrial > Soil > Desert | place: USA: California | collected...
GCCCAGGGAGCCGGCGCATTCGACGGCCCGGCAGCCTGGGGCGCCTCGGCGGCGGCCGCGGTGCCGGGGGACGGCGCTCCGGCCGGTGGTGTGCCGGCCGGAGCCGGAGCCGTGTCCGTCACGGAGTCCGCGGGCCCGTCGGTCTTCCTCTCGGCCGGCCAGTCGTCCGTCTCCGGCTCTTCGCCGGTCACCTGTGCGGGATCCTGCGAGGCGTCCGCCTCCGGGGCACCGGTCCCGTCGGCCTCGCCGGGATCCGTTTCGCCGGCCGGACCGGCCGGGACCGCGCCCTCGTCCGTGCCCCCGTCCGTGCCCTCGGGGGCTGTGGCCGAAGGGGCGGGCTCGGCGGAATCGCCGGAGCCGGACGCGGCGGCCCCGGCCCTGGCGGCCTCGTGCTCCGCGATCTCCTGCTTCAGTGCGGCAGGTGAGAACCGCATGGTGGCGCCGCTCTCCACATCGCCGCCACCGAACGGGCCGGGCGCACCGCCCACGGCGTCAGGCCCTTCGGAGCCCGCCGAGGGGGAGACCGGAGCCGGAGGTGCCGCGGGGACGGGCGCGAAAGACGGCGAGGGCGGCTCGGAGGAGGCGGCCGACGCGGCTTCGGACGACGCTGCCGGAGCCGGCGGCCAGCCGGGTTCGAAGCCACCGGAGGACTGCGGTCCCGGTACGGACAGCGGTGCCCCCTGCGGCGGCGGGGGCGCCAGATGCGACCCCGCCCCTCCCGACGAGTCACCCGGCGCGTTCTGCGTGTACCAGGCGGGAGGGGTGTAGTCGATGGTGAACTCACCCGTCATCTCGGCGGGATCCGCGTCGGACGACTCGTCGACGGGCGTGTTCCATCCCCCGCTGATCTCGTCCCGATCGCCGTTCACTTTGCCTCCTGGTGTGGTCGAGCACCCTTGTGCCGTGGTGGGTGGGGGCGACCGTTCCCGTTGACCGGTCCGCCCGGCTCTCCCCCTTGCGACGCGCAGTGCCTGTCCGCAGGTTCCTCTGCCGCGCCCCACCCACCCTAATCGCCATGGGCCGTACTACGGCAGGCCGTATCGCCCACGGGCGGCTGTCCCGTAGGTCACGTCCGGCCGTCGAGTGTGACGAGCGGGGCAGAACACGGAGGAAGGGGTGGTACAACCGCGCACCGGACCACCACCGGGCACGATGAAGGGGCGGCAGTCCCTGACAGCCGCCCCCGCACCGTGCCATCACCTACTTGAGGTCGAATTCACCGTCCCGCGCGCCCAGGACGAACGCACGCCACTCGGCCTCCGTGTAACGCAGTACGGTCTCCGGGTCCAGCGACGAGCGCATCGCGACCGCGCCCCCCGGGAGGTGGGCGATCTCGACCCGTTCCTCGACCTCCTCCGTACCGGGTGCGCTCAGCCACTCCACATCCGAGATGTCGAGAGCGTAGAGCTCGTCCTTCTCCTGCTGGGTGCCCATGGGCACGTCCCTTCGGTCGAACCGTGTCGTTCCCCGCCATGATCCTGAAAAGCGGCGCAGTCCGGGGGCGAACGGGACAGGATTCAGTCCATCCTGCGGGCAGTGCCCAGCAATCCGGTCTCGACATCCGTCGCGCTCGTCATCACCCAGTGGCGTTCGCGGCCCGCCACCCAGAGCGTGACACCGTCCGCCAGGGTGGGCAGGGCCTCACTCTCGGTCCGCGTGAGCCCCAGGATCCGGCCGATCTGCTCCGCCTCCGCCGGCGACACCCGCTGAACACCCACGAGCGTCGCCGCCCGCATCAACCGAGGGGCCACCGGGCTCAGATAAGGCAGCAGCGTCAGCACCGACTGCCAGGGCGAGGACACCACCCGGCCGCGAGGCGGACGCATGCCGCAGTCGCGCACCACCATCACCGGGCTGCCGACGGCCGCCCCGGTCGGCGGCACCCGGCCCACGTCGTGCAGCGAGACACATTCGAGGCCGGCGCCCGCGGCCTGTGCCAGCGTGGTCCACGCCTGGGTGCGCCCCGTCTCGACCGCCACCCGCGCGCCGGTGGCGGCCGCGCGCAGCGCCAGCACCTGTGCCGTCCACAGACCGCCGATCAGCAGGACGTCGTACGGCGTGGGCCGGTGGAAGCCGATCATCTGCGGGCGGCCTTCGGCGTCGTCGCCGATGATCACCCCGTCGTCCCCCACCGGCAACGGCAGTGCGCCCAGGTGATCCGCCGCCAGGGTGTGGCCCGCATGACGGGGGCCCAGCAGCCCCCGCCTCGGAGCGATGCGCTTCGTCACTGCGCGCCTCCCAGCGGAAGCGTCGCCAGGACGCCCGGCAGCTGTTCACGGTCCAGCCGTACGAGGCCGACCTCGGCGTGCCGTGCGGCTTGCTCCAACGTCCTTCGTACGCCGACCAGTTCGGTGTCGGAGCCGCCGGTGATCCGGACATGGCCCCGCACGGACACGTGACCCCGGTGCGCACCGCGGCGCACCGTCAGGCTGACCGTCGTCGCGTACGCGGGCACCGAGGTCAGCAGCGAGACGAGCCGCGGGAGCGGGGTGGCCCCCCGGCCCAGTTCGGGCCAGCGGTCCACCGCGTAGGTGGTGTGCCAGCGGTCGTCGCAGCGCCAGACCCGCGGCGTCTCCGCCGTCCGCCGCTGCGGCGCGGCATCCGGACGCCCGACACGCGCCGACAGGAGGGGACTGGCACACGCGGACGTCGCCACGGCGGAGTTCAGCTCTTCCTGGTCCAGCACCGAGGCCCGGAACCCGGCACCGGTGATCCGGCTCGCCACATGGTCCGCGACCCGCACCAGGCAGCGCTGAGCCCCTCCGATCCCACCACCCCGGGCCTCCACGGCCTCCCGGCACAGTTCGGGGTCCAGTTTCACCGCCACCCAGGTCATCCGGAGCGCGGGAGCCCCGGTCCGGTCCTGGAGGGGGGCGTACGAGAGCCGGGCCACCGACCGTTCCGGCAGGTGCGGCGCGGGAGCGGGCCGTACCTGCTGCACGAGCTGCGCGGACTCCAGGACGATGTCGTCCACCGCGAGCGCGTCGCCCAGGAGGGACAGCGGGAGCGCCCGGGCCCCCATCGCCTGACGCAGCGATTCACCGCTCGCCTCGACCCGTACGACCGCGGTCAGGAACGTGCCGTCCCCGACCATGCCCACCGTGCGGCGGGCGCCGTCCACATAGATGTACGGAGCGAATCCGGGCACGTTCTCCGCCACGGGGGCCAGCTGGGGCTCCGTGGCGGCGGGAGCCGCCGCGGCCGTCCGCCTGCGGCGGCGGAGGGACGCCACCGTCGACAGCCAGTCCTGCACGGCCCGGCCCCGGCGGCGTACCACCGCGAGGAGGATCAGCGGACAGGCGATCACGCCGGCGGGAACCAGCCACACACCACCGAGGGCGGCGCCCACCACGGCGACGGCCAGAGCCGCCTCGACGAGCACCATCTGACGCAGCGCGGGCCCGACGCGACCGGTCCTGGAGATCGAACGCAGAATGGTGGCCGCAGGGGCGTCCGCCGACCGCTGGGGAGCCGTTCCGTCCGGCCCGTTGCTGCGTTGCCTCCGGGAAGGGCCGGGCGTTCGGTGGGTGGACCGCCGCGCGCGTTCCCCCGTCGCTGCACCCATCGCCGCGTTGCCCCCTCGTGTCCTTATTCACCGTTTTTTTCACGGGCGTTGATCGGGCGATCACCCTACCTGAGCGGGGAGAGCCAAGTGCCAACAGGCATAGTAGGGGTGCCGGTCGGCAGCAGCGGTCCACGGCCGGTGTGGGAACCTGGTCGCCCACAGGGGAGAAGGGGCAGCGCGCACATGGCATCACGGCGGGACGAACTCAACGCCTACACCTTCGCGAAGCGGAGGTTGGTCGCTCAGTTCCTGCAGCCCCACCCGTCCGGCTCGGAAGAGGGGGCGCCACGCCCTCTTCGCGCGGTGGTGCCCGGAGCGATCGTCGGCGTGGTGGTCCTGGCGGTGTTCGGAGCCTGGGGCATGTTCAAGCCCGTAGCACCCCAGAACTGGGACACGCCCTACGAGAACGTCATCATCGCCAGCAAGTCCACCACCCGCTACGTGGTGCTGAAGACCGACGGCAGGACCCAGCTCCACCCGGTGCTGAACATGTCCAGCGCCAAGCTCCTCCTCGCTCCCGACAAGGGCAAGGTCGTCAACGTCGACGAGTCGGTCCTCGACAGCGGCAAGATCCCGCACGGGGCGACCCTCGGCATCCCGTACGCCCCGGACCGCCTGCCCGACAGGAGCGAAGCAGGCTCCACGAAGCGCTGGGCCGTCTGCGAGCGGCCCGGCGAGGGCGGCCGGGCCATCCAGAAGGCCGCATTCGTCTTCGCGGAACACGAGCAGAAGAAGACCGAGGGCGCGGGCAGGCTGCGGGGCGGCGAGGTGATGTACGTCGAAGGCCCGGGCCCGGACCGGACGCGCTACCTCGTGGACGCCACGGGCAAGGCGTATCCGGTGGAGAACGACGAGCTGCTGCTGCGCACCCTGGTCGACCAGGCCCGTGACCCCCAGCGGGTGTCCGCCGACTGGCTCGCCACGCTGCACATGGGGGACGAGGTCACCTTCCCGGTCATCGAGGGAACTCCCGGTACCGACGCGGGAGTTCCAGGGAAGCTGCAGCCCGAGGACGACAAGGTGGGCATGGTCCTCGCCGCGACCTCCGGCACGAGGACCCAGCAGTACGTGGTCCTGCCGGGGAGGGTCGCCCCCGTCTCCGACTTCGTCGCCAAGCTCCTGCTCAGCAGCAGCGCCCTGGTCGGCCTCGATCAGGACGGCAAGGCGAAGCCCGTCAGCGCCGGAGCGTTCGAACCCGGCGAGGCGTTCGGGCAGGAGAGGGACTGGCCCGCGAGCGAAGCCACTCCCGTCAACTCCGCGAGCGCGGAGAGCGGAAGCCGTAACACCGTGTGCAACGTCCTGCGCGGCGTCTCGGAGAAGAGCGGTGCCGGCACACTCAGCACCTGGGTGGGCACGAGCTTTCCCGCCACGCTCCCCACCGGTTCGAGCAGCGCCTACGTCACCCCCGGCTCCGGCCAGCTCTTCCGGCAGTTCAAGGGATCCAGCCCCGGGTCCGGCCCTCTGTTCCTGGTGACCGACACCGGCCTGCGCTATGCCATGCAGTCCAACGGCGACAGCGCGCAGGACGACGCCGGCATCGGTGAGTCCGGCACGAAGGAGGAGAGGGAGCGGAGTCAGCAGGAGGCACAGCAGGCGCAGAACCGGCTCGGGTACAAGGACGTCGATCCCGCACCCGTTCCCGCCGCCTGGTCCGCCTTCCTGCCCACGGGCCCCCGCCTGTCGACCGGCGCCGCGCGCCAGCCGCAGGGTTCGTGAGGAGCGACACGTGACCACGCCCCCCACTTCCACCCGCTCCCGGCGGCTGCTGACAGCCGCGGCCGCCACCGGAGTCCTCCTCGCCGCACTGCCGGTGCCCTCGGCTGCCGCGGACGACTCCACCCGGTGCACCTTTCCCTCGAAGAAGTACGCGGGCCGTCCATGGGCACTGCAACGCGTGCTGATGGACGAGCTGTGGGAGCAGTCCACGGGCAAGGGCGTACGGGTGGCCGTCATCGACACCGGCGTCGACGTCAAGAACCCTCAGCTCACCAAGGCGGTGGACACCGCGAGCGGCCGCAACTACCTGCCGGAGAACCTCAAGGACGAAAACGGCAGCACGATCGAACGCGGCAAGGAGAACGGCACCACCGACCTGGTCGGCCACGGCACCAAGGTCGCCGGCATCATCGCCGCGCGCGAGGCGAAGGGCACCGGTTTCACCGGCCTGGCCCCGGACGCGACGATCATCCCGATCCAGCAGAACGACGCCGACGGCCACGGAACCGCGGAGACACTGGCCGATTCCATCCGCTACGCCGCGGACCAGGCCGACGCCGACATCATCAACATCTCCCAGGACACGGCCGACGCGGTGAAGCCCACACCGCGCCTGGAGCAGGCGGTGAACGCCGCCCTCGCCAAGGACATCGTGATCGTCGCCTCCGCCGGCAACGACGGGCTGGGCGGAAACGTCAAGGAGACCTACCCGGCCTCCTACGCCGGCGTCCTGGCCGTCGCAGCCTCGGACCGCAACAACGAACGGGCGGCCTTCTCCCAGTCCGGTGACTTCGTGGGCGTCGCGGCGCCCGGGGTGGACATGATCTCCACGGTTCCCGGCGGGGGGCACTGCTCCGACAACGGCACCAGCTTCTCGGCCCCTTACGTCGCCGGGGTCGCGGCCCTCATCAAGGCCAAGCACGAGGACTGGACGCAGGAGCAGATCGTCGCCCAGATCCAGCAGACGGCGGAACGCTCGATCGCGGGCCACGACCGGCTGGTCGGCTGGGGGGTCGTCGACCCTGTGCGCGCGCTGACCGAGGACGACAAGCCCATCGAGAAGCCGGTGGCACACGAAGGACTGAACAAGGGCGAGGCGCCGGTCCCCGCAGCGGTCCACCTCGGCGAGACCGCTGACCAACGCAACGCCCGGCTCGCGACCTACGTCGTGGTGGGCGGAGCAGTTCTGGTCGCCGCCATAGCGGGAACAGCCGTGGCCGTGCGCGACAGACAGAAGCGGCAGGGGCAGCCGGGCGGCAGGTGACGCCGGGGAAGTCAGGCGATGGACAAGGCGGTTGGTGCCGTCAGTGCCATTGGCTAGAGTGATTTGATGAAGCCAGCGCTGTTCACGCGGGTGCGATAGCAACGCGAAGTGGACTGTGCAAACGGGGGAACGGGGAAGGGCAGCAACGTGGGTGAAGGCAAAGGGGATCTCCGCAAGGGCGTAGGCGCCCTCGAGGCGTTCCAGAAGAGCGTGAACGCGTTGCTGGCAGACCTCGAGAGTTCACCGGCCGGCAAGTCGGAGGTTGCGGCGCAATCGGTGTCGCGTACCTCCTTCAGTGGCCAGAACGCATGCTTCGCAGAAGCGGATGGGCTTTACACCCAGTACAACCGGGTCCATGAGTCACTCGTCACGCTCTCGAAGTCTCTGAGCGACCAGATCGAGTACCTGAACCTCGGCGTGCACGCGGCGGCGGTCGGCTTCGACAACGTGGACGACGACACGCGACGGCGGTTCTACGAGATCCAGACGCGCCTGGGCACGGAGCGCGAGCGGGCACAGGGCGAGAAGAAGGACAAGCCTGAGCAGAATGCCGACAAGCAGAGTGACGCGGGATGGGCAGCCGAATGAGTGAGCCGAAGCAGCCGGAGACGGCTTCCGGGACGCAGCCGCAACTGACCCCCGCGGAACAGCAGCAGCAGGACGAGACCCGCGTCCAGGGGCAGTTGCTCGTCACGGACGTCGGCCGCGTGATGCAGGGGGCGATGGAGTTCTTCGGGGGCTCCGGTTCCTCGGGCAGGACTTCCTTCGAGGGTCATCAGCTCAACGCGATGATCGACCTCATCGAGAACTCCAAACCGGAGGATCTTGAGAGCGCGGGCGAGGCACTCTGGAAGGCCAGGGACGCGATCAAAAAAGCGGCGGGGGAACTGCGGGGATTCATCGAGTCCGTCGACTGGGAGGGCGATTCCGGAACAGCCTTCCGCGACTGGGGCAGGGGCTTGGCCACCCATGCCGAGAAGTTGGGCGACTTCGCGGACGTGGCCGGGACACAGATCACGGTCGCGGGTACGGGCCTCGCTTCGGTGCGCAACTCCCTCCCGCCCCGCGACAACCGCGCCGTCCGCAAGTCCCCCGACGAGATCGAGACCCCGAAGCGGATCGAGGGCAACGCCGAGTACGAGGCGGCGCTGAAGGTCGAGAAGCACCGCCAGGAAGCCATCAACCAGGCGAACCGGCTGGCTTCGTACTACGCGGTCTCGGAGGAGACCTTGGCGGCACAGGAGCCGCCGCGCTTCGAGAAGAAGCTCGATGTGGCTATGCCCCGGCCGCAGGGCGACGGACGTCGACCGGTCGGGTCGGACTCCTCATCGTCTCCCGACTCCACCTCGTCGGGCCGCGAGGTTTCCGTGGGCGCGACGGAGCACGTCGTGACAGGCAGCCATGGTTCTCCGGCGAACGGCCATGGCTATGAGACGCCAGCGGCGGTAACACCTGTTCTGGACACGGGCACATCGACAGAGATCAACAGCGTCGCCACCCCGCTGGTTCCGGCGACCGCGCCGACCGCGCCGTCGCCCCAACCGGGTCAGAGCCCTGTCGTACCCGGAGGAGGCTCCACTCCGCCCCTGGCGACCGGATTCGTGAACCCGGTGACCGGTAGCTCACGGTCGGCCCAGACAGCACGTGGTGGGCCTGGAGCTGTCGGTCAGGCAGGGGGCGGTACCCGAACAGGTGGTGACCCAGCGGCGAACGGCCGCGCTGCCGGGCCCCCGGTGGGGCGCCCCGCTCCTATGAACGGGGGCTCGGCCTCCGCCGCGGGTGGACGCAGCGGCGGCGCGCCGCAGTCCCCCACCGCTGGCCGGTCCGGCGTCACCGGTGGCAGGCCCGTGGCAGCGGGCCACGCAGGTACGTCAGGAGCTGCCGGCCCGCGTGCCGACCGAGGAAGCGGCATCGTAGGCGGGACCCCGCAGCGCGCCGCTCCGGGCGTGGGCACGTTCGGGGGAGCTCGCAGTGCCCTACGTGGCACGGTCATCGGAGCCGGCGGCGCGACAGGGGCAGGAGGCCCGGCCGGAGGCGTCAACCAGCGGGGCGTGGTCGGCGCCGGCGGCACGATTAGTGCCTCTCGCCCTGGTGGGCGAGGCACTCCCAGTACCAACGGAGTTGTGGGCGCACCCCGTGGGGGCGATGCGCGGTCCGGCGCGAACGGGAAGGGCTTCACCCCCGGAGGCACAGGTCTCGTACGTGCCCCTGCGGGACGGAGGGATGCCGGAGACGAGGACCAGGACGACGGCGCACCACGCCCGGACTACCTGACGGAAGACAGAGAGACGTGGGAGTCCGGCCGGCGTGGATCCGCACCGCCGGTCATCGAGTAGGTACAGGGAAGGTTCGGAAGTCGGGATGACAGCAGTAATGAGCCAGGCCCGGAAGCGCCACAGCCCTCTCCGGTCGAGGGGACGCCTGCTCGGCACGATGGCTGTGGCTGCCGCGTGGAGTGTGGCCTTCTCGGGTGCTGCTCCCTCCGCGGCTGCCGCAGACGTGCAGTCCAAGCAGTGGTATCTCAGCGCAATGCAGGCCGAGGAGATGTGGAAGACGACCACGGGCGAGGGCATCAAGATTGCTGTCATCGACACCGGAGTCAACGCGTCCACGCCGTCACTGGAGGGACAAGTCCTCAAGGGGCTCGATACTACGGGTGTCGAGGGCGAGGAGACCGACGACTACGAAGGTCATGGCACCACGATGGCCGAGCTGATCGCAGGCACGGGTAAGGGAGGCGGCCTGAAGGGCCTGGCTCCTGGGGCAAAAATCATCCCGATGAGAGTCGCTGCAGCTGATTGGCACCCAAAGGGTTCTGTGAACTCCTTGGACACAGTGGATGCTATTCGTGCGGCTGCTGACAGTGAGGCCAAGATCATCAGTATGTCGTACGGCAACGATTTCATGCTGGATGAAGAACTCGAAGCGGTGCAGTACGCCCAAAGTAAAGGAAAACTGTTCTTCGCTGCTGTAGGAAATGAAGCGAAGGAAGGTAACCCGGTCAGCTATCCCGCAGCATATCCCGAGGTCGTAGGCGTTTCCTCGGCCGACCGTGCGGGGAAGGTGGCTGAGTACTCCCAGAACGGGAGTACGGTCGATATCGCAGCTCCTGGAAATGACGTTCCCTATTGGTGCGACGAGACCTTTCAGGGCTACTGCGAGGGCGATGGAGGAACGAGTGCGGCAACCGCCATCGCCTCCGCCTCCGCAGCCCTGGTGTGGTCCGCGCACCCCGACTGGACCGCCAACCAGGTACTCAACGTTCTCTTCGACACCGCCAGCCGCGACTGGGAGAAGGGCACACTCAGCAAGTACCTCGGCCACGGCCTGATTCGCCCTTCCATGAACATCCTCAAGGGCAAGGGCGCCCCCGGCGCCCCGGACATCAGCCCGCTCACCAAGAAGAAGACGTCCGGTTCGGCGGGCTCCGCCGCCCCGTCCGCACCGGCCTCGTCGCAGCCTGAGAAGAAGGAGAAGGCTGAGGACACCGCCATGGCAGACTCCGGCACGGAGAAGAACGATGGCGGTCAACTGGGCCTGATCCTTGGCGGAGCGGCCGTAATCCTCGTGCTCGGCGGCGGTGCTTTCGTGCTCGTCCGTAAGCGCCGTACCGCCTGACTGACCGTAGTTCCTCATACATACCCCCGGCGGGAACGCCGGACCGAAGAAGAGCACCAGGAAGGAAGCCAGCACCATGGCAGATCAGAAGCTTTCAGACGATGCGCTCATCAAGATCGAGAACGAGCTCGGCACGCGATTCGAATCCGTGAAGGGCCAGATCAAGACCCTGCAGGGGACGATCGACAGCCTCGAAGGCGCTTGGAGGGGCATCGGCGCCGCCGCTTTCAACAGCAAGCAGGATGAAATCAACAAGAGGATGGGCAACATCGCCGTCCGGATGGCCAACTTCCAGGAAGCGATCAAGGCAGCCCGCGTCATCTCGGGCAACACCGAAGACGAGATCAAGGCGGCTCTCCAGGGAGTCGACGTCGTCGAGGGCCACTCGGCCGGCGCAGAGGCCAAGACCGCGGCCATCACCCCTCCGCCCTCGGCGCTCAACTCCCTCTGAGCCCTGCGGCATCCGTACCACGTACGGACCATCTCACATCGAACCAGATTGAACTGGAGGACCGTATGCCGATCAACGACGGCACGATGGTTGTCACTTATTCGAGCCTGGAGCAGGCCGCCGGTGACATCGACCGGCAGAGCAGGCAGCTTCAGGAGGACCTCGCGGCGATCAAGCGAGTGGTTGCCAGTGCGTCCGAGCTCTGGGTGGGCGAGGCCAAGTCGGCGTACGACGCAGCGCAGGCCGGCTGGGACCGCGACGCCGCGGCCATCCAGACCGCCCTGACCGAGATCTCCCGCAAGGTGCGCGACGCCGGCGCGGCCTACCAGGGCGGCGACAGGCGGGCGAGGGCCAACTTCGAGTAGATCTCGGATGTGAACAGACAGGTCGGGGTGGGCACGCACGGGAGGTGCCCACCCTGACGTGTGCCGCGAGGTCGCCCCTGCGTCTCGGCGGGCGGAGGGGGCCGACATCGAGACGGCCACGGAACCGGGGGAGCACGGGCACGGTCAGCACCTGCGATGCCACCACGCCAACTCCGGATCTGCCATGGGCTCGTGGTGCGTACGTCGGAGCAGCATCTCGTCCAGGCGCTCGACCCGCACACGCAGTTCGGCGGCGGCCCTTGGCGGCAGCATGGTCAGAGCCTCCCGCAGCGTGTCCCGGGCCCAGCCCTCGCCGCAGCACGGACAGGTGAACTCCGCCTCCCACCGCCTCCACCGGCGTCCGGTGCCGTGGACGCGGGACGACCACACGCTCAGCGCGACGGACACCATGCCCGGCGTCAGTCGATCCCGCTCCAGCACGCGGACCGCCGCGTTCGCTGCCCCTGACAGGCCGGGGACATCGCGATACCGCACCCAGGGCTTCCTCCAGCCACGTTCCCGCAGCCGAAGTGAAGCCGGCGTTCTACGCGGCACGAGCCCTTCGAGCAGCAATCATGGACGGCATCCTGCCACAGCCAGGACCAGCCGGGCCCGGCCCAGGCCCGCGCCCCGGCTGAGCGCGTCGCCAGCGCCCACGGAGTTGTCGGCCGCGGGGCCCCGTCCCCAGGACCAGCCGAAGGACTCTCAGCAGGCGCCTTCGCGGCTCGTCACCGTGAAGTCGTACATCGGAACGGTCACCGAGCCGGCGCCGCCTGCCACACCAGGGGGCTCGTAGCCCCCGTCCTTCGAACGCGTGCGTACGACGTGGACGCAGAAGGCGGCGTCCGCCCCTGCCGCCTGGACCGTGCAGTCGGCGTCGGAGGGCTTGTTCGAGGCTGCGGCGCCGGCGTCCACACCGCTCTGCGGGGCGCCACCACCGCCGTTCCCGACGACCTCTTCCTCGATCATCTTCACGATCTCCTGATCGAAGCCGCTGTCGTCACCGAAGATGTCGCCGAGACCCTACGTGCCGTCGAGCTCCGAAGTGGCCTGAGCGGGCGGGTACGGAGCCGGGGGCGGAAGCAGGGAGGGGCACCGGGCGCCCCGCTCCCTCGCCCGATCTGAACCGGGTGAAAGACCCTAGCCGTCCACGAGCCCGGACTGCACCAGCGGATTGCCACGCCGCCGGGTGACGAACACCCCGCGCCCCGGGGGCATCGGGCGTGGGCGTACGTTGCCCAGGATGTCCCCCTCGGTGGGGTCGCCGGACAGCATCACGCCCTGCGCGCCCAGTTCGAGGATGCGCTGCATGAAGGGCTCGTACAGCGCACGGCCCGCTCCCGCCGTGCTGCGGGCGATGATGAACCGGACGCCGACGTCGCGGGCGAACGGCAGCATCTCCGTGAGCTTGGCCAGCGGGTTCCCGCTGGACGTGGAGACCAGGTCGTAGTCGTCGACGACCACGTACACCGAGGGGCCGCTCCACCAGCTGCGGTCACGCAGCTCCTGGGCCGTGACGTCGGGCGAGGGCGTACGGCGCTTCATCAGGTCGTACAGCGCGTCCGTGTGGTGCTCCATGTTGTTGGACATGGGCACGTACTCCGCCAGGTGCGTCGCGGGGGTGACGTCCAGGAGCGCCCGCCTGTTGTCGATGACGAAGAACTTGGCGGCGCTCCCCTCGTACCGCTCGGTCAGCTGCTTGATGAGCAGGCGCAGCAGATTGGACTTGCCGGACTCGCTCTCACCGAACACCAGGAAGAACGGGTCCCGCTCGAAGTCGAGGAAGACCGGCTCCAGGTTGTTCTCGTCGATACCGAACGCGATGCCCCGGTCCGGCTGCGCGTAGCCCGCGGGCAGTTCGTGGGCCGGGAGTTCGCGGGGCAGCAGCCGGACCGCGGGGGCGGGGGCCGCGGTCCAGTGCCGGGCGGCCTCCTGGTTCATGGCCGCCGTGGCTTCGGAGAGGTCGCTGTCGGAGTTGATGCCGTCGATCCGCGGTACCGCGGCCATGAAGTGCAGCTTCTCCGGCGTGAGACCGCGCCCGGGTACGCCGGCGGGCACGTTGACCGCGGCCTTGCGGTCCAGCTCGGAGTCCATGACGTCACCGAGCCGCAGTTCCAGCCGGTTCATCAGATGATCCTTCAGATTGGCCCGGACCTCCATGGAACGCGACGCCGTGACGATCAGGTGGATGCCGTACCCGAGGCCGCGCTGCGCGATGTCGACGGCCGCGGATTCCAGGCCCTCGTAGTCCGTCCGGAAGTTGCCCCACCCGTCGATGACCAGGAAGACGTCGCCCCACGGCTGGTCCGCCGCCGAGATCTCGCCACGCGCCCGCAGCCTGCGGAAGGTGGCGATCGAGTCGATGCCCGCGCTGCGGAAGTACTCCTCACGGCGCGCCATGATCCCGTACACCTCGGCGACCGTACGACGCACCCGTTCGGGGTCGAGCCGGGACGCGATCCCTCCGACGTGCGGCAGACCGGAGACCGAGGCCAGGCCGCCACCACCGAAGTCGAGCCCGTAGAACTGGACCTCCTGGGGGGTGTGGGTCAGGGCGAAGCCCGCGATGAGCGTGCGCAGGAGCGTGGACTTGCCCGACTGCGGACCGCCGGTGATCTGCATGTGGCCCGCCGCACCGGAGAAGTCCCGGTAGAGCGTGTCGCGGCGCTGTTCGTACGGCTTGTCGACCACACCCAGCGGTACGACGAGACGTCCCGAGCCCTCGAAGCCGGGCTGGGTCAGACCGCGGCCCTCGACCGCGGAGAGCCCCGGCAGGAGCTCGTCCAGCGACGGCGGGTTGTCCAGCGGGGGCAGCCACACCTGGTGCGCGGAGGCGCCCCGGCCCTCCAGCCGGCGCACGATCACGTCGAGCACCGTGTCGGCCAGGGCGTCGTCCTCGGCCTGACGCGCCTCGGGCACGCCGGTCTGCGCGGCCGGCTGCACGTAGCGCACCGGCACCGGAGCCGCGGTGAACACCACGGGCCTGCGGTCCACGGGCAGGGGCCCGGACGACGCGGCCGGCCGGGCGCCCGCGCGGTACACCCCGGAGACGTACGCCGCCTTGAAGCGCACCATCTCGTCGGTGCCGTACTTCAGATAACCCGAACCAGGGACGTTGGGCAGGTGGTAGGCGTCGGGCACCCCCAGCGCGGCCCGGGACTCGCCCGCGGAGAACGTACGCAGACCGATCCGGTACGAAAGATAGGTCTCCAGGCCGCGCAGCCGCCCCTCCTCGAGGCGCTGCGACGCCAGCAGCAGATGGACTCCCAGCGAACGGCCGATGCGCCCGATCTGCACGAACATCTCGATGAAGTCCGGCTTGGCCGTGAGCAGCTCGCTGAACTCGTCGATGACCAGGACGAGGGAGGGGATGGGCTGCAGCGGAGCACCCGCGGCCCTCGCCTTCTCGTAGTCGTGGATGTTGGCGTAGTTGCCCGCGTCGCGCAGCATCTCCTGGCGGCGGTTGAGCTCACCGCTGATGGAGTCGCCCATGCGGTCCACCAGCGTCAGGTCGTCCGCGAGGTTGGTGATCACCGCCGCCACGTGGGGCATCTGCGCCATGCCGGCGAAGGTGGCGCCACCCTTGAAGTCCGCGAGGACGAAGTTCAGCGTCTCCGAGGTGTGGGTGACGGCAAGGCCCAGAACGAGCGTACGGAGCAGCTCGGACTTGCCGGAACCGGTGGCGCCGACGCACAGGCCGTGCGGGCCCATGCCCTCCTGCGCCGCCTCCTTGAGGTCCAGCATCACGGGCGCGCCGTCCTCACCCACGCCGATCGGCACCCGGAGCCGCTCGGCCTGCGAGCGGGCCCGCCAGGTCCGGCTCACGTCGACCGACGCGGCGTCGCCGAGGTTCAGCAGGTCGGTGAACTCCAGATTGGCGAGCAGCGGTTCGTCGTCGTCCCCGCCGGTGGCCACATGGAGCGGGGCCAGCTGCCGCGCCAGCGCCTCCGCGGCCTCGTGGCTCAGCAGATCGGGGAGACCGTCGTACACCAGCCCGTGCCCCGACTCCAGCTGCAGCGACGTGGGGTCCACCACGATGGAGAGGCCGCCGCGTGCTCCGGTGACCTGGCCCGTGAAGATCTCGACCACGGTCACGCCCTGAAGGCCCTCGGCCGACGCGAGCGCGGACGTCGCGGGTACGGACTCGCCGTCGAGTACGACGACGACGTGCGGCTGGTCCAGGAGCGGCTGCCCGCCCGGCTGGAAGCGGGGCCGGCCGTCGAGGTGCCCCGCGAGCAGTTCCTCGAGCTCCGTGACACTCGTGCTGATCAGACGACGGCTGCCGGCGCCGTCGAGGGAACCGCGCGCCTGGACGTGCGGGAGCCACTTCGTCCAGTCCCAGCGCGCGGCGGCGTCCCGGCCGGCCGCGACGGCGATGATCAGGTCCTCGGGGGAGTGCAGCGAGGCGAGCGCCCCGACCATCGCACGGGCCGTGGCACGCGCGGACTCCGCCTCACCACTGATCGTCAGGTGGTAGAAGGCACGGAGCGAGACCGCCATCGGCAGGCCGTCCAGTGTGCTGTGGGCCGTCAGGAACTGCTGCATCGCCCCGGCGGTCAGCGGCTCCAGCTCGTCGACCGGGGCGGTGTCGGGCGCGACGAGCGGAGTGGTGAGCTCCTGGCTGCCCAGGCCGATGCGCACATGCGCGAAGTCCGCGTCCCCGACACGGCGCTCCCACACCCGGCTGCCCTCCGCGACCAGCGCCCACAGCTGCTCCGGGGAGGGGTGGAGGTAGAACTGCGCGTCGCGCTGCTGCCGGGCGGTCCTCAGCACGGCGCGCCTGGTCTGCGTCAGGTACTTCAGGTAGTCACGCCGCATGTCCGCGAGCTGGCCCTGGGTGCCGCGCCGGAAGCGGATGATCATCGCAATGGCCATCGCGATCGTCGACGCGATCATGATCATGCCCATGATCCGCATGATCGGGTTCGGCGTCATGAAGAAGAAGACGACGGAACCACCCATGCCGAGCATCGGCAGCAGTTGCATCATCACCCCCTCCTGCTGTCCGCGAGGCAGCTCGGGCGGCGGTTGCAACTGCACCTGCTCGCCCGGAACTTCGGAGGGGAGGGCCCGCGGTGGGCGCTTGACGACGATCTGGCTCACAGCTCACCAATTCCCTTGCCGGACGGAACTGTTCCTGATCGGCGCCCCCGTGGCGACGGGTTCCGTCCGCGGGGGGATCCTACTGGCGAGCCCCATGAGCCGAGGGCGGTAGGGTGTCGCGACGCGTGTACGCATCCGCTAACTACCGCAAAAAAATGGGTCATTCGGGACGCAGACCGAACCTGTGGTCCAGGGGTGCGTTTTCAGGAGATTCCAGCAGGACCATGAGGGGGAGCAGCACGTGACTACGACGGCCCGAAGGGCGGCCACCGGATCCGGACGGCCGGGTCCCGGAGTTCCGGCCGGCAACGGAACCGGTTTCTGCCGGGTCACGGTCGTCGCGCCGGACAGCCGCGTCGACGTGGCACTGCCCGAGGACATCCCCGTCGCCGACCTCTACCCGGAGATCCTCCGGCTCTCGGGTCAGAGCCCGGCCCAGGGCGCCCCGGTCGGATACCACCTGGTGCGCCGTGACGGCACCGTCCTCGACAGCGGGCGCACGCTGGCCGGCCAGCGCATCCTCGACGGCGAACTGCTCTCCCTGAGACCCTTCTCGGAGTCACTGCCCCCCGCGGTCTTCGACGACGTCTCCGACGCCGTCGCCACCGCCGTCGCCCGGGACCGCACCCTCTGGGGCGACAGCCTCATGCGCTCGGCCGGACTCTTCGGAGGGTCGGTCCTGCTGGTCCTGCTCGGCTTCGTGCTGTGGACCTCCGACGTGCGGCACGACATGCACGGCCTCCCGGGCGTCCTGGCCGCCGTCGCCGCCGTACTCCTGCTCGCGCTGGCCTGCGTACGCGCGCGTGTCTACGCGGACCGCGGCTCGTCCGTCGCGCTCGGGACCGGTGCGCTCGCCAACGCCGGGGTCGCCGGTGCCGGGCTCCTGCCGCTCGGCGAGGGCCAGGGCGTCGGCAGGCTCCAGTTCCTGCTCGCCTGCGCCGCCGTGCTGGTGGTGTCGGTGATCCTCATGATCGCCGCTCCCGAAGGCGACGGCACCTTCGTCGCCTTCGTGTTCGCCTCCGCCATCGGCGTACTGGTGACCTTCGTCGCGATCATGACCGGCATGGAGCCGGCCGAGACCGCGGCCGTGTGCGCGCCCCTGTCCGTGGGGCTCCTCGGCTTCCTGCCCGGACTCTCCACCCGCTTCGCCCGCCTCCCGATCGGCTTCGAGCCGCCCCGCACCACCGTCGGTGACTACGGGGCGTCCGACCCGGCGCCGCAGGGCCCGGTCGACGCCGACCGCATCGCCGCCCAGGCGCGGCGCGGCCACGAACTGCTCCTCGGGCTGGTCGGCGGATGCGCACTGGTGGCCGTGGGCGCCGCAGCGGTGCTCGGCTTCTCGGACAGCGTCTGGGGTCAGCTGCTGGCGCTCGCCACCGGGGCCGCGATGCTCATGCGCGCCCACCTGTTCCGCTACACGGCCCAGGTCGGCTGCGCCCTGGGGGCCGGCCTCGCCGCACTCGTGCTCCTCGGTCTCGGACTGTCGCTCAACCCGCCGCTCGCGCTGGTCCGCGAGGCGCTCACGGGGGACGGCGCGGGGCTCGGCATCCGTACGATCTGGCTCACCGCCGCGGTCGCCGGCGTCGCCGCCCTGATCACCGCCATAGGGCTGATCGTGCCGCGCAAGGGTGTCACCCCGTTCTGGGGGCGCTTCCTGGAGGTCGCCGAGGCGGTGGTGCTCCTGACGCTGCTGCCGCTGTGTCTCGCCGTCTTCGACGTCTACCACTCGATCCGGGCGCTCACCAGCTGACCACCGTCGGGCGCGCTCCGGGCGACTGGTACTCTGGCCAGTGGCCGTTTGTGTACGCGTCTTCGGATCATCCTGGGGACTGCGCTCATCGGACCTTCGCCTCCGAGTCATGGAAGCTCCCCTGAGATCAAGACCAGGGGCACTCGTGGGCGCATCGAACACCAAGAGGAGTACGCGTGCCGCTCGACGCCGCTACGAAGAAGCAGATCATGTCCGAGTTCGCCCAGAAGGAGGGTGACACCGGATCCCCCGAGGTCCAGGTCGCCATGCTCTCCCGCCGGATCTCGGACCTGACGGAGCACCTCAAGACGCACAAGCACGACCACCACTCCCGCCGGGGTCTGCTGATCCTCGTCGGCCAGCGTCGCCGTCTTCTGCAGTACCTTGCCAAGAAGGACATCCAGCGCTTCCGTGCGCTCGTCGACCGCCTCGGCATCCGCCGCGGTGCGGCCGGCGGCGCCAAGTAAGGACGCTGTGAGAGGGAGCGGTACCCCGGTCCAGGGGGCCGCTCCCTTTGCTGTACGTGCGTGACCGGGGTCAGGCTCAGTAACCTGGACGCACGACAACAGAACGAGGAGAGGCGCCCCACGGCCGCCGCCGGTCCTCGGTAGTGGCCCCCGGGGGCAACGCCCGGGAGCTTCGATCGAAGACCGGCCCGCACACACGGTGCGCTTCTCCGCACCGTCCTCCGCCACACGGGCGGCAGGACGAAAGACGACGAGTATGGAGAAATCACTAGTGGAGAACGAGACCCACTACGCCGAAGCCGTGATCGACAACGGCACCTTCGGCACCCGCACCATCCGCTTCGAGACGGGCCGCCTGGCCAAGCAGGCCGCCGGCTCCGCCGTCGCGTACCTGGACGACGACACCATGGTGCTGTCGGCCACCACCGCTTCCAAGCGGCCCAAGGACAACCTCGACTTCTTCCCCCTCACGGTGGACGTCGAGGAGCGGCAGTACGCGGCCGGCAAGATCCCCGGCTCCTTCTTCCGCCGGGAGGGCCGGCCCTCCGAGGACGCGATCCTCACCTGCCGCCTGATCGACCGCCCGCTGCGCCCCTCCTTCAAGAAGGGCCTGCGCAACGAGATCCAGATCGTCGAGACGATCATGGCGCTCAACCCCGACCACCTGTACGACGTGGTCGCGATCAACGCCGCCTCCTGCTCCACGCAGCTGGCCGGCCTGCCCTTCTCCGGCCCGATCGGCGGCACCCGTGTCGCCCTGATCAAGGGCCAGTGGGTCGCCTTCCCGACGCACACCGAGCTCGAGGACGCCGTCTTCGACATGGTCGTCGCCGGTCGCGTCCTGGAGGACGGCGACGTCGCGATCATGATGGTCGAGGCCGAGGCCACCGAGAAGACCATCCAGCTCGTCAAGGACGGCGCCGAGGCCCCGACCGAAGAGGTCGTCGCCGCCGGTCTGGAGGCCGCGAAGCCCTTCATCAAGGCGCTCTGCAAGGCCCAGTCCGACCTCGCCGCGAAGGCCGCCAAGCCCACCGGTGAGTTCCCGGTCTTCCTCGACTACCAGGACGACGTCCTGGAGGCGCTCACCAGCGCCGTCAGCACCGAGCTCGCCAAGGCGCTCACCATCGCCGGCAAGCAGGAGCGCGAGGCGGAGCTGGACCGCATCAAGGAGATCGCGGGCGAGAAGCTGCTCCCGGCCTTCGAAGGCCGCGAGAAGGAGATCTCGGGCGCCTACCGCGCGCTGACCAAGAAGCTGGTCCGCGAGCGCGTCATCAAGGACAAGGTCCGCATCGACGGCCGCGGCGTCACGGACATCCGTACGCTCGCCGCCGAGGTCGAGGCCATCCCGCGCGTGCACGGCTCGGCGCTGTTCGAGCGTGGCGAGACCCAGATCCTGGGCGTCACCACCCTCAACATGCTCCGTATGGAGCAGCAGCTGGACACCCTCTCCCCGGTGACCCGCAAGCGCTACATGCACAACTACAACTTCCCGCCGTACTCCGTCGGTGAGACCGGCCGCGTGGGTTCGCCCAAGCGCCGTGAGATCGGCCACGGCGCGCTCGCCGAGCGCGCCATCGTGCCGGTGCTGCCGTCGCGCGAGGAGTTCCCCTACGCGATCCGCCAGGTCTCCGAGGCGCTGGGCTCCAACGGCTCGACGTCCATGGGCTCGGTCTGCGCCTCCACCATGTCGCTGCTGAACGCCGGTGTGCCCCTCAAGGCCGCCGTCGCCGGTATCGCCATGGGCCTGATCTCGCAGGAGATCGACGGCAAGACCCACTACGTCGCCCTCACCGACATCCTCGGTGCGGAGGACGCCTTCGGCGACATGGACTTCAAGGTCGCCGGTACGAAGCAGTTCGTGACCGCGCTCCAGCTCGACACCAAGCTCGACGGCATCCCCGCCTCGGTGCTGGCCGCCGCGCTGAAGCAGGCCCGTGACGCGCGTCTGCACATCCTGGACGTCATGAACGAGGCCATCGACGTCCCGGACGAGATGTCCCCGAACGCCCCGCGGATCATCACCGTCAAGATCCCCGTGGACAAGATCGGCGAGGTCATCGGCCCCAAGGGCAAGATGATCAACCAGATCCAGGAGGACACCGGCGCCGACATCACGATCGAGGACGACGGCACCATCTACATCGGTGCCCAGCAGGGCTCGCAGGCCGAGGCCGCCCGCGCCACGATCAACGCCATCGCCAACCCGACCATGCCGGAGGTCGGCGAGCGCTACCTGGGTACGGTCGTCAAGACCACCACCTTCGGTGCGTTCGTCTCCCTGATGCCCGGCAAGGACGGTCTGCTGCACATCTCGCAGATCCGCAAGCTCGCCGGTGGCAAGCGCGTGGAGAACGTCGAGGACGTGCTCGCCGTCGGTGCCAAGGTCCAGGTCGAGATCGCGGAGATCGACTCCCGTGGCAAGCTCTCCCTCATCCCCGTGATCGAGGGCGAAGAGGCCGACGAGAAGAAGGACGACACCGACAAGTGACGTCCCGTAGTTCCGTGACGACGGCCCGCCCCTCCTCCGAGGGGCGGGCCGTCGCCCGTACCCAAACGCTCCTCAAGGGCAGCAACGGCATCGGCACGGTACGCCGTACCGTCCTTCCCGGTGGTCTCCGTGTCGTCACCGAGACGCTGCCCTCCGTACGCTCCGCCACCTTCGGGATCTGGGCCAACGTCGGTTCACGCGACGAGACGCCCGCACTGAACGGCGCGACGCACTACCTCGAACACCTCCTCTTCAAGGGCACGGCCAAGCGCAGCGCCCTCGACATCTCGTCCGCGATCGACGCGGTCGGCGGCGAGATGAACGCCTTCACGGCGAAGGAGTACACCTGCTACTACGCGCGGGTCCTGGACACCGACCTGCCGCTGGCCATCGATGTCGTCTGCGACATGCTGACCGGCTCCCTGATCACCCCCGAGGACGTGGACGCCGAACGCGGCGTCATCCTCGAGGAGATCGCGATGACGGAGGACGACCCGGGTGACTGCGTGCACGACCTCTTCGCGCACACCATGCTCGGCGACACCCCGCTGGGCCGCCCGGTCCTCGGCACCGTCGACACGGTCAACGGGCTGAACCGCGGCCAGATCGCCCGCTTCTACAAGAAGCACTACGACCCCACGCACCTGGTCGTCGCCGCCGCCGGCAACGTCGATCACGCCACGGTCGTACGACAGGTGCGCAAGGCGTTCGAGCGCGCCGGCGCGCTGGGCCGCACCGACGCCGTGCCCATGACGCCGCGCGAAGGCTCCCGCACCCTGCGCGCCACCGGCCGCGTCGAACTGCTGAACCGCAAGACCGAGCAGGCCCACGTGGTCCTCGGCATGCCCGGCCTGGCCAGGACCGACGAGCGCCGCTGGGCGCTCGGCGTCTTGAACACCGCGCTCGGCGGCGGCATGAGCTCCCGCCTCTTCCAGGAGGTCCGGGAGAAGCGCGGCCTCGCCTACAGCGTGTACTCCTACACCTCGGGCTTCGCCGACTGCGGGCTCTTCGGTGTGTACGCGGGCTGCCGGCCGAGCCAGGTGCACGACGTCCTCAAGATCTGCCGCGACGAGCTCGACCGCGTGGCGGCGGACGGCCTCGGTGACGAGGAGATCGGCCGCGCCGTCGGCCAGCTCGCCGGTTCCACCGTCCTCGGCCTTGAGGACACGGGCGCGCTCATGAACCGCATCGGCAAGAGCGAGCTCTGCTGGGGCGAACAGATGTCCGTGGATGACATGCTGGCCAGGATCGCGGCGGTCACCCCCGACGAAGTCCGGGCCGTCGCGGCCGAGGTCCTCGGACAGCGGCCCTCGCTCTCGGTCATCGGGCCGCTGAAGGACAAGCAGGCGAACCGCCTCCAGGAAGCGATCTCCTGACCACCCCCGTAAGGAAAGAGCACATGAGCAAGTTGCGCGTGGCCGTTCTCGGCGCCAAGGGCCGCATCGGATCCGAGGCGGTACGAGCCGTGGAGGCCGCCGACGACATGGAGCTGGTGGCCGCGCTCGGCCGCGGCGACACGCTGGAGACCCTCACGGAGAGCGGCGCCCAGGCGGTCGTCGAGCTCACCACACCCGCGTCGGTGATGGACAACCTCGACTTCTGCGTCCGGCACGGGATCCACGCCGTCGTCGGCACCACGGGCTGGACCGACGAGCGGCTCGCGCAGCTGAACACCTGGCTCTCCGCTTCTCCGGGGACCGGTGTGCTCATCGCGCCGAACTTCTCCATCGGCGCGGTCCTCACGATGAAGTTCGCGGAACAGGCCGCCCGCTACTTCGAGTCCGTCGAGGTCATCGAGCTCCACCACCCGAACAAGGTGGACGCGCCCTCCGGCACGGCCACCCGCACCGCGCAGCTCATCGCCGCGGCCCGCGAGAAGGCCGGAGCGGCGCCGCTGCCCGACGCCACCGCCACCGCACTGGACGGAGCGCGCGGCGCGGACGTCGGCGGGATCCCGGTCCACTCGGTCCGGCTCCGCGGCCTCCTCGCCCACCAGGAGGTCCTGCTCGGTGCCGAGGGCGAGACCCTCACCCTGCGCCACGACTCGTTGCACCACAGCAGCTTCATGCCGGGCATCCTGCTCGGCACCCGCCGTGTGGTGACCACTCCCGGCCTCACCTTCGGCCTGGAACACTTCCTCGACCTGAACTGACTGGGCCCCACCCCATGCGCGCAAAGCTCACCTACGTCGTCACCGCTGCCGTCCTGGTCTTCTACTTCGTCCTGGCCGGCAGCAGGGGCGTCCTGCTCATCCGGCACGGGACCCTGCTCACGGTGGCCTTCGGCGTGGCGGTCCTGATCCTGCCGGTGATCGGTGTCTGGTTCCTCTGGAAGAACACCCAGTTCGTACGGCGGGCCAACGCCCTGGCCGCCGAACTGGACGCGGAGGGCGGACTCCCCGTGGACGAACTGGTGCGGACCCCGTCCGGGCGCATCGACCGCGACTCCGCCGACGCCGTGTTCGCGCGGCGCCGGGAGGAGACGGAGGACAGCCCGGACGACTGGCGCTGCTGGTTCCGGCTGGCGGTCGCCTACCAGGACGCGAGGGACACCCCACGCGCCCGCAAGGCGATGCAGCGTGCCATCGCCCTGCACACGGACAAGCCGGTACGCGCCTGAGTGGCGTCGTACCGGCTTGTGAGGTGCCTCTGCGCCGCGCGGAGGCTTTCGGCCCGTCAGTCCGTGCGGTATTCGTCGCTCCAGGCCTCGATCGAGTCCGTGGCACGCTCGAACGCCTCGGTGCGGGCCAGGAAGTCCGCGTTGCGGTCGGTGACCAGCGGCGCGATCGGCTCGCCGCCCTTGCGCACCACGATCAGTGCCTGTCCCTGGACGGTGCGTGGGAAACCGAGCCACTTCACGGGCTGCTGCACCGTGCGGACCGCCGCGGTGTCCTCCCACCGCACGGTGGTCGTCCGGAAGAAGCCCACCCGGCGTACCCCGTGCCTGCTCACCCAGGCGCCGGCCCGCAGCAGTCGCAGCGCGACCGCGATCACCGCACCGGCGAGAGCGAAGCACACGCCGGCACCGGACAGCGATCCGGCGAACGTGATGATCATGGCGGCGAGCAGCACGAAAGAGGCCAGCAGCAGCAAGGTGGCTGCCGCCGCGACCCGCCACGGACCGGGGCGGTAGGGCCGCCGCCAGCTGTCGTGATCGTCGAACGGAAGTGCGATGTCCTCCGCGTCCGCGTCGAATACGCGGTCGGCCGTCAGAAAGGGCAGGGGCACGGCTGATCCTCACTCACAAGCACGCTCGATTGCTGTGCCCGGTGAGGCTACCGAGCGGCCCCCCGGCCGACCACCCCAGGGGGCCCGTCCGGGTCAGCGGTGCCGGGAAGCCTCGGAGGTCTGGCTGTGGGACGGCGTCTGCTCGGTGTCGAGCGCGGGCAGACCGAAGAGCAGCGACCCGGCGAAGCCGGCGATCAGTGTCAGCCCCACGAGGGACCGGCCGGCCAGCTGGGAGAGACTGGCGCGCTGGCGGGGAGGCGGAGTGACATTACTGCGGAACCGGTCGGCCTCGGCGACGAACGAGAACGGGACGGATTCACGCCGGCGGAACATGAGGAAACTCTCCTTGAACTCTGTGACGGGTGCTGCTAATGAGTCAGACGTACGAGAGGCCCGATCGGTGCCCCGAATCGCCGAACCCGTCCAAGATTTCCCGCTGACGGACGTCCTCCCCGGGAGCCCTCCCCGAGGCCCGTAGAGTGGACGCCGCCCGAGCGACGCCATTGGAAGGACCCCCGCCGGTGACCGACACCCCCGAGCCCACGAAGGCCCACTTCCGTAGCGATGTCACCGTTGACCTGGTGAAATCAGCGGCCAGCGACTCCGACGTGCTGTTCGCAGCCCGTGTGTCCACGGCCGGGGAGCAGTCCCTGGAAGAGGTCACCAAGGATCCCGAGCGCTCGAAGGGACTCATCAACTTCCTGATGCGGGACCGGCACGGCAGCCCGTTCGAGCACAACTCGATGACCTTCTTCATCAGTGCCCCGATCTTCGTGTTCCGCGAGTTCATGCGGCACCGTGCGGGCTGGTCCTACAACGAGGAATCGGGCCGCTACAGGGAGCTCGAGCCGGTCTTCTACGTCCCGGGGGAGTCCCGCAAGCTCATCCAGCAGGGCCGTCCCGGCAAGTACGAATTCGTCGAGGGGACCCCCGAGCAGCACGAGCTCACGAGCCGCGCCATGGAGGACTCCTACCGCCAGGCGTACGACGCCTACCAGGAGATGCTCGCCGCCGGGATCGCCCGTGAGGTCGCCCGCGCCGTGCTCCCCGTCGGTCTGTTCTCGACGATGTACGCCACCTGCAACGCACGTTCGCTGATGCACTTCCTCGGCCTGCGCACGCAGCACGAGATGGCCAAGGTGCCGTCCTTCCCGCAGCGCGAGATCGAGATGGTCGGCGAGCAGATGGAACGGCACTGGCAGAATCTGATGCCGCTCACTCATGCCGCCTTCAACAAAAACGGACGGGTCGCCCCGTAGGTGGTGTCCGTATTGCGGCGTTTAGTGAAGTTCATCTAGGCTGATCAAACGGACCCGGCACTGCTTGAACCCCCGAGCAGGCAGTGCCGGGCTCCTCTTCCTCGTCCCCCGAGGGAGCGCGACGCTCCGAGCAACGAGTAGCGTGTTACCCATGGCTCCGATCTCCACTCCGCAGGCCCCCTTCGGGAGGGTCCTCACCGCTATGGTCACGCCCTTCACGGCGGACGGCGCACTCGACCTCGACGGCGCCCAGCGGCTCGCCGCCCATCTGGTGGACGCAGGCAACGACGGCCTGGTCGTCAACGGCACCACGGGCGAGTCCCCGACCACCAGCGACGCGGAGAAAGACCAGCTCGTACGGGCTGTGCTGGAAGCCGTGGGGGACCGGGCCCACGTCATCACCGGCGTCGGCACCAACGACACCCGGCACAGTATCGAGCTGGCCCGCACCGCCGAGCGCAGCGGCGCCCACGGCCTCCTCGCCGTCACCCCGTACTACAACAAGCCGCCGCAGGAGGGCCTCCTCCGGCACTTCGGCGCCATCGCGGACTCCACCGGCCTCCCGGTGATGCTGTACGACATTCCGGGCCGCAGCGGTGTGCCGATCGACACAGAGACGCTCGTACGCCTCGCCGAACACCCCAGGATCGTCGCCAACAAGGACGCCAAGGGAGACCTGGGCCGCTCCAGCTGGGCCATCGCCCAGTCCGGCCTCGCCTGGTACTCCGGAGACGACATGCTCAACCTCCCGCTGCTCTCGGTCGGCGCCGTCGGTCTGGTCTCCGTCGTCGGCCACGTCGTCACCCCGGAGCTGTGCGCCCTCATCGAGGCGCACCTCGGCGGCGACGTGCAGAAGGCCACGGAGATCCACCAGAAGCTGCTCCCGGTCTTCACCGGGATGTTCCGCACCCAGGGCGTCATCACCACCAAGGCGGCGCTCACCCTGCAGGGCCTGCCGGCCGGCCCGCTGCGCCTCCCCCTGGTGGAGCTCTCCGCGCAGGAGACGGCCCAGCTCAAGATCGATCTTGCCGCCGGCGGGGTACAGCTCTGACCACGGACTTCACAACTGAATACGCGAGGACACTCGCGGCGGAAACACCACCTGACAACAGCAAGTGCACGAATGACATGCGCGCCACGTGCCCTCAGCGGTACGTGGCGCGCGTGGTAAGGAGAGTCTTTTGAGTCATCCGCATCCTGAACTCGGTACCCCGCCGAAGCTCCCCAAGGGCGGCCTGCGGGTCACCCCGCTGGGCGGCCTGGGCGAAATCGGCCGCAACATGACGGTCTTCGAGTACGGCGGCCGCCTGCTCATCGTCGACTGCGGTGTGCTCTTCCCCGAGGAGGAACAGCCCGGCATCGACCTGATCCTGCCGGACTTCACCACCATCCGGGACCGCCTGGACGACATCGAGGGCATCGTCCTCACGCACGGCCACGAGGACCACATCGGTGGCGTCCCGTACCTGCTGCGCCTGAAGCCGGACATCCCCCTGATCGGCTCGAAGCTGACCCTCGCACTCATCGAGGCCAAGCTCCAGGAGCACCGCATCCGCCCCTACACCCTCGAGGTGGCCGAGGGACAGCGGGAGCGCATCGGCGTGTTCGACTGCGAGTTCATCGCGGTCAACCACTCCATCCCGGACGCTCTCGCCGTCGCCATCCGGACCCCCGCGGGCCTGGCCGTCGCGACCGGCGACTTCAAGATGGACCAGCTCCCGCTGGACGGCCGGCTCACCGACCTGCACGCCTTCGCCAGGCTGAGCGAGGAGGGCATCGACCTTCTTCTCTCCGACTCGACGAACGCCGAGGTCCCCGGGTTCGTCCCGCCGGAGCGGGACATCTCCAACGTCCTGCGCACGGTGTTCGCCAACGCGCAGAAGCGCATCATCGTGGCCAGCTTCGCCAGCCACGTCCACCGCATCCAGCAGATCCTGGACGCCGCCCACGAGTACGGCCGCCGGGTCGCCTTCGTCGGGCGCTCGATGGTGCGCAACATGGGGATCGCCCGTGACCTGGGCTACCTGAAGGTGCCCGCCGGACTGGTCGTCGACGTCAAGACCCTCGACGACCTGCCCGACGACGAGGTCGTGCTGGTCTGCACGGGCTCCCAGGGCGAGCCGATGGCCGCCCTCTCCCGTATGGCCAACCGGGACCACCAGATCCGTATCGTCCCCGGCGACACGGTGATCCTGGCGTCGTCCCTGATCCCTGGCAACGAGAACGCGGTGTACCGCGTGATCAACGGCCTGACCCGCTGGGGCGCGAACGTCGTCCACAAGGGCAACGCCAAGGTGCACGTCTCGGGGCACGCCTCGGCCGGCGAGCTGCTGTACTTCTACAACATCTGCAAGCCGAAGAACCTGATGCCGGTGCACGGTGAATGGCGCCACCTCAGGGCCAACGCCGAACTCGGTGCGCTGACCGGCGTACCGAAGGACCACATCGTCATCGCCGAGGACGGTGTGGTCGTCGACCTCGTCGACGGCAAGGCGAAGATCGTCGGCAAGGTCCAGGCCGGTTACGTGTACGTCGACGGCCTCTCGGTCGGCGATGTCACCGAAACCTCCCTCAAGGACCGCCGCATCCTCGGCGACGAGGGGATCATCTCGGTCTTCATCGTGGTCGACAGCTCGTCCGGCAAGATCGTGGGCGGCCCCCACATCCAGGCCCGCGGCTCCGGCATCGACGACGGTGCGTTCACCGCAGTGGTGCCCAAGGTCGAGGAGGCCATCAACAAGTCGGCCCAGGACGGGGTGATGGAGCCGCACCAGCTCCAGCAGCTGGTCCGGCGTACGGTCGGCAAGTGGGTGTCGGACACCTACCGTCGGCGTCCGATGATCCTTCCGGTCGTCGTCGAGGTCTGACCCGGCGGCTGCCACCAGGCCGCCAACCAGGAGCGGGGCGCCTCGATTTGCATCGAGGCGCCCCGCTCCAGTACGTTTGCCACTCCGCCTGAACGGGAAGCCCCTCACGCACATCTGTGCCGGGAGCCCTGGAACAGGGACGGGAAATCCGACTCAGAACCTCTGATAAAGTCGGATCCGCCGAAAGGCAAAGGCCGATCCACAGGCCATCGGAATCGAATTCGGACCGGAAACGGAACGGAAAAGAGTCTGGTAAAGTTGGAACCGCCGGAAAGGGAAACGCGAAAGCGGGACGCTGGAAAGCGAATCAGCAGGAT
>Ga0196960_10000142_pt1 | contig 28370 bp, 25 predicted proteins | sample S3v_5metaG_FD_183187 | JGI IMG/M metagenome (GOLD analysis project Ga0196960, IMG submission 183187) | Soil microbial communities from Anza Borrego desert, Southern California, United States - S3+v_5 | ecosystem: Environmental > Terrestrial > Soil > Desert | place: USA: California | collected...
CTGCTGCGGTTGGCGACCGAGACGACGCTGCCGTTCTGGTTTTCGATCGTCGAGCCGATCGAGATGTCGCCGCCGGCCGCGCCGCTGAGGACGACGCCGCCGCCGCTGTTGTTGCTGACGACGGTGTTCGAGCCGACCGTCGCGGTGGTGACGGAGGTGCCGCGGATGCCGACGCCGCTGGCGCCGCTCGCGTTGGTCCGCTGGACTTCGGCGCCGCTGGCGAGCGCGATCGCGTCACCGCTGGCGTTGGTGACGACCGGGTTGGTGCCGGTCGCCGCGACCAGGTTCGGGTGGTTCGGCACGCTGAGGCCGAACGGCGAGCCGATCAGCTTCTGGTTCGACTCCAGCGGCAGGCCGCCCGAGTAGGTGTTGGAGCCGTAGAGGAAGACGTAGTCGGAGGCGCCGTCTTTGTCGCCGGCGCCGCCGGCGCCGTTGATGCCGGAGAGCACTTTGTACGGGCTCCCCGAGCGGCCGTCGCCTTCGGAGCCGGCGCTGCCGTTGACGTACCAGACGAGGGTGTTTTCGATCCCGACCGAGACCGTGCCGTTGGTCGTCGCTTCGCCGTCGGTGACTTTGTAGGTGAAGCTGTCGGTCTGGTTCTTGTCGCCGGCCTCGCCCTTGTAGGTGAAGGTCCCGTCAGCATCGATCGTGACGCTGCCGCCGCCGGTGGTGGAGACGGTCTCGGGGACGACGCTGATCGTGTCGCCCGCATCCTCGTCGCTGTCGTTGGCGAGCGGGACGTTGCCGCTCATCCCGCTGAGGGTGACGTTCGGCTCAGAGACGGAGTCGCCGAGGACGGCGGTGGTGTTACCGACCGCTTCCGAGTAGGAGTCGTTGACGGTTTTCGGCGCGTCGTTGACGTCGATGATCGTGATCGTCGCCTGCTCCTCGTGGGTTTTGCCGCCTTTGTCGGTGGTGCGGAGGCGGATCGAGTAGCTGGAGTCGGCCTCGAAGTTGAAGCTTTCTTTCGCTTTCAGTTTGTTGCCGGAGATTTCGAAGCTGCCGTTGTCGGCCGAGCCTTCGCCGGAGACGAGGCTGTAGGTGTGGGTATCGCCCGCGTCCTCGTCGGTGCTCGAGAGGGAGCCGACTTCGGTGCCGGCGGCTTCGTTCTCGTTGATTTCAGCTTTCGAGAGCGCCAGGTCGGTCGGCGCGTCGTTGACGTCGGTGATCGTGATCGTCAGCTGCTTCTCGAAGCTTTCACCTTCGCCGTCGGTGGTGCGGACGCGGACGGAGTAGCTGGAGTCGGCCTCGTAGTTGAAGCTTTCTTTGGCTTTGAGTTTGCCGCCGGCGACTTCGAAGCTGCCGTTGTCGGCGTCGCCTTCACCGGCGACGAGGCTGTAGGTGAAGGTGTCGCCCGGATCAGGGTCGGTCGTCGAGAAGGCGCCGACCTCGGTCCCGCCCGGCTCGTTCTCTTTCAGCGAGGAGCTGGAGAGCGAGAGGTCGGTCGGGGGATCGTTGACGCATTCGACTTTGACCGAGACCGTGGCTTTGGAGCCGCCGGTGATCGTGTAGGTGAAGGTGTCCGGCGTGGTGCCAGGCGGTTCGTTGCAGTAGTCGGCGTCCGGCTGGTAGGTGAGGTCGGCGCCGCTGTTGGTGATTTCGACGGTGCCGTTGGCCGGCTGTTCCACCGATTCGATCGTCTTGATGCCGCCGTCGGGGTCGGTGTCGTTGTTGAGCACGTCGATCGTGGTCTCGCCGGAGTCCTCTTCAACCGTGCTCGAGTCGTTCACGGCCGTCGGTGCGTCGTCGACGCATTCGACTTCGACGGAGACGGTGCCTTCGGAGCCGCCGTTCAACGTGTAGGTGAAGCTGTCGTCTTCGGCTTCGTCGCAGTACTCGGCATCCGGTTTGTAGGTGAGGCCGGTGCCGCCGCCGGTGATTTCGACGGTGCCGTTGGCGGGCTGGGTCACCGATTCGATCGTCTTCGGACCGGCGTCGATGTCGGTGTCGTTAGCCAGGACGTCGATCGCGTTGACGCCCGAGTCCTCTTTGACGGCGCCCGAGTCGTTGACCGCGGTCGGCGCGTCGTCGACGCATTCGACCGTGACCGAGACGGTGGCTTCGGAGCCGCCGTTCAGCGTGTAGGTGAAGGTGTCGGGTTCGGCTTCGTCGCAGTACTCGGCGTCCGGCTCATAGGTGAGGCCGGTGCCGCCGCCGGTGATGACGACGGTGCCGTTGGCGGGCTGGGTGACGGATTCGATCGACTTGGCGCCGCCGTCGACGTCGGTGTCGTTGGCGAGCACGTCGATGGCGGTGGCGCCTGCGTCCTCTTTCAAGGTTTTGCTGTCTTTGACCGCGGTCGGGGGCTCCTCGACGCATTTGACTTCGACGCCGACAGTGCCTTCAGAGCCGCCGTTCAGGGTGTAGGTGAAGGTGTCTCCTTCAGCTTCGTCGCAGTACTCGGCGTCGGGTTTGTAGGTGAGGCCGGTGCCGCCGCCGGTGATTTCAACGGTGCCGTTAGCAGGCTGGGTGATGGATTCGATCGTCTTCGGGCCGCCGTCGACGTCGGTGTCGTTGGCGAGGACGTCGATCGCCGTGGCGCCGGAGTCCTCTTCGACGCTGGTCGAGTCTTTGACCGCGACCGGCGCGTCGTCGACACATTCGACTTTCACGGAGACCGAGGCTTCAGAGCCGCCGTTCAGCGTGTAGGTGAAGCTGTCGTCTTCGGCTTCGTCGCAGTAGTCGGCATCAGGTTTGTAGGTCAGGCCGGTGCCGCCGCCGGTGATCGTCACCGTGCCGTTGGCGGGCTGGGTGACGGATTCCACTTTCTTCGGCCCGCCGTCGATGTCGGTGTCGTTGGCGAGCACGTCGATCGCCGTGGCGCCGGCGTCCTCTTTCATCGTGGCCGAGTCGTTGACCGCGGTCGGCGCGTCGTCGACGCATTTCACCTCGACCGCGACGTTCGCGGTGGAGCCGCCGTTCAGCGTGTAGGTGAATTTGTCGGAGACTTCTTCGTCGCAGAAGTCGGCGTCGGGCTCGTAGGTCAGGCCCGTGCCGCCACCGGTGATCGTCACCGTGCCGTTGGCGGGCTGCGTGACGGATTCGATCGTCTTGGCGCCGCCGTCAGGATCGGTGTCGTTGGCGAGGACGTCGATCGCCGTGGCGCCGGAGTCCTCGTTGACGGTTTTGGTGTCGTCGACGGCGGTCGGGGCGTCTTCGACGCATTCGACTTTGACCGTCACGGTCGTGCTCGAGCTGCCGTTGAGCGTGTAGGTGAAGCTGTCCCCTTCGCCTTCGTCGCAGAAGTCGGCGTCGGGTTTGTAGGTGAGGCCGGTGCCGCCGCCGGTGATTTCAACGGTGCCGTTGGCAGGCTGGGTGATGGATTCGATGCTCTTCGGGCCGCCGTCGACGTCGGTGTCGTTGGCGAGGACGTCGATCGCCGTAGCACCGGCGTCCTCGGCCACCGTTTTCGTGTCTTTGACCGCGACCGGGGCGTCGTCAACGCATTCGACTTCAACCGCGACGGTCGTGCTCGAGCCGCCGTTGAGCGTGTATTCGAAGCTGTCGGCTTCGGCTTCGTCGCAGTAGTCGGCGTCGGGTTTGTAGGTGAGGCCCGTGCCGCCGCCGGTGATCGCCACGGTGCCGTTGGCCGGCTGCGTGACCGATTCGATGCTCTTCGGGCCGCCGTCGATGTCGGTGTCGTTGGCGAGGACGTCGATCGCGGTGGCGTTCGCGTCCTCTTTCAAGGTTTTGCTGTCTTTGACCGCGGTCGGCGCGTCGTCGACGCATTCGACTTCAACCGAGACCGTGCCTTCGGAGCCGCCATTCAGCGTGTAGGTGAAGGTGTCGTCTTCGGCTTCGTCGCAGTAGTTCGCGTCGGGTTTGTAGGTCAGGCCGGTGCCGCCGCCGGTGATCGTCACGGTGCCGTTGGCCGGCTGGGTCACCGATTCGATCGTTTTGGCGCCGCCGTCGACGTCGGTGTCGTTGGCGAGGACGTCGATCGCCGTGGCGTTCGCGTCCTCTTCAACGCTCGTCGAGTCGTTGACCGCGGTCGGCGTGTCCTCGACGCATTCGACTTCGACCGAGACGGTCGCGGTCGAGCCGCCGTTGAGGGTGTAGGTGAAGGTGTCGTCCTGCGCCTCGTCGCAGTAGTCGGCGTCGGGTTTGTAGGTGAGGCCGGTGCCGCCGCCGGTGATCGTGACCGTCCCGTTGGCGGGCTGCGTCACCGATTCCACCGTTTTCGGCCCACCGTCGATGTCGGTGTCGTTGGCGAGGACGTCGATCGCGGTGGCGCTTGCGTCCTCTTCCATGCCGGCGGAGTCGTTCACCGCCGTCGGCGCGTCGTCGCTGCAGGTGACCTCGACCGCGACGTTCCCGGTGGAGCCGCCGTTGAGCGTGTAGGTGAAGGTGTCGTCCTGCGCTTCGTCGCAGTAGTTCGCGTCGGGCTGGTAGGTGAGGCCGGTGCCGCCGCCGGTGATCGTGACGGTGCCGTTAGCAGGCTGGGTGATGGATTCGATCGTCTTCGGGCCGCCGTCGACGTCGGTGTCGTTGGCGAGGACGTCGATCGCCGTGGCGCTCGCGTCCTCTTCCATGCCGGCGGAGTCGTTCACCGCCGTCGGCGCGTCGTCGGCGCAGGTGACTTCAACCGAGACGGTCCCGGTCGAGCCGCCGTTGAGCGTGTATTCGAAGGTGTCGGGAGTCCCGGCAAACGAGTCGTTGCAGTAGTCGGCGTCGGGCTGGTAGGTGAGGCCGGTGCCGCCGCCGGTGATGACGACCGTGCCGTTGGCCGGCTGGGTCACCGATTCGATGCTCTTGGGCCCGCCGTCGATGTCGGTGTCGTCGGCGAGGACGTCGATCGCGGTCGCGCTTGCGTCCTCGGCGACGGTTTTGGTGTCGTCCGACGCGACCGGCGCGTCGTCGACGCACTCGACTTTGACCGTGACGGTCGCGGTCGAGCCGCTCGGAGCCGAGCCGCTGTTGAGGGTGTATTCGAAGCTGTCGAGGCTGGTCCCCGGCGGTTCGTTGCAGTAGTCGGCGTCGGGGGTGTAGGTGACGCCGCTGCCGCTGCCGGTGATCGCGACCGTGCCGTTGGCGGGCTGGGTGACCGATTCCACCTGCTTGGGGCCGGCGTCGGTGTCGGTGTCGTTGGCGAGGACGTCGATCGCCGCGCCCGGATCGTCCTCCTGGACGGTCGGCGCGTCGTTGACGGCCACCGGCGCGTCGTCGATGCATTCGATCTCGATCGCGACGGTGGCTTTGGAGCCGCCGTTCAGCGCGTAGGTGAAGCTGTCGGGACCGCAGTAGTTGGTCGCGGGCTCGTAGTCGACGCCTTTGCCTTCGCTGCTGACGGTGACGGTGCCGTGGGCGCCGTCGGTCGCCGACTGCACGATCTTCGGGCCGCCGTCGACATCGGTGTCGTTGGCGAGGACTTCGATGTGCGTGGCGGAGTCGTTTTCTTTCAGTTCGACGCCGCTGTCGTCGACGGCTTTCGGCGCGTCGTCGACGCCGGTGACGGTGAGCGCGACGGTCGCGGTGGCGGTGTTGCCTTTGCCGTCGCTGATCGTGTAGGCGAAGGAGTCGTTGGCGAACTGGCCTGCCCCCAACTCCTCGAATTTGCCGTTCGGGTCGAAGCTGACGCCGCTGCCGCCGCCGGTGATCGTCACCGAGCCGCGCGTGGCGGTCGTGTCGACCGAGGTGACGGTGAGAGAGTCGCCGTCGACGTCGGTGTCGTTGGCGAGGACGTCGATCGCTTTCGCCGTGTCCTCGTCGGTGCCGGCGCTATCGCCGACCGCACCCGGAGCGCTGTTGGCGGCGGGGGGGCATTTGCCTTTGCCGTCGCTTTTTTCCCCGCCTTTGCCTTTGCACTTCTCGTTGCCTTCGCCTTTGCCCAGCGGCGGCGCGTCTTTCTCGCATCTGCGTTCGACGTCCTCGCCGGCGCCGCCGAGGCAGCGGTCGAAGCCGGGGCCGCCGTTCAGCAGGTCGTTCCCCTGCACCCCGTAGTCCATGTCGGGGCCTTTCCGCGAGACGACTTTGTCGTCCCCGGGGCCGCCGTGGATCTTGTCCGGGCCCTTGCCGGTGGTGATGAAGTCTTTGTCGGGGCCGCCGCAGATGACGTCGAGCCCGCCGCCGCCGATGATCCGGTCGTCGCCGCCGAAGCCGGCGATCACGTCGTCTCCCCGGGTGCCGCGGAGTCGATCCTCACCGGCGGTGCCGGCGATCGTGATCTCGAGGCCCAGGCAGCTGGTGCTCGTCGAGAGCGGGTGGGAGCCGGTGTCTTTGAGCGCCGCGAAGGCCAGCGCGGGCACCGCCAGCGCCAGCAGCAGCGCTACCAGCGCCACGGCCACACGAAGGTTTCCATTCGGACGACGAAAGACCCTGCGAGTGACCAAAATTTTTTCCTTTACCCGGTGGCTGGCGAAAATAAAACGCGTCGGAGCGCGAGAGGATAGGCAGTTACTCGGCAACTATTCAACCGACCATTAGGAATTCCCCCGTTTCTAAGTACTTTTGCGGTGAAAGCGGGGAATCGGTGCGGGAAAACCCGGACCCTGCCGCAGCCTTTACTCCTCCGGGGACGGGCGACGGCGGGTGCGCTTGCGCTCGCCGGCGCGCCGCTTCTGCTCCAGTCGGCGCTGCCGCGAGGCGCGGCTGGGCTTCGTCGGCCGGCGCTTGCGCCGCACCCGCAGGCCGGCGGCGATCTTCTCCGCCAGGCGCCTCAGGGCGAGGTCGCGGTTGCGGGACTGACTGCGGGCGTCCTGGGCCACCGCGGTGACGACGGGGCCGAGGCGCTCCAGCAGCCGCGCCCGCTGCTCATCATCAAGAGCACTCGACGACTCGACGTCGAAGACCGCTTCCACCCGCGACGCGGTCACGTTCGCGTGCTGGCCGCCGGGCCCCGAGGAGCGGCTCGTCCGCAGCTCGATCTCCGCCAGCGGCAGCGAGAGCCGCTCGTTTATCCGCAGCTCCTCGGCCACGCCTCAGCCCGCGAGCTCGGGGATGTGGCGCTCGATGTGCTCGCGGATCGTCTGCCGCACCCAGCGTTGCGTCTCCGAATCGGCCATCCGGTAGCGGCCGAGCAGCATCTGCTGGTCGTCGAGCGGCAGACCGGCGATCTCCCAGCGCACCGCTAGTCGCTCGAAGAGGACCTCGGAGCGGCGGCGCCAGGCGTCGTCGAGCGAGGCCGCCTCCCCCGCGGGCGGCTCGCCGATCTTGGCGATCGTCCCGGGGCTCAAGGTCTGCCTCAGGGTGAGAACGTTTCCCTCGGGATCGGCGTAGTCGACCGTCGGCGCCTTCTCGCGCGGCCGCCGCTGCTTCTTCCGCTTCGCCACGCCAGATCTCTAGGCCAGCGCGTCGATCTTCTCGGCGAGCTCGAAGTCGGCCGCGGTGAGCCCGCCCTCCGAGTGGGTCGAGATCGTCACCGCCACCGTGTCCCAGGAGATCGAGACGTCGGGATGGTGGTTCATCGCCTCGGCCGGCTCGACCAGGCTGGAGACGAAGCGGACGCTGCCGACGAAGTCCTCGCGCTTGAAGCTCTTGCGGATTGCGTCGCCGACCCGCTCCCAATCGGACAGCCCGGACAGCTTCTCTTCGATCTCCGCATCGCTCAGCAGCGCCACGACGCTTATGCTGCCAGGCAAGGAATGGCCGCGCAAACCGGACAGAAGCCGACGCTCTGGCAGCTCGACATCTCGCACTACAGCGAAAAGGTCCGCTGGACGCTCGAGTACAAGGGAGTCGACCACGTCCGCCGCTCGCCGCTGCCGGGAACGCACATTCCGATCGCGCTGGCGCTGACGCGGGGGGCGCAGCCGACGGTCCCGGTCCTGCAGCTCGACGGCCGGGCGGTCGGCGACTCGACCGAGATCATCTCGGCTCTGGAGGCCAGGTACCCGGACCCGCCGCTCTACCCGATCGACCCCGAGGAGCGGGCGCGGGCGGTCGAGCTGGAGGATTGGTTCGACGAGAACCTCGGCCCGCACACCCGCCTGCTCCCCTTCTACGAGTTGATCCAGGAGCCGGAGATCTTCGCCGAAGTCGCCGCCGAATCGGTCCCCGGACCGCTGGGGAAGGCGAAGCCGGTGGTCGGCGCCTACGCCCGCGCCTACACGAGCATCCGCTGGGGCGCCAACAGCAGCGAGGACGCCGAACGCGCCCGCGAGGGAATCGTCGCCGCGCTGGACAAGCTGGAGGCCGAGCTGGACAAGGGTGAGGGCGAGTTCCTCGTCGGCAACAGCCTCTCCGTCGCCGACATCACCGCCGCCTCGCTCTTCTACCCGCTGGTGGTCCCGCCCGAGGGACCCCTCTCCCCCGACCTGCCGCGCCCGCCCGCCCTCGAGCGCTTCCGCGAGGGCCTCAGCGACCACCGCGGCTACCGCTGGGTGCAGGAGACGTTCCGCCGCCACCGGCGCCGCTAGAAGATTTTCAGAGAATTTACTTTCTCAGACAATATGTTGCATCTTCTTCGGTAGTCTGAGAACATGGAGAGGATGGCTTGGACGGACGAGAGACTCGAGGAGCGCTTCGCGAGGATCGACGAACGTTTCGACGGCGTCGATCGTCGACTCGACAACCTGACCACCGAGACGCGGGCACTGAAACAAGGCATGGAATCGCTGCACTCGACGATGCATCGGGGCAACTACGCGCTGATCACCACCATGTTCGGCGTGATCCTGGCGATCCTCATCAAAGGCGGCTAGCCGCCGATCGGGGCGCGGGGATTGGCGCCCCAGAAGATGACGGTGCCGAGCATGCCGAGGATGTGGACGGCGACGATGTTGAAGACCATCGACTTGGCGGTGGCGGTGCCGACGCCGACTGGGCCGCCGGAGGCCGTGTAGCCGTAGTAGCAGCCGACGAGCACGATGACGGTCGCCATCGTCATCCCCTTGATCAGGCTGAATAAGAGGTCGGTGGGGTCCTGGAACATCCAGAAGATCAGCGAGTAGCCGCCGGAGGAGACATCGGCGACCTGCTCGACCACGGCGAAGTAGCTGGCCACGTACATCACCGCGATCGAGGTCAGGTAGAGGAACGGCAGCGCGATCCAGGCAGCGAGGAGGCGGGTCGCGCAGAGGAAGGACATCGGCGGAACGCCCATCACTTCCAGCGCGTCGATCTCGTCGGAGATCCGCATCGCCCCCAGCTCGGCGACGATCCCGGTCCCGACCTTGGCCGAGAGGATGTAGCCGAAGGCGTAGGGAAGCGCCTCGCGCAGGTCGCACCAGGCGGCGAAGAGGCCGGCGTAGGCCGGGGCGCCCTGGGCGCGGAAGAAGTAGGCGCCCTGGATCCCGCACTGGAGGCCGAGGATGAAGACGAAGGCCCAGATGATCAGCGCCGAGCCGAGGATGAGGATGCCGGCCTGCCGCAGCCCCTCGCCGAAGAAGCGCAGCGCCCGGCCCGAGTAGACGAGGCCCATCACCCGCACGCCGAAGCGGCCGATCTCCCCGAAGGAGTCCAGCCACCCGCGCGGCATCGCCAGCCATCCGCTCGTCGCGCTCTCCCTCATCGGATCGTCTGCAGCTCCGGGTTGGTCGCCAGTAGCACCGCGGTGAAGACGTAGTTGAAGGCGAAGACGCCGACGAGGGCGATCACGACCGCCTGGTTGACCGCCCGCCCCACCCCGGCGGCTCCGCCCGAGGCGGTCATCCCCTTGTAGCAGCAGACGATCGCGATGATCGCGCCGAACATCGTGCACATCAGGACCGAGCCCCAGAGGTCGGTGACCGAGGCGTTGGAGAAGAGGGTCGCGAAGAAGCCGCCGAGCGGCTGGCCGTAGAGCAGCGAGGTGGCAATTCCGGCGGTGAGGCCGAAGACGATCGCGAAGATGTCGAGCAGGGCGGTGACCACCATCAGCGCCAGGAACCGCGGCACGACCAGGTTCTTGACCGGGTCGACGCCGAGGACCTGGAGGGCGTCGAGCTCCTCGCGGATCTTCCGGGCGCCCAGATCGGCGGTGATCGCGGTGCCGGCGACGCCGCCGACGACGACCGCGGTCACGACCGGGCCGATCCAGCGGATCGCGGTGAGGACGAAGAAGCCGCCGAGGCGATCGAGGGCGCCGAACAGCTGCAGCGGCCCCGCCGCCTGCAGCCCCGGCGCGCCGAGGCAGAGCGCGAAGGTCGAGATCAGCAGCGGGAACCAGCAGAGCTTCAGCGTGAAGTAGAACTGGTCGACCAGCTCCTCGCCGTAGGGGTACGGCGGCCGCACCGCGGAGACGATCGTCCGCGTCGTGAGGATCATCATCGTCCCCACTTCGGTGAAGAAGCCGGTGACCGAGCCGGCTCCCTTGCTCAGCGCTCCCGCCACCGGCTCATCGCCCTTCCCAGGGGGCCGCGGCTGCGCGCCCGCTGCCGCACCTCCTGCTCGCTCTCCCGCTGCGCCTCGGCCAACTGCGCGATCAGGGTGTCGCGCGTCTGCTCCAGCTCCTCGACCCCGGCGACGTGGGCGACCGCCCGCCGCGGCGCCGTCGGGAGGTCGGCCTTGAGGTGGGCGGTGTAGGTCGCCAGCTCGGCCTCGAGGCGGGCGATCTGCCGCCGCAGCTCCTGCCGCACCTCGAGCACTTCGCTCTCCTCCTCCGGCAGTCCGGCGCAGGCCATCGCGACGATCGCCAGCTCGCGCGGGCCGATCCCCGCTTCCTCCGCCCGCCGCAGCGCCTCGGAGGCGATCTCTTCCAGCTCCGGCGCCGGCTCGACCCCGTCGGCGACGAAGGTGCCCTGCCCGTGCCGGGTGACGACCAGCCCGTCCTTCTCCAGCGCCTCGTAGACCGCGCGTACCGTCCCGACGTTCACCCCCGCCCACTCGGCCAGGCGCCGGAAGCTCGGCAGCCTCTCCCCCGCCGCCATCTCCCCCGTCCGGATCAGCGCCCGCAACCGCCAGCTCAGCTGCAGCCCGACCGGCACCTCATCGGTGGGGTCGATCGCAAACGGGTTCCTCTCCAGCTGTGCCACCTGCCCGCACAGTAGTCCTCGCTTCTGTGCTAGTCAACTAGAACAGCTTGAAGATTTTCAGAGAATTTACTTTCTCAGACAACATGTTGCATCTTCTTCGATAGTCTGGCAGCATGCAGACGATGACTTTCAGCGACGACAAGCTGGAGGAGCGCTTCAACCGGTACGACGAACGGTTCGACCGCATCGACGAACGCTTCGTAGAGGTCAATCAGCGGATCACCGAAGCGAGCAAGGAGACGGACCGGCGGCTGAAGGAAGTGGACCGGCGGATCACCGAGACGGCCAAAGAGACCGATCGTCGTCTGAAGGAAGTGGACCGGCGGATCACGGAGCACAAAGAGGAGACGAATCTCCGCTTCGATCGGGTCGAAGGCGACATCGGCGATCTGAAGAGGAACGTCGCGTCGGTTCAGCAAAGCGTCGCGGCGATTCAGGCGACCCTTACCCGCATCAGCTTCGGCCTCGCGCTCACCTTCGCTTCGGTGCTCGGCGCGATCCTCACGAAAAGCTTCTGATCAGGGCGTGAGGACGATCTTCAGCGCTTCGCGCTGGTCGTAGACCTCGTAGGCCTCGCTCGCCTGGTCGAGCGACATGTGGTGGGTGACCAGCGGGCTCGGGTCGAGCTTGCCGGTCTCCATCAAGGCGAGGACGCGGTCGACGTGGGCGATCACGTTGGCGAGGCCGAGGCGCAGCTGCAGGCCCTTCAGCCAGGCGAGGCCGAGCGGGATCTCGCTCTTGCCGGCGTAGGCGCCGATCCCGGAGACGGTGCCGGCGTCGCGGGCGAGGCTGATCGCCAGCGCCAGCGGGCCCGGGTCCCCGACCGCGTCGACGACGACGTCGACGCCGAGACCTTCGGTCGCCGCCCGGATCGCCTTCTTCGGCTCCTGCTCGGTCAGGTGCAGCGGCGTGGCGCCGAAGCGCTCGGCCATCCGCAGCCGTTCCTCGACGGTGTCGATCGCGAAGACCTCGACCGCGCCGCCGGCGAGCGCCGCCTGCACGGCGCAGAGGCCGACCGGGCCGAGGCCCAGCACCGCGACCGTGTCCCCCGCCCGCATCTCCGCGTGGGCGATCGAGTGGTAGCCGGTCCCCATCACGTCGCCGGCGAAGAGGGCGACATCTGCCGACATCCCCTCCGGCACCCGTCGCAAGGTCAGGTTCGCGCGCGGCACCAGCAGCAGCTCCGCCTGCGCCCCCTGCAGGTCCCCGAGGTTGGCGCCGTGGCCGAAGGTCTGGCCGTTGCGGCAGCGGTGGTAGTCGCCGCGCAGGCAGGAGACGCAGGTCGCGCAGGCGGTGTGGAAGGTGCCGAGCACGCGGTCGCCCACCGCCACCCGTTCGACGTCGTCGCCTGCCGCGACGACCGTGCCGACGAACTCGTGCCCGATCGTGAAGCCCGGCTCGACCGGGACCCGGCCGTGGTAGATGTGGAGGTCGGAGCCGCAGATGCCGCTCGCCTCGACCCGCACCACCGCGTCGTCGGCGGCGAGGACCTCGGGGTCCGGCTTCTCCTCCACCCGCACCTGCTCGGGCGCCTGGAAAGTGACAGCGCGCATCGCGCGCCCAACGCTACCGGTAGTCGCTCAGTTGACGCCCGCGACCTGGAAGCGGTTCGCTTCGCCGCCGGGGCTGGCGGTCTCTTCGATCCGCGCCTCCAGCGCCAGCTCCTTCTCGAAGTCGGCGGCCTCGCCGTGCTGGAAGGAGACGTCTTTGCCCTCGAGCAGCTCGATGAAGATCTCGACGAAGCGGGCGTCGAGCTGTTTGCCGGCCACCCGGCGGAGCTCGATGATCGCGTCGTAGCTCGACATCGGCGTCCGGTAGGAGTCGCGCGCGGTCATCACGTCGTAGGTGTCGGCGACGGAGATGATCCGCGCCAGCTCTGGGATTTCATCCCCCACCAGGCCGCGCGGATAGCCTTTGCCGTCGATCCGCTCGTGGTGGGCGAGGATGATCTCCGCAACCGGCCCGTAGCCGTCGAGCGCGGAGACGACGCGGGCGCCCTGCTGCGGGTGGCGCTTGATCAGCATCCAGTCCTCGTCGGTGAGCGGCACGTTGGCCTTGAGGATGCGGTCGGGGAGGATGAACTTGCCGATGTCGTGCAGCAGCGCGGCGATGTGGACGAGCTCCTCCTCGCGGCGCGAGTAGCCGGCGCGCTGGGCGATCGCCCGCGAGTAGCGCGCCACCGCGGCGCTGTGGCGGGCGGTCATCTGGTCCCGCAGGTCGAGGGTGCGCAGCATCGCGCTCAACATCCCGACCTGGAAGCTCGCCAGCTGCTTGCTGCGCAGCTCCAGCTCCTCCGCCCGCTGCTGGGAGAGCAGCAGCTGGCCCAGCAGGTACTGGAAGGTGACCAAGACGACGCCGAACAGCGCGATCGCCGCGATCCCGATCACGTGGTAGATGAAGGCGACGGCGATCGCCAGCATCGCGCTGGCGAACTCCGAGGGCAGCACCGGCGGCAGCACCCGCAGCTTCTCGCGGAACGGGACCCGCTCGAGGTAGCAGCCGTAGCCGGCCGTCATCACGAAGTTGATCGCCAGGACCACCTGGAAGAGGACGAAGACCATCACGTAGAAGACGGGCTCGCTCGACTCGATCGCGGAGCGCTCGGCGATCTCGGTGAAGGCCAACCCGCCGATCAGCGGGAAGGCCGCGTAGGTGAGCAGGTTGTTGAGCAGGTCGTGGGGCTCGTCGCGCCAGCGCAGCCAGCCCACGGTGATCGTGAGGACGCCGATCAGGGCGGCCGGCGGCCCGCCGAGGAAGACCATCGCCAGGACGAGGGCGAGGAAGCTGCCGGAGATCTTCAGCTGCGCGTTGGTCGTGATCGCCGTGAGGTCGCTGAAGGCGGCGAAAGCAAACAGGACGACCAGCAGGCCGATGTCCCAGTCGCCCTGGGGCGCCTGCCAGACCGCGGCCGCGCAGACGAGCGCCAGCCCTCCCGCCTGGAGGGCAGTTGCTCTGGGAGTCGGACGATCGTCGTGCATGCCTGCTTGGGTGGAACGGGTTGCTGCCAAAGCTCGCTACTACAACGGTCGGGTTCCGCGGTCGACCCGGGTTCCCTGCGTTATCGGCCGGGAAGCGCGGTCCTTTGAACTCAGATTAGACAGAGGCTACCGCCCAAAAACCACGATGTAGAGCCGATTAGGCAGATATTCCAGGGAGAAAGCAATCTTGCACCGCTCCCCGCGCCGGGCTGATCCGGCTCCGGGAAGGTCGGGCCGAGCCGACCCCGAACGTACGAAGGGCGCCCCTTGCGGGACGCCCTCCGGTGAAGCTCGCGAGCGATCTGACTGACGCTCGCTTCAAGTTTGGACTAGCGACGGAAACCCATGATGAACGTGCCCCTCCTTTGGTTGAAGCCCTTCAGACATCAAGATCGTCTGAAACTCGTGCGTTTATCTGGGCAGTTTGTAGCACAGCCTGTCCAAAACTTATGCATCTGCACGGAAACTTGTGCAACTTTCAAGTAGGACAATCGACCATCCGTGCCTGGCTCTGATCTAGCCGCGCCGCTTCGGCGGCCCCTCTTCCGCCGCTTGGCGATCACCTACGCGATCAACGAGCTCGGCGATTGGATGGGTCTGATCGCCCTCTCGGTCCTCGTCTACGACCAGACCGGGAGCGCCCTCGCGACCGCGGCGCTCTTCCTCGGCACCGGTTTCCTGCCGGCCCTGCTGGCGCCGGCGCTGGTGGCGCGGGTCGAGATGCCGTCGCCCCGCTTCGCCCTGCCGATCCTCTACTGCGCCGAGGCCGCCGCCTTCGGCGCGCTCGCCCTGCTCTCCGTCAACTTCTCCCTGGCAGGGGTCGTGCTGGTCGGGGCGATCGACGGGACCCTGATGCTGGCGGCCCGCGCGTTGACCCGCTCGGTGGCGGCGTCGCTGCTCGAACCGGTCGGGGAGTTGCGGGCCGGCAACGCGATCCTCAACGTCGCCTTCACCGGCGGCGCCGCGGTGGGCCCGGCGATCGCGGGCCTGGTGGTGGCCCAGTTCGGGATCCCGACGGCGCTCCTGCTCGACGCCGTCTCCTTCTACGCGGTCGGCTGGATCCTCTTCACCGCCGGGTCGATGCCGCGGGCCGAGCCGGAACCCGGCCGGGCGATGGAACGGCTGCGGGCCGGGATCGCCTACATCCGCGAGCGCGCGCTCCTGCGGCGCCTGCTGATCGCCGAGGGGGCAGCCTTCGTCTTCTTCGCCGCCGTGCTCCCCGTCGAGGTGGTCTACGTAAAGGAGACGCTGGGCTCCGACGACACCGGCTACGGCCTGATGCTCGCCAGCTGGGGAGGCGGGATGGTCCTCGGCAGCATCCTCTTCGCCGGCCTGCGCCAGGCCTCGCTCGCCTACCTCCTGCTCTTCAGCACCCTCGCCGTCGGGGCCGGCTACCTCGGCCTCGCCGCGGCGCCGACGCTGGCCCTGGCCTGCGCGGCCTCGGTCGTCGGCGGCGCCGGCAACGGCGTCCAGTGGGTCGCCACGATCAGCGCCGTGCAGGAGCTGACGGCGGAAGCGATGCAGGCACGGGTGATGAGCGTGCTCGAGTCGATCGGCGCGGCGATGCCGGGGATCGGCTTCGTGCTCGGCGGCGTGGTCGCCGCCGTGGTCAGCCCGCGGATGACGTTTCTCGTCGCGGGGGCGGGGGTAATCGCGATCGTCGTCGTCATGGCACCCCTTTTGAGGGGGAAATGGCTGGAAAAGGGCGAAGTGCCCGAAGAGGCCTCGCTTGACGGGCGCAACGACGTTGTGGTGGAGTTGCTACCAGGGACTAAATTCAGGGGCTAATCCGGCACCGGACTCGGGAGGGAATGCGTTGAAGAAGCTAGGGACTGTCATTGCGGTTCTGGTTCTTGCAGCGGTTGCGGCAATTGGACTGGCGGCATGCGGGGGCGGTGACGACGAGACCTCCGGCGGCAGCGGCGGCAAGAAAGGCGGGATCCTGAACGGCACCTACGCCTCCTTCCCGGACTACATCGACCCGGCGCTGTCCTACACGGCCGAAGGCTGGTCGGCGATGGCCGACACCTACATCCCGCTGCTGACCTACAAGCACGCCAACGGCGAAGAAGGCAGCGAAGTCATCCCCGGCCTGGCCAAAGACCTGCCGGAGATCAGCAACGGCGGCAAGACCTACACGCTCTTCCTCCGCCCCGGCCTCAAATACTCCGACGGCACCCCCGTCAAAGCCTCCGACTTCCGCTTCGCGGTGGAACGGATGATCAAGCTCAACTCCGGCGGCTCGCCCTTCTACATGACGATCGTCGGCGCCGAAAAATTCGCCGAAACGAAACAGGGCCCGATCCCGGGGATCAAAACCGACGACAAAACGGGCGAAATCGTCATCAACCTGGAAAACCCGCGAGGCACCTTCACCAACGAGCTCGGCCTGATGTTCGTCGCGCCGGTCCCCCAGGACACGCCGATCGAAGACCAGTCGGCCAGCCCGATCCCCGCCACCGGCCCGTACATGATCACCAAATCGCAGCCGGGCCAGGGCTGGGAGTACGAGCGCAACCCACAGTGGGCGAAAGCCAACGGCAAAGCGATGCCCCACCTGCCCGACGGCAACGTCGACGGGGCGAAGATCACGATCATCCGCAACGAGCAGTCCCAGGTCGACGACGTCGAAACGGGCAAATTCGAGTGGATGCAGAACCCGCCTCCGGCCTCGCGCTACGCGCAGGTGAAAGAAGACTTCGAAGGCTCCCAGTTCCGCGAGGAGCCGACGATCAGCACCTACTTCTTCTGGATGAACACGACCGAGCCGCCCTTCGACGACGTCAAAGTCCGGCAGGCGGTCAACCACGCGGTCGACCCGCGGGCGCTGGAACGGATCTACGCCGGTCAGCTCGAGGGCGGCCAGCAGATCCTGCCGCCGGGGATGCCGGGCCACGAAGAGTTCGAGCTCTACCCGCACGACATGGCGAAAGCCAAAGAGATGCTGAAAGAAGCCGACCCGTCGGACCTCGACATCACCGTCTGGACCGACGCGGAAAGCCCGAACAACGAAGCCGGCGAATACTACGAGGGCGTCCTCGACGAAATGGGCTTCAACACGACGCTGAAAGTCCTCAACGCCGACAACTACTTCACGGTGATCGGCAACCAGAGCACGCCGAACCTCGACACCGGCTTCGCCAACTGGTTCCAGGACTACCCGCACCCGAACGACTTCTTCCAGCCGCTGCTGGCGGGAGAAAGCATCCTCCCGACCAACAACGGCAACTTCGCCAACTTCGACGACCCGGCGGTCAACAAGAAGATGGCCGAACTCGCCGAAGAGCAGCTGGGGCCGGAAGAGGAAGAGGCTTACGCGGAACTCGACAAAGAAGTGATGGAACAGGCGCCGTGGGCGCCCTACGGGCACCGGACGCTGTCGACCTTCGTCTCCGACGAGATCAACCTCGACAGCGTCATCTTCAACCCGACCTTCGGCCACTACCTGAGCAGCTTCGAATTCAAGTAGCGCCCGGAGGGGTAGAAGAACCGACGTGTCGAAGGAGGAAGCGAGCGCAGAGCGCGGGCCCTGGTCCCTCGCTCTGCGCCGGTTCCTGCGCAACCGCCTCGCGGTTGCCTTCCTCGGGCTCTTCGTCCTCATAGTCCTGTTCGTGCTGGCGGCCCCGCTGTGGGCCGAGCACGTCGCCGAAACGGGGCCGAACAAAAGCCACACCGTCGACCAGGTCACCGTCGACGGCGAGAAGCTCGACGTCGTCAGCGTCGAAGGGAAGCCGCTCGGGCCGCAGTGGTTCGCCGCCGACGGCAAGTTCTTCCTCGGCGCCGACGGCCGCCTCGGCCGCGACGAGATGGTGCGGCTGATGTACGGCGGGCGGACCTCGCTGCTGGTCGCCCTCAGCGCCGCGGCCCTGACCACGCTGCTGGCGATCGTCCTCGGGCTGCTCTCCGGCTACTTCCGGGGCTGGGTCGACACGGTGATCGCCCGCAGCCTCGACGTCCTCTGGTCGTTGCCGGTCTTCCTGATCGGGATCGGGATCGGGATCGCGCTGGCGATCGGCGGCCTCAAGATCGGGCCGCTGGAGCTCGCCGGCGGCTCGCTCTGGATCCCGATCGGGATCATCAGCATCTTCAGCACCCCCTACGTCGCGCGACCGATCCGAGGGGCGGTGCTGGCGCTGCGCGAAAAAGAGTTCGTCGAGGCCGCCGTCGCGCAGGGGGCGGGGCCGATGCGGGTGATGTTCGGCGAGATCCTCCCCAACCTCGCCTCGACGATCATCGTCTTCTTCACCCTGACCATCGCCAACGCGATGATCTTCGAGGCCGGGCTTTCCTTCCTCGGCGCCGGCGTGCAGCCGCCGAACTCGTCCTGGGGGCTGATGATCTCGACCGGGGTCGAGCTGCTCCGGGTCCAGCCGCTGCTGGCGATCGCCCCCGGCGTGATGATCATGCTGACGGTGCTGTCGCTGAACATCGTCGGCGACGGCCTCCGCGACGCGCTCGACCCGCGCGGGAAGGCGAGGCTGGACGCGGCCCTGGAGTTCGAGACGCAGGTCGGGGTCAGCGGCAGCCCGCAGGGCGGGGCGGTGGTCCCGTGACGCGCTTCATCCTCAGGCGGCTGGTCGGGATGGTCGCGGTGCTGTTCGTCGTCTCGGTGATCGTCTTCGTCGTCTTCATGGTCCTGCCGAAGCAGAACCCGGCGCAGACGCTGGCCGGGAAGAACGCGACCCCCGACCTGGTGAAGCGGATCGAAGTCGAATGGGGGTTCGACCGCTCGCTGCCGGCCCAGTACGTGACGATGATGGAGAAGGCCTTCACCGGCGAGCTCACCTCCTACCGGCCGCGGATCCCGGTCGGCGGCCAGATCGTGGAAAGGATTCCGACGACGTTCTCGCTGACGATCGGGGCGGCGGCGATCTGGCTCTTCTTCGGCCTCCTGCTCGGCTATCTCTCCGCGCTGCGGCCCGGGGGCTGGCTCGACCGGCTGCTGACGGGGGTCTCGATCGCCGGCATCTCGATCCCGGTCTTCCTGCTCGCCCCCGTCCTCATCTACGTCTTCGCCAACCAGCTCGAAATCTTCCCCAACGGCGAGTACGTGCCGTTCAGCGAAGACCCCTGGGAGTGGCTGAACCACCTGATCCTGCCGTGGGTCACGCTCGCCGTCCTCTCGATCGGCATCTACAGCCGGGTCGTGCGCTCGAACATGCTCGACGTGATGAACGAGGACTACGTCCGCACCGCCCGCGCCAAGGGCCTGAGCGAGCGCCAGGTGATGCGCCGCCACGTCCTGCGCAACTCGCTGATCCCGGTCGTCACCCTCTTCGGCCTCGACTTCGGCGCCACCATCGCCGGCACCGCGATCATCACCGAAGTCATCTACTCGCTCGACGGCGTCGGCGGCTACGCGGCCGAAGCGATCGGCAAGTTCGAACTGCCCCAGGTGATGGGGGTCACCCTGTACGGGGCCTTCTTCGTCGTCCTCGTCAACACCCTCGTCGACATCGGCTACGCCTACCTCGACCCGCGGGTGCGGGTCGGAGAGAGCCCGTCCTCATGAGCCCGGCGCCGCTGCTCTCGGTCCAGAACCTCCGCGTCGCCTTCGCCACCGAAGAGGGCGTGCTGCAGGCGGTCGACGGCGTCGACTTCGACCTGCGGCCGGGGGAAGTGCTGGCGATCGTCGGCGAGTCGGGCTCGGGCAAGACCGTCACCGCCCAGACGATGATGGGGCTGACCCGGGCCGGCAACGCCCGCATCGAGGGGTCGGTGAAGCTCGGCGGCGAGGAGCTGCTCTCGGCCTCCGACGCGGAGATACGCCGCCTCCGCGGCGAGCGGATCGCGATGGTCTTCCAGGACCCGATGACCTCGTTCAACCCGGTCTACCGGCTCGGCGACCAGATCGCCGAGGCGATCCGGGCGCACCAGCCGCAGACGGGCAAGGGCGAGGCGAAGGCGCGGGCGGTGGAGCTGTTCGAGGCGGTCGGGATCCCCGACGCCGAGCGCCGGGTCGCCTCCTACCCGCACGAGTTCTCCGGCGGGATGCGGCAGCGGGCGATGATCGCGATGGCGCTGGCGCTCGAGCCCGAGGTGCTGATCGCCGACGAGCCGACGACGGCCCTCGACGTGACGATCCAGGCGCAGATCCTGCGCCTGCTCGAGCGGCTCAACCGGGAGCGCAACCTGGCGACGATCCTGATCACCCACGACCTCGGCGTCGTCGCCGAGGTCGCCGACCGGGTGCTGGTGATGTACGCGGGGAAAGTGGTCGAGCAGGGGACGCTGGACGAGATCTTCTACGACCCCCAGCACCCCTACACCTGGGGCCTGCTCGGGTCGCTGACCCGGATCGACCGGCCGCGGCCGCGGCGGCTGCCGCAGATCGCCGGGTCGCCGCCCTCGCTGCTGGACCTGCCGGAGGGCTGCCCGTTCCGGCCGCGCTGCCCGCACGAGTTCTCCAAGTGCCCGCAGTACCCGCCGCTGGACTCGAAACCGGCGGAGTCGCCCGGCCACCGCGACCGCTGCTGGCTGACCCCGGAGGAGAAGCGGGAGAAGCGCCTGGTCGAAGGCCAGATCGGCCTGGAGGCGCCATGACCGTGAACGGCGACGCGCCCCTGCTCGAGGTCACCGACCTCGTCAAGCACTTCCCGATCAAGCGCGGGGTGCTGGTCGACCGCCAGGTGGGCCAGGTGCGGGCGGTCGACGGGATCGGCTTCCGGGTCGAGCGCGGGGAAACGCTGGGGCTGGTCGGCGAGTCGGGGAGCGGCAAGTCGACCGCCTGCCGGGCGGTGCTGCAGCTGATCAAGCCGACCGCGGGCTCGGTCAAATTCGAGGGGCGGGAGATCGCCGGCCTCGGCCGGCGGCAGATGCGGCCGCTGCGCCGGGAGATGCAGATGATCTTCCAGGACCCCTACGCCTCGCTGAACCCACGCAAGCGGGTGGGTCAGATCGTCGGCGACCCGCTGCGGTTGCAGGGTGTCGCCCGCGGCGCGGACCTGCGGCGCCAGGTGCAGGAGCTGCTGGAGCGGGTCGGCCTCTCCCCCGAGCACTACAACCGCTACCCGCACGAGTTCTCCGGCGGCCAGCGGCAGCGGATCGGGATCGCCCGGGCGCTGGCGCTGAAGCCGAAGCTGGTGATCTGCGACGAGCCGGTCTCCGCCCTCGACGTCTCGATCCAGGCGCAGATCGTCAACCTGCTCGACGACCTCCAGGACGAGTTCGGCCTCGCCTACCTCTTCGTCGCCCACGACATCGGCATCGTCCGCCATATCTCCGACCGGATCGCGGTGATGAACGAAGGCAGGATCGTCGAGCAGGGGAGCGCCGACCAGGTCTGCGAGAACCCGCAGGACGAGTACACGAAGAAGCTGCTCGCGGCGGTGCCGATCCCGGACCCGCGCGAGAGCCGCGAGCGGGCCCGAAGCGCCGGCTGAGCCGCGCTCGCATACCCTGGCGGGACCGTGGACCTCCCCCTCTCCCCGCCGATCAAACCGCAGCTTGCGCTTACCCGCAAACAGCTTCCCGAAGGCGAGGAGTGGGCCTACGAGCCGAAGCTCGACGGCTTCCGCGCGATCGTCTTCGTCGACGGCGAGGACTTCCACATCCAGTCCCGCGGCGGCAAAGACCTGCGGCGCTACTTCCCCGAGCTGGAGTTCGCGCCGGGGCGCTGGGTGCTCGACGGCGAGCTGGTGATCCGCGACGCCGACGGCAACCTCGAATTCGACTCCTTGCAGGAACGAATCCACCCGGCCCAGTCGCGGATCGACCTGCTCTCGAAGGAGATCCCGGCCGGCTACGTCGTCTTCGACCTGCTGGCCGAGGGGGACGAGGCGCTGCTGGAGCGGCCGCTGCGCGAGCGGCGCGAGCGGCTCGAGGCGATCGCCGAGGGGGCGGGGCTGGAGCTGACGACGCTGAGCCCCGACGCCGAGCAGGCCGAGCGGTGGTTGAACAGCATCGAGGGCGTGATGGCCAAGGACCTGACCGCGCCCTACGTGCCCGGCAAACGCAAGGGCATGGCCAAGGTCAAGCGCGAGCGCACGATCGACTGCGTCGTGATGGGCTGGCGGCCCGGCAAAGAAGAGGGCACCGTCGGCTCCCTGATCCTCGGCCTCTACAAAGGCGACGAGCTCTGCACCGTCGGCCACATCTCCGGCTTCTCCAAAGCCGCCAAACAGAGCATGCGCTCGATGCTGGCTCCGCTGGAGACGGGCAAGAGCGGAACCGCCGAGCCCAGCCGTTGGACCGGTGGCCGTGACTTGGAGTGGGTTGAGCTACAACCCGAGCTAGTGATCGAGGTGGGCTACGACCATGCTGCTTCGGGGCGCATCCGGCACGGGGCCAGGTTCCATCGATTCCGGGACGACAAAAAGCCGTCCGAGTGCCGCTTCGACCAGCTCGACGAAGGCGGCTAGAACAGGGCTTCCTGGCGGGCGGGTCCTGTCACAGGGGGCGAACCCCCGTGCTCTACAAACTGGACTGCGCGCGGGGGTTCGCCCCCTGCGCCACCCGCCCGGCGGGAGCGCTGTTTAGACGAGTTTCTGCGGACGCCCGAGCGGCCCCAGCCTTTTACTGCTCGCGTGGCGTGTTTGCGATCCTCGGACTTCATGTAGGCACGGCCCTTGTAGAGCTGTTCGTATTCGGGAAGCAGGTCAGGCCGTTTTTCCTCTAGCCAGCCCATGAACACCTCCTTCACCCCGTCGCGCAAGTGCAGGGCGAGGCCGCCTAGAAAGGTGGCGCCGGCGGCTTTTGCTTCTTCTACGAGCGGCTGCACCTGCTCGGGGTCGTCGTTGATGCCCGGCATCAGCGGGGCGATGAGGACGCCGGAGTCGATGCCGCGGGACCGCAGCTCGGCGACGGCGTCGAGGCGCGCGGCGGGGCTGGGGGTGTGCGGCTCGGTCGCTCGCCAGGCCTCCTCGTCCAGGGTCGGGATCGAGAGGTTGACCGAGACCGGCAGCTTCTTCGCCATCCGCTCGTAGATCTCTATGTCCCGCAGCACCAACGGCGACTTGGTCAGGATCGAGACCGGCGTCTCCGCCGCCTCCAGCGCCTCGAGGATCTCGGGCATCATCCGGTAGCGGCTCTCCACCCACTGGTAAGGGTCGGTGTTCGTCCCCAGCGCCACCAGCTCCCGCTTCCAACTCGGCCGCGCCAGCTCCGCCCGCAGCAGCTCCGGCACGTTCACCTTGACCACGATCTCCCGCTCGAAGTCACGGCCGGGGTCCATGTCGAGGTAGGTGTGGGTACGGCGAGCGAAGCAATAAGTGCAGGCATGAGTGCATCCTCTGTACGGGTTGATCGTCCAGTTGAAGCCGTAGCGCGTTCCGGGGACGCGGTTGAGGGCGGACTGGGCACGGACCTCGTGGAAGTTGATCCCCATCGCCTCGGGGGCGTCGAAGGTACGGGTGACGGTGCCGGCTCCCACACCCGGGAGCCGGAGGTCGTTCTCCACCCTCTGCTCATCCCATCTCATGCGAACAGATGTTCGCACATGGAAGTGATGGGCTTTTAGGGAAGCTCGCCCTTGATCACGTAGCGGAGGACGTCGACCACCTGCTCGGCCGTGCGGGCGGTGGCCTGGGCGGCGCGGTCGACCTCCTTCAGGGCGTGGTCGTGTTCTGCGTCGTGGAGGGTGACGATCGGCTTGCCGAGGGCGGCGGCGAAGCCGGCGTCGAAGGCCGCGTTCCACTGGCGGTACTTGTCGCCGAAGCGGACGACGACGATGTCGGCGTCGCGGATCAGCGTCTGGGTGCGGATCGCGTTGACGCCGGCGCCTTTGTGGTCGGCCCAGAACTTCTCGCTCTCGGGACCCAGGGTGCCGGTGCCGGCGTCGTCAGAGGCGGCATGGTCGGTGACCGGCGCCGAGAACTCCACCGGCAGGCCCGCCTCGCGGACGCCGGACTCGATCCGCTCGCGCCAGTCGCTGTGGATCTCGCCGGAGAGGTAGACGCGCCAGGTTCGCTCCGCCATCGGCAAGCTCCTAAGCGTCGACGGGCGCCGGGGCGCCGGCGGTCTGCTCCTCGAAGTGCTTGCTGAGCATCGTCACCTGGCCCTGGTAGTTCGAGCCTAGGTCTTGGCCGTAGAGGCGCTCGGCCGGGGCCGCCATCCACTCGAGGCCGAGCTTGCAGACCGGCTGGCGGTGCTCGACCATGAAGGAGACGTCACGGGCGCGCACCTCCAAGGCCGCCCGGCTGCCGTGGCGGCCGCCCTCGGGGTCGTAGCCGAAGCCGGGGTCGAAGAAGCCCGCGTAGTGGGTCCGCAGCTCCCCCGCGGTAGGGTCGTAGGCCATCATCTCGGCGGCGATCTGCGGCGGGATGCAGACCCCCTCGGCCGAGAGCAGCAGGTAGAAGATCTCCGGCTCGAGCACGACGCGGCCGCCGGGCTCGGGGTAGACCGGGTCCCAGTAGTCGGTCCAACGGTAGGCGCGGATGCGCGAGAGGTCGACGGGGAGGCTGTTCTTCTTCGCCCGGTAGCCGACGACGCGGTCGGTCGGGCCCGAGAGGTCGAGGCTGAGGAAGAGCCCGTCGGAGACCGCCATCTCCGACTGGCGCAGCGCGTGGGAGTCGAGGTAGAGCAGCGGGAACTCGTCCTGCAGGCCGCGGATGTCGTCGTCGGAGAGCCGTACGTCACCGCGCGCCAGCCGCAGCTGGTTCAGCGACAGTCCGCTTTTCACCTGGATCGCGAAGGAGCGGGGGACGATCTCCAGGTAGAGCTGCCCCTGGTAGCCGGCGCGGATGTCGTCGAAGCGATGGTGACGGTCGGTGATCACCCGGGTGAAGACGTCGAGGCGGCCGGTCGAGCTCTTCGGGTTCGCCTTCGCCCGCACGTCCTCGGGCAGGCTCAGCTCCTCGATCAGCGGCACCAGGTAAGGCCGGTCGCGCTCGAGCACCGCCCCGTCGCGCAGGTCGACCCGCTGGAAGGCGAGGTCGTCCACCTTCTCCTCCACCGTCGAGTCGACGTCGGGGAGGAACGAGCAGCGCAGCGCCCAGGCGAAGTCGCCGAGCCGCAGGTCGATGCTGGCCGGCTGCACCGCCTCGGGCCGGATCCGGTAGTCGCCGGAGTTGACCCATTCGGCCTCGATCGCCTGGTTCAGCGCCTGCGAAGGAAGGACGCCGCTTCTCGGCTCGCTCATCCCGCGGAGACTATTCGCCGCGCCTCGTCCTCGCCCAGGTAGGCGGCCAGCGCGAACTCGAGGATCTCCGGAAAGAGGTCGTTCAATCGCTCGGCTTCCCCGGCGAGGATGCGGCGGCCCAGCAGCGAGGCGATGCCGCCGACCACGGCCTCGTCGGTCACCTCCGGCACCTCCTCGCCGGTCGGCGGCGCCGGCGCCCCCTCGCGCAGATAGGCGACGAAGGACTCCACCGCCGCCTGGTAGCGGTCGTAGACGCCGCGCCCGGCGCGCAGCCCTTCGACCAGGGCGATGCTCGCCAGGGCGGGCTCGGCGGCGAACAGCTTCAGCAGCGCGTCGATCGCGTCGCGGACGCGCCGCGCCCACTCCTCCCCCTCCGCCTCCTCGCAGGCGGCGACCACACGCTCGCGAATCCGCGCTATCGCCGTCTCGTAGGCGGCGATGAAACAGTCGTCCTTACTCTGGAAGTGCTTGTAGAAGTCACTCTTGGAGACGGCCGCGCGCTGGCCGATGAGTGACACAGTGGTTTTCTGGTACCCGACCTCGTACAGGGCCTGGATCAGTCCCGCGATCAGCCGTTCGCGCTGATTGCGCGCTACGAACTCAGGCGAAAGCCCGTGGCGTCCCCGCGGTAGTCGGTCCATTCCGGTATTGGAGTCTGCCACCGTACTGTCACTTTCGCCTCCCGGTGTCGACCACCTTTCCTACACCGAGGTACGGTGATAAGACGAATTGGGACAGTTCGGGCAGCAGCTCCCCGACTCCCTCGGCCTCGCCCCGGCGGATCTGCAGCTGCAGGATCCAGGCCACGCCGCCGACCAGCGACTCCTCGATCGTCTCCGGCAGGTCCGCTCCCTCGGGCACGTTCTTGCGCAGGAGATCGACGAAGGCGCGCATCCCGGAGTCGTAGAGACGGGCCGAGCTCGGGGTGGCCGAGATCGACTCGACCATGCACATCCGCGACGCCGCCGGGTGCTCGGCGATGAAGTCGAGCAGGGCCTCGAGGCCGGCGACGATCCCGTCTGCCTTCGACCCGGCCTCGGCGCAGGCGTCTTCGACGACGACCCGCATTTCGGTCATCGTCGCGTCGATCGCGGAGAGGAAGAGGTCCTCCTTGCCGTCGAAGTTGTCGTAGAGGGTCTTGCGGGCGACGGCGGCACGACGGACGATGTCGGCGATCTTCGTCGCCTCGTAGCCGTTGGCGGCGGTCAGCTCCGCGACCGCGTCCATCATCCGCCGCCGCTTGTGGCTGGCGACGAACTCGCGGGGCAGCTCCGGGCGGGTGGAAGTCATCGCCCGCGCCCCTCTGATTCGTGCCTGACGGGGGGATGAATTGCGGCCGCGTGCAATGGCCTGCGCGTCCCACCAATGTTCTGGTACCGTGAGAAAACTTGCATTGTTTTTAATGGAAACTTGTGAGTTTCTCGGTGCCCTTCGATCGAATCCAGCTGAGCCAAGAGACCCTCCTCGCTGCGATTGGTGACGACTGGCCCCCCGAGCAGGTCCAGGCCGCCCTCGAGTTGCTCGCCAACAGCAGCGGCAAATTCCCGTCCGGCGTTCGCAAGCTTCCCCCTGACTTGATCCGAGCCATCCAGCGGGAGCGGCTGATCGTAGCGATGCTGAACGCCGCCGCTGAACTCGGGTACCTCGAAACCAACGTCCAAGACGTGATCGACCGGGCCGGCGTCTCCCGCCCGACCTTCTACGAGCATTTCTCGAACAAAGAAGACTGCTTCCTGGCCGCTTTCGACACCAGCGCCGAACGCCTGCGCAAGATGATCCACGCCGCGGCCCGCAAGGGGGGCGACAACTGGCGCGACCGGGTCCGCTTCGCGCTCGAAGCCCTGCTCCGTTTCGCCAGCCGCGAACCCGACACCGCGCGCACCCTCGTGGTCGAGGCCCGGGCGGCCAGCGCGGCTGCCGTTAGGCGTCGTGTCGAACTCCTTGACCACTTCGCGCACTGCCTCCAATCGCAGAGCGAAGAGCTCCTCCCGGAGGGTCGCTCCCACACCGCTCTGACCGCCTCCGGCATCGTCGGCGGAGTCGAATCGTTGCTCTATTCCCGCCTTTGCAAGCAGGAGTACGAGCAGCTGGAATCCCTCCTGCCCTCGCTGATGTACTTCGTGGTTCTCCCCTACGAGGGTCATGAGGCGGCGGGTGAGGCGTTCGCGGTCAACTAGATCCAGAGTACTAAAATTGGACATTAAGTACAGCCTTTTTCGGCTTTCGTCACTGGCGACATGACTTGATGTCGAGGTCTATGCGGAAAACCCGGATCGCCCGCCTCGCGCTGGGCCTGCTCTTCGTCGCCACCCTGGCCATCGGCCTGACCGCCACCGTCTTCCCCCGGACCTTCTACGAGGACTTCCCCTTCCTGGCTCACTGGGTCGACCTGTTGCCGCCCTACAACGAGCACCTCGTCACCGACGTCGGCGGGCTCTACCTGGGCTTCGCCGTCCTCTTCGCCTGGGCCGCCCGGACGCTGGAGCGCACGCTCGTCCGCGCCGTCTGCACCGGCTGGCTGCTCACCGCCGGCCTCCACCTGTTCTTCCACGCCACCCACCTCGAGGGCTTCAGCACCGCCGACGCCGTCGGCGAGCTGGCCTCCCTCGCCCTCCTGGTCGGCGCGCCCGCGGTGGCGCTGTGGGCCTGCCGCGATCGGCTCCCGTCCCGGAACTCGCCGCGACCCTAGAATCAGTGGCCGCGGTCCCACGGAGGGGTGCCGGAGTGGTTGAACGGGGCGGTCTCGAAAACCGTTGGCCGTCGTAAGGCGGCTCGTGGGTTCGAATCCCACCCCCTCCGCTGAAGAGGGAGAGGACCGACATCATCGGCCAAGAAATGCCGGCCCTCTCGTGCAACGAAGCGCCATTCCGAGGGCTTCATTACGCGCCCGAGTATAGAGTCGGCCTCAAACTGGTTGAGGCTTTCCTGATCGAACAAGCCGCTACTTCCGTGTAGCGGAGAGGGTGGGATTCGAACCCACGAGGCGGGTTAACCCCGCCCACGCGATTTCCAATCGCGCTCCTTAAGCCACTCGGACACCTCTCCGGGTCCCCACAGGGTATTCGCTCGCTAGCGACGGCGGGTCGCGAAGAAGTCGCGCAGCAGCGCCCCGCACTCGGCTTCGCGGATGCCGCCGACGACTTCGGGACGGTGGTTGAGCGCGGGCTCCCGCAGGACGTCGAGGACGCTGCCGGCGGCGCCCGCCTTCGGATCGGGGGTGCCGAAGACGACGGTGGGGATGCGGGCGAGGACGATCGCCCCGGCGCACATCGCGCAGGGCTCGAGGGTGACGTAGAGCGTCGTCCCCGGCAGGCGCCAGCCGCCGAGCGCCTCCGCGGCGGCGCGGATCGCCAGCACCTCGGCGTGGGCGGTGGGGTCGCGCCGCAGCTCGCGCTCGTTGCCGGCCCGCGCCAGCAGCTCGCCGTC
>Ga0196960_10000143_pt1 | contig 28329 bp, 27 predicted proteins | sample S3v_5metaG_FD_183187 | JGI IMG/M metagenome (GOLD analysis project Ga0196960, IMG submission 183187) | Soil microbial communities from Anza Borrego desert, Southern California, United States - S3+v_5 | ecosystem: Environmental > Terrestrial > Soil > Desert | place: USA: California | collected...
CCGTCACCCCCTCGATGACCAGGGCCGACAACCCTGAAAACACCACCGCCACAAGCTCATTGACATCGCGCACACCATGCCAACGACAACCATCACCCTTCGTTACCACCGATTACGGGCCAGAGCCGAACGTTTTACAGTCCTCTTACCGGAGCACCGGACAGCGCACTGTCCGAAACCCAGCACGGGCGTTCCCATGCCATCCCAGCACGATCCCAGCACGGGAGTTCCGTCCCAGCACCGTGCAGCTCAGACGCCCCGTTGGCCGCCCCTCAAGCCGCCTGTGTGAGGCGCCCCAGGCTGGCCGCTGCCTCAGCCTGGGGCGTCATGGCGAGAGGGCAGGCCACATAGCGTTCCGCAGAACCGCATGACAACGGCCCCAGGCGCTCCACAGCAGATGCCCATAGAATTCGATCGTGAACTTGACCGGTCGGTGGCCCAGTCGGCGGCCTTTCCCAACCTGACATTCATTCTGGTCGGCGGCTTGGCGTTGGTTGCTTCCCGCAACCGGCGACAAGGACAGAGCCGTCCTGTTCGCAGGCAGCTGACCCATGTATCCGCCGATGCCCGAGTGGGACGACATGGCCCGGGTACCTGGTGGCTGAGCGGGGCCACCCGCACCACCCCCACAACGACACCACGGCCGGAGGCCGACCCATGAGTGAACAGACACCGTCGCAGGCCGAGGGTGAGCGTGAGCCGGCCCCCGGGACGGCCGATGTCCCATCGACGTCCGGCCCCTCCGAGGCGCAACGTACGACACCGTCCCAGGCCGAGGGCGAGCGCGAACCGGACGAGACCGGCGCCGTAGACACGGCCGGGGACTGAGGACGGGCCGCGACATGGCGAGGACCATCAAGGACCAAACGGTCGAACAGTTGGGCGGAGGTGGCAGCGTGCTGTCACGGCAGCGCCGCGACCACGCCGAGATGGACCGGCTGATGGACCGGTACCACGTGCTGACGGATCCCGAGGAGCGAGAACAGACCCTCAAGGAGATCGTCCAGCTTGTCTTCAGCCACGCATTTGCCGAGGAGACCGTGCTCTGGCCGGTCGTCCGGCGCGGCGTCCCGGGCGGCGAGGAGCTGACCGCGAGCGTCGAGGAGGAGCACCAGCAGATCAACGATCTCACTTCCGAGATCGAACGCCTTGACCCGCGGGACCCGAAACGCGAGGAGAAGGTGCAGCAGGTCTTCGCCCTGATACGGGAGGACATCAGGGACGAGGAGGACGAACTGCTGCCCCGGCTGCAGGACGCGCTGGGTCCCGCCCGGCTGCGTCGGCTCGGCGTGGCCTGGGAGGCCGTGCGCAGGAGCGCCCCCACCCACCCGCATCCCGCCGTCCCCCGGCGGCCCCCGGGCAACGCGTTCCTCGGGGTGCCCCTGAGCGGCTACGACCGGGTCCGCGACATGGCCGGTCCGAGCACGCGGACGACCTCGGGCAGGAGGAGGCTCGCCTTCCTCGTCGGGTTGCTCGCCGCCGCCGCGGCCGCCACTGTGGTGCATGGGCGCCGGTAGCGCGCCGCCCTCTTCCGGTGAAAAGGGCCGGCGTCCCGGTGCCGGGACGTCGGTCGTCGACTCGGCAGGACCGTACGCGGTAAGGCGGCTGGGGCCACATTCCGTCGTACCCGTCGTTTTTCCCGGCGATAGCGCGCGGTTGACGGGGTATCCGCCGCTCACTGGAACAGGCCCCTGAGAAAGGAACACCACGATGACCATGCGTACCCGTACGACACCCAACGCCCGCACCCCGGTCCAGCAGGCCGCGGTGATCGTCGGGGCGGTGTTCCTTCTCGTGGGGGTGCTCGGATTCGTCCCGGGGATCACCACGGGCTACGACACCATGAAGTTCGCCTCCCACGACTCCGAGGCCAAGCTGCTGGGCGTCTTCCAGATCTCGATCCTGCACAACCTGGTCCACCTGGCCTTCGGCGTGGCCGGGGTGGCCATGGCGCGCACCGCCTCCGCGGCGCGGACGTTCCTGCTGGCCGGTGGCGCCGTCTACCTGGTCCTGTGGTTGTACGGCATGTTTGTCGGGCACCACAGCAGCGCCAACTTCGTGCCGCTCAACACGGCCGATGACTGGCTGCACTTCGCCCTCGGCATCGGCATGATCACGTTGGGTGCCGCGCTGACCCGTCGCCGCACGAGCACCCCGGGGGTGTGAGGCCATGCCCGCCAGGAAGATGCTGTTCGCCGCCGCAGGACTTGCCACCGGGGCCCTCGTCCTGCGCCGCCTGACCGCACGCGACACGGAGCCCGCCGGCCAGGACCGCTGGCTGGTGGTGACGGTCCAGTGCGACCCCGATGAGGTCCAGCCCGGCAAGCTGCCGGCGCCCCTGCAGGACTTCGGTGACCGGATCGAGACGCGGATCACCCCGGCGCCCGGCGACCGCGGTACCGAGATCGCCGTCCGGTTCAGGGAGCCGCAGCCCGAGGGCACCCACTCCGTCATCGCCCGGATCTCCGGTGACGATCCGCGACAGGACCTGCGCCTGGCCCTGCGCGAGGCCAAGGCACTGCTGGAGACCGGCGAGATCATGCGGGCGGATGCGCCGCCCACCACCCATGACACACCTGGCGGGAAGCTGATCGGCTTGCTGAGCCGGCGCGCAGGTGGGGAGGGAGTGCTGTGAAGGCCCTGTGCTGGGAAGGCGTCAACAAGCTCTCCGTCGAGCAGGTGCCCGACCCGATCCTACGCAACGACCAGGATGTGATCGTCCGACTGGTCGCGGGCACCACCTGCGGATCGGATCTCCACCTCATCGGCGGCTACATCCCGTTCATGCGGGCCGGTGACGTGATCGGCCACGAGTTCGTCGGTGAGATCGTCGAGGTCGGGTCCGCAGTGCGGCGGCACTCGGTGGGCGACCGGGTGGTCGTCTGCTCGTTCGTCGGCTGTGGGCGCTGCTGGTACTGCACCCACGACCTGTGGTCCCTGTGCGACAACACCAACACCAACCCCGGGATCGGCCAGGCTCTCTTCGGCGCCGACACCGGCGGCATCTTCGGCTACTCGCACGCCATGGGCGGGCTGCGCGGGAGCCACGCCGAGTACGTGCGCGTCCCGTTCGCGGACTACGGCGCGTTCACCATCCCCGAAGGCGTCGACGACGCGAGCGCACTGTTCGTGTCCGACTCCGTGCCGACGGGCTGGATGGGTGCGGACCTGGGCGGGGTGAAGCCCGGTGACGTGGTCGCCGTGTGGGGGTGCGGCGCCGTGGGGCAGATGGCGGCCCGCGCCGCGATCCTGCTCGGAGCGGAGCGGGTCATCTCCATCGACCGGATCCCCGAGCGGCTGGAGATGACGGAACGGTTCGTCGGCAGTGAGGTCATCGACTACACGAGCACCGACGTCGGGGCTGAACTGCGGGAGCGCACCGGCGGCCGTGGCCCGGACGTGTGCATCGAGGCGGTCGGCATGGAGGCGCACAGCGACGGCCCGATGCACCTCTACGACCAGGTCAAACAGCAACTGCGGCTCCAGACGGACCGCCCCACCGCCGTCCGGCAGGCCGTCCACGCCTGCCGCAAGGGCGGCACGGTCTTCGTGCTCGGCGTCTTCGCCGGCGCCGTCGACAAGTTCCCACTCGGCGCGGTGATCAACAAGGGGCTGACCCTGCGGGGCGCCCAGATGCACGGCCAGCGCTACATCCCCATGCTGCTGGACCGTATCGCCGCCGGGGAGCTGAGCACGTCCCATCTGGCGACGCACAGCGTCACTCTGGACGAGGCGCCCACCGCGTACGACATGTTCAAGCACAAGTCCGACGGCTGCGTCCGCGCGGTCATCCGGCCCGGACACTGAGGGGCCGGGACGGGGGCGGGAAGCGGCAGCCTTCCCGCCCCCGTCCCGCGAGCCGTGGAGGGTGACGGACGGGGGTTCGGCCAGGACGTCCTGCACCGTCGGCCCAGGCGCTGACCTCTCCCGCCGGGGCCGGGCGGGTCAGGCCACGTGGACCTTCGGGCCGTCCGGCGTGAGGGTCGCGATCTGGCCGCGGCCACAGTGCACGACCAGCTCCCCGAGGCCGCGCCGGTCCATCTCGTCCAAGAACGCGCTCAGCGGCGACTTCATCACGCTGTAGTCGTCGTAGTGCACAGGAAGCGCGAACCGCGGGCCCAGTCGCCGGACGAGTTCCGCACCCTGCTGCCCGTCCATGGTGACCACCAGGCCGCCCGGCAACTGCGTGCCGCCCAGGTGCACGACCGCCACGTCCGTGTCCGGGTAGCGGCGGGAGATCTCGTCGACTCCGTCGAAGAGGAGCGTGTCGCCGGAGACGTAGACGCGCAGCCGCACCGGTCCGCCCGCAGGGCCGAACTCGAGCATGCTTCCCATGACTCGCGGCAGCAGGCCGCGCATGAGGCCGAGGGCGTGACGGCCGGGCATAGCGATCAGGCGCACCTGGTGGCCGTCCTTGACGAGGGTGCGGTGCTCCCAGTCGCGCAGCCCCGCGGCGCGGCGGAAGCCCTGGAGGGACCGCAGGACCCGTGCCGCCTGCGGGGTGGTGAGGATGGGCAGGGCACGGTCGAGGTTCCTGCGGGCCACCCGGTCCCAGTGATCGCCGTGCAGGTGGGACAGGACGACGGCGTCGAGGTCGGGGAGCTGGTCGACGGTGAGCGCCGGTTCCTTGAGCCGTCTCGTCAGCAGTCCGTAACCCAGGTGGGCGTGCTGCCCGCGGTGCAGGAAGTTCGGGTCGGTGAGCAGGGTCAGCGGTCCGTAGCGCAGCAGCAGGGTGGCGTTGCCGACGAACTGGACCTGCACCGGCGTATCTCCTGACGACGTCATGGGTGCTCCTCTCGTACGGCGTCCTCCGGTAGAGGGGTAACCCGGTTTCCAGCGCTCCACACCCGGGCGGGCTCCTGAACGTGATAAACCGACGCGAACGGGCACTCGCTTCCGTAGGGCAGGGCCGCCCGCACCGTCGTCGGCACCAGGAACGGACAGCTGGATGAACCGTCTCGATCGTCTCGCCTTCCGCGCTGCCGGTGCAGCAGCCCGTCGGCGCGGCAGCCGACCGGCTCTGCACCCTGATGGGGTGATCGTGGCGGGCCGCATCGAGGTGCCCGCGCGAGCGACGGGCTGGGACGTGCCGTGGCTGGACACCTCCGGTTCGTACGCGGTGACGGCTCGCTGGTCGCGCGCCGCCGGGCTCCCCCGGCCCCTGCCGGACGGGGCGGGGCTGGCGCTGAGGGTGGCGGACGCCGGTGGACCTGGCCGTCCCCTGGACCTGCTCCTGACGACCAGCGGCCGGGGCCGCTGGTCTCGCCACGTGCCGCTTCCCCGCACGTCCGCCACCGCCGGCCCGTACTCCACGCTCCTGCCGTACGTCATCGGCGGACGACGTGGGCTACTGGCCGTGTTCCCGGAACCCGGGACCCCGCGGATTCCCACCGACCCGGTCGCGGTGGGAGCCGCCACCGCCGTGCGGTCCCTCGCATTCAGGCTCTGCATCGGGACGGGCGCGGCCTGGCGGCCCCTGGCCCGGCTGACCCTGCTCGGCGAGGATCCCGCCGCACGGTCCCAGGACGACGAGGCGTTCGACCCCTACCGCAACCTGCTGCCCGACCTCCACCCCGTGGACCGCCTGCGCACACTGCGTGTCGCCGCCTACGCGGGCTCCCGCGCCGGACGGCACGCGGGGTCCCCCGGCTGAGCCCCGGCCGTGCCGGGGCCGGGTGCCTCAGCCGCCGAGTTTGCCGACCGCGTCGTCCAGCGAGGTCACCATCAGGGTCAGGTCCTGCGGGGTGGGGTATGCGGTGCCCAGCCGGTCCACGAGCTCCGCCCGTGTCAGCACCACCACCGCACCGCGGAGATCGTCGCCGTGGAGGGCGGCCTGGCCGGCCACTCGGGCACGGCCCTCCAGAAGGACCAGGGCGGAGTCGTCGTCCGCCGCGTCCAGCAGCTCGCGGACCAGAGCCTCGTCGATCATCATGTGTTCCCTTCCTGCTCTCGGTTCTCCGCTTTTGAGCCGCCGTCGCGGCGCGGTCCAGCCGTCCTTGCCCATGGCCTTGCGGACGGCGTCCCCTGGTGCGGTTCATCAGTGCCGTGACGGGCCCGAAAGCCGTGCTCGCCTGGCCCGACCCGACGCCGGGATACGGCCGCGTCGCTGCTGTGGCGGCGGATGCGGACAAGCTCTTGGCGTTCCTCGGCACGTGCGTGCTCTTGAGCACTCGTGCGCAGCTTCAGCAGCCGGGGCAGGAACGGCGGGACGTCGCTGTCGCCGTCGTCCAGTTCCGACAGCATCTCCTTCACCGCCCTCTCCTCCGTTTCACCGGCCGTAGGCGTTCCTTCGGGGCAGGGGCCCGACATCGGGGTGGCGGCCGGGGCGGACGGCGGCGTGGCGCTGCCCGGGTCCCGGACCGCCGCGTGCGGCAAGCGCGTCGGCGACGGCTCCGGTAGCGAAGGCGTAGACGGCCTTGTGCAGCACGTCGATGACGAGCTCCCCGCGAGGCCACGTGGAAGGCGGGGCACCGACTCCCGTGGCGTTTTCGAGGATCTGGTCGTTGGTGAGGCGCACGACGGCGAACTTCGCCGAGGCGACCGGACCGCGCAGTCCGGCATGCGCCATGACGGAGCGCAGCACGCCCAGGAGGGCGGCCTGACCGAAGTGCATGGCCCAGTTGACCGGGAGAGGCTGCTTTCCGGGATGTTCGGGCATACCGGTCAGGCGCTGGAGCACCCGCGCGGGCACGTGGGAGTCGGGCCGTCCGGTGACGGCTTGCTCGAGTTTTTCGCCGAGAGTCATCACGACACCGCCGGCGGTGCCCGCGATCAAACCTTGCCACAGTGCGCGCTTGATCATGTCCCGCAGAGTACCCAGAACCGCGGCTTTGACGCATGCGGTCGCGCACGCCGACGCCCGGTCGCCTGGCGGTCCACCCGGATGCTGCCGTCGGTGGGCTCGTCGCCGTGCGCGGGGGTAGGCGTACCCGTGGCAGGCGGAATTCGTCTCAGGAAGGCAGCCCCCTTATGCGTGCACCGGTCCACCGGCACCCTGTTCGCCAGTCGTGGCCCGAGTCGCGCAGGTCGATGGTGGTGTGCGGCGTGATCGGGGTGGCCGTGATGGCTGCGGTCGACGAAATCGTCTTCCACCAGATTCTGGGCTGGCACCACTTCTATGACCGCTCCACCACCAGCGTGGGTCTGATGTCGGACGGCTTGCTCCACACCGCCGAGCTCCTGGCTCTGGTCGTCGGGTTCTTCCTCTACGCGGATCTGCGACGTCGCCGCGCTCTGGCCCCGGCCCACGCGTGGGCCGGCTTCTTCCTCGGCCTCGGCATCTTCCAGCTCTTCGACGGAGTCGTGGATCACAAACTGCTGCGCCTTCACCAGATCCGCTACGGCGTGGACATCACCCCCTACGACTGGGCCTGGAACCTCGCCGCTGCGGTCCTGCTCCTGATCGGCTCGGTTCTGGCCATCCGCGCGGCCCGTTCCGGGCGGACCGAGCCGTCGTGACACCAGCGCAGGCCCACCTCCACTCGGTCACGGGCTATGGCCTGGTCGAACCGGTCATCGCGGTGGCCGCGCTGCTGGCGGCAGGCGCCTACGCGCTGGCCGCAGGACGTCTGCGGCGCCGGGGAGACATCTGGTCCCGGTGGCGCGGGGCGCCCTTCACCGCCGGGAGCGCCGCTGTGGCCTGGGCGGCGGTGGGCCCGGCACCGGGCGGGCCTTTCACCGCCCACATGACACAGCACCTGATCGTCGGCATGACGGCCCCGCTGCTGATCGTCCTGGCCCGCCCCCTCACTCTGACGCTGCGCATCCTGTCCCCGGCGTCGCCCGCCGGGTTCTGCTGACCCTTGCGCACTCACGTCCCGCCGGCTGGCTGACCTTCCCGCCGCTGGCGGCTCTGCTCGATGTCGGAGGACTGTGGCTGCTGTACCGAACAGAACTGTTCTCAGCCATGCAGCAACGGCCCCTGCTCCATACCGTGGTGCACGCGCACGTCCTGGCCGCCGGGTTGCTGCTCACCTTCGCCGTGTGCCGGCTCGACCCGGTGCGCCGCCGCTGGGGTCTGCCCCTGCGCGGAACGACCCTGCTGGCCGCCGGCGCCGCGCACGCCGTGCTCGCCAAATCCCTGTACGCAGCGCCGCCGCCCGGCACCGCCTTCCGCACCGCCGACCTGCACACCGGTAGCCAGGTCATGTATTACGGCGGTGACCTGGTGGAAGCCGCGATCGCGACTGTGCTCGCCACCTCCTGGTACCAGTTCACCGGCCGCGTCCAGACGCAACGGCGGCGCCGGGCGGATGCGGGCCGCAGACCACGAGCGGCGACCGGCGCAGCGGGCGGGCCGGGAACGGCTGTCCGTGCCACCGACCGGTACCGAGGCCGTGCCGGCACAGCACGACACGCCTATGACGGTCGGCAGGCTGAAGGGCAGGACGTTCGGTTCCGCGAGCGTCATGAAGACGGACTGGCAAAGGGAAACGGTACGGCGGCAGGGGGCACTCGCCAGTCGCCGACGCCGTCGGTGATGCGCCGTCAGCTGTGATGCCGCCCGCGATGACCAAGGGACGGTCTGCCCTTCGTGTCGTGCGGGAGCCGGCGGCCCGTCCGTGAGCGGGATCGAGCTCTCTCCGTCAACAGTGCCGGTCTCGTTCGCCGTCGATCGCTGTTATTCACTGTGGGACGACCGCACATGCAGGGGGGGGTCCGCCTGTTCAAAGCCACTTTCTTCACTGTCCGTCCTTTGGATCGCTGCGCTCCGGCGGTTCGGCTCGTGAACCGTCGCCTGCGGCAGCGTGGTCCGCGAAGGGTGGCTGCCAGATCGTTTCCCCTATCGGTGAACGGTTACATGGGGCTCATGACCCACATGCCGGATATCGCCGGTCGTGTCCGCTCGTGGAGCCGGGCAGCGGACGCTGGAACGCGTACTGTCAGCGAGGCCGTGCCCGGCGGGATCAGCCGGGGCACGGACCGTCCGGAGTGCGCGCCGCCCTGGCTCGCTTCGCCGGGTGTTTCCGCAGGCGGTTCGAGCGGTGCCCCAACCGCAGGGAGAGAATCGCCCCGCACACGTCGTCCGGCCCGCCCCGCGCATTCCTCGGCGGGGCGGACACCGGTCGGTACCTGTCGGGTGCGGGGCTCTGCGCGACCCGCTGTCCCTTTCCTCGGCACGTCTACAACCGACCGTTTGCGGGGTACGGCAATCCCACCCGGAAGCGATAGACGCGAACGCCGCTTCTCACGACGAGGCGGGACGCCAGGTGTTTACGCGGGTTCAACCATCAACACCATTCAATGGAGGTTGCTGCTGTGGATCGTCACGCGAGCGAGGAAGGCACCCGCCTGCACAAGGTCGGAAAAGCCTTTCGGCGGATGAGCAGGGTCTATGCGCCGCAGGAAGAGCGCCACCTCGGCGGGCATCTCGGGGCCGTTGTCGCCTTCGGCGCGTACACGGTGGCCTGGGATGCAGTGGTCGCCGTGCGGAAGACGAAGCTCCCGGAGCGCCCGGTCGCACAGGATCTCCTGCTGACGGCGACTGCTGTGTTCCGTCTGGGCCGGCTGCTCAGCAAGGGGTCCGTACGGCGCGGTTCCCTGGAGATCCACGGACCGGGATGGAGGCCATGGAGCCGGGTGACCACCCCGATCAGCCCTGGGGAGAATCCGGGGAGTTTCGACCGGCGGCCCCGCCGCTGCACACACCGGTGCTGTGACCGCATAGGTGCACCGGCCTGGGGTCAGGCTGCGTAGGCGAGAGGGCGCCCGCCCCGGCGGATGCCTTTCCGCTGTCGATGAGGGGCCGGGACGACAACTCGTCGGCCACCGTCACCAGGCCTCTGTGGTGGGAGCGAAGGGCGGACCACCCTGGAAGGGCTTCGCCGCATGCGCCAGGAGCGTTCGGCCACGGGCGCCGGTCCCCTGGGCCGGGCTCGGGGTGGAGAGGCGCAGGGCCCCGCACGGAACCGGAAGGCCCGGGGTCCACGCGCGGGGCCGCGCTCACGGGCAGGCCGGCAGACCGCGCGGTCAGGGTGTGCGTACCCGTACCGTCCTGCCTGCCTGCCACTGGAGTACTGTCTGCAAGCTCTTGTCCTCACGCACCCGTCCACGGCCGCTTGTGCGGGAGTTCGGACCGGGCGGAGCCGCGTCGCTTCCAAAGCCGTCTCACCGGCGGGGTGGCCGGTCAGACGATGGCGAGAGTGCTCACGCCGTCCAGCTGCGTCAGCCCTGCCGAAGTGAGGCAGGGGGTGAGGTTGGTCAGATCCGGAATGATGGCGACGGTGACGTTGACGAGATGACCGGCGTAGCGGCCGCTTTGCACCGTGCCTACGGATGTGTAGACCTGGGTCAGCCCTGCGGCGCTGATGTCGATGCCCGTGACCTGCACGGTGGACTGCTGTGTACTGCCGTTGACGAGGTGCCAGACCAGCGTGGCGGTTGCAGTGCTCGGGAACGCGATGCACGTGGCGTCGGGGACGGTACTGCCCTCGCTGTAGGTCACTGCGGTGACACCGTCGTTCACCGGGCAGGAGCCGTAGGAACCGGTCGACGTGTAAGTGACGGTCTGCGGGACGAGCTGTTTCAGCCCGGGGCTGTAGGTGGTGAGCTGTTGCCCCACACACGTGATCGGAGGAGCGGCTGATGCCGTTCCGGCCCACAAGGGGACTGAGAGCAGGGCTGCGAGGGCAGCAATGGCCGATCTGCTGAGCCGGCGTTCCATGGGGTTCTTCCCTTCCGCCGTTCTGGTCGGTGCGGCAGCTGCTCGGGGCGCCTCCAGCCGTGGGCACTACGAGCGGAAGACGCTCAGCTGCGTTCGGAGATGAGTTCATCGGACATCTCGCGGGCCTCGCTTCCATATCCGGGGCCCGCGGAGCGAACGGGTGTTCCCGGGCCGGTGACCATTGGCTCGGTCGACCTCCGGTGCCGGGAATCAAGCTCTGCGACGTGTGTACGTTGTCACGGGACAGGCAGCCGCGTATATGGCCCCTTCGGGGGGCGCGCACACCTCCCCCTGGGGGGACGCACCCCTCCCCCGCTCGTCCACACCCCCGGGTGCCCGTTCGCGTCCGGCAGCGCGAAGGACGGGCCGCTGAGGCATCACCGGCGAGGACATCGACGAGGTGCGCCTGCGCGCAGCGGAACTTCCCAGGATGCTCCGGCCGTCCTGGATCCTGAGGCTGCTGCCGGCCGACGTCCCGCACCAGCCGCGAATCGGCGGCGTCCGTCGTGCCTGCGTAAACCTGATGCTCGTCCCCGGCGGCCCGATCGGGCCGCCGGCAGGCCGCCCGCCCCATGAGCGACAGCCATTTCCGCAGCCAACTGGAGGCGCTGCCGGTCTTCGTGGACGCCGACCGTGCAACCAGACCCTTGGCGCACTTCGCACGCTTCGTCGACGCGCACACCGTTCCGGTCGACCACACCCGCCGACGGGGGCGTCGAGTTGATCCTCGACGCGGCCGGGCATCGCGAGATCTGCCGCAGTTCCGGCAGCCGCCAGTCAGTTCACACCGGTGCATCAGGAGCGGGCCCGCCGGCAGGTACGCCGCCTGCTGCTGGGGGCCGTGCCCTTACCAAGGGAACCACGCACCCGCACGGGCTCACCGCTTCACCTGCCGGCTGCGCCTTCCTGCGCGTCCAGTGCGTGAGATCGGGCCGGGCGGACGCCCACGCCGCTCGGCCCTCCACAAGCCGCCCACGGTCAAGGACTCCGCTGGCCGGGCATGGACGCCACGACCACCGGAGACGGCGGCGGCGCAGGAGCAGCCACCATGGCCTGCACAAGAGCCGACAGCACCTCGCCGCGCTGCTCCTGAGTCAGACCGCCATCGGCAATCAGGCGTTCGGCAGCCAGGTACCGCGACAGCTCCAGCGGCTGATCGAAATACGACCGCAGGTGAGTTGCCGCTGCCTCCTGCGAGCGGATGAACGTCTTGGCGACGAAGCCCGAGAGAGCCGCGGAGACCGCCCCCAGTCCGCCGGCGACGATGGCACCCGCCGTCGTGCTCGCGTTCAGCGCCAGCAGGACGAAGAGGATCAGGAGGGCGAACCCGGCCCCCATCGCGACCTGGGCGTTGCGAAAGGAGACCTTGGCCTGGCTCGTGGCGATGTCGTGGTACAGCGTGAGCCGTGCGTGAGTAGTCGTCCACAACTCAGCCAGAGCAAGGGCACCTTGCGGCCGGGGCAGGCCGTCGCCTGCACCCGCGGGATCTGCGTCCGGGAGCGGCTCGGTCCGGACGTCGGGCAACGGCACAGTGCGGCCATTCGCTGCGTGTCTCTCACCGGTTTCGGCTGCGACGGCGGCCCGGTGACTTCCCGCGGGCATGCCGCGAAGGGCTTGCTCCAGCTCTCCCTCGGCGCGATTCAGGCGCTCTCGGCTTCGGTTGACCGTTGCCCGCTCGCGGTCTCCGATCGAAACCAGCTTCTGGCTGACAGCGATCGTCGTAAGAGCAACCGCAACGGTACTGAGAAACGACCCGAACGCCCCCCAAGAGGTGAGGTTCACCTGCTGGAATATCCAGTCCCAGGCGAACACGACTGCAAGAACACCTGTGGTCACGAGGCTGGGGCGAGGAGGCCCTGAGGTGCTCGTCCCAAGAACCGACTCCGCTGTTGTGGCTCCGGGCGGTCGGGATCAGTGGTGGTCGGCATGGATCACGAGAATGCCGGTACCGCACGGGAGACGCCAGCTGTTCAGCCCATTTCACACGGAAGCACGTGCGGTCCCAGCACACTGTCCGGCCAACGCGCGAGGCTCCTCCCGCACCTGGGCGCGGGAGGAGCCTCGGCACTGCTTCCGGTCCGGCGCTACAGGCCCCGATCCCGGTTCCATCGGCTCACGCTCATCGCGTAGAAGACGTTCCCGATCCCCATCGTGAACATGAACAACCAGAAGTGGGCCCAGAACGACTGACGTCGGCGCCGAACGCCGAAGCCGCCGGCGACCGCCGACGCCGAAGCGGACGAGGACGCCGCCACGTTGTTGTTGATGATGATCGGAGGCATCCCGGCCGGGGGAGGCTGCTGGTCCGGAGCTGTCGTCATGAGGTCATTCCTCTGTGCGAAGTACAGGGTGCGGACGCACGGTAGAGCCACACCGCTGATCACCGAGGCGGAATCACCCTCACGTCACCCGGTCGGGGGGTCCCTCGCCTCCCTGCTCCTTCTCCGGGTCCGTCCTGGCCCCCGGCCGTTTCGGCCGAGCCGCGACGTACCGGTCCGCCGAAACACCAGGCCACCGTGGGCGCGAGTGACGCGCCTGAGGCACCGGAACCGGAAGGCCGGGTGTTTACGGTGGGCACGCCCCTTGCTGGGGGCGAAGCCACTGGTTCAGGTGGAACGGCCTTGGAAGACCCCGGCGTCTGCGGCCAGACCGGAGCGCCGGCAGAAGCCGGATCATCTCCCGGCCCCTCGCCGTTGCCGGCCTTCGTCCGGGCGACGAAGTGCTCGAGGCCACCAGGCTCGGGAGGCGTTCCTGGGGGCGTTCTCGCAGACGTGAGCACGGACCTCGATCCGCTGGTCAGAAGCCGGCTCCCATGGGTCGGCCTGGCCCCTGGCGCACTGCCCGGCCGCCGGACCGGTCCCAGGGCCGTTCACAGCCCCGGTCCCCCGTCAGCTGCGGGGAATCTCTCCCGGGCACGCTTCAGATCCGTCGTTCCGGGTGACCCCCGCCGCTGGCCCCCCGGTCAGACCTTGCGTGGCGGAAGCGGGCGCAGGGCCGGGCCTTGCAGGACCTCGCCGTCGATGCCGAACCGCGAACCGTGGCAGGGGCACTCCCACACGGTTTCCGCCTCGTTGAAGGCGACCAGGCAGCCGAGGTGTGTGCAGCGCGCCGACACGGCGTGGGCCGCCCCTTCCTCATCGCGATAGACGGCGCAGCGCCGTCCCTCGACCCGGACGACCGCGCCCGAACCGGGGGCGATCTCGGTCACTGAGTCGACGTGCGTGGTCTTCAGCCTGTCACCCACGAAGTGCCGGGCGACCTCCGCCTGCTGTTTCAGCAGCGTCGCGCCCTCCCGGACCGTGCTCCACAGACGACGCGGGTCGTACAGCTCCGCCCATTCGGGTTTCGTACCGGTGAGTGTCGATGCCAGCAGCTGACCGGCCATGGCACCCCCGCTCATGCCCCAGCCGCCGAATCCGGTCGCCACGTACACATGGCGCGCCCCCGGGTGGAAGGGGCCGACCAGGGGCACACCGTCACTCACCTCGTTGTCCTGGGCGGCCCACCGGTATGCCGTGTCGCCGACCGGGAAATGCTCATGCATCCACGCGTCCAGCCGCAGGAACCGCTCGTGGCTGTCACCCGTACCGGGTGTGAAGCTCTCACCTGTGACGATGAGCAGCCGTCGGCCTTCGTCGAGCGGCGCGGTGCGCACCGATCGCTTCCCCATGTCGTTCGTGACGTACATGTGCTCCGGTGCTTCGGTGGCGGGGACAGGAGCGGCGACGACCAGTTCGCGGCGCGGTGACAGCCGGGCGAAGTGGAGTGCCCGGTCGAAGACCGGGTAGTGCGTGGCGACCACGACGTCCTTCGCCGTGATCGTCGCACCCCGCTCGGTCGTCACACGGCACGGGGTCCCCTCGGCGAGGCCGGTGACGCGGGTCCGCTCGTGGATGACACCGCCTCGTGCGGTGATGTCGTCAGCCAGGGCCAGAAGGTACTTGCGCGGGTGGAACTGCGCCTGGTGTGTGACGTGCACCGCTGCGGCCACGGGGAAGGGCAGGTCCGTCTCCGTCACGAAGCCGGCGTCGAGCCCTGCTTCCGCGGCTGCCTCCGCTTCTGCTTCGAACGTGGCGCGTTCTTGCGGGTCGGTGGTGAAGGTCAGAGCCGACGACCGCTCGAAGTCGCAGTCGATGCCCAGTTCCGCCGCCACCGAGGCGACCCGCTTCACCGCTGCTTGCTGGGAGTGGGCGTACCGGCGTGCGCCTTCCTTCCCGCGTGTGCGGCGCAGTCGTTCGTACACGAGGGAATGGGCCGCGGTGAGTTTCGCCGTCGTGTAGCCGGTCACCCCGGCGGCGACACGGTCCGCCTCCAGCACCACCACGCTCCGTCCGGCGCGGGTCAGTTCCCAGGCGGTACTCAGGCCGGCCATGCCTGCCCCGATCACGAGGACGTCCGCCCTCGTGTCGGTGTCCAGTACCGGCCACTGGTTGCCCGGTGCCGTGGCCATCCAGTAGGACTCGGCCATGCCGGGCAGTGCAGCATCTCGTGTGGTCATGGACCACGTGTTCCCTCAGCGGCCGAAAGGAGACATGGTGGACCGGATCTTCCCCTGGGCGGCCCTGACTTTCCCCAGCCGGCCGGTACCACCCCGGCGTCCGGGGCTGGGGTGTCATCGGCTCACCGGGTGGGACTCCAGGGTTCCTGCGTTCCGGACCGGGTTCCAGGACGTCACCCCGGCGTCGCGGACCTCATCTGTCGTCGCGGTCCTTCCCCAAGGGATGTGCGACTCCTTCGTCAGGCTCGAAGACGTCACGTCGGCCTGCTTGCCTGCCCTCGTCCAGCTTCGCGACAGCCGGGTAGTGCAGGTCGAAAGCCGGCGATTCCGAGCGCACCCTGGGCAGGGTGACGAAGTTGTGCCGCGGAGGCGGGCAGGAGGTTGCCCACTCGAGGGAGCGGCCGTAGCCCCAGGGGTCGTCGACGTCGATGCGCTCTCCGGTCCTGGCGGTTTTCCACACGTTGTAGAGGAACGGAAGGGTGGACGCCCCCAGGAGGAAGGCACCGATGGAGGACAGGGTGTTCAGGGCGGTGAAGCCGTCCGCGGCGAGATAGTCGGCGTAGCGGCGGGGCATTCCTTCGGCGCCGAGCCAGTGCATGACGAGGAAGGTGGTGTGGAAGCCGATGAACAGGGTCCAGAAGTGGATCTTGCCGAGGCGTTCGTCGAGCATCGTGCCGGTCATCTTGGGCCACCAGAAATGGAATCCGGCGAATGTGGCGAAGACGACCGTGCCGAAGACGACGTAGTGGAAGTGGGCCACGACGAAGTAGCTGTCGGTCACGTGGAAGTCCAGGGGCGGTGAAGCCAGGATGATGCCGGTCAGTCCGCCGAAGAGGAACGTCACGAGGAAGCCGATCGACCAGAGCATCGGTGTCTCGAAGGACATCGAGCCCTTCCACATGGTGCCGATCCAGTTGAAGAACTTCACTCCGGTGGGTACGGCGATGAGGAAGGTCATGAAGGAGAAGAACGGCAGCAGCACCGCTCCGGTGGCGAACATGTGGTGCGCCCACACGGTCACGGACAGGCCTGAGATCGCGATGGTGGCGCCGACCAGGCCCACGTAACCGAAGACCGGCTTACGGGAGAAGACCGGCAGGATCTCCGTGATGATGCCGAAGAACGGCAGGGCGATGATGTAGACCTCGGGATGCCCGAAGAACCAGAAGAGGTGCTGCCACAGAAGCGCGCCGCCGTTCTCGGGGTTGAACACTTCGGCGCCGAAGCGCCGGTCGGCCTCCAGCACCAGCAGCGCCGCGGCCAGCACGGGGAAGGCCAGCAGGACCAGCACCGAGGTCAGAAGGATGTTCCAGGTGAAGATCGGCATCCGGAACATGGTCATTCCCGGGCCACGCATGCAGATGATCGTGGTGATGAAGTTGACCGCGCCGAGAATGGTGCCGAACCCGGCCAGCGCCAGGCCCATGATCCACATGTCGCCGCCGACGTACGGGGTGCGCTCGCCGCCGCTGAGGGGCGTGTAGGCGGTCCAGCCGAAGTCGGCTGTGCCCTGCGTGGTCAGCAGGCTGCCGAGGACGATCAGCCCGCCGAAGAGGAACAGCCAGAACGACAGCATGTTCAGCCGTGGGAAGGCCACGTCGGGAGCGCCGATCTGCAGCGGCATGATCGCGTTCGCGAAGCCGGCGAACGTCGGGGTCGCGAAAAGCAGCAGCATGATCGTGCCGTGCAGCGTGAAAGTCTGGTTGTACTGCTCGCTCGACAGGATCTGCAGCCCGGGGCGGGCCAGCTCCGCACGCAGCAGCAGCGCCAGCGCGCCACCGACGATGAAGAAGAAGAACGACGCACCCAGATACAGGTGACCGATCTTCTTGTGATCCGTCGTGGTCAGCCAGCTGATGACGACGCTGCCCGGACCTCTGCCTTCAACAGGCACCAAGGTAGGTGGTTCGGTGGTGGATACGGTCACGCTAGGGCTCCCCCCACGGCAACGAACAGCAGTACCAGCACGCCACACGTGCCCGGGAACCGCCGGCAGATGAGGCTTCCTGTTTACCGGCACCGGTACGGTTGCGCGCGCTTATGCCACCTGCGCGTTCGGGTGATGTACCGGCCGGTCGCGCCCGCCGTGCGTCTCGCCGCCCGGACGAGGACCGAACACACGGCGGCACCGCCCTCGCCGCCGCCCCGGCGGCCGGCTGCGCTTCCTCGGAGCGTCCGCGTCGGCCCGTGGTGCCGCTGCCTGCGAGAACGTGGGGGTACTTCCGCTCCTCGCGGGTACCCGCGTCCCGTGGCGCGTCGGTCACGGCTCGCCATGGGCACAGGCCCTTCGATGCAGTGGGAGAGGGAATGCGGCTTCTTGACTTTGCTCAGGCCACAGCTTCCCGGTGTTCCGCCGAGGTGCTGAACGGCCGGTACCGTCTGGACGAATTCCTCGGCAGCGGCGGTGCTGCGGACGTCCACCGGGGTTTCGACCTCCGGTTGAGACGACCGGTGGCGGTCAAGGTCTTCCGGCCCGACGCCGGCATCGACATCGACATCGAGGAGAGCTTGCACAGCGAAGCAGTGATCCTGGCCCGGTTGCACCACCCCGGCCTGGTCACCGCCTACGACGCCGGGCAGCACGACGGACGTGCCTTTCTGGTCATGCAGCTGATCGAAGGCAGCACGCTGAAGAACCGCATCACCCAGGGCCCGTTGTCCCCCGAGGCGACCGCCGCACTCGGCGCCGGCCTCGCACACGCGTTGGCGCACGCACACGAAGCAGGAGTCGTCCACCGGGACGTCAAGCCGTCGAACATCCTGCTGGATGCTGCCCACCACCCCCATCTGGCCGACTTCGGCATCTCCCGGCTGCTGGACGCCACCACCCACACCGCCACCGGCACGCTCATCGGCACCGCCGCCTATCTCTCCCCCGAACAGGTCCTCGGCCGCCCCGTCGGCCGGCCCTCCGACATCTATGCCCTCGGCCTGGTCCTCCTCGAATGCCTCACAGGCAGGCTCGAGTACGACGGCGGCCCCCTTGAAGCCGCGATCGCACGACTGCACCGGCCGCCGGTCCTGCCTCACGGGCTGCCGGACCGACTGAGCATCCTGCTGCGGGACATGACAGCCCTCGACGAACAGGACCGCCCGACAGCCCGCGACTGCGCGCGCACCCTGGCGGCAACGGCCGGCGAAGCCCTCGGCACACCCGGACCGTCGGCGCATGTCACGAGCCTCGTCGCGGGCCAAGAGCCTTCGCGGACGGCCGAGGACACGCACACGAATCCGATGCTCGGTGGAAAACCGCCCGCTGCCCGGACCACGTCCGCGCGCGGGCGCACCCTCATGGCCGGTGCCACCGTCGCACTCGCCGCCGTCACGACAACCGTCCTCACCGTGACCGGCAGCTCCGCACCTCAGGACAACGGCCGGGACACCACCAGGGCCACCGGCGCTCCCGCCGTGGAGCCGGAACGTTCTGCGGGCTCAGGGCAGAAGACCGCCAGGGCACCATCGGCGGCTCCGTCCTCCGGTCCCGGCACCTCCGTCGGCGCGGTGCCCGAAGACGCAGGCGCGTACAGCTCAGCGCCCGAGGCGGCACACACCGCACCGCGCGACCCGGCCACCTCTGCAGCCGCAGCCACGCCCCCAGCCACGACCCCAGCCACAACCCCGACAACAACGCAGGGTGGCACGACGGCCGCACCCCGGCCTCTGCCACCCGGCCAGGCCAAGAAGACAGAAAAGGCCGAGAAGACAGAAAAGGACCAGCAGCAGAAGAAGCCCGGCAGGACGGCCCCGCGTCACTGAGGTCCCAGCGGTCTGCGCGGCCTGCAACGGCTGTACCCCTCGCACGGACAGGTTCGCCATGGCCTGCCCCGGCGGGCGGGGCCGCAGGGACCGGGCCCCGAGTCACACAGGTGCTGGAACCGCCAGTCCGTCCTCACGCACCGGCGGCCCAGGACGGCGCATGTGGCGGCCGCGCCGACGGGGCACACCACGATCGTTTCGAACCACCCGCCTCGCAGGCGCACCCGCACCCCGGCGCCGGACACCGCAGGCGGGCCGGAGACCGGCCGGCTGGAGGAGCGCAGGCTTCCGCCTCCGCCCCGTCGGCGGCGGAGGCATGGACGACGGCCCGGCGCCGGACACCGACTGACTCGAACACCACTTGTGCCCGCACGCGGGGCCCGGTCTCATCGTCACGGCAGCCCGTTCATATGTCGACAACGTTGCCGGAGATCGCAGAGATGGCGCTGGGCGCCGCCGTCGTCGCACCACACGAAGGAGTACGCCGATGCGCCCACGCCCTTCCGCCGCCACACGTCTGTGCATCGCAGCGGTGAGCGCCGTCGCCCTGGCCGTCACCCAGGTACCGCCTGCCTCTGCCCACGGCGCCGGCGGGAAGTGGGCCGCCGCCTGGGGGGCGAGTCAGGTGGCCGGCACCCCGATCCCCGGCAACAGCTGCCCAGCCGGGTCGGGTCTGGAGGACCGGACCGTCCGCAATGTGCTTTTCGTCAGCGCCGGCGGTGACAACGTCCGGGTCCGGCTCGCCAACACCTTCGGTACGCGGCCGGTGAGCGTGGACCGTGTCACCGTCGCTCTCCAGCAGTCCGGGGCCGCGGCCGTTCCGGGCACGCTGCGCACCCTGACCTTCGACGGCCGCAGGGGTACCACGATCACGGCCGGTGAGGACCTCTTCAGCGACCCCCTGCCGATGCGTGTGCGGGCTCTGTCCAGCCTCCTGGTCAGCGTGCACGTGGACGAGGCCACGGGCCCGGTGACGAACCACCCCTTCACCGCTCAGGGCAATTATCTCGCCGCCGGGGACGCGGCCCTCGACACCTCGGGCGCCCGGTACGCGGACACCCCTTGCTGGATGCTGGTGAGCGGCGTCGATGTCCGCGGGAGTGCCCGTACGGCAGGCGCCGTGGTGACGTTCGGCGACTCCATCACCGACACCGCGAGCACCACCGGCAACGCCAACCAGCGCTATCCGGACCACCTCGCCCGCAGGCTGCAGGACCGGGCGGGGCACACCCTGTCGGTGGTCAACGCGGGCCTGGGCGGAAACCGCCTCATCGCCGAGCGGGACGGAGAGCCCTACTACGGCCCGTCAGGGATCTCGCGGGTGGAGCGCGACGCGCTCGGCCAGAGCGGTGTCAGGGCCGTCATCCTGCAGGAGGGCATCAACGACATCGGGTTCGGCGCGTCCGCCGAGGACATCATCGCCGGGTACCGGACGTTCATCGGGAAGGTCCACGCCCGGGGGGTCGCGGTGTACGGCGGGACACTGCTGCCCTTCCGCGGATCGTTCGTGTGGACCCCGGAACGCCAGGCCACCTGGAGCACGGTCAACGACTGGATCCGGTACTCCGGCGCGTTCGACGGAGTGGTCGACTTCGCGTCGGCCACGGCATCGGCCGGTGACCCGCTGACGATGGACCCCGTCTACGACAGCGGGGACGGACTGCACCCCGACGACGCGGGTACCCGGGCGATGGCCGATGCCGTCGACCTGGGCATGCTGCTCGCCCGGTCGGCGCCCGAGGACTCGCCCCGCACCCGGACGCAGCGCCGCTGACCCTGCTGAGCGCTGTGGGCGACGTACGAGGTGAGCAGCAGCCCGGGCCTGTGGGCGCGGGCGGTCCCTCACCCGTCGGAAAGGCGCAGCATGACCTTGCTGCTGCCCCCGGCCGGGTCGGCGGCGACCGCCAGCGCCTCCTCCGCGCGTGCCAGCGGGAAGCGGTGGGTGATCAGCGGACCCAGGTCCAGCCCCTCCTGCAGGGCGAACAGGGCGTCGTCCATCTCCTCGACGAAGCGGTACGACCCGATCCACGTGATCTCACGGGTCACCAGGTCGCCGAGGACCGCCGGTGCGGCCGCTCCGGGCAGGTTGCCGACCTGCACGAGCGTGCCTCCCCGCGCGGTGGCCCGCAGCACGGGGCCCAGGGCGGCCGGGGCTCCGGATGCCTCGAAGACCACGTCGATGTCCTGCGGCAGGACGTCGCCGCGTGCCAGATCACGGGTTTCGTCGGCGCCCATGGCACGGGCCACGGCGAGGGCGGGCGCCGTCAGGTCGGCGGCGATGACGGTGCCCGCTCCGCGGTACCGGGCGGCGGCCACGACGAGGGAGCCGATCGGGCCGGCCCCGTTGACCAGGACGGTCCGGCCGCGCAGGTCGGGGACCCGGCCGACCGCGTGCAGGGCGACAGCCAGCGGCTCGGCCAGGGCGCCCTGTTCGGTGCTCACTCCGGGCGGCAGTGGCCGGATCTGCTCCGCGCGGACCGTACGGTACTCGCTGAACCCGCCGTCGGTGTGCGGGGTGAAGGCCGCTGATCCGAAGTAGCGGACGCGTGGGTAGAGGTTGGTGCGTCCGGCGATCCGTTCCGGCAGCACCCCGTCGCCGAGGAGCTGGGCGGGGTGGACGGTCACCGGCCTGCCTGCGCTCAGACCCGTGACACCGGGGCCGAGCGCGGCGATCCTGCCCGCGACCTCGTGCCCGAGCACCAGCGGATGGACGAGTTCGGCCGTACCGGAGGCTCCCTTCCTCCAGTACGCGATGTCGGAGCCGCAGATCCCGCCCCACTCCATGGCCAGGAGCACCTCGCCCGCACCGGGCACGGGCCGGATCCGCTCGTCGACCCGCAGGTCTCCCGGCCCGTGCACGACGACGGCCCGCATGCGCGCTTCGCCCGCGCCCGCAGCACGCGTACGGGCTTCCGCACCGGCTGCCGCACTCGTACGGTCTTCTCCCGCAACGGCGGTCATATGGCGTCCTCCAGGCGGACCAGGTCGCGTCCGCGGGTCTCCGGCGCGAGAAACGCGCTGACGAATGTGATGAGCGAGTAGGCGACGAGCATCGCCGCGATGGGCCACCAGCTGCCGGTCAGGGCCGTGAGTGTGGCCGCCAGTACGGGGCCGATCGCGGTGGCGAGGATGCCGCCGATCTCCTTGGCGAGCGCGAGCTGGGTGAACCGGGTGCGTGAGCCGAAGAGTTCGGCCATCGTCACGCTTTCCAGCGAGAACAGTCCGAGGACTCCGATGTTCAGACCGAGCACCATGCCGATCATCACCGCGGGAGCCGAGCCGGAACTGATCAGGAACATCACCGGGAAGGAGACGACGACGGTCAGCAGGGTGAGCGTCAGGTAGATCACGCGCCGTCCGAAGCGGTCCCCGAGCAGTCCGACGACCGGCACGGTGACGAAGCCCAGCAGGGAGCCGTACACGATCGCGTCCGTCGGGACGGACCGGCCGACGGAGAGCTGGGTGGCGATGTAGCCGACCAGGAAGGTCTGGATCAGCCCCGAGTTGCCCGCCTGGCCGAAGCGCAGTCCCAGCGCGATGAAGAAGGCCCTGCCCTTGCGTTGCCGGATGCCGGCCGCCAGGACGTCGCCGTGCTGCCGGTCGGTGTCGGCGATGACGGCCTCCACCTCGTCGCGGGCCAGTGCCACGCCGTCCACCACATCGGGACGCTCCTCGAAGACCGGGCTCTCCTTGAGTCCTCGGCGCAGCCAGAAGGCGAAGAACATCAGCCCGAAGCTGAGGAGGAAGGGCAGGCGCCAGCCCCAGGACAGCAACTGCTCCTCGGTGAGCACGGCGAGCAGGATCGCCCACAGCCCCGAGGCGGCGAGCGTTCCCGAGTTGGTGCCGAGCGAGACCAGCGAGGCGATGAGACCGCGTCGGCGGACAGGGGCGTACTCGACGAGCAGTACGGTCGCCCCGGCGATCTCGGCGCCGGCCCCGAAGCCCTGCACCAGCCGGAGCACGACGAGCAGGATCGGTGCGAGGATGCCGATGGTGGCGTAGGTGGGCAGGGCGCCGATCAGGGTGGTGGAGGCGCCCATCAGCAGGACGGTGAGGTAGAGGACCCTCTTGCGGCCGATCCGGTCCCCCATCCGGCCGAAGTAGACGGCACCGGCGAGCCGGGCCACGTAGCCCACGCCGTAGGTGGCCATCGCGGCGATGAGGCCGATGGCGGGACTGACATCGGGAAAGAAGATCTTGTTGAACACGATCGCTGCGGCCAGCGAGTAGAGCTGGAAATCCATGAACTCCATGGCCGTGCCCAGCCAGCCCGAGACGGCGGCCCGGGTCAGGTCACCCGTGGTGCGCTCCGCGGAACGCGTCTGCTCCACGGTGACAGCACTGTCCTTCATCGTGAACTCCGTTGTTCGGTGATTACGAGCGGTGTGCGGGACGAAAGGTGTTCGCAGCCGGGACGGCTCAGATCTCGACGCGGCCGGCTCGCAGCGCCGGCAACCGGCCCGCCACCGCGGCGGTGAGGGCATCGTCATCGGCCAGGTCCGCCGCACCGACGGTGCGCAGCAGCGCACGCACCACTGCCGCCGGCCGGTCCGGAGCCGGCCGGCCCGGAGCCGGCCAGCAGGCGGCGAGCGCGTCGGCGGCGGGGTCGGTGAGGGCGGTGGCGGCGCCGGGACGCGTACCGTGCACCCAGGCGGCGAGGGCCAGTTCCAGGGCAGGGGTGCCCGCGCCGCGTCCGCGCAGCTCCCGCAGGGCGGGCAGCCAGCGTTCCGCGATCTTCAGCGAGCTGTCGGAGCCGATCTGCCGCAGAAGGTGGTGCATCGCGGGATTGCGGAACCGCACGACGAGGTCGTGGGCGTAGGCACCGGGGTCGGGCCCTCCGGCGGGGAGGGTGGCGGCGACCTCCGCGCACAGCGCCCGGACGACGCTCTCGCCCCACTCCGTCGCCATCGTGCCGGCGATCGTGGCGCACCCGGCGGCGAGGCCGAGATGTGCGAGCGCCGAGTGCGAGCCGTTCAGCAACCGCAGTTTGGTGAGCTGGTACGGCGTGACGTCCGGTACGAGCAGGGCGCCGTCCCGTTCCCAGGGCGGCCGGGGCGCGGCGAAGGAGTCCTCCAGGACCCACTGCCGGTAGGGCTCGCCGGCCACGGCCAGGGCGTCGTGCACGCCGAGCGCGGCGGAGGCCGTCGTCAGGCCGGCCGCACCGGCCGCGGGCACGATCCGGTCCACGACGGTCGCGGGGAAGGCCACGGTCCCGGCCATCCGGTCCAGTACCTCGTCGCGGTCCGGCCAGGCCGACGCCCGGACGAAGTCGCGGACGACCCGGCCCAGCACGCTGCCGTTGCCCGCCATGTTGTCGCAGGACACGACGCTCACGGGCGGAGCTCCGGCCCGCGTCCGCGCGGCCAGGCCGGCGGCCAGCCGGCCCACCACCGTGGTGAGCGGGCCGCCCGGGCCGGCCACGAGGTCTGCGGCCACGGGAGTTGCGGAGAGGTCGAGCCCACCGGTCGAAGGAGAGCGGTGGTAGCCCTTCTCCGTGACGGTCAGGGTCACCACGGTGACGTCCGGGTCGGTGAGCAGGGCGTCGACGGCCCCGGCGTCGGGCCCCATCGTCAGGGCACCGACCACCGCTCCCACGACCCGGCACACGTGGCCGCCGGGACGGTGTTCGGTGAGCGAGTAGAGACAGTCCTGGTCCCGCAGGGCGCGCACGGTCCCCGCCGAACGGGGCGCGACCGCCGTGATGCCCCAGGGTTCACCGGAGCGGGCGGCGGCGTTCTCGGTGTAGACCGCCTGGTGCGCCCGGTGGAAGGCACCGAGCCCGAAGTGCACGATGCGGGGCCGCAGTTCGGCCGGGTCCACGGCGGGACGCAGTCCCGGCTCGATCCGGGACAGCGTCGTACGGTTCAGCGGAGGCAGGTTCATGGCGCTCACCAGTCGTGCACCGTACCGTCCAGCCGGCGCGCGACCGGGAGGTAGCGCCGCCGGTAGGGGAAGCGCTCGGCCGCCTTCTCGTCGTACTCCACGCCGAGACCGGGTTCCTCGGACGGATGCAGCATGCCGTCGGCGAAGGTCACACCGCTGCGGAACACCTCGGCGGCCTCCTCCGGATGGCCCATGTACTCCTGGATGCCGAAGTTCGGCACGGTCACGTCGAGGTGCACGGCGGCGGCCATGCTGACGGGGGAGAGATCGGTCGCGCCGTGGGAGCCGGTGCGCACCTGGTAGAGCGCGGCGAGGTCGAAGATCCGCCGCAGGTGGGTGATGCCGCCCGCGTGGGCGACGGTGGTGCGTACGTAGTCGATGAGCTGCCCGGTGATGAGGTGCTGGACGTCCCAGATGGAGTTCATGACCTCGCCGACCGCGATCGGCGTGGTCGTGTGCTCACGGATGAGCCGGAACGCCTCCTGGTTCTCGGCCGGGGTCGGGTCCTCCATCCAGAAGAGCCGGCAGCCCTCGACGCTCTTGCCGAACCGTGCCGCCTCGATCGGGCTCAGCCGGTGATGGACGTCGTGCAGAAGGTGGAAGCCGAAGCCGAAGCGCTCACGCACGGCCTCCAGGTAGGCGGGCGCGAAACCGAGGTACGCCTCGGTGTCCCACGGCTGCTCGTCCGGCAGCTCGGTCGCGGCCGGCTCGTAGACCTTTCCCTTGCGGACCCCGTACGTACCGCCCACGTCGGGCACCGCGGCCTGGGCCCGGACGGCGCGGTAGCCCAGCTCCAGGTAGCGCTCGACGTCGTCGAGGAGCGAGGGGACGTCCGTGCCGCTGGCGTGCGAGTAGACCAGTACGCCGTCCCTGGAACGCCCGCCGAGGAGCTGGTAGACGGGGAGGCCTGCGGTCTTGCCCTTGATGTCCCACAGCGCGGTGTCGACGGCGGAGACAGCCGTCATCGTCACGGGCCCGCGGCGCCAGTACGCGCCTTTGTAGAGGTACTGCCACATGTCCTCGATGCGAGCAGGATCCTTGCCGATCAGCAGCGGCACCACGTGGTCGCGCAGATAGCTCGCCACGGCGAGCTCTCTGCCGTTGAGCGTGGCGTCACCGAGCCCGGTCACCCCGTCCGTGGTGGTGATACGCAGTGTGACGAACGTGCGCCCGGGGGAGGCGACCAGCACGTCGACGCGTTCGATCTTGCTCACGGGGTCTCCTTGCGGTGGCGGACGGGGCGGGAGGCCAGGCTGAGGCCCGGGTACCGCCCGGTCGGGCACGGCTGTCGTGCAGTGCTTGTATACAAGCACTTGTCGCGCAGTGCGGCAATCCCCCTTCCCCTGGTGGCCGCTCCTCCGTCACCGGCCGCTCCATTCGCCGCAGGACCTCGTCCGGCGGCCCGGGCCGCTTCCACCGGTACGTAGGATGGGCGCATGGCTCAAGCGAACGGGCGGCGGACCAGCAGGCACAGCATCTACCTGAAGCTGCGTCAGATGGTGCTGACCCTGGAACTCCCCCCCGGCGCCGCCCTGTCCGAGAACGAACTCGCCGCGGCTCTGGGCGTGAGCCGCACTCCGGTGCGCGAGAGCCTGATCCTGCTGGCCCAGGAGGGCCTGGTGCAGGTCTTCCCGAAGGTCGGGTCGTTCGTGTCCCGCGTGGACCCCGCCCAGGTCGCCGACGCACAGTTCCTGCGGGAGGCCGTGGAGCTCGCCTCCCTGGACAACCTGCCTTCGCGGCTCGACCCTGCCGTCGTCGGCGAGCTGCGGGACAACCTCGAACGCCAGCAGCGTGCGGACCTCGGCCTGGAGGAGTTCTTCGCCCTGGACGAGGCGTTTCACCACGGCCTGATGCGCCTGAGCGGTCACGGCGACGTCTGGACCACCGTCGCCGCGGCCAAGGGGCATCTGGACAGGGCCCGGCGCCTCGGTCTGCACGAGAACGCGTCCCCGGCCGTCTTCACCACCCAGCACCGGGAGATCCTCGAAGCGGTTGTCGGCGGTCATGCTCCGCTGGCCCGCTCCCGCATGCGCGACCACCTGCGGGCGGTCTTCAACGACATCGAACGCATCCGCAGCCACTCCCCCGGACTGTTCGCCACGGACCCCTCGACCGTGCCGGTCCGGCGCAACGTCGTCGTCTGGGAGTGACCGGAGCACTGCCCGGGCCCGTGTCACGCACCTTTGAACGCGCGGGGCCGCCGGTACGTATCCGCTTCCGAGGCCCTGTCACTCCGTCGAAGGGAAACCGCCATGAGCGCATCGCAGGAGAACCAGGCCCGCTTCGGGCGCCGCTCCGTCCTCGCGGCGGCCGGTGCGGCGGGAGTGGCCGCCGCTCTCACCGCGTGCGGAGGCGCGCAGGAGGCCGGGAGCTCGGACACGGTCCAGTCGGCCGAGGGCGGGGGCGGAGCGAGCAGCGACGGAACGGCCCTGGCGAGGACGGCCGACATCCCCGAGGGCGGCGGTGCGGTCTTCGCCGACAAGGGTGTCGTCGTGACCCAGCCGACGGCCGGCACCTTCAAGGCGTTCTCCTCGAAGTGCACGCATCAGGGCTGCGCGGTCCGGGGAATCGCCGACGGCGTCATCAACTGCCCTTGTCACAACAGTACGTTCGATGCCGCGACCGGTGAGGCGACCGGCGGCCCCGCCACCCTGCCACTGCCGCAGAAGCAGATCCGGGTGGAGGGCGGCTCCATCACTCTCGTGTGAGGAGCCGGAGCGGGGCCGTTGCGTGATCACGCACGAGGCGCCATGATGCCCGGACCGGCCGGACCGCACGAGAGGCCTCCTGTGACCGCTGCCCAGCGCCGTGGCCGTCGGATCATGATGACCGACGCGGAACGGGACGCCTACCTGGCGCGACAGCGCACCTGCCGGGTCGCCACGGTTTCCCCCGAGGGCATGCCGCACGTCGGGGCTCTGTGGTTCGTCTGGGACGGCACCTCCGTCTGGCTCTACTCCCTCACCCGGAGCCTGCGCTGGGCGCAGCTCCGGCGTGACCCGAGGACCGCCGTGGTGGTGGACGACGGGGAGGAGTACGGCGAGCTTCGCGGCGTGGAGCTGTCAGGCGAGGTCTCCTTCGTCGGCGAGATACCCCGAACGGGCGAGGACTGCGCCGAACTGGAGGCTCCGGAGAGGCTGTTCGCGGCGAAGTACCTCGGCCTGGACTCCTTGCCGCACGACGAACGGCACGCCTGGGTCCGGCTCACTCCGCAGTCCGTCAGGTCGTGGGACTTCAGGAAGCTGCCCGGTCCGGCTCAGTAGACCGGTGCGCGCAGGGCCGCCGTGCCGGGAGCACCCGGCGCCGGGCTCGCCGCCCTCTTCCCGTACAGGTTCGTCGACGAGGCGGACCCCACGACGGCACGGACGGCCACCCGCTTCGCCGCGGTGACCACCATGGCGGCCGGAGTGATCCTGCTCGGCGAGTGGTCGAGCCGGTACGTCCCGGTGGACACACCGGCCGTCCTCGCGGACGCCGCACCCGCCCGGAGCCGCACCCGCGGTTCCTCCGGTACGTCCCGTCGCCCCGT
>Ga0196960_10000144_pt1 | contig 28281 bp, 23 predicted proteins | sample S3v_5metaG_FD_183187 | JGI IMG/M metagenome (GOLD analysis project Ga0196960, IMG submission 183187) | Soil microbial communities from Anza Borrego desert, Southern California, United States - S3+v_5 | ecosystem: Environmental > Terrestrial > Soil > Desert | place: USA: California | collected...
TGCTCCGGGTCCTGAGCGGCTTGTGCGCTGTCGTCCGCCCCCTCCGCGCTCCCCGGGCCGCCCTCGTCGGGCGTGCCGGGCGTGTCGGCGGCCCGGGGGCCGGCGACCGCGCCGGCCTCGTGGTCCTCGGCCGCGGGGTCCGGGGATTCTCCCCGGGGATGCGCAGTCACAGCGTGCTCCAGTCCTGGTCGGGATAGCGGTGCACGGGCGCCGACACATCGTCGAGCGCCTGGCAGATCTCGTCAGGAAGACTAAGCGCCTCCACTGACAACGCCTCGGTCAGCTGCTGCGCGCTGCGCGCCCCGACCACCGGGGCCGCCACCCCCGGCCGGTCCCGCACCCAGGCGAGAGCGACCTGGAGCGGCGTCGTGGCGAGACCGTCGGCGGCCGTGACCACCGCGTCCACGATCCTGCTCGCCGCGTCGTCGAGGTACGGCTCGACGAACGGAGCCAGCTGCTCGGAGGCGCCACGGGAGCCGGAGGGCGTGCCCGTGCGGTACTTGCCGGTCAGGACCCCGCGTCCCAGCGGGGACGACGGCAGCAGGCCCACCCCGAGGTCCAGCGCGGCCGGCAGCACCTCCCGCTCGACACCCCGCTGCAACAGCGAGTACTCCATCTGCGTACACGCCAGCCGGGTGCGCGTCCCGGGCGCGGCGAGCTGCCAGGTCGCCGCCTTGGCCAGCTGCCAGCCACTGAAGTTGGACACCCCGGCGTACCGGACGCGCCCCGACGACACAGCGAGGTCCAGTGCCTGCAAGGTCTCGTCCAGCGGCGTCCCGGGATCGAAGGCGTGGACCTGCCACAGATCGACGTGATCCGTCCCGAGCCGCCGCAGGGACGCGTCGAGGGCGGCGAGCAGATGCCCGCGCGACCCGTCGAAGCGGCGGTAGGGATCGGGCACGGAACCGGCCTTGGTCGAGATGACCAGATCCTGCCGTGGCACCAGGTTGTCCAGGAGGCGCCCCAGCAGGCGTTCGGCCTCCCCCGCGGCATACACGTCGGCCGTGTCGACGAGGGTGCCGCCCGCGTCCCAGAAGGCTTTGAGCTGGTCGGCGGCACCGTGTTCGTCGGTGTCGCGGCCCCAGGTGAGGGTGCCCAGCCCGATCCGGGACACGCGAAGGCCGGTACGGCCGAGATGCCTCTGCTCCATGGGCGCTGAGATTACTGGCCAAGGCCCTGAGGGGTGGAAGCCTGTGGACAACCGCCGCCCCCGGGCGAGCCTGCCGCATTCCGGCGCCCCGCGCTAGAGTCCCGGACACAGGAACGTTACTGATCAGTAGAGGGAGCGTGGGTATGCGGCTCGGCATCAATCTCGGTTACTGGGGTGCGGGGATGGACGACGACAACCTCGCCGTCGCCCAGGAGGCCGACCGGCTCGGCTACGACGTCTGCTGGGCGGCCGAGGCGTACGGCTCCGACGTGCCGACGGTGCTGGCCTGGGTCGCGGCCCGGACCGAGTCCATCGACGTGGGCTCCGCCATCATGCAGATCCCGGCCCGCCAGCCCGCCATGACGGCCATGACCGCGGCCACCCTCGACTCGCTCTCCGGTGGCCGCTTCCGCCTCGGCCTCGGGGTCTCGGGACCGCAGGTCTCCGAGGGCTGGTACGGCGTCAAGTTCGACAAGCCGCTGGCCCGCACCCGTGAGTACGTCGAGATCGTGCGCCGCGCGATGTCCCGGGAGCGGCTGTCCTACGAGGGCGAGCACTGGACCCTGCCCCTGCCCGACGGCCCCGGCAAGCCCATCAAGCTGACCGTCCACCCGCAGCGCGAGCACATCCCGCTGTACATCGCCGCGATCGGCCCGAAGAACCTCGAACAGACCGGCGAGATCGCCGACGGAGCCCTGCTGATCTTCCCGTCCGCCGACCACCTCCAGGAGACCGCGGTGCGGCACCTGCGGGCAGGGCGGGAGAAGGCGGGCAGGACCATGGAGGGTTTCGACGTCTGCCCGACCCTGCCGCTGGCGGTCGGCGACGACATCAACGGCCTCGCCGACATGTTCCGCCCGTACACCGCGCTCTACGTCGGCGGCATGGGCAGCCGCAAGCAGAACTTCTACAACCAGCTCGCCCAGCGTATGGGCTACGAGAAGGAAGCGGCCGAGATCCAGGACAAGTACCTGGCCGGCGACAAGGCCGGCGCGGCGGCCGCCGTCCCGCACCAGCTCATCGACCAGACCACGCTGCTCGGCTCGGTGGACCGGATCGCGGACCGGATGCAGGCGTACGCGGCCGCGGGCGTCACGACGCTGACCCTGGCCCCGGCGGGCTTCACGCTCGACGAGCGGATCGCGGCCCTGCGCGCCGGCACCGAGGCGCTGGAGCGCTCCGGCCTCGCCGCATAGGCGCGGGCGCGGCACTACGGCCGTGGTGGGGGCTCGGGGGACCTCCCCGCCACGGCCGTCGTAGGGGTCAACGCGCCGCACGGCTCCCGGGTTACGCCCTCCTGCTCCTGCGGGGACGTCCCGGCAGGTCCGGGCGCCGTACGGCGCCCGTTCGGCCCTGCCCGGCTCTGCTCGTGTTGCCTACCGGGGCGTACCGGATTTGACTGTGCCTCTGCGTGCACCGGTGCGAAAGGTGGCAGTGATGCTCTCGGCGAAGAGTCTTTTCCAGGAGATCCTCGACAACGACGAGTCGTTCCGGCTGTTCTGCTCGATCGCCGCCGGCGGGGAGTCGCAGGGCGGCTGGGAGAACGGGCGCATCGCCGCACTCATGCCCCCGGGGCTGTCCGGCCTGGCACCCAAGGCGGCCCGGCACGGCGCCGACGAGGACAAGCACGGCCGGATCTTCAACGCCCTGCTGAAGCAGCGTGGACTCCAGCCCGTCGCGGTCCCGTACGAGACTGACTACACCCTCCTGCTGGAGCGCCACGGCATCGGCCTCGCCCATGACCGGCTCAGCCGGGAGGAACCGCTCACCGAGCGGGACGTCATCGTCTACCTCGCCCACAGCAGGGTCACCGAACAGCGGGCCTCCGAACAGATGCGGCTCCTGCTCAAGCACTTCGCCGGGCACCCCGTCCTCGGCCGCGCCGTGAAGATGATCTCGCGGGACGAGGACAGCCATCTCGCGTACTGCCACGAGGAGCTCCTCCGCCTGGCCCGGGCCGGCCACGGGCGGACGATCCGGTCCGTCCTGCGGGAGTGCGCCAGGGCCGAGATCCGGGTGTACCGCGACGTCAGCCTCGCCGTGATGGGCCACATGGGAGGCGTACTGCGCTGGTCCCGCGCCAAGGCCGCCGTGCTGGCCGCGGGCATCCACGCCCTGTACGCCTACGAGCGGACGGTGGGCTGGCGGCGCATGGTCAGCCTCGAACAGCCCGCCCCGGCCCTGCGTGACGCGCTGGGCGGACCGGCCGTGCCGGAGACCGAGTACGCCTGAGAGGGCCCGCCGCGCTACATCCAGCCGCGGCGCTTGAACAGGCGGTACAGCCCGGCGACGGCGACACCCATCAGCACGATCACCGCCGGATAGGTCCACACCCAGTCGAGCTCGGGCATGTGCTCGAAGTTCATGCCGTAGATCCCGGCCACCATGGTGGGCACGGCGGCCATGGCGGCCCACGCCGAGATCTTCCGCATGTCGTCGTTCTGCCGCACGCCCACCTGTGCCAGATGTGCCGACAGAATGTCCGAGAGCAGCCGGTCCAGCCCCTCCACATGCTCGACGGCGCGCGTCAGATGGTCGTTCACGTCCCGGAAGAACGGCTGGGACTCGGTGTCGACGAACGGCACGCCCGCGCTCGACAGCCGTGCCATCGGCGCGCTCAGCGGATTGGTCGCCCGGCGGAATTCGAGCACCTGCCGTTTGAAGGTGTAGATGCTCGCGGCGGTGTTCGTGGTGTCCCTGGAGCCGGTCGGGGCGAAGACCTGGGCCTCCAGCTCCTCCAGGTCGACCTGGAGCTCCGCCGCGACCTCGATGTAGTGGTCCACCACCGCGTCGCTGACCGCGTAGAGCACCGACGTGGGCCCGTGCCTGAGGACCTCGGGCTCGGCCTCCAGCCGCCGCCGCACCGCGGCGAGGGGCGCGCCCTCGCCGTGCCGCACCGTCACCACGAAGGAGTCGCCTATGAAGAGCATCAGCTCACCGGCGCTCACCGTGTCGCTCTCCGGCTCGTAGACCACCGGCTTGATGACGACGAACAAGGAGTCGTCGTAGATCTCCAGCTTGGGACGCTGATGGGCGCGCAGGGCGTCCTCCACCGCCAGCGGGTGCAGCGAGAACTCGCTGGTGACCAGGTCGAACTCCTTCTCCGTCGGCTCGTGCAGCCCGATCCAGACGAAGGCGTCCCCGGAGGCCCGGGCCTCGTCGAGGGCATCGGAGAAGTCGGCGGGACCTTCGGTCCGGCGCCCGTCCCGGTAAATTCCGCAGTCGACGATCACCCCGCGCATTCTTCCCTGCCGCGAAGGTTTCACGCACCTCTACGCTGGCAGGTATGCCCACGCTCATCCTCGTACGCCACGGACGCTCGACCGCCAACACCTCCGGAGTGCTCGCGGGCCGGACCCCCGGCGTCTTTCTCGACGAACGCGGAGCCGGACAGGCCGCCGCCCTGCCCGGCCGGCTGTCCGCCCTCACCCTGGCCGCGGCGGTCAGCAGCCCGCTGGAGCGCTGCCGCCAGACGCTCCGGCCGCTGCTCGACGCCCGCCCGGACCTCCCGCTGCACATCGAGGAGCGGATCAGTGAATGCGACTACGGGGACTGGTCGGGGCGCAAACTCGCCGAGCTCTCCGACGAACCGCTGATGAAGGTGGTCCAGCAGCACCCCTCGGCCGCCGCCTTCCCGGGCGGTGAGTCCATGCGGGCCATGCAGGCGCGGGCCGTCGACGCGGTGCGGGACTGGAACGCCCGGATCGAGGCGGACCACGGCGAGGACGCCACCTATGTGATGTGCTCCCACGGCGACATCATCAAGGCCCTCGTCGCCGACGCGCTCGGGATGCACCTCGACCTCTTCCAGCGCATCCACGCCGATCCGTGTTCCGTCACCGCGATCCGCTACACCCGGCTCCGCCCCTTCCTCCTCCGTCTCGGCGACACGGGCGACTTCGCGTCCCTCGCCCCGCGTGAACAGGCCGTCGGCGCCGACGCGGCGGGGGACACGGCGGCCGATGCGGCCGTCGGGGGCGGCGCTGGGGCGCCGTGATCGCTCCGCGCAGTAGGGTGGACGCGCCGTAGAGGCCTTGCGGGACAATCCCGCGGGGCCCCGGGCCGCCCCCCATCCGCCTTCACACTCTCAAGGGAGACAGGACGTGTCCCGTCAGGTGTTCCTCTACGACCCGCCGGACCGTTTCGTGGCCGGTACGGTCGGGCTGCCTGGCCGCCGTACGTTTTTCCTGCAGGCATCCTCGCGGGGACGGGTCACGAGCGTGGCCCTGGAGAAGGCCCAGGTCTCCGCGCTGGCCGAACGGATCGACGAGCTCCTCGACGAGGTCGTCCGGCGGACCGGCGGCAATTCACCGGTGCCGGCCGTGGCCCCCATGGACGTCACCGACACCGCGCCGCTCGACGCCCCCGTGGAGGAGGAGTTCAGGGTCGGCACGATGGCCCTCGCCTGGGACGGTGAGGAACAGCGCATGATCGTCGAGGCGCAGGCCCTCGTCGAACTGGACGCCGACTCCGAGGACGACCTCGCGGAGGCCGAGGAGAGGCTTCTGCAGGACGAGGAGAACGGCCCTCCCATGCTGCGTGTCCGGCTGAGCGGAGCTCAGGCGCGGGCGTTCGCCAAACGCGCGCTGGACGTCGTGAACGCGGGCCGCCCGCCCTGCCCGCTGTGCAGCCTCCCTCTCGATCCGGAAGGACACGTATGCCCGCGCCAGAACGGATACCGTCGCGGGGCCTGACGGAGGCCGGGCTGCGCACCCTGCTCGCGGAGGGGGAGCTCACCGTCCTCGGCCGGGTCCCGGGCGCGTCGAACGCCGTGCTCCACTGCACGGTCGCGTACGAGGGCGAGGAACGCCTCTGCGTCTACAAGCCGGTCGCCGGTGAGCAGCCGCTGTGGGACTTCCCCGACGGCACGCTCGCCCAGCGCGAGGTCGCGGCGTACGAGATCTCCGAGGCCACCGGCTGGGGGCTCGTGCCGCCCACGGTGCTGCGGGAGGGGCCCTACGGCGAGGGGATGTGCCAGCTGTGGATCGAGTCCGAGCGGGACGGCGCCGACGGTGACCGGCCCGTCGGCGGGCCGGCGCCCCTGCTCGCTCTCGTCGAGGACGAGGAGCCGGGGGACGGCTGGAAGGCCGTCGGCCTCGCCCAGGTAGGGGAGGGGAGGACCGCTCTGCTCGTGCACGCCGACGATCCCCGGCTGCGCAGGCTCGCGGTCCTGGACGCGGTGATCAACAACGGTGACCGCAAGGGCGGTCACCTGCTGTCCGCGCCGGGCGGACGGCTGTACGGCATCGACCACGGCGTCACCTTCAACGCGGACGACAAGCTGCGGACGCTGCTCTGGGGATGGGCGGGCGAGCCGCTGACGGCGGAGGCCACCGCGGTGCTCGACCGGCTGTCCGCCGGCCTGGAGCCGGGTGCGGCGCTCGCCACCCGGTTGGGGGAACTGATCACCGCGGCGGAGACCGAGGCCCTGCGCGGCCGGGTGGCGAGCCTCCGCAAGTCCGGCCGGCACCCGCATCCGAGCGGTGAATGGCCACCGATCCCGTGGCCGCCGGTGTGACGGTCCTCCGCCGCCGGCCGTGGATCCAGCCCGGCCGGCGGCGGAGGACGCCTCCGGCCGGAGGCCGCACCGGACGGGGAGAGGGCCGGGCCCGCCCCTGCCGGGAAAGGGCGGACGGCCTGCCTGCCCCGGCGGGAAAGGACGGAGAGGGGATGACCCTCCCCGTCCGCAAGACCGCCTCTTCGGCCACGATCCGCCATCCGGTTCGTATCCGGAAGCATCGTCCGGTTACGCTCATGACATGCATGCCTGGCCCGCTTCTGAGGTCCCCGCCCTGCCTGGCAAGGGCCGCGACCTTCGGATCCACGACACCGCGACCGGCGGACGGATCACCCTTGACCCCGGTCCCGTCGCCCGCATATACGTCTGCGGCATCACGCCGTACGACGCGACCCACATGGGTCATGCGGCGACCTACAACGCGTTCGACCTCGTTCAGCGCGTGTGGCTCGACACCAAGCGGCAGGTCCACTACGTCCAGAACGTGACCGACGTGGATGACCCGCTGCTGGAGCGGGCCGTGCGCGACGGCGAGGACTGGACCGAGCTCGCGGAGCGCGAGACCGCTCTCTTCCGGGAGGACATGACCGCCCTGCGCATGCTTCCCCCGAAGCACTACATCGGGGCGGTCGAGGCGATACCCGGCATCGTCCCGCTCGTGGAACGCCTGCGCGACGCGGGCGCGGCCTACGAACTCGACGGCGACGTGTACTTCTCCGTCGAGAGCGACCCGCACTTCGGGGAGGTCTCGGGCCTCGACGCCGAGACCATGCGGCTGCTCTCCGCCGAGCGCGGCGGAGACCCGGAGCGCCCCGGCAAGAAGAACCCGCTCGACCCGATGCTCTGGATGGCCGCCCGTGAGGGCGAGCCGAGCTGGGACGGCGGCACCCTCGGCCGTGGCAGGCCCGGCTGGCACATCGAGTGCGTCGCCATCGCGCTGGACCATCTCGGCATGGGCTTCGACGTCCAGGGAGGCGGCTCCGACCTCGCCTTCCCGCACCACGAGATGGGCGCCTCGCACGCCCAGGCGCTGACCGGCGAGCACCCCTTCGCCCGCGCCTACGTGCACGCCGGCATGGTCGCCCTGAACGGCGAGAAGATGTCCAAGTCCAAGGGCAACCTCGTCTTCGTGTCGGCACTGCGCCGGGACGACGTGGATCCCGCCGCCATCAGGCTCGCCCTGCTCGCGCACCACTACAGGTCCGACTGGGAGTGGACCGACCAGGTGCTCGCCGACGCCGTGGAACGTCTCGCCCGGTGGCGTGCCGCCGTCTCCCGGCCCGACGGGCTTTCCGCCGACGCCCTGGTCGAAGAGGTCCGGGAGGCCCTGGCCGACGACCTGGACGCCCCGGCCGCACTCGCCGCCGTCGACCGCTGGGCCGCGCGGCAGAACTCCGGCGGCGGTACGGACGAGGGCGCGCCCGGCCTCGTCTCGCGCACCGTGGACGCCCTGCTGGGTGTCGCGCTGTAGCACGTACCGCAAGAAGACCGCCGAACGGCCCCGGACTCTGTCGCTGTCGCGCGAAGTCCGGGGCCGTTCTGCACGGAGGCAGCCGGTCAGTCCTCCGGGGCGCCCTCGTCCGGGCCGTCGGCCCGCGGGTCCTCGGGCGGCGTGCCGCCGTCGGCGTCCTTCGGCCGGCCCTTCTCCGGACGCTGCGGCTTCGGCGGCCGTGCACGGCCGCCGGAGGTGTCCCGCAGGTAGGGCACATCACCGCTCTCCGTGGCATGGCCGCCCGGCGCCTGGCCGGGACCGCCGGTGTCCCTGCGCCGCAGGTACCGCTCGAACTCCCGGGCGATGGCCTCCCCGGACGCCTCGGGCAGCTCGGCGGTGTCCCGTGCCTCCTCCAGCGTCTGCACGTACTCCGCGACCTCGCTGTCCTCGGCGGCCAGCTGATCGACCCCGAGCTGCCAGGCGCGGGCGTCCTCGGGCAGCTCGCCCAGCGGGATCCGCAGCCCGAGCAGATCCTCGAGCCGGTTCAGGAGGGCCAGCGTCGCCTTCGGGTTCGGCGGCTGCGACACGTAGTGCGGCACCGCCGCCCACAGGCTCACCGCGGGCACCCCCGCGTGCGTGCAGGCCTCCTGGAGGATGCCCACGATGCCCGTCGGCCCCTCGTACCGGGTCTCCTCCAGGTCCATGGTCCTCGCCAGATCGGGGTCCGAGGTGACCCCGCTGACGGGCACGGGCCTGGTGTGCGGGGTGTCGCCGAGCAGGGCCCCCAGGATGACGACCATCTCGACACCCAGCTCATGGGCGAAGCCCAGGATCTCGTTGCAGTACGAACGCCAGCGCATGGAGGGCTCGATGCCACGGATCAGCACCAGGTCGCGGGGCTTCTCGCCGCCGACCCGGACCACGGAGAGCCGCGTGGTGGGCCAGGTGACCCTGCGCGTCCCACCGTCCAGCCACACCGTGGGCCGGTTGACCTGGAAGTCGTAGTAGTCCTCGGCGTCGAGCGCCGCGAAGACCTCGCCCTTCCACTCCCGGTCCAGATGAGCCACCGCTGTGGAGGCGGCGTCACCGGCGTCGTTCCAGCCCTCGAACGCGGCCACCATGACCGGGTCGACCAGCTCGGGTACCCCCTCGAGCTCGATCACCCAGGCCTCCTTCCGAAGTTCCCTTGTTTACGGACCAACCTTACGGCTTCCGCCCTGCCGGGCCGCAGCTCGTTTGCGCGTAACAGTGAAGCGTGCACTGCCTGATTCATCCGAGCTGTGCCGTTCAGAATTGATCAAGCTTCGCCCAGGCCCTGGACTACGGGCCCCGCAGGGGGTTATACATCGGATGACCACTGAGAGATCCGATGTTCTTCCCTGGGGGCACACATGAGTCCGACCGTTGTGGATTTCGAGGTCGACGACATCCGGTTCCCCACCTCGGAACAGTTGGACGGCTCGGACGCCATGAACCCCGACCCCGACTACTCCGCCGCCTATGTGGTCCTGCGCACGGACGGGGCGGGCCAGGAGGGACACGGCTTCTGCTTCACCATCGGGCGTGGCAACGATGTCATGGCCGCCGCCATCGAGACGCTCCGGCCCTATGTGGCGGGCCGTCCCGCCCCGCGCACCGCAGCGGACCTCGCCGCCCTGTACCGCGCGCTCACGCACGACTCCCAGCTGCGCTGGCTGGGTCCCGAGAAGGGCGTGATGCACATGGCGGCCGGAGCGGTCGTCAACGCGGCCTGGGACCTCGCGGCGCGACTGGCCGGAAAGCCCGTCTGGCAGTTCCTCGCGGAGATGACCCCGGAAGAACTCGTCTCCCTCGTCGACTTCCGCTACCTCACGGACGCCCTCACCCCGCAGGAGGCGCTCGGCATCCTCCGCGCCGCGGAGCCCGGCCGCGCCGAACGCACCGAGCGGCTCCTCGCCGAGGGCTATCCCGCGTACACGACCTCACCGGGCTGGCTGGGCTACGACGACGACAAGCTCGTGCGCCTGGCCGAGGAGGCGGTGGCCGACGGCTTCACCCAGATCAAGCTGAAGGTCGGCGCCGACCTGGACGACGACATCCGCAGGCTCGCGCTGGCCCGCCGGGCCGTGGGCCCCGGCATCCGGATCGCCGTCGACGCCAACCAGCGCTGGGACGTGGCCGAGGCGGTGCGGTGGATGAACGCGCTCGCCGTGTACGACCCGTACTGGATCGAGGAGCCGACCAGCCCCGACGACGTACTTGGCCACGCCGCCGTGCGCGCCGGACAGCCGGTCAAGGTCGCCACCGGCGAACACATCGCCAACCGGGTCGTGTTCAAGCAGCTGCTCCAGGCCGGAGCGGTCGACTTCGTCCAGATCGACGCCGCACGCGTCGCGGGAGTGAACGAGAACCTCGCGGTCCTGCTGCTCGCCGCCAAGTACGGCGTCCCGGTCTGCCCCCACGCCGGGGGTGTCGGACTGTGCGAGCTGGTCCAGCACCTCTCGATGTTCGACTACGTCGCCGTCTCCGGCAGCTGGGAGGACCGCGTCATCGAGTACGTCGACCATCTCCACGAACACTTCGCCGACCCGGCCGTCATCGAGGGCGGCCGTTACGTCGCCCCTCGCGAACCGGGCTTCTCGGCCCGGATGCTCCCCGCCTCGACAGCCGGACACCGCTACCCGCAGGGCCCCGTCTGGCAGGCCCGCCGAACCCTCGAGGAGACCGCCCGATGACCGGTACGCAGGATTTCGAAGGAATGTCCGCCCTCGTGACGGGCGGCGCGTCCGGCATCGGGGCCGCCGTGGCGTCCCTGCTGCTCGCCCGCGGGGCGCGCGTCGCGGTACTCGACCTCGATCCCGGGGGCGCTCCCGAGGGGACACTCGCTCTCCGGGCCGACGTGACGGACGACGCCGCCGTGCGCAACGCGGTCGACCGGGCCGCCGCGGAGCTCGGCGGACTCCACACCCTGGTGTCCAACGCGGGAGTCGGCTCGATCGGCACCGTCGAGGACAACACCGACGCGGAATGGGCGCGCGTACTGGACATCAACGTGCTCGGCATGGTCCGCTCCGCCCGCCACGCGCTGCCCCATCTGCGCCGCGCCGCCGCCGGGCGGCCCGGAGCCGTGTCGATCACCCAGACCTGCTCCATCGCCGCGACCGCCGGGCTGCCGCAGCGCGCGCTCTACAGCGCGAGCAAGGGGGCCGTGCTCTCGCTGACCCTCGCGATGGCCGCCGACCACGTCCGCGAGGGAATCAGGGTCAACTGCGTCAATCCGGGAACCGCGGACACCCCCTGGATCGGCCGGCTGCTCGAACAGGCCGACGACCCGGCCGCGGAGCGCGCCGCGCTCGAAGCCCGTCAGCCGCTGGGGCGACTGGTGTCCGCCGGCGAGGTGGCCGCCGCGGTCGTCCATCTGGCGAGCCCCGCCGCCGCGTCCGTCACCGGCACCGCGCTCGCCGTCGACGGCGGGATGCAGGGCCTGCGTCTGCGCCCCGCCGCACCTTGAACAGGACCGCCCGCCGCGTCCGGACAAGGCCGTCCCGACGCACCCTCACAGGGTCGACCGCAGCCACTGCTCCACGCTCGCCACGTGCACCGTCGCCCAGGACCGGGCCGCCTCCGCGTCCCGGTCCCGCAGCGCGGCAAGGATCGCGTGGTGCTCGTGCAGCGTACGGCTGACCGCGTCCTCCTGGGTCAGCCCACGCCACACCCTGGCCCGGGTGGTCGGGCCGGACAGACCGTCGAGCAGGGAGCACAGCACGGAATTGCCCGAGGCCTGGACGATGCCGCGGTGGAACTCCAGATCGCCGGCGACCAGGGCCTCCACCGAGGGCTCGGGGCCCAGCGCGTCCAACTGGGCGCTCAGCGAATCCAGTTGTTCCTCCCCGATGCGCAGCGCCGCCATCGCCGTGGCCGCCGGCTCCAGGATCCGCCGGACCGCGAGGAACTCCAGCACCGTGTCGTCGCGATGGAAGTCCACCACGAAACCGATCGCCTCCAGGAGCAGCTGCGGATCCAGGCTGGTGACATAGGTGCCGTCGCCCTGCCGGACGTCGAGGATCCGGATCAGCGACAGCGCGCGCACCGCCTCACGCAGCGAGTTCCGCGACAGGCCCAGCTCGGCCGCGAGTTCGCTCTCCTTGGGAAGCCGGTCTCCCGGAGCCAGGGCACCTGAGACGATCATCTCCTTGATCTTCTCGATCGCTTCGTCGGTGACGGCCATGCAGGGGCTCCTCGCACACAAGACATCCGATGTATCTCGTCATTATGCGGCCACGGTGGTAAGGGGAGGCCCACCGAACCGCGAAGGAACCGGGCAGGAGCAGGGGCGGCCCCCGCCCGGAGACCGCCCCTGCCGCCGTGTGCCCGCCGTCAGCGCCCGTCGGCCAGCATGTCCTCGACCCTCGCCCGGATGCCGTCCGTCGCCAGGCCGCGGATCGTCAGCGTCGTCCGGCGGCGCAGTACGTCGTCCGCCGTCTCGGCCCACTCGCGGTCGCGGGCGTACGCCACCTGTGCCCAGATCTCGGGGGCGTCGGGGTGGATGCGCTCGGCCAGCGCCGGGTTCTCGTCCGCCATCCGTGCGATCTCGAAGGAGAGCGAGCCGTAGTGGGTGGCGAGGTGCCGGGCCGTGTCGGCGGACATCCGCGGCCCCGGGGTGCCGCCGTCGACCAGCAGCCGGTGCGCGACCGCGTTCGGGTTGGCGATACCGGGCAGCGGCATCTTCCTCGGCAGCCGTGCCATCGGCTCCATGTCCTCGGCCAGGGGGCGCCCGGGGAGTTCGGCCAGTTTGTTCATCACCGTACGGCCGATGTGGCGGAACGTCGTCCACTTGCCGCCCGCGACCGACAGCATCCCGCCCCTGCCCTCGGTCACGACCGTCTCTCGCCTGGCCTTGGACGTGTCCCCCGGACCGCCGGGGAGCACCCGCAGTCCCGCGAAGGAGTACGTGATCAGATCGCGGGAGAGCTGCTGGTCCCGGACGGAGAACGCCGCCTCGTCCAGGATCTGGGCCGTGTCCTTCTCGGTGACCGCCACATCGGCCGGGTCACCCTCGTACTCCTCGTCGGTCGTGCCGAGCAGCAGCATGTCCTCCCACGGCAGGGCGAACGTGATCCGGTACTTGTCGATCGGCGTCGCCAGCGCGGCCTTCCACGGGCGGGTGCGCCTGAGGACGAGGTGCGCGCCCTTGGACAGGCGTATGGAGGGCGCCGCGCCCGGGTCCTCCAGCTTCCGCAGGTGGTCGACCCACGGACCGGTGGCGTTGAGCACCAGCCGGGCGTCGATGCCGAACTCCGTGCCGTCCTGACGGTCCTTCAGCTCGGCGCCGGTCACCCGGCCCCTGGTGAACCTCAGCCCGGTGACGGCGGCGTGGTTGAGGACCTCGGCGCCCGCCTCGACCGCCGCGCGGACGGTCATCAGAGCCATCCGGGCGTCGTTCATCTGGTCGTCGCCGTAGACCGCGACGGCCTTCAGGTTGTCCGTACGCAGCTCGGGCACGTCGCGCCGCGCCCGGGCCGGGCTGATCACGTGACCGACGCCGTCACCGAACGCGGACAGCGCCGAGTAGGCGAACACGCCCGCACCGAGCTTGGCGGCGCCGTGCGGCCCGCCCTTGTAGACGGGCAGGTAGAAGGTGAGCGGGCTGGCCAGGTGAGGAGCGACCTGACGGGACACCGCGCGCCGCTCGAAGTGGTTCTCCGCGACCAGCTTCACCGCACCGGTCTGGAGGTAGCGCAGACCGCCGTGGAGCAGCTTGGAGGAGGCGGAGGAGGTGGCGCCGGCGAAGTCGCCGGCGTCCACCAGGGCCACCCGCAGCCCGGACTGCGCGGCGTGCCAGGCGGTGGAGATGCCCAGGATGCCGCCGCCGATCACCAGGAGGTCGTACGTCGCCTCGGAAAGCCGCTCCCGGGTCTCGGCGCGGCTCGGGAGGGAGCCGGAGGCCGGATGCGTCCCGAGGGCGGGGACGCTCTGCAGGGTGGTCATGTCGATTGCTCCTCAGCTCTCTTCGTCCTCGATCCAGCCCATGGTCCGTTCGACGGCCTTGAGCCAGCTCTTGTACTCGCGATCACGCGTGTCCGCGTCCATGCGGGGGGTCCACTCGGCGGCACGGCGCCAGTTGGCGCGCAGCGCGTCGGTGTCCGGCCAGAAGCCGACGGCGAGACCGGCGGCGTAGGCGGCGCCGAGGCAGGTGGTCTCGGCGACCATGGGGCGCACCACGGGCGCGTCCAGGAAGTCCGAGAGCGTCTGCATCAGCAGGTTGTTGGAGGTCATGCCGCCGTCGACCTTGAGCGCGGTCAGCTCGACGCCGGAGTCCTTGGTCATGGCGTCGCTGATCTCGCGGGTCTGCCATGCGGTGGCCTCCAGCACGGCCCGGGCGATGTGCGCCTTGGTCACGTAGCGGGTGAGGCCCGCGATCACGCCGCGGGCGTCGGGGCGCCAGTACGGGGCGAACAGGCCGGAGAACGCGGGCACGAAGTAGGCGCCGCCGTTGTCCTCGACGGAGGAGGCGAGCGTCTCGATCTCGGCGGCGGACTTGATCAGGCCCATCTGGTCGCGCATCCACTGGACCAGCGAACCGGTGACGGCGATGGACCCCTCCAGGGCGTACACCGGCTTCTGGTCGCCGATGCGGTAGCCGACGGTCGTCAGCAGCCCGTTGTAGGAGTTCACCGGGGTGTGGCCGGTGTTCATCAGCATGAAGGTGCCGGTGCCGTACGTGGACTTCGCCTCGCCCTGGGCGAAACAGGTCTGGCCGAACAGCGCGGCCTGCTGGTCGCCGAGTGCGGAGGCCACCGGGACGCCGTCGAGGACGCCGCCCCTGGCGGTGCCGTACACCTCGGCCGAGGAGCGGATCTCCGGCAGGACGGCGGGCGGGATCGCCATCGACTGGACGATCTTGTCGTCCCACTGCATCGTGTGCAGGTTCATCAGGAGGGTGCGCGAGGCGTTCGTGACGTCGGTGACGTGCACACCGCCCTCGGTGCCGCCGGTCAGGTTCCAGATGACCCAGGAGTCCATGGTCCCGAAGAGGATGTCGCCCCGTTCGGCGCGCTCGCGCAGCCCTTCGACGTTGTCGAGCAGCCAGCGGACCTTCGGGCCGGCGAAGTACGACGCGAGCGGCAGTCCCGTCTCACGGCGGAAGCGGTCCTGGCCGACGTTGCGGCCGAGTTCCTTGCAGAGCGCGTCCGTGCGGGTGTCCTGCCAGACGAGGGCGTTGTACACCGGCTCACCGGTGTTCCTGTCCCAGAGCAGCGTGGTCTCGCGCTGGTTGGTGATGCCGATCGCCTTGACGTCGGCGGAGGTGATGCCCGCCTTGACGATCGCCCCGGCGACGACCTCCTGGACGTTCTCCCAGATCTCCTTCGCGTCGTGCTCGACCCAGCCGGGCCGGGGGAAGATCTGCTCGTGCTCCTTCTGGTCGACGGAGACGATCCGGCCGTCCTTGTCGAAGACGATGCAGCGGCTGGACGTGGTGCCCTGGTCGATGGCCGCGATGAACGGTCCGGTGGTGTGTGCGTCGGTCACGGTTGGCTCCCGGAAGTCTGTGTGATGTGCAAGGTGTGGCTCAGGCGAAGGCGAGGTTGTAGAGCCCGCCGGCCAGCGCGGCCCCGATGAGCGGTCCTACCACCGGTACCCAGGCATAGCCCCAGTCCGACCCGCCCTTGTTCGGGAGCGGCAGCAGCGCGTGCACGATCCGCGGACCGAGGTCGCGCACCGGGTTGATCGCGTAACCGGTCGGGCCGCCGAGCGACAGGCCGATACCGACGACCACCAGCGAGGTGATCAGGGCGCCGAGCACGCCGAGGCCGTTGCCCTCGTCGTTGAGGCCCTGGGTGAGGATCGCCAGGACCAGTACGACGGTGGCGACGACCTCCGTGACCACGTTCTGCACCGCGTGCCGGATCTCCGGGCCCGTGGTGAAGATGCCGAGCACGGGGCCGGCCTTCGGAGCCGACACCTGGTCGACCATGCCCTCCTCGGCCGGCTGGGCCCGCACGATCCCGGGATCCGTGAGGTGCGCGTGGAACTGTCCGTAGTAGACGGCCCAGACGAGCACCGCACCGATCATCGCGCCGAGCAGCTGGGAGGCGAGGTAAAGGGGCACATCGCTCCACGCGGTGCCCCCCTGGATCGCGAGGCCGACCGTGACCGCCGGGTTGAGGTGGGCGCCGGACACGCCGGAGGCTATGTAGGCACCGGTCAGTACGGCGAAACCCCACCCGAAGGTGATGGCGAGCCAGCCGGCGTTCTGCGCCTTGGAGCACTTGAGAGTGACGGCGGCACAGACACCGCCGCCGAGCAGTATGAGCACGGCGGTACCGATGGTCTCGCCGATGAAGATGTCGGAGCTGGACACCCGCGACTCCTTTGTCCTTCGTCCAGGGGAAGGCGAAACACCGGGTCCCTCCGGTGGATCGCGCCCCAGGTGGGTATCCGTCAGGGACGGCTGCACCACCTGTGAGGCTTGACCGGCCCTCGGCACTGTCACACCCTAACGCGTATTGCCGTTAGGTGTTCGGCAATGCCGACCGGTAGACGGCAATGTTTCTCCCCGTCGGTGGGCGCGTCAAGAGGTCTGTGACGCGCGACTCGATCGTTACCGGCGCCGCGGGGTGCTCAGAAGCGTCCGGCGCCCAGATCCCGGGAGACGGCGCGGGCGCAGTCCCGTACGGCCGCGACGAGCTCGGGCCGCAGCTCGCCACCGGTGCAGACGCGCTCCACGGCGCCCGTCACGGCCACGGCGCCGACCGGCATCCTGCGCCGGTCGTGGACGGGGGCGGCCACGGCCGCCACGCCCTCCCAGGTCTCCTCGACATCGGCGGCCCAGCCCTGCGCGCGGACCAGGTCGAGCAGGGACTCGAACTCCTCCTCGCCGGTGACGGTGCGCGGTGTGAAGGAGCGCCGCTCCATCTCGGCGGCCTCGCTGTGGGCGACCGGGTCGTAGGCGGCGAGCACCTTGCCCAGGGCCGTGGAGTGCAGCGGCTGCATGGCGCCGACCTCCAGCACCTGACGGCTGTCGTCGGGCCGGAAGACGTGGTGGACGATCAGGACGCCGTGCTGGTGCAGCACTCCCAGGTGGACGCTCTCGCCGCTGGACCGTGCCAGGTCGTCGGTCCACACCAGTGCGCGGGCGCGCAGCTCGTGCACGTCGAGATAGCTGTTGCCCAGGCGCAGCAGCTCGGCGCCGAGCTGGTACCGGCCGGACGCGGTGTCCTGCTCGACGAAGCCCTCGTGCTGGAGGGTGCGCAGAATGCCGTGCGCGGTACCTTTGGCCAGACCCAGCGACGAGGAGATGTCGGACAGGCCGAGCCGGCGCTCGCCGCCTGCCAGCAGGCGCAGCATCGCCGCTGCCCGCTCGAGCGACTGGATGTTCTTCGCCATCGCGCCGTACTCCTCCACCTCGGTTCGACAATGCTGAACACTATCGGTCGATGCCGACCTCTGTCCGGTGGCGCGAAGATTATGCGTCATCCCGTGAGGGGGCCTTTCCCCGCACAGCATGCAGTCCGCCCCGTGGGACACGATGACCGGCCCGGGCGCCTCCCGGCTACGCTGGCCGCGTGCCCCTCCCCGCAGAAGGGCGCAAAGCCGACAGCCGTCGCATCCCAGGGAGAACATCCATGGCCTCGTTGCCGACCCCCTCAGCTGACAGCCGGACCCGAGCCGCAGCGCTCCGTGAGGCGCTCGCCACCCGGGTGGTGGTGGCCGACGGTGCCATGGGCACCATGCTCCAGGCCCAGGACCCCACCCTCGAGGACTTCGAGAACCTCGAAGGCTGCAACGAGATCCTGAACGTCACCCGCCCCGACATCGTCCGCTCGGTGCACGAGGAGTACTTCGCGGTCGGCGTGGACTGCGTCGAGACCAACACCTTCGGAGCCAACGCCTCCGCGCTCGGCGAGTACGACATCCCCGGCAGGATCCACGAGCTCTCCGAGGCCGGCGCGCGCATCGCCCGCGAGGTGGCCGACCGGTTCACCGGATCCACCGGACAGCAGCGCTGGGTGCTCGGCTCCATCGGCCCCGGAACCAAGCTGCCGACCCTGGGCCACGCCCCGTACACGGTCCTGCGCGACGGCTTCCAGCAGAACGCCGAGGGGCTGATCGCCGGCGGTGCCGACGCGCTCATCATCGAGACCACGCAGGACCTCCTGCAGACCAAGGCCGCCGTCCTGGGCGCGCGGCGCGCCCTGGAGGCGATGGGCAGCGACCTCATGGTGCTGTGCTCACTGGCGTTCGAGACGACCGGAACCATGCTGCTCGGCTCCGAGATCGGCGCCGCGCTGACCGCGCTCGAACCGCTCGGCATCGACATGATCGGTCTGAACTGCTCGACCGGCCCCGCGGAGATGAGTGAGCACCTGCGCTACCTCACCCGCCACTCCCGCATCCCGCTGCTCTGCATGCCGAACGCGGGACTGCCGGTGCTGACCAAGGACGGGGCGCACTTCCCGCTCGACGCCGAGGGCCTGGCCGACGCGCAGGAGACGTTCGTCCAGGAGTACGGGCTCTCGCTCGTCGGCGGCTGCTGCGGCACGACACCGGAACACCTGCGCCGGCTCGTCGAACGCGTCCGCGGCTGCGAGCTCACCTCCCGCGAGCCCCGCCCCGAGCCGGGCGCGGCCTCGCTCTACCAGACCGTCCCCTTCCGCCAGGACACCTCGTACCTCGCGATCGGCGAGCGTACGAACGCCAACGGATCCAAGAAGTTCCGTGAGGCCATGCTGGAGGCGCGCTGGGACGACTGCGTGGAGATGGCACGCGACCAGATCCGCGAGGGCGCGCACATGCTCGACCTCTGCGTCGACTACGTCGGCCGCGACGGCGTCGCCGACATGGAGGAGCTGGCCGGCCGTTTCGCCACCGCCTCCACCCTGCCGGTCGTGCTGGACTCCACCGAGGTGCCCGTGCTGCGGGCCGGCCTGGAGAAGCTGGGCGGCCGGGCCGTGCTGAACTCGGTCAACTACGAGGACGGCGACGGCCCCGAATCCCGCTTCGCCAAGGTCAGCGCCCTGGCGGCCGAGCACGGTGCCGCGCTGATCGCGCTGACCATCGACGAGGAGGGCCAGGCCCGCACCGTCGAGCACAAGGTCGCCATCGCCGAACGGCTCATCGAGGACCTCACCACCAACTGGGGCATCCACGAGTCCGACATCCTCATCGACTGCCTGACCTTCACGATCTGTACGGGCCAGGAGGAGTCCCGCAAGGACGGGATCGCCACGATCGGGGCCATCCGCGAGCTGAAGCGGCGCCACCCCGAGGTGCAGACCACGCTCGGCCTGTCCAACATCTCCTTCGGCCTCAACCCGGCCGCCCGCGTCGTCCTGAACTCGGTCTTCCTGGACGAGTGCGTGAAGGCGGGCCTGGACTCCGCGATCGTGCACGCCTCCAAGATCCTGCCGATCGCCCGGCTGGAGGAGGAGCAGGTCAAGGTCGCCCTCGACCTGATCCACGACCGGCGCGAGGAGGGCTACGACCCCCTGCAGCGGCTCATGGAGCTCTTCGAGGGCGTCAACATGAAGTCGATGAAGCAGGGCAAGGCCGAGGAACTCCTCGCCCTCCCGCTGGACGAGCGCCTCCGGCGCCGCATCATCGACGGCGAGAAGAACGGCCTGGAGGCCGACCTCGACGAGGCGCTGCGGAACCGGCCCGCGCTCGAGATCGTCAACGACACCCTCCTGGAGGGCATGAAGGTCGTGGGCGAGCTCTTCGGCTCCGGCCAGATGCAGCTGCCGTTCGTGCTCCAGTCCGCCGAGGTCATGAAGAGCGCGGTGGCCTATCTGGAGCCCCACATGGAGAAGTCGGACGCCGAGGGCAAGGGCACGATCGTGCTCGCGACCGTCCGCGGCGACGTCCACGACATCGGCAAGAACCTGGTCGACATCATCCTGTCGAACAACGGCTTCAACGTGGTGAACCTGGGCATCAAGCAGCCCGTCTCCGCGATCCTGGACGCGGCCGAGGAGCACCGCGCCGACGTCATCGGCATGTCGGGCCTCCTGGTCAAGTCCACCGTGATCATGAAGGAGAACCTTCAGGAGCTGAACCAGCGCAAGATGGCGGCCGACTACCCGGTGATCCTGGGCGGCGCCGCCCTGACCCGGGCCTACGTCGAGCAGGACCTGCACGAGATCTACGAGGGTGAGGTCCGCTACGCCCGTGACGCGTTCGAGGGCCTGCGGCTCATGGACGCGCTGATCGCGGTCAAGCGCGGCGTCCCGGGCGCCGCTCTTCCCGAGCTGAAGCAGCGCCGCGTGCCCAAGCGGGACACCCCGCTGATCGAGGCAGAGGAACCGCAGGAGGGCGGGCGCTCGGACGTCTCGGTCACCAACCCGGTCCCCGAGCCGCCGTTCTGGGGCACCCGGGTCGTCAAGGGCATCCAGCTCAAGGAGTACGCCTCCTGGCTGGACGAGGGCGCACTCTTCAAGGGCCAGTGGGGCCTCAAGCAGACCCGCGCCGGTGACGGACCGACGTACGAGGAGCTCGTGGAGCGGGAGGGCCGGCCGCGCCTGCGCGGCTGGCTGGACAAGCTCCACACCGAGAACCTGCTGGAAGCCGCCGTCGTCCACGGCTACTTCCCCTGCGTCTCCAAGGGCGACGACCTGATCCTGCTCCACGAGGACGGTTCCGAGCGCACCCGCTTCACCTTCCCGCGCCAGCGCCGCGGCCGACGGCTGTGCCTCGCGGACTTCTTCCGCCCCGAGGAGTCGGGGGAGACGGACGTGGTCGGACTCCAGGTCGTCACGGTCGGCTCGAAGATCGGCGGGGCCACCGCCGAGCTCTTCGAGGCGAACTCCTACCGCGACTACCTGGAGCTGCACGGGCTGTCCGTGCAGCTGGCCGAAGCGCTTGCCGAGTACTGGCACGCGCGGGTCCGCAGCGAGCTCGGTTTCGCCGCCGAGGACCCGGCCGACGTCGAGGACATGTTCGCCCTGAAGTACCGGGGGGCGCGCTTCTCCCTGGGTTACGGGGCCTGCCCCGACCTGGAGGACCGGGCGAAGATCGCCGAGCTCCTGGAGCCCGAGCGGATCGGGGTCAAGCTCTCCGAGGAGTTCCAGCTGCACCCCGAGCAGTCCACCGACGCGATCGTCATCCACCACCCGGAGGCGAAGTACTTCAACGCACGGTAGGACACCGTTCAACGCGTGGTAAGGCTCCACCCCGCGCGCCGTACGCCCACGAGCCGTAGACTGGTCGGTCCAGTGCAGGCCGGTCGCCGTTCCCACCGGGAAGGCGGCCGGCCTTCTCGTCCCTCATGGAGGTGTGCCGGATGACCAGTACGGTCCCCGCGTCCCTGATCCGTACGGCCGAAGGGTCCGCGCTGCAAGCGGTCCTGCTCGACATGGACGGCACACTGGTCGACACCGAAGGCTTCTGGTGGGACGTGGAGGTCGAGGTCTTCGCCGACCTCGGTCACCGGCTCGACGCGGCCTGGCGCGAGGTGGTCGTCGGCGGCCCGATGACCCGCAGCGCCGGTTACCTCATCGAGGTCACCGGCGCCGACATCGCCATCGAAGAACTCACCGTGCTGCTCAACGACCGCTTCGAGAAGCGCATCGGCCGCGGTGTGCCGCTGATGCCGGGCGCTGCCCGGCTGCTCGCCGAACTCGCCGCGCACGAGGTGCCCACCGCCCTGGTCTCCGCCTCGCACCGGCGCATCATCGACCGGGTCCTGGACTCGGTGGGCCGTCACCACTTCGCGCTCACGGTCGCGGGGGACGAGGTGACCCGTACGAAGCCCCACCCCGAGCCCTACCTCGCGGCGGCGGCGGGTTTCGGGGCGGATCCGTGGCGCTGTGCGGTCATCGAGGACACGGCGACGGGAGTCGCCGCGGCCGAGGCGGCGGGCTGCGCCGTCGTCGCCGTGCCGTCCGTGACGCCGATCGCCCCCGCGCCCGGGAGAACCGTCGTGTCCTCCCTGGAACAGGTGGACCTCGCCTTCCTGCGGGGCCTGGTCACCTACGCGTGACCGGCACAAATCAGGTCCATGTCAATGCGGTCGGCGGCGCCGGGGCGTGATGTTGGTCACTCGATGTGACACCCCATGATCCGGAGGGAAGGCCCGGGTGTCCGATTCGCGAACCCATACGTCCGTATTCGTGGAGTCGTGCACGAATCATTCCCGAGCGTGACATGGACAACCCGTCATCAGCGATCACCGAGTGGATACGCGGCCGGTCCGCGCCGGTCAAACCCCCTCTTCGGCGCCTACTAATCTCAGTTTTCTCACATGCCGGAATGAGGGAGAACGTCCAGATGAACCGCAAGACGCTGGTGCTGCCGGCCGTAGTGGGCCTGCTCGCACCCGTGCTGGCCGCCTGTGGCGGGTCGGACGACGGGGGCGATGCCATCGTGGTCGGGACGACGGACCAGTTCATCGCCTCGGAGGACAACCCGGCCCCCCTCGACCCGGCTATCGGCTACGAGGCGGGCGTGTGGAACGTGCTGCGCCAGACCGTGCAGACCCTGACCCACATCCCGCGTGGCGGGGGCGAGCCGGTGCCCGAGGCGGCCGAGAGCTGCACCTTCACGGACACGGAGAACGAGAGCTACCGCTGCACGCTGCGCGACGGGCTCACCTTCGCGGACGGCACCCCCGTGACTCCGGAGGACGTGAAGTACTCCATCCAGCGGGTCCTCGACATCAAGGACGAGAGCGGCCCGGTCGGTCTGCTCGCCAACATCGACACGATCGAGACCAAGGGTGAGAAGGAGATCGTCTTCCACCTGAGCACGTCGGACGCGACCTTCCCCTACAAGCTCGCCACACCGTCCGCGGGCATCGTCCAGAAGGACAAGTACCCGGCGAAGTCCGCCCGCAAGGGCTTCCAGGTCGACGGTTCCGGCCCGTACACCATGGAGCCGGAAGTCAAGAACAACCAGGTCGTCAAGGTGGTCTTCACCAGGAACCCGAAGTACAAGGGCGACCTGAAGATCAACAACGAGAAGGTCGAACTGGACCTGTTCCCCGACGCGGCGGCGATGGGGAAGGCGCTCGAGGAAAAGAAGATCGACATGATGACGCGCACCATGTCGCCCGAACAGGCCCAGAAGATGCTGGTGGAGCCGGAGGAGGGCGTCAAGCTCACCGAGATGCCCGGCCTCGCCATCAGTTACCTCGCGTTCGACACCGAGGACCCCGTGGTGAAGGACAAGGCCGTACGCCAGGCGATGGCGCAGATCATCGACCGCGGGGCCATCGCGAGCAAGGTGTACGGCAGCACCGCCGAGCCGCTCTACTCGCTGATCCCGTCCGGCATCACCAGCCACACCAACTCGTTCTTCAACAAGTACGGCGAGCCCAGCGTCGCGAAGGCCGCCGCCACTCTGGAGAAGGCCGGCATCGACACGCCCGTGAAGTTCACGCTGAACTACACGACCGACCACTACGGACCCGCCACCAAGGCCGAGTTCGAGATGCTGGCGCAGCAGCTCAACGACTCGAAGCTCTTCCAGGTCGATGTCCAGGGTGCGCCGTGGAACAAGTTCCGCCCCGCCCAGAAGAAGGGCGAGTACGCCGTGTACGGCATGGGCTGGTTCCCCGACTTCCCGGACCCGGACACCTACATCGCGCCGTTCCTCGACAAGAACAACTTCCTCAACTCGCCGTACGAGTCGACCGAGGCACAGAACACGCTCATCCCGCAGTCACGCCGTGAGGCGGACCGGAGCGCCGCGACACCGGCCTTCGAGAAGCTCCAGGACATCGTTGCCAGTGACGTCCCCGTGCTCCCGGTCTGGCAGGGCAAGCAGTACGTCGCCTCGCTCGACGGGGTGACCGGTGTGGAGTGGGCCGTCAACTCCTCGGCCGACCTCCAGCTCTGGGAGCTCGGACGCGGCGACTCCTGACGTGGCACCTTCACGGGGCCGGCGCGGTCCGGGGCCGGCGCCCCTCACCGCGCCGGCCCCGTCCTGGCTCCGTCCTCACTGGGCGCCGGGACGCACCAGCCCGCTCTCGTACGCGTAGACGGCGGCCTGCACGCGGTCGCGCAGACCCAGCTTGGTCAGCACATGGCCCACATGCGTCTTGACCGTCGTCTCGCTCACGAACAGGTCGGCCGCGATCTCCGCGTTGGACAGACCGCGCGCCACCAGCTTCAGCACCTCCACCTCGCGGTCGGTGAGGGTGTGCAGGGCGTCCGGGACGGGTTCCTCGCCCGAGGGCAGATGGTCGGCGTACTTGTCGAGCAGCCGACGGGTGATGCTCGGCGCCAGCATCGCCTCTCCCGCGGCCACCACCCGGATGGCCTGCACCAGCTCATCGGCCGGCGCGTCCTTCAGCAGGAAGCCGCTGGCGCCGGCGCGCAGCGCCTCCACCACGTACTCGTCGAGATCGAACGTCGTCAGCACCAGGACCTTCGCCGGGCCGTCCCGCCCGGGACCCGTGATCTGGCGGGTCGCCTCGACCCCGTCCATCCGGGGCATCCGGATGTCCATGAGCACGACATCGGGCTGCAGCGCCCGCACCTGATCGATGGCCTGCAGGCCGTCACCGGCCTCACCGACCACCGCGAGATCGCCCTCCGCCTCCAGAATCATCCGGAAACCGGTGCGCAGCAGTGGTTGATCATCGACGAGCAGGACGCGGATAGCCACGTAATCTCCTTAAGGGCCTTCGAGGGCCGCCGGCTGACCGGCCCCGGACCGGACCGGCTCCATTCTGCCCCGGACAGCATCCGCCGATTCCGCCGGGCGCACGGTCAGCGGATAGACCGGGGGAGTCCCGCCGAACTCCGGACAGACCGCCCGGTGGTCGCACCAGCCGCACAGCTTCGTCGGCCTCGGCCGCCACTCGCCCGTCTCGGTGGCAAGCCGGATCGCGTCCCACAGCGCCAGCAGCTTGCGTTCCACCCGTTCGAGGTCGGCCGGAACCGGGTCGTACGTCAGCACGTCCCCGCTGCCGAGGTAGACCAGCTGGAGCCTGCGCGGCACCACGTCCTTCAGACGCCACACCACCAAGGCGTAGAACTTCATCTGGAACAGCGCGCCCTCCGCGTATTCCGGCCGCGGCGCCTTGCCCGTCTTGTAGTCCACGATGCGGACCTCGCCCGCCGGGGTCACATCGACGCGGTCGATGACTCCGCGCAGCCGCAGGCCCGACTCCAGCTCCGTCTCGACGAACAGCTCCCGCTCGGCCGGCTCCAGGCGGGTCGGGTCCTCCAGCGAGAACCACCGCTCCACGAGCCGCTCCGCCTCGCCCAGCCACCCCGCGAGCCGCTCTCCCCCGGGATCGCCCTCGAACAGCTCCGCGAGCTCGGGCCTCGACTCCAGCAGCCGGTCCCACTGGCCGGGGACCAGCGCCTTGGCTCTCGGCGCCGTACGGTCCGCCGCGGGGGCGTCGAACAGCCGCTCCAGCACCGCATGCACCAGTGTGCCCCGGGTAGCAGCTTCACTGGGCTTCTCGGGGAGCTTGTCGATGACCCGGAAGCGGTACAGCAGGGGGCACTGCATGAAATCGCTCGCGCGCGACGGCGACAGGGACGAAGGTGGCTGAGGCGGGCGCGGTGCGGAGGTCATGATGCAGACCCTACGACCCGCCACCGACACCCAGCGGCATACCATCGACGACAGAGCTCGCACACAGCATGATCGTGGCAGAAGCCACCGACCGAAGGGACCCCGTGGACGAGAGCGGCGACAGCGGGCGCCCGGGGCCCGGCGCAGGGGGCACGGGCCCCGGCACCGGGCCGGACAAGGGAAAACCGCGCCGCCCGGCGGACCCGGGCGGCGGCCTCCTCATGGGCCGCCCCTTCGGTGTGCCGGTCTACGTGGCACCCAGCTGGTTCGTCGTGGCGGCTCTGATCACCTGGGTCTTCGGCGGCCAGCTCGACCGGGTCCTGCCGGAACTCGGCGGAGCCCGCTACCTGGTCGCGCTCTTCTTCGCGATCGCCTTCTACGCGTCCGTGCTCGTCCACGAGCTCGCCCACACCGTGGCCGCCCTGCGCTACAAGCTGCCGGTGCGCCGCATCCAGCTCCAGTTCTTCGGCGGCGTCTCCGAGATCGAGAAGGAGACCGAGACCCCCGGCCGCGAGTTCGTCCTCGCCTTCGTGGGGCCCCTGCTCTCCCTCATCCTCGGCGGTCTCTTCTACCTTCCGCTCCAGTTCGTCGAAGCAGGCACCGTCCCGGGCGTGCTCCTGGCCGGGCTGATGATCTCCAACCTCATCGTCGCCGCCTTCAACCTGCTGCCCGGCCTGCCGCTGGACGGCGGACGCATGCTCCGCGCGGTCGTCTGGAAGATCACGGGCAAGCCGATGAGCGGCACCGTCGCCGCCGCGTGGGTCGGCCGGGGCCTGGCCATCACCGTCTTCGTCGGCCTCCCGCTGCTCACCCACACGGGCGCCCTCGGAAGCGCCACCGGTGAGATCAGCGGGTTCGAGACCGTCACCGACGCCCTCCTGGCGGCGATCCTCGCGGCGATCATCTGGACCGGGGCGGGGAACAGCCTGCGGACGGCCCGGCTCCGCGAACACCTCCCCGAACTGCGAGCCCGCACCCTCACCCGGCGCGCCGTGCCCGTCGAGTCCGCCACCCCGCTCTCCGAAGCCCTCCGCCGCGCCAACGAGGCGGGCGCCCGCGCACTGGTCGTCGTCGACGGGCAGGGCAGCCCCAAGGGCGTCGTCCGGGAGGCGGCGATCGCGGGAGTCCCCGAACACCGCCGGCCCTGGGTCGCCGTCAGCGGCCTCGCCCAGGACCTCACCGACGGCATGAAGGTGCCCGCCGAACTCGCGGGTGAAGCCCTCCTGGACCGGCTGAAGGCCACCCCGGCCACGGAGTACCTGGTGGTCGAGGACACCGGCGAGATCTACGGCGTCCTGTCCACCGCCGACGTCGAGCGCGCCTTCATCAAGGCCATGGCCCGCCCCTCGGCCTGACACCCGGGAAGCGGCCCCCGAAATACCGGTAGGCTGGTCACATGTCCGAACCGACCGGTGCCGCCCGCCGTCGCGGCCCATTCAAAGTCGGGGACCAGGTCCAGCTCACCGACCCCAAGGGACGTCACTACACCTTCACGCTCGAGGCCGGGAAGAACTTCCACACCCACAAGGGTTCTTTCCCGCACGACGAGCTGATCGGTGCTCCCGAGGGCAGTGTTGTCCGTACCACGGGAAACGTCGCCTACCTCGCGCTGCGCCCCCTGCTCCCCGACTACGTCCTGTCCATGCCCCGCGGTGCCGCCGTGGTCTACCCCAAGGACGCGGGGCAGATCCTGGCGTTCGCCGACATCTTCCCCGGCGCCCGCGTCGTCGAAGCGGGAGTCGGCTCCGGGGCGCTCAGCACCTTCCTGCTGCGCGCCATCGGTGAGCAGGGCATGCTGCACTCCTACGAGCGCCGCGAGGACTTCGCCGAGATCGCCCGGCAGAACGTGGAGCGCTACTTCGGCTCCCCGCACCCCGCCTGGGAACTGACCGTCGGCGACCTGCAGGACAACCTGTCGGACACCGATGTCGACCGCGTCGTCCTGGACATGCTCGCCCCGTGGGAGTGCCTGGAGGCCGTCTCCAAGGCCCTGGTGCCCGGCGGCATCCTCTGCGCGTACGTCGCGACCACGACCCAGCTCTCGCGGACCGTCGAGTCGATCCGTGAGATCGGCTGCTTCGCCGAGCCGCAGCCCTGGGAGTCGATGATCCGCAACTGGCACGTCGAGGGACTGGCCGTCCGGCCCGACCACCGGATGATCGGCCACACCGGTTTCCTGGTCACCGCCCGCCGTCTCGCGGACGGCGTCGAGCCGCCACTGCGCCGCCGCCGCCCCTCGAAGGGGGCCTACGGCGAGGACTACGACGGTCCCGGCAGCCGGAGCGGGTCCGCCGCCCGCGACTGACCCCGCAACGCGCAGGCGCCGCCGCCGAGTTCCCGGACCGACCCGGAAGCCCGGCGGCGGCGCCTTTCCGCCGTCCGTGACGACCCCGCCGTTCCCCCCGGGTGTGAGGTGTGGCACGATGCTGGCCACCCCCGCCTGCCGATGTCCGGCCGGTACCGCCCATCCAGGCATCCAGGAACCACAGGAGACACACCGCGTGCAGACCTCCGCGCTCCCGGACCTCGCGCACACCGGAGCCAGGCCGGTGCACTGGCTCGCCACGGCGACGGCGATGGCCGCGGTCGTCGCCGCCGCGGGCCTGCTGCAGCCCGAGGCGGCCACCGCCACGGCCGAGGCGTCCGAGCACCGGGTCAGCACGCAGCACGGCGGCG
>Ga0196960_10000145_pt1 | contig 28281 bp, 26 predicted proteins | sample S3v_5metaG_FD_183187 | JGI IMG/M metagenome (GOLD analysis project Ga0196960, IMG submission 183187) | Soil microbial communities from Anza Borrego desert, Southern California, United States - S3+v_5 | ecosystem: Environmental > Terrestrial > Soil > Desert | place: USA: California | collected...
GCGGCCGGAGCAGCCGGCCGCCGGCCGGGGCAGCGCACCAGCGGGCCACGGCCGGGGACCGGACGAGCGCGAGCAGTACGGCCACCGAGGCCGAGGGCGGGGTCCTGGCAGCGGTGGCCGGCCGTCGAGGGCGAGCGGAGGCGACCCGCTGGGGAGGAGCACGGACGCCCTGGGTTGATCGCGCTGGTCAGCAAGCCCTGTCGCAGCGGGTGTCCGGGCCGTCCGGGGCCTGGGACCTGGCACCTGGCACCTGGCACCTGGCACCTGGCACCACTCTTCCCGGCGACTGCGCGGACGCCCTTCGTCGCCGCTCGGGCGGCCGGCTGTTCAGCTGACCGGCAGGGGCGCCGTCGCGAGGACCGTATCCACGGCGGTGGCGATCTGATCCTGCGTGAGGTCCGCCCGGGCGGTCAGTCTCAGCCTGGAGATCCCGTCCGGCACCGACGGCGGCCTGAAGCAACCGACCGCGAGACCCGCGGCGCGGCAGTCGGCGGCCCAGCGCACCGCCGACTCCGCCGAGGGTGCCCGGACCGAGACGACGGCGGCATCGGGGCGCACCGCGGTCAGTCCGGCCGCCGTCAGCCGGGCGTACAGCTCGGCGGCTACGGCCCCGGCCCTCGCCGCGCGTCCGGGTTCACGGCGCAGCAGACGCAGAGCGCCGAGAGCCGCGCCGACGGCCGCCGGCGCGAGACCGGTGTCGAAGATGAACGTACGGGCCGTGTTCACCAGGTGGCTGATGACCCGGGCAGATCCGAGCACCGCTCCGCCCTGGCTGCCGAGGGACTTGGAGAGAGTGAGGGTGGCGACGATCCCCTCGCCGCCCGCGAGTCCGGCGGCCGCGAGCGCGCCGCGCCCGCCCGCGCCCAGGACGCCCAGTCCGTGAGCGTCGTCCACGAGGAGGGCCGCGCCCGCGTCGCGGCAGACCTCGCAGAGCCCGGCAAGCGGGGCGGCGTCACCGTCCACCGAGAAGACGGAGTCGGTCACGGCCAGCGCCCGGCCGTCGTGCGCGTGGAGCGCCTTTCGCACAGCCTCGGGGTCCGCGTGCGGAACGACGGTGGTGGCGGCACGGGAGAGCCGGCAGCCGTCGACGATCGAGGCGTGGTTGCCCGCGTCGGACACGATCAGCGAATCGCGGCCGGTCAGCGCCGTGAGTGCGGCGAGGTTGGCCGCGTAGCCGGAGGAGAACACCAGGGCCGCTTCGAATCCGCAGAACCCGGCGAGCTCGCGCTCCAGTTCGGCGTGCAGCACGGTGGACCCGGTGACGAGCCGCGAGCCGGTGGCGCCCGCGCCCCACGTCCGTGCCGCGTCGGCCGCTGCCGCGGTGACCTCGGGGTTCCGGCTCAGCCCCAGGTAGTCGTTGCTCGCGAGGTCCAGCAGTTCCGTCCCGGCGGGGCGGGGACGCAACGTCCGGACGAGTCCGGCGTCGGCGCGCCGCCGGGCCTCGTCGTCGATCCAGCCGAACGGGTCGTAGGCCATGAGCAAGTCCTTTTGTAGGCAGCTCACAGACCCTAACCGGGCGCGCAACGGGCCAGGGTGTGGCAATACACACAGCATCGACCGGCTCTGCTGTCCGGTTCCTCCTTGGCCGATGGTGGTGCCGTACGTCAGGATCAACGCCATGGACCTGCTGAACACGCTGGTGGAAAAGGGGCTGCGGCGCGAACTGCCGACCCGTGACGAAGCGCTCGCCGTGCTGGCGACCTCCGACGACGAACTGCTCGACGTGGTGGCCGCGGCCGGGAAGGTGCGCCGCCAGTGGTTCGGCAGGCGCGTCAAGCTCAACTATCTGGTGAATCTGAAGTCCGGGCTGTGCCCCGAGGACTGCTCGTACTGCTCGCAGCGGCTCGGCTCCAAGGCCGAGATCCTCAAGTACACCTGGCTGAAGCCGGACGAGGCGAAGAAGGCCGCAGCCGCCGGGGTGGCCGGCGGCGCCAAGCGGGTGTGCCTGGTGGCCAGCGGCCGGGGGCCGACCGACCGCGACGTCGACCGGGTCTCGCGGACGATCGAGGCCATCAAGGAACAGCACGAGGACGTCGAGGTGTGTGCCTGCCTCGGCCTGCTGTCGGAGGGTCAGGCCGACCGTCTGCGGTCTGCGGGCGCCGATGCGTACAACCACAACCTCAACACCTCGGAGGGGACGTACGGGGACATCACGACCACGCACACCTACGCCGACCGGGTGGACACCGTCCAGCAGGCCCAGGCCGCCGGGCTTTCGGCGTGCTCGGGTCTGATCGCGGGCATGGGTGAGACCGACGCCGACCTGGTGGACGTCGTCTTCTCGCTGCGTGAGCTGGACCCCGACTCGGTGCCGGTGAACTTCCTCATCCCCATGGAGGGGACTCCGCTCGCGAAGGACTGGCACCTCACTCCGCAGCGGTGCCTGCGCATCCTCGCGATGGTCAGGTTCGTGTGCCCGGACGTCGAGGTGCGGCTCGCGGGCGGCCGTGAGGTCCATCTGCGTTCGATGCAGCCGCTCGCACTGCACCTGGTCAACTCCATCTTCCTGGGCGACTACCTGACCAGTGAGGGCCAGGCCGGTCAGACCGATCTCGACATGATCGCGGACGCCGGTTTCGAGGTCGAGGGAGCAGCCACCAAGACCCTCCCCGGGCACCGCGCTCCGGAGGCCGGCGGCTGCGGTGCGCACGAGGGCGGCTGCGCTCCGTGCGGTGACACCGCCGAGGCCGCTCCGGAACCGTCCGAGGGCCTCGCGGCGCGTACCGACCTGGTGGCGGTCCGCCGTCGCGGCGCCGGGACGGACCTCGCGCCCAATGCCTGAACCGCTCCGCCCCGCAGAACTCCTCGCCCTGGACCGGGCCCACGTCTGGCACCCCTACGGTCCGATGCCGGGCCGGCAGGAACCGCTGGTCGTGGAGTCCGCGTCAGGGGTGCGCCTCCGGCTCGCCGAGCCCGCCCACGGGCACCGCGAGGTGGTGGACGGCATGTCCTCCTGGTGGTCGGCTGTCCACGGCTACAACCATCCGGTGCTGAACGAGGCCGCCCGCGGTCAGCTGGACCGCATGAGCCATGTGATGTTCGGCGGGCTCACGCATGAGCCCGCCGTCCGGCTGGCGACCCGGCTGGTCGAGATCACGCCGGAACCGCTGCGGCACGTCTTCCTCGCCGATTCGGGGTCGGTCTCGGTCGAGGTCGCCGTGAAGATGTGCCTCCAGTACTGGCGTTCGGCGGGGCGGCCCGCCAAGCACCGGCTGCTGACCTGGCGTGGCGGGTACCACGGGGACACCTGGCAGCCCATGTCGGTGTGTGACCCCGAGGGCGGGATGCACGAGCTGTGGTCGGGGTCCCTCCCCCGGCAGATCTTCGCGGACGCCCCTCCGGACGGTTTCGGCGCCGAGCCGGACGAGGCGTACGTGAGGCACCTGCGCGAGCTGATCGCCGTTCATGCCGATGAGCTGGCAGCGGTGATCGTGGAGCCCGTGGTGCAGGGGGCGGGCGGCATGCGCTTCCACTCCCCCGCGTATCTGCGGGTGCTCCGTGAGGCGTGCGACGCGAACGACGTGCTCCTGGTGTTCGACGAGATCGCGACGGGCTTCGGCCGGACCGGACAGCTGTTCGCGGCGGGGCACGCCGGGGTGTCACCGGATGTCATGTGCGTCGGCAAGGCGCTGACCGGTGGCTATCTGACGCTGGCGGCGACGCTGTGCACCTCGCGGGTGGCCGAGGGCATTTCGAGCGGCGACGTTCCCGTGCTGGCGCACGGGCCGACCTTCATGGGTAATCCGCTGGCCTCGGCGGTGGCCTGCGCGTCGGTGGATCTTCTGCTGGGCCAGGACTGGGAGCTGGAGGTGAAGCGGATCGGCACGGGGCTGCGGCAGGGTCTGGCCGAGGCCGTCGGCGTGCCCGGCGTACGTGATGTCCGGGTGCTGGGCGCGATCGGGGTCGTACAGCTGGATCACGAGGTGGACATGGCAGCCGCGACACGGGCCGCGGTCCGCGAGGGCGTGTGGCTTCGGCCGTTCCGCGATCTCGTGTACACGATGCCGCCCTATGTGACCGGTGACGACGATGTGGCACGGATCTGCCGGGCCGTGTGCGCGGCGGCGAAGGAGGGCTGAGATGACGATCCTCGTGGTGACCGGGACCGGCACCGAGATCGGTAAGACGATCGTGACCGCGGCGGTGGCGGCCGCCTTCCACGACCGCCGTGTCGCGGTCCTCAAGCCCGCCCAGACGGGCCTCGCCCCAGGGGAGCCGGGGGACGCCGCCGAAGTGGCACGGCTGGCCGGCGCCCATGTGACCGCGGTCGAACTGGCCCGCTTCCCGGAGCCGTTGGCGCCCGAGACAGCGGCTCGCCGAGCGGGGCTCCCGTACGTGCGTCCGTACGAGATCGCCGAGTCCGTCCAGAAGCTGGAGACGGAGCACGACCTGGTGCTGGTCGAGGGCGCGGGCGGGCTCCTCGTCCGCTACGACGAGCAGGGGGCCACGCTCGCGGACGCCGCTCGCCTGCTGGGGGCGCCCGTGCTGGTGGTGACGCCCGCGGGGCTGGGAACACTCAACGCCACCGCGCTGACGGCGGAGGCACTGCGGACGCGAGGGCTCACGTGCTCCGGAGTGGTGGTGGGGAGCATGCCGGCCGAGCCCGACCTGGCCTCGCGGTGCAACCTCGACGACCTTCCGGTCGCGGCGGGCGCCCCGCTGCTCGGCGCTGTGCCGGCCGGAGCGGGCTCGTTGCTCCCGGCCGACTTCCGGGCGCGGGCGGCGAGCTGGCTGGCTCCGGAGATCGGTGGGAACCGCCCTGCCGGATGAGCGGCCGAGCGGCGCCGGTCCGTAAAGGGGAGAATCCAAGGAGAGCAGTGTGCACGTGCCCTCCGAAGGAGGCCCGCTCATGCGTCGGCGCAGCACATCTGTCCCTGCCCCCGGGACGCGGTGCACCATCCGGTGTTCGCCCGCTTCTACGCCCGGATGAGCGTGACCGCCGACCTGAAGGGCGGCGTGGCGGCACATCGTGACGAGCTCCTCAGCGGTCTTTCCGGCCGCGTCATCGAGATCGGCGCCGGTAACGGCCTCGACTTCGCGCACTACCCGGGGGCGGTGTCCGAAGTGGTGGCGATCGAGCCGGAGCGCGGCCTGCGGCAGCTGGCAGCCGATTCGGCGCTGCGCGCGGAGGTGCCGGTCGATGTGGTGCCGGGCACCGCTGAGGCGCTGCCGGTCAGGAGCGAGGCGTTCGACGCGGCGGTGGCCTCGCTGGTCCTGTGCACCGTACGGGATCTGCCCCGGGCGCTGGCGGAGATCAAGCAGGTGCTGCGGCCGGGCGGTGAGCTGCGTTTCTTCGAACACACCCTGGCCGCCGACGGAGCGCTGGCGACGGCCCGGCGGGCGGTGGACCGCACCTTCTGGCCCCTGCTGTTCGGAGGCTGTCACACGGCGAGGAACACCGTCGCAGCCATCGGGGAGGCGGGCTTCGAGCTGGGGGTCCACCGGAGTTTCCGGATTCCCGAGCGGGGCGTCCAGCTGCCCAGCTCCCCATGTGTCCTCGGCGTGGCACGCCGGTCCGCCGTGGTGGGCCCGCCGGCCGGTACGGACTGAGGGGCCCCGGTCACAGGCTCCACCCGCGCAGCTCCTCGGCGATGGCCCGGACGTCGGCCTTGCCCTCCTTCACCAGCCTGGCCAGATCACGCACCTGCTCGGGAGAGGTGATGACCTTCAGGCCCGAAGCGACGAGGTAGCCGTAGGCGACGGCGGACGCGAACATCGCGTTGGAGTGTTCGAGGGCGGGCACGTGGAGGAGCAGCTGCAGCATGGCGGCCGCCCGGGAGTGCGGGTCGCTGTAGACGGGGCTGCCGAAGATCTCCGCTTCGTGCCGGCTGACAGCGGCGACGAGCGCACCCCAGTCGACGACCTGCGGATCACCGGGCGTCTTGTGCTCGGCGACCATGAGCAGCCAGGAGAGGTCGATCTGCAGGTTCAACGGGTCCCTTTGCGCTCCGGGCCGAACTCCTCGGCGAACACCGACTCGTACTGCTTCATGAAGTCGGCCGCGGCCTCGACGAAGGTATGTCCCACCTCGCCCGCATCCTGCTTGACGAGCTCCTCTATGTAACGGTTCACGCTCATCCCCCGTTGCAGGGCGCGCTGCCGCGCCGCCTCGGCGGTGGCCTCGTCCACTCGGACGTTCAGCTGAGTCTTGGGCACGCCCTCAAAGCTAGCGCGAGTCCGCTAGCACCCGCAAGGGGAGCGGACGGCGCACCGGGAGCTCCCGGATTCCACTGCGGTCACGCCCCTCGGACGCGGTCACAGGCACGCCCAGGACCTCGGTCCACCGGCGGCGCGGCGCCGGAAACCGTTCGCCCCTCCCTCGATCGTTCTGGTTGGCTCGGGTCATGACTGATCTTGATATCCGCTGTGCCGCGCCGTCGGACGTCGATGCCGTGCTCCGGTTCTGGCGCGAGGCCGCGGAAGGCACCAGCATCACCGACGACCACGACGGAGTGACACGGCTCATCTCACGGGACTCCGGGGCCCTGCTCCTCGCGGAACGCGACGGCCGGATCACCGGGACCGTCATAGCCGGCTTCGACGGGTGGCGATGCTCCGCGTACCGGCTCGCCGTGCACCCCGACTTCCGCCGGCAGGGCGTCGCCACCGCGCTGATGGACGCGGCGGAACGAAGATTCCTCGCGCTGGGCGGGCGGCGGATCGACGCCATGGTCCTGGAGTCCAACGACCGGGCGCACCGGACATGGGGCGCGGCTGGCTACCATCGCGAGGACCACTGGCGGCGCTGGGTCAAGTCCCTGTGACCACGACCGACGCCGCCGAGGGGCTGTGACCAGCCGCAATCCCTCTGCCGTACAGGGCATTTTGCCGATCCTTTACTATGGATCCTCAATCGTCCGACCCAATGGAAAGGTGTGAGCGTCCGCCCATGGGCGAGCCTCCCAGTAGTCGATACCGCCGACATCGAGCGAACCTCCTGCCCCTGCCCGATCATGGGACGGAGGTGAACCGATGACCGAACTGCTCCTGCTCCTCGTGGCGGTACTGCTCTGCCTCGCCTGCGGCGCCTTCGTGGCGGCCGAGTTCTCCCTGACCACCGTGGAGCGCGGCGAGCTCGAACGCGCCGTCGAGCGGGGGGACCGGGGTGCGGCGGGAGCTCTCAAGGCCGTACGCAGCCTCACCTACCAGCTCTCCGGTGCACAGCTCGGCATCACCGTCACCAACCTGATCGTGGGCATGCTCTCCGAGCCGTCCATCGCCAAGCTGATCCGCGGCCCGGTGGAAGCGGTCGGGCTGTCTCCCGGTGTGTCCTCCTCACTGTCACTCGTGCTCGGCACCGCGCTGTCCACCGTGGTCCTGATGGTGGTCGGTGAACTCGTCCCGAAGAACTGGGCGATCTCCTCCCCCCTGACCGTCGCGCGGGCCGTCGCCGCACCGCAGCGCGCGTTCACGGCGGTCTTCCGTCCCTTCATCAGCCACCTCAACAACACCGCCAACCGGATCGTGCGGCGCTTCGGCCTCGAACCGGCCGAGGAGCTGGCCTCGGCGCGCAGCCCGCAGGAGCTGGTGGCCCTGGCACGCCACTCCGCGAAGGAAGGCGCGCTGGAGGCGGACACCGCCGAACTGTTCGTGCGTACCCTCAGCCTGTCCGAACTGACCGCGGAGAACGTGATGACCCCCCGCGTCCAGGTCACCGCCCTGGAGGTGCAGGCGACCGCCGAGGACGTCGCGAACGCCACCCGGGCGACCGGTCTCTCCCGCTTCCCCGTCTACCGGGGCAGTCTGGACACGGTCGTCGGCGTCGCCCACATCAAGGACGTGCTGGCCGTTCCGGCGGACCAACGGCCCCGTAAACGGGTGTCGGACATGCTGCGCGAACCGCTGCTGGTACCGGAGACGCTCACCGTCGACCGCCTGCTGGACCGGCTCTCCGGAAAGCTGGCCATGGCGGTCGTGATCGACGAGTACGGCGGCACGGCGGGAGTCGTGACGCTGGAGGACATCGTGGAGGAAGTCGTCGGCGAGGTGCGGGACGAGCACGATCCGCACGAGACCCCCGACCTGGCGGCCGCGGGTGAGGACGCGGACGGGCGCACCCTGTGGTCCGCCGACGGAGCGGCCCGCACGGACCAGCTCCGCACCATCGGGCTGCGGGTACCGGACGGACCGTACGAGACACTGGCCGGCCTGATCGCCACAGAGGTCGGCCGCATCCCGGTGGTCGGCGACACCGTCGAGCTCGGGGGCTGGCGGATCGACGTGGTGGACGCTTCGGGGCATCGCGCCGCGCGTGCGCTGCTGCACGCCCCGCTGCCCGGCAGCGACGAGCCGACGGAGGACGAACGATGATCGCCGTCCAGCTCTTCATCGGCTTTCTGACCCTGATCGTCAACGCCTTCTTCGTCGGCGCGGAATTCGCTCTGATCTCCGTACGCCGCAGTCAGATCGAGCCCGAGGCCGAGGCCGGGAACCGGCGGGCCCGCAGCGTCATCTGGGGCCTCGAACACGTGTCGGCGCTCCTTGCGGCGGCACAGCTGGGCATCACGCTCTGCACACTGGTGCTGGGTGTCGTCGCCGAACCCGCCATCGCCCATCTGCTGGAACCCGTCTTCGACTCGGTGGGGGTGCCGCACGGGCTGGTGCATCCGATCTCGTTCGTCATCGCCCTGACCGTGGCGACGTATCTGCACATGCTGCTGGGCGAGATGGTGCCGAAGAACATCGCACTGGCCGAGCCCGCCCGCACCGCCCTGCTGCTCGGGCCGCCCCTCGTGGCTCTCGCCAGGGCGCTGAAGCCGGTGATCTTCGCGATCAACGCCTTCGCGAACACTCTGCTCAAGCTGCTGCGGGTGGAGACCAAGGACGAGGTCTCCGCGACCTTCTCCGACGACGAACTGGCGCGCCTCGTCAAGGACGCCGAGGACTCCGGGCTGGTCGACGACCGCTCGGCGGACCGTCTGCGCCACGCACTGGAACTGGGCCGCCGCCCGGTCCAGGACGTACTGCTTCCGGTCGACCGGGTGCTGTACACCAGGGTCGGCACGACCCCGGAGGAACTGGAGCGGCTCTCCCACGAGTCCGGCTTCTCCCGCTTCCCGGTGATGGACAGCGAGCAGCGCATCATCGGCTACCTCCACGTGAAGGACGCCCTGGACGCCGCACCGCGCGATGTGCCGTTCCCGGTGACGGCTCTGCGGCCGATCGCCCGGGTACGCGCGGTGACACCGCTGGACGACGTGCTGACCGCGCTGCGGCGCAGTCGTACGCATCTGGCCGCCGTACTCGACGAGAACGGCCGGCTGGCGGGCATGATCACGATGGAGGACGTGCTGCGTGAGCTGGTGGGGAGGCACCAGGCCCGCTGACGTCGGCGCCCGGCGACGGGCACGGGGAGGGGCACGGCCGCGGCCGCGCCCCTCTTCGGCATTCCGGCGGCACGTGCGCGTGCCTCCCCGCCGCCCCTGGCTCCACGCGGCTGCCGCTCTCCCGCCGCCCTCCGCCGCAGGCCGCGGTCACGGTACGATCGGCAGCGCCATGGAATTGAATGCTTCCTACACCAGTCTCGTCGCGGTCGGCGACTCGTTCACCGAGGGCATGTCGGATCTGCTGCCCGACGGTTCGTACCGCGGCTGGGCCGACGTCCTCGCCGCCCGCCTCGCGCTCCGTACGCCCGGGTTCCGGTACGCCAATCTCGCCGTACGGGGGAAGCTCATCGGCCAGATCGTGGACGAACAGGTCCCGATTGCCGCCGCCCTGCAGCCGGATGTGATCACGCTTGTCGGAGGGCTCAACGACACCCTGCGGCCCAAGTGCGACATGGGAATGGTCCGTGGCCGCCTGGAGGAGGCGGTGGAGCGTCTCGCACCGTCGTGCAAGACGCTGGTGCTGATGCGCAGCCCAGGCCGGAACGGTCCGGTCATGGAACGTTTCCGTCCGCGCATGGAAGAGCTGTTCTCCCTCGTCGATGATCTGGCCGAGCGCCATGGTGCGCTGGTGGCCGACCTGTACGGCGCGCCGTCGCTCGGCGATCCGCGGATGTGGGACGTCGATCGGCTGCACCTGACGGCCGAGGGACACCGCAGGGTCGCGGAGGCGGTCTGGCAGACGCTGGGGCTGCCCGCGGAGAGTGACTGGCAGAAGCCGATGCCGGTCTCCGCGCCCGCGCGGTGGGTACAGCGGCGGGTCGACGACGTCCGCTTCGCCCGGCAGCATCTGATGCCCTGGATCGGGCGACGCCTCACCGGGCGTTCGTCCGGCGACGGCCGGGCCGGCGCACAGTTCGACACCGGGCTGGGGAAGGCGTTCTGGATCACCCCTGAGGACGCGGTGGCCCCCGGGCCGGTGACAGGCTGGCGCCGGCTGGACGGCTGACCACCCCGCACCGCGCCGCCCGGCACCGCGAGAAGGCCGAGAGCGACAGCCGCATCATCGATGGCCTGTCCGCACCGACCAGAACCGATGATGGTCATCGCCGAGCAACTCAGGAATTGTGGACGTCCCTGCGCGTGGACGGCGGCCTTCCGCGCCCTGGCGCTGCCCCCCGCAGGACATCACCGGCCGCCGCCGCACCGGGCATCGGCTCCGGGGCCGGCCATCGCGCCATCCATCCGGTGCCGGCCGCGCAGCCGAGCGCGGCGGGTCACCGGGACATCCGCGATCGGCACCCGGCCGCCCAGCCGCCCGCTCTTCGCGAGGACGCGCCAGAAGCCCCGCTGACGTCCGCCGGATACAACCCACGAGGACTTGGTCCACTCTCACGAATATCCTCATGCCTTGCTCCACTCCGGCCGGATCAAGGCACTTCGAAGGGTCTGGTGCGGTGGCCCCAGCCGAGGCGGCCTCTCCCGCGTGCCGCACGGCCCCGCTGCGGCGGGGGGTGACAGAACAACCTCTGAGCTGGAGCTTCCGACAAAATGCAGACGGTTCGGAACCCGTATGGACGCCCGGTAAACTCGGGACACGTGACTGCTGTGTCTGCGAAGCCTCGCATCCCCAATGTCCTGGCCGGCCGCTATGCCTCCACGGAGCTGGCCGTCCTCTGGTCCCCCGAGCAGAAGGTGAAGCTGGAACGCCGGCTGTGGCTGGCGGTGCTGCGCGCTCAGAAGGACCTCGGGATCGAGGTGCCCGACGCTGCGCTGGCCGATTACGAGCGTGTGGTCGATCAGGTCGACCTCGCCTCCATCGCCGAGCGCGAGAAAGTCACCCGGCACGACGTGAAGGCTCGGATCGAGGAGTTCAACGCTCTCGCCGGGCATGAGCAGGTGCACAAGGGCATGACCTCCCGGGACCTCACCGAGAATGTCGAGCAGCTCCAGATCCGGCTCTCCCTGGAGCTGATGCGCGACCGTACGGTGGCGGTACTGGCGCGGCTGGGCAAGCTGGCGGCGGAGTACGGCGAACTGGTCATCGCGGGCCGCTCGCACAACGTCGCCGCGCAGGCGACGACCCTCGGCAAGCGCTTCGCCACCGCCGCGGACGAGTTGCTGGTGGCGTACGGGCGGCTGGACGACCTGCTCGGCCGCTACCCGCTGCGCGGTATCAAGGGCCCCGTCGGCACGGCGCAGGACATGCTGGACCTGCTCGGCGGTGACGCGGGCAAGCTCGCCGACCTGGAGCAGCGCATCGCCGGGCATCTCGGCTTCGCACACGCCTTCACCTCCGTCGGTCAGGTCTACCCCCGCTCCCTCGACTACGACGTCGTGACCGCGCTGGTGCAGCTGGCCGCCGCGCCTTCGTCGGTCGCCAAGACCATCCGGCTCATGGCCGGACACGAGCTGGTGACCGAGGGCTTCAAGCCCGGCCAGGTCGGCTCGTCGGCGATGCCGCACAAGATGAACACCCGCTCCTGCGAGCGCGTCAACGGCCTGATGGTGATCCTGCGCGGCTACGCGTCCATGACGGGCGAGCTGGCGGGCGACCAGTGGAACGAGGGCGATGTGTCCTGCTCCGTGGTCCGCCGAGTCGCGCTGCCGGACGCCTTCTTCGCATTCGACGGGCTGCTGGAGACCTTCCTGACCGTCCTCGACGAGTTCGGCGCCTTCCCCGCGGTGGTGGCGCGTGAGCTGGACCGCTACCTCCCCTTCCTCGCCACGACCAAGGTGCTGATGGGCGCGGTGCGGGCCGGAGTCGGCCGCGAGGTCGCGCACGAGGCCATCAAGGAGAATGCGGTCGCCTCGGCCCTTGCCATGCGGGAGCAGGGCGCGGAGCGCAACGAACTGCTGGACAAGCTGGCCGCCGACGAGCGGATCCCGCTCGGCCGCAGCGAGCTCGACGCCCTGATGGCGGACAAGCTCTCGTTCACCGGCGCGGCGGGCGACCAGGTCGCTTCGCTGGTGTCGAGGATCGAGGAGATCGCCAAGCAGCACCCGGAAGCCGCCGCGTACACCCCCGGCTCCATTCTCTGAGGCGGGCTCCACTGCTGTGACACCCGACGAGCTTCTGGCCGCCCGCGACCGCGTCGTACCCGACGTGGTCGCGGGCGGCCTGCGTGTGTTGTTCTGCGGAATCAACCCGAGCCTCATGACTGCCGCCACGGGGCACCATTTCGCCCATCCGGGCAATCGGTTCTGGCCGGTGCTGCATCTGTCGGGCTTCACGCCCAGACAGCTGAAGCCTGCGGAACAGGATCAGCTTCCGGGCCTCGGCCTGGGGATCACCAATGTGGTGGCCAGGGCCACGGCACGGGCGGACGAGCTGAGCGCGGAGGAATTCCGTGAGGGTGGAAGAGTGCTGTCGGCCAAGGTGGAGGACCTGGGCCCGTCGTGGCTGGCCGTCGTCGGCGTCACCGCATACCGCACGGCCTTCGGCGATCGCCGTGCGCAGATCGGGCCCCAGGAGCGGACCATCGGCGGTGCCCGCGTCTGGGTCCTGCCCAACCCGAGCGGGCTGAACGCGCACTGGACCGTGAGCACCATGGCTGACGAGTACGCCCGCCTGTTGGCGGCGGTCGGCCGGAACGTCCCTGGTTAGACCACACCTCCCGGCTCCGCCAGGGGCAGTTATGGCGAACTGCTGTGCGGCGGCCGCGGAAACACCGCAGAACGGCTGCGGGACTGCCCCGGACCGGGGTGGCACAGGTCCTGACGCCTTCGTCGCTCAGGGCGGATCGACCACGGCGACCAGAACGTCCACCTCACGGCCGGCCCGTCTTCCTGCTGGCAGAGCATCACGGCAGGCCACCGGCCGTACGTATGCCACAGCTGGAGGTACCCACAGCTCGCGACCGGTACGGCCCCGGGCTCGGGTGTCATCTCCCCTGCCGTCATCCTTTCCTGTGCGCTCCACAGGCTGACGGCCTGTGGAGCGCCCCGGCACGGGATGAGCAGGGGGAGCAGCGCGTCGTGTTCGGCCAGGCGTTGCGCCCGGCGTTCCACGCGATCTGTTCCCTCTCCCTCCTCCTGGCCGTCCTCAGCGATGAGGAGCGCCATGTGGTGGCCAGGCCGCTGACTCCCGAGTCCGAGGGGGCATGTTCCGGTCGGTCAGCCCTCCTGACCGAAATGGGGGACGTGGTCGCAGCGGACCCCGTCCCGGCCGCTGTGAGATCGAGGCAGGAGGGGGAACGCGCCGTGCTCACCGGCCGCGAAGCCGCAGTGCTCCGCCTGATGGCACGCGGCCTGTCCCACGTGGAAATCGCCGCCACGCTCATCGTCGGCGCGGAGACGGTGAAGACCCATGTCAGCGTGGTGCCTGCCAAGTCGGGAACCAGGGGCCGCGCACAGGCGGTGATCGCCGCCTGCGGGTCCGGCTTCGTGGCTCCCCGCTGTCCGAGGAGCCCGATGACCTGCACAACCCGCTCCGGGCCCCTCTCTCCGGGTGCTGGTCGCCGCGGTCGGGGGCAGCGAGTACCATCCGGCAGACATGCGCACGACCTGGGAGGACACACGGTGGGCCGGCTGACCGGTGGTGACCCGTCTCTGCTGCGGAGGATCAATTCCGCGGTGGTGCTGCACGCCCTGCGAGGGGCGGATTCGCCCACGCTCACGGATCTGACCCGGATCACGGGGCTGTCGCGTCCCACGGTCGAAGGTGTCGTGGAAGGGCTGTTCTCAGCGGGCCTGGTGGTGGAGACAGTGCCCGACGAAAGCGGAGCCAGGCGCCAGGGCCGCCCCGCGAGGCGGTTCAGGTTCCGCGCCGAGGCCGGATTCCTGCTGGGTGTCGAGATCGGCGCGCATCGCGTCTCGGCCCTGCTGTCCGGCCTGGACGGCCGGATCATCGGCGCAGGCTCACGCGACGTCTCCGAGACGGCGTGCGCGGACGACAGGATCGACCAGGTCAGAACTGTGATCGCCGATGTGCTGCGGCGCACCGGGGTGGCGCGGAGCAGCTTGCGTGCGGTCGGGGTCGGCAGCCCTGGCATCGTCGGGGCCGACGGCACAGTGCGCCTGGGCACGGCGCTGCCGGACTGGACCGGCCTCGCGCTCGGTGAGAGGCTGCGCCGTTCCTTCCGGTGTCCCGTCCTGGTGGAGAACGACGCCAACGCCGCAGCGGTGGCGGAACACTGGAAGGGTGCGGCGACCGAGTCCGATGACATCGTCTTCGTCCTGGCGGGCTTGAGCCCGGGCGCGGGTTCGCTGATCGGCGGACGGCTGCACCGCGGGTTCGGCGGAGCGGCCGGAGAGATCGGCGCGCTGCATCTGCTGGGCCGTGGTGTCACTCCGGAACACCTTCTCTCCACGACGGACACCCCGCTCGACCCTCTGGACGAGCACGCCGTCGCTGCTGTTTTCGCCGAGGCCAGGGAGGGCGACGCCGGCGCCCAGGCCGCCGTCGCGCGGTTCATACAACGGCTGGTGCACGATGTCGCCGCGCTGGCGCTGGCGCTCGATCCGGAGCTTGTGGTGATCGGCGGGTGGGCCGCCGGTCTGGACGGCGTTCTGGACCCGCTCCGCGACGAGCTCGCCCGCTACTGCTTGCGTCCGCCCCGGGTGGCCCTCTCGGTCCTCGGGGAGGCGGCCGTCGCCACCGGCGCGCTGCGGCTGGCGCTCGACCACGTCGAGGAACAGCTCTTCGCGGTGGAGGGAACGGTGACGGCCCGCCGCTGAGAGCGACGGGCCGTACAGGAGGGTGATCCGGCCGCGGCGGTCAGGCCCCAGCGCAAGAGGGCCAGGGCCTCCGGGCGGAGGAAAGTCAGGAGGCCGGCCGACGGGCTTCCCGCTGTCGTCAGGAGGCTTTACGCTCCTGCTCGTCGTGGCTGATCTCCAGCGCGCCGGAATCCCCGAAGGTGAGCCGGCAGGTGTCCGCCCGGTAGGTGGCGACCGAGACAGCCGCCGTGCCGGCGGCCGCGAGATACCGAGTGGTGACCACGAGGACGGGAGCGCCCGGAAGCCGGTCGAGCTCCTTCGCGTCGTCCGCGCGGGCCGACCCGAGTTCGACCGAACGGTCCTGGCCCTCCAGGTCGAGGCGGTGCAGCTCCCTCAGGACACTTCGGGCCCGGACGGGCCCGGTCGGCGCTTCGATGCCGGAGAGTTCGGGCACGGACCGCGCCGGGACGTACAGGAGTTCCGCGGCTACGGCCTGTCCGTGGGCGAGACGGATGCGGCGCACCACGTGCACGGGCTCCCCGGCGGGCGTGCCGAGCATGACGGCGACTGCCGGAGGAGCGGTCGCCGTGGTGCACTCGAGGGGCTGCCACGCCTCGTCGGTGCCGTCCCCCGCCCAGCCGTGCTGTGCGGTGGCCACGGCCACTCCCACCCGGGGCGGGGCTACGGTCGTGCCGACGCCACGGCGCCGCTGCAGCCTTCCTTCGAGTTCGAGCTGCTCCAGTGCCTGCCGGAGCGTCGCCCTGGCTACACCGAAACGCGCCGCGAGATCCCGCTCGTTGGGCAGTACCTCTCCCACCGCGAAGTCCGAGTCGAGTGCCTCACTGAGCACGGTCCTGAGGTGCCAGTACTTCGGCTCCTGCACCGATTCCAGCTGCGTGGTCCCCACCCTGTCCTCCGCATCCGCCCGGTGGCTGCTTTCCGCGACGTTATTTATTAAAGGTTCCTGCCTTATCGTTCAGACCTTAGGACGGCGAACCACCTTGGTCAAGACCAATCCTCGTTCCGTAACGCAGTGAAACGGTCCGTTGCCACTGAGCGTTCACGGCACGTTCGCGCAGCAGTGAGCCCAGGCGTCACAAAGCCCCACGGCGGTCCCCGTCCACGGGGCTCGTGGGACTCGTGGGGCTCGTGGTCGGAGGTTCGCAGAGCCTGCGTCAGCAGGCCCTGTGCGGTTCTCCGAGAGGCCGCGTACGGCTCGGAGGCCCACGGGTTCCCGGCCGTGCCGCTACCCCGCGTCCACCCCGGCCAGCTTGTCCGGGTTGCGGACGACATAGACGCATCGGATGACTCCGCCGCGGACCTCGGCCTGGAGCGCGGTCTCCACCGCACCGTCCACGCTGAACACCAGAGCGGGGCCCCCGTTGAGCTCCAGGGTCCTCACCTCCGTGCCGGAAGGCTGGTCATTCATCACGGCGAGGAGGAAGCGGCCGACCTTGTCAGCGGTTTCGATGATCCGTCGCGGCGCCTTCGCCTTGCCTCCGCTGTCGCTGACAAGGCGCACATCGGGAGCCAGCAGGGCGAGCATCTGCTCCAGGTCTCCGCCCGCAGCGGCGGCGAGGAAGCGCTCGGTGATATCGCGCCGCACGGCCGGATCCACGTCGTACCGCGGCTTGCGCTCCTCCACATGCCGCTTGGCACGGCCGGCGAGCTGGCGTACCGCCGTCTCCGACCGGCCGAGGACGGCGCCGATCTCCGCGTACGGGAAGCCGAAGGCCTCGCGCAGGACGAAGACCGCGCGCTCCAGCGGGGAGAGGGTTTCGAGGACGACCAGTACGGCGAGGGACACGGAGTCGGCCAGCACCGCCCGCTCCGCGGAGTCGGGAACGGCCTGGCCGAAGTCGGTGGCCATGGGTTCGGGCAGCCAGGGCCCCACGTACGCCTCGCGCCGCGAGCGCAGATGGCGCAGCCGGTCGATGGCCAGACGTGTGGTGATGCGTACGAGAAAGGCCCGCGGCTCCCGCACATCTTCCCGCCCGGCCGACGACCAGCGCAGCCACGCCTCCTGCACCACGTCCTCGGCATCGGCGACGCGGCCGAGCATGCGGTAGGCGACCCCGGTGAGGAAGGGCCGGTGTTCTTCGAAGAGATCGGTCACGGGCTCGGCAGTCACTTCCCCATCCCAGCCGACGCGCCGGAGGGTGTCCAGCGGGAATCGCGCACCCCTCGAACTACAAACCACCCGGCAGCAATCATTGCCGGCGGGATGCCTCAGCCGCTCCCCTTCAGCCCGGCAGGTCCGTCCCGAGGAGCAGCATGGCCACCACGGTCTCGTTCGCAGTCGGCTCAGCCGCCGGCCGCCGCGTCGTCAGCGTGCCCTACGAACGCACGGGTTCCGGCGAGCCTTTGGTGCTTCTGCACGGCATCGGCCATCATCGCCAGGCGTGGGATCCGGTCCTGCGCATCCTGGCAGCCGAGCGCGATGTCATAACCGTCGACCTCCCCGGATCCGGTGCTTCAGCGGCGCTGCCGGAGGGTCTCGCCCACGACGTACGGACCATGACCGCGGTGCTCGGCTCGTTCTTCGACACGCTCGGCGTGGTACGGCCGCATGTCGCCGGAAACGCCCTGGGAGGCCTGCTGGTTCTGGAGCTGGGCCGCAAGGGGCTGGTCCGGCCGGTGACGGCGCTGTCCCCTGCCGGATTCCGGACTCGGAACGAACGCCGCTACGCCTTCGGGGTGCTGCGGGCGACGGGCGGGACGGCTCTCTCGACGCCGATGCCGATGATCGAGCGGCTTTCGAGCAGTTCTCCCGGCCGCACTGCATCGACCAGCACCATCTACGCGCGCCCCGGCCGCCGGTCGTCCGGTGCGGTCGCGCCGGAGGCCGTCACCCTGCGCGAAGCCACCGGTTTCCGTCAGGCTCCCGAGGCAGGTCCGACCGTCGTGTTCACCGACGATGTCCCGGACGTCCCGGTCACCCTCGCCTGGGGCAGCGAAGACCGTCTGCTCCTGCGCCGTCAGGGCGTCAGGGCCGTCAGGGCGTCAGGGCCAAGCACATGATCCCGGACGCGCGGCTCGTCCGCCTTCCGGCCTGCGGCCACGTCCCGATGAACGACGACCCTGCCGCCGTGGCGCGGATCATCCTCGACACGGACCGCTGGCACGGACCGCTGATTCGGGCCGTGGACACCAGCCGCGGACAGACGTGTTTCGCATCGTCCCGGGCCGAGGCGGCCCGGGAGAGCTGTCGGCCCGGTCCCTTCCGGCGGCCGAGGGCCGAGGCCGCACCGACCGGTTGTTCATCTGCGGTTGGCGTGCCCGCCTCTGCCGGGGACTAGGTATGGGTCTGCACCCAGTCTGTACGGCCCCGCTGTTCCGGCCACCGCTCCCGCCACGGAGGCGCATCGATGTCGAACCGTCCCCTCATCCCGGCCCCGGGCCGCCGCACCGTGCTGCGCGGCTCGCTCATGGCCTCGGCCGCGGTCGCGGTGCCCGCAGCGGTCACCGCCGCGCCCGCGTTCGCCCTGTCGGGCCGGCCGAGCGCGTCATGGGGCGTGCAGGTCGGTGATGTCACGGCGTCGTCCGCCCTGGTATGGGTTCGTTCGGACCGCCCCGCACGGATGGTGGTGGAGACGTCCGCGACAGACTCCTTCCGCCGCGCCCGCACGTGGCACGGTCCGCTGATCGGCGCCCGCACGGACTTCACCGGGACGACCCCGCTGTACGGACTGCCGGCCGGCGAGCAGGTGCACTACCGCGTCACGCTCGTGGACCCGCACGACCCCCGCCGCACCGGAAAGCCGGTGTACGGAACCTTCCGCACGGCCCCGGCCCGCCGTCGTGAAGGGGTGCGGTTCCTCTGGTCCGGCGACATCGCGGGACAGGGCTGGGGCATCAACCCCGACATCGGCGGTTACCGGGTGTACGACGAAATGCGCCGCCTGGACCCCGACTTCTTCCTGTGCAGCGGCGACAACATATATGCGGACGGCGTGCTCGAACCAAGCGTCGCGCTGCCCGACGGGCGGATCTGGCGCAACATCACGACCCCGGAGAAGTCCAAGGTCGCCGAGACCCTGGACGAGTACCGCGGGAACTTCCGCTACAACCTGCTCGACGACAATCTGCGGGCGTTCAACGCGCAGGTTCCCTCCGTCATCCAGTGGGACGACCACGAGGTGCGCAACAACTGGTACCCGGGGCAGATCCTCGACGACGTCCGCTACACCGAGAAGAACGTCGATCTGCTCGCGGCACGTTCGATGCGGGCGTTCCGCGAGTACTTCCCGGCACCGGCGCTGCAGGGATCACCGGGAGAGCGGCGCATGCACCGCGTCGTGCGGCACGGCCCGCTGCTCGACGTGTTCGTACTGGACATGCGGTCCTTCCGCAACGCCAACTCCCCCGGCCGCCGGCCCGACGACACCACGGGCATCCTGGGCGCCGAGCAGCTGAGCTGGCTCAAGCGCGAACTGTCGCAGTCGCGCGCGGTGTGGAAGGTGATCGCCGCGGACATGCCGCTGGGCCTGGTGGTCCCGGACGGAGCCACGGACTTCGAGGCGATCGCGCAGGGCGACCCCGGCGTACCGCTGGGGCGCGAACTGCAGATCGCCGAGTTGCTGCGGTACATCAAGCACCGGCGTATCACCGGCACCCTCTGGCTGACGGCCGACGTGCATTACACCTCTGCTCAGCACTACGCCCCGGAGCGCGCCGCCTTCAAGGACTTCGCACCGTTCTGGGAGTTCGTCTCGGGCCCGCTGGCCGCGGGTGGCTTCCCCGCCAACGCGCTGGACGGGACTTTCGGTCCTGAGCGGGTCTTCGTCCGGGCGCCGGACCGGGCGAACGTGTCCCCCATGGAGTCACCGCAGTTCTTCGGGGAGGTCGACATCGACGGCGGGAGCGGGGAGCTGACCGTGCGGCTCCGGGCGCAGGGCGGCACGGTCCTGTTCAGCAAGGCGCTGCAGCCGGGCCGTACCGGGCAGTGACGGTGCGCGGGCGGGAGGGCGGCGTGAAGCCGGACCGGGGGACGGCATGAAGCCGGGCCGTCGGCAAGCTCGGTGAGCACACGAAAAGGTGCTGAAGACGACCAGATACACACGTAACCCATCAGTCACAGTGCGTTCGTGATCAGGCAACACCGTTCGGTCACAGTGAAGGCATGACTGATGTGACATCCGCGAAGAGTGCCCGCCGCCCGTATCACTGGCGGCGGGACCTGATCGAACTGGCCGCGCTCTTCACGGCGGTCGCCGTGGCCGACGCGATCGCCAACCTGATCGGGCACCAGCCCGACGGCCCTTATCTGCTCATCGCCTCGGCCGTGGCCCTGGTGGCCACGGCCGCCTTCCACACCTGGTGGGCGCGACGGCACAGCCACGCACCGCCCCCGGACACCGGTACCGGCCCGGAGCACCCCTCCGAGGACGCCGACGAGGCGGGCGAAACGGTGCTGTGGCGGATGCGGACGACCGTGCGGGACACCCCCGGCACCCTGGCTGCCCTCTGCGTCGCCCTTGCACGCCACCGCATCGACATCCTCACTCTGCAGACCCATCCGCTGGCCGAGGGCACCGTCGACGAGTTCCTGCTGCGTGCGCCCGCCACGCTGCCGGCCCAGCGGCTCACCCGGGAGGTCTCCGCGGCCGGCGGTTCCTCCACCTGGATCGAGCGGGCGGACGCCCACGACCTGGTGGACACGCCCACCCGGCTCCTCGGGCTCGCCACCCGCACGGCGCTGGACGCCGCCGAGCTCCCGCTGGCCCTGCGCCAGCTCCTGGGCCGGTGCACCATCCACTCGCTGCCCGCCCTGCCGGTCGCCGGCCGTCCGGCCGCCGAGAACGCACCGGTGGAAGGCGTCCTGGAGGACACCGTGATGCGGCTGCGCGATCCGTCGGGCGGCGCCCTCACCGTCGAGCGCCCTTATCTCCCCTTCACCCCGACCGAGTTCGCCCGGGCCCGGGCCCTCGTCGAGCTCGACGCCAGGCTCGGCCCGCGCGTTCCGCGCAACGAGGACGTCCTGACCCTGCCCGAGGGCAACGAGATCACGGTGCGCCGCGCGGACCGCGGGGACCTCGACGCGGCCCTCGCCATGCACGGCCGCTGCTCCGAGCACACCCTCGGCCTGCGGTACCACGGTCCGGTCCGTGACGCCGACCGCTATCTGGACCATCTGCTGAGCCCGCGCTTCGGACGCACACTCACCGCGCAGACGGCCTCCGGCCGGCTGGTGGCGCTCGGTCATCTGCTCTGGGACGGGGACGAGACCGAGGTCGCCCTCCTCGTCGAGGACGACTGGCAGCGTCGAGGCATCGGCTCCGAACTCCTCGGCCGGCTGGTGGCCCTGGCCGTCGAGGCGGGCTGCGAGAGCGTGTACGCGGTGACACAGGCCCACAACACGGCGATGGTGGCCGCCATGCGGGCGCTCTCACTGCCCCTCGACTATCAGATCGAGGAGGGCACTCTGGTCATCACCGCCCGGCTGGCCGCGGCTCCTGCCCAGCCGTCCGGCCGGCTGACGGCGGAACCGGTGGCCCGCCCGGGAGCGTCGCCGACGTCCCGGCCGCTCCCCCGGACCGGGCAGGCGCAACAGGGCTTCCGCCACTGAGCGCCTGACACAGATCCGCCCAGAGGTCCTCGACGTCCTCGAGACCGACCGACATGCGCAGCAGGCGGTCACCGACACCCGCGGCCTTCCGGTCTCCCTCACCCACGATGCGGTGGCTGATGGAGGCCGGATGCTGGATGAGCGTGTCCACGCTGCCGAGGCTCACGGCGGGTGTGATCAGCCGGACTGCCGCGATGATTCCGTGGGGGTCCCCGAACACCTCGAAGGACACCATCGCCCCGCCCACCTCCGGGTAGTGCACGCGTGCGACGCGGGGGTCCGCCGAGAGCCTGCGGGCCAGTTCCGCCGCTGAAGCCGATGCGGCACGGATCCGTACCGGCAGCGTGGACAGCCCGCGCAGCAGCAGATAGCCGGCCATCGGATGCAGCACGCCCCCGGTGGCGAACCGCACCTGCCGCAGGACGGCGGCGAACTCCTCGTCGCAGGCGACGACACCGCCCATCACATCGCCGTGCCCGCCCAGGTATTTGGTGGCGCTGTGCAGCACGATCCGGGCCCCGTGTTCGAGCGGCCGCTGGAGTACGGGTGTGGCGAAGGTGTTGTCGACGAGGAGCGGCACGGAACCGCAGGAGTGCGCCACGGCCCGGATGTCGATCTCGGCCAGGGTCGGATTGGCGGGCGTCTCCACCATCACGAGACCGGTGTCCGGCCGGATCGCCTCCGCGATGCCCGCCGGGTCCGTCCAGGTCACCTCGGTGCCCAGCAGTCCGGCGCCCAGGAGGTGGTCGCTGCAGCCGTAGAGCGGACGCACCGCGACCACATGGCGCAGCCCCGGACTCGCGCGGGCCAGCAGGACGGCGGTGAGCGCCGCCATCCCGCTGGCGAAGGCGACCGCGCTCCCGGCGCCTTCCAGCCGGGCCAGTGCCGTTTCGAAGCGGGCAGTGGTGGGGTTGTCCAGCCGTGCGTACACGGGAGGGCCGTCGGGCCTGGCTCCGGTGGCGGCGAAAGCGTCGATGCGCGCGGCTTCGTCCCGGGAGTCGTACGAGGGGTAGGTGGTGGACAGATCTATCGGCGCGGCGTGCAGACCCTGGGAGGCGAGATCGTCGCGTCCCGCGTGCACGGCTTCGGTGGCGAGCGCCCTGGACCGGAAGGAGGGCTGGGATGTCAGCGAGGAGGCTTCGGTGTCCATGACACCAGACTGAACAGTGACCGCCTGAGGGGGCCCGTACGCCGTGCTACGTTCGCCCGATGCCCGAATCCGTCGTTCTGGACCCGGTCGACCTGCACATTCTGCGCCTCCTGCAGAACGATGCGCGGACGACGTACCGAGAGCTCGCCGCCGAGGTCGGCGTGGCACCGTCCACGTGTCTGGACCGCGTGGCACGGCTGCGCCGGTCGGGTGTGATCCTCGGGCACCGGCTGCGGCTCGATCCGGCGCGGCTCGGCCGTGGCCTGGAGGCGCTGCTGCTGGTCCAGGTGCGGCCGCACCGCAGGGAGCTCATCGGCCCGTTCGTCGAACGGATCAGGGCGCTGCCGGAGTCCCGGGCGTTCTTCCACCTCACCGGGCCCGACGACTATCTCGTGCACGTGGCCGTCGCGGACCCGACGGACCTCCAGCGCCTGGTGCTGGACGAGTTCACCTCACGCCGTGAGGTGGCACGTGTGGAGACCCGGCTGATCTTCCAGCAGTGGGAATGCGGTCCGCTGATGCCGCCCACGACAGGCACACCGGATGCGGCCTCCCCGAAGAAGCGTCCCGGCGCCTGCGCGTCGTAGAGGCCGTGGCGCAGGGGCCGCAGGAGATCTTCACCGGCCGAAGTCCCTTTCCCCGTGACGCGAAGGCTCTCGCCGTACGAGGATGTCCACATGTCAGACACATCGAGCAGCGCACTGCCGCGCCAGGTCGCCGACGCCTACGTCGACGCATACATCGAACTCGACCCGATCACCGGTACCTATCTCGGTGTCGCGGAAAGCTATCGCCGGCTGCCCGATTTCTCGCCCGCCGGGCAGGACGCCATGGCCGGACTCATGCGCAGCACCCTCGTGGAGCTCGACGCCGCAGAGCAGGCGCCGGGCGCGGACACCGACGAGGAGCGGCGTTGCGCACGGCTGCTGAGGGAACGCCTGACGGCCGAACTCGCCGTCCATGAGGCCGAGGAGGGGCTGCGGGCCGTTTCCAACATCCACTCCCCGGCCCACAGCCTCCGTGATGTGTTCTCGGCGACGCCGACGGCGACGGACGAGGACTGGGCCGCGGTCCTGGACCGCCTGCGGGCGGTACCGGACGCTCTGGAGGGATATCGAGCCTCGCTCGCCCTCGGACTGGAACGCAAGCTGCACGGCGGCCCGAGGCCGGCCGCGACCTTCATCGGTCAGCTCGGCAACTGGGCGGGAGAGGACGGCCCCGGCTTCTTCCAGGAGTTCGTGGCCGAGGGCCCCGGATCACTGCGCACGGAGCTGGACGAAGCCGCCGGGCAGGCCGCCGGGGCCCTGGTCGCGCTCCGGGACTGGATGCGGGACGTGTACGCCCCCGCGATCGAGGGTTCCCCCGACACCGTCGGCCGTGAGCGTTACGCCCGCTGGGCCCGCCAGTTCAACGGCACGGATCTGGACCTCGACGAGGCGTACGCGTACGGCTGGTCCGAATACCACCGGCTGCTGGCCGAGATGAGGGCCGAGGCGGACAAGATCCTGCCGGGTGCGGGGCCTTGGGAGGCGCTCGCCCACCTCGATGTCCACGGCAAGCACATCGAGGGCGTGGACGAGGTCCGGGTCTGGCTGCAGGGCCTGATGGACGAGGCCATCGAGGCGCTCGACGGCACACACTTCGAACTCGCCGAGCGCGTACGCAAGGTGGAGTCCCGGATCGCTCCCCCGGGAGGTGCCGCCGCTCCGTACTACACCGGGCCCTCGGAGGACTTCTCGCGCCCCGGCCGCACCTGGCTCCCCACCATGGGCGAGACCCGCTTCCCCGTCTACGACCTGGTGTCCACCTGGTACCACGAGGGCGTCCCCGGGCACCACCTCCAGATCGCCCAGTGGACGCATGTCGCCGACAGCCTCTCGCGTTACCAGGCATCGGTCGGCCAGGTCAGCGCCAACTCCGAGGGCTGGGCGCTGTACGCCGAGCGGCTCATGGACGAACTGGGCTTCCTGCCCGACGCGGAGCGCCGGCTCGGCTATCTGGACGCGCAGATGATGCGGGCCTGCCGGGTGATCGTCGACATCGGCATGCACCTGGAGCTGGAGATCCCCGCGGACTCGCCGTTCCACCCGGGTGAGCGGTGGACGCCGGCTCTGGCCCAGGAGTTCTTCGGCAGCCACAGCGGCCGGCCCGCCGACTTCGTGGAGAGCGAACTGACCCGCTACCTGTCGATGCCGGGGCAGGCCATCGGCTACAAGCTGGGCGAGCGGGCCTGGCTGCTGGGCCGGGAGAACGCCCGCAAGGCACACGGCGACGCGTTCGACCTGAAGGCCTGGCACATGGCGGCCCTGTCCCAGGGGTCGCTCGGCCTGGACGACCTGGTGGACGAGCTGTCCAGGCTCTGAGCCACGCGGGCCCGGGGGCCGGTGCGTGATCACCGGCCCCCGGAGCGGGGGCCCGGCGCCGGACCCCCGCCCCGCCCCTCCCCCCTGCCGACGTCCGAAGGACGATTCCCCCATGACCGCGCCCGGCTTCCTGTTCTGCTGCGACCCACTGCGTCCGCGGTCTCCCGATCCCCGGTTCGCCCAGGAGGCGGCTGCGGTCCGGCGCACCGGCGCGCGGGCCGTTCTCATCGATCATGACGCGCTGCTCGCCGGGGACGCGGAGCGCGCCGTCGCCGGGGTGGGGCGGGACTCGGGGCCGTACTGGTACCGGGGCTGGATGATTCCGTCCGCCCGTTACGCGGAGCTGGAGCGTGCGCTCGTCGCCCGTGGCTGCTCACTGCTCACCGACGCCTGTGCGTACCGGACCGCCCACGAACTCCCCGGCTGGTACGAGGCGTTCCGCGGGCTCACCCCGCGCAGCGTCTGGCACGCCCTGTCCGCCGAGGAGCCCTTGCCTGATCCCTGCCTCTGGCCGGACATCGCAGGGGCTCTCGGCTCCGGTCCGGGCATCGTCAAGGACTTCGTGAAGTCCCGTAAGCACGAATGGCATGAGGCGTGTTTCGTCCCGGAGCTGAGGGATACGGACCGGCTCGCCGCCGTCGTCGGCCGGTTCCTCGAACTGCAGGGGGACTTCCTGGCCGGCGGGGTGGTGCTGCGGGCGTACGAGCCCTTCGTGCCCGGCGGGGAGGCGCGGGTGTGGTGGGTGGACGGTGAGGCCGTGCGGGTGACGGCCCATCCGGACACGCCCGGCCGGGCGCCGGCGCCCGTCCTCGGCACCGTCGGCGAGGCCGTGCGCGCCCTCGGCTGCCGGTGGGTGACCACCGACATGGCACTGCGGGAGGACGGGGTGTGGCGGGTGGTCGAGGTCGGTGACGGCCAGGTCAGCGGCCTGCCCGCCGATGACGACGGCCAGGCCCTTTTCAGCGTGCTCCTCGGCCTCTGAGCCCACCCTGGGCACGGCCGGCGTGGGCACACCGGCTCAGCAGCCGCAGTCCTCGGCGTCCACGGGAGCGGTGAGAGGGTCGGCCGTACGCCGCTCCGGCCCCTCCCCGCTCTCGAAGGTGAATCCCTCGCGCACCCAGTACTCGAATCCGCCGAGCATCTCCTTGACCTGGTAGCCGAGTTCGGCGAGGGCCAGAGCCGCCTTGGCCGCACCGTCGCAGCCCGGCCCCCAGCAGTACGTGATCACGGGGACGGCCGGGTCGAGGAGGCCGGCGGCCTGCTCGGCGATGAGGGCGGTCGGCAGGTGCACCGCCCCGGGGACGTGCCCCTGGTCCCAGGAGGCGGTGGACCGGGAGTCCAGTACGACGAAACCGGGGTCGCCACCCGCCTCCAGGGCGTGGGCCACATCGGAGACGTCGGCGTGGAACGCGAGCGACGCGCCGAAGTACGCGGCGGCGGCAGCCGGGGAGGCGGGTGGGACGCGGAGGACGGAACGGGCGGTGGTGATGTTCTGTGAGGCCATGGCCAGAAAACTACGGCCGGTTCACCCTCGCCGGAAGCAGTGATCAACGGCACATCGCTTGTTCTCCCGGGGATTCCCCTGTTGCCTGGCGCCCATGACCGAATATTCCCCGGACGCCACGGACTGGCGCATCCTCGATGTCCTGCAACGCGACGGACGTGCGACGTTCGCCGAGCTGGCCCGCGCCGTGTCGATGTCACCGAGCGCCGTCACGGAGAGGGTGCGCCGTCTGGAGGAGATGGGCGTGATCAGCGGATACGCCGCGGTGGTCGACCCGGAACGGCTGGGTCTGCCGATTCTCGCCCTCGTACGGCTGCGCTACCCGAACGGCAACTACAAGCCGTTCCACGACCTGACGGACAGGACGCCGGAGATCGTGGAGGCTCATCATGTGACCGGCGACGACTGCTTCGTGCTGAAGGTGACCGCCAGGTCGATGCGTCATCTGGAGGAGGTCACGGGAAGGATCGGTACGCTCGGCTCCGTGACCACCAGCATCGTGTACTCCTCACCTCTCCCCCGTCGGCCGGTCAGCCGCTGAGTGTGCCGGCCGCCCGGTGGACCACCGCCGATCCGTGCCGTTCCTTCACCACCTCGAGCTGGACGGGGATGCGGCGGCGCAGGTCGGCCACGTGACTGACGATGCCGACACTGCGGTCGCGTTCACGCAGCGAGTCCAGGACGTCGAGCACCTCGTCCAGCGTCTGGTCGTCCAGGCTGCCGAAGCCCTCGTCGATGAAGAGCGTGTCCAGGCGCACGCCGCCCGCTTCGTCCGTCACCACGTCGGCGAGGCCGAGGGCCAGGGCGAGCGAGGCGGAGAAGGTCTCTCCGCCGGACAGCGTCGCCGTGTCGCGCTCCCGGCCCGTCCAGGAGTCGACGACGTGCAGGCCGAGCCCCGCCCTTCGTCCCCCGCTGCGCTCGTCCGAGTGCACCAGCGTGTAGCGGCCCGACGACATCCGCCGGAGGCGGGCCGTCGCCGCGGCGGCCACCTGTTCGAGGCGGGCCGCCAGCACGTACGCCTCGAGCCGCATCTTGCGCTCGTTGTCCGCCGAGGTGCCCGCGGTCAGGCCGGCGAGGCGGGCCACCCGTTCGTACTCCTGGCGCAGCGGCCCCAGGGCGCGCACCCCGTCCTCGGTGAGGCGTGAGAGCCGGCCGAGCTCCGCACTGCGCTCCTGCGCGGCGGCATGCGCGGCGGCGCTGTCGCGCAGCACCTTCCCCGACCGTTCGTACACGGCCCGCGCCGCGTCCGGGGCCGCGGGCGGGTGCCCGGCGGCCGCCCGGGCGTCCTCCTCGGCGAGCCGGTCCGCGACCGTGGCGGCCTCCGTCTGCCATACGTCGATCCGGCGCTGCAACTCCCGCTGCGCGGTGTCGCCGAGCCGCTTCGCGGCAGCGGCCTGCGGGGTGTCGAACCCGGCCCTGAAGGCGGCGTCGGCAAGCCTGCCGTCGGCCTCCTTGAGCCGTTCGGCGGCGCTCTGCTCGGCGCGGAGCGCTTCGGCGGCCCCGGCCAGCAGGCCGACGCGGCGCTCCAGCAGGCCCGCGTGCTCGGCGACCGAGGCGCAGTCCCCCCGGGCCTTCGCCAACTCGGCCTCCAGCGCGGCCTGCTCACGGTCGAGCGCTTCCCGCTGGGAGGTGCGGGCAGCCGCGCGCCGCTCCGCCTGCTGCCGGTCGTCGAGCCGGCCGAGGTGCTCACGCTCGGCGGCGGCGAGGGCCTCCCT
>Ga0196960_10000146_pt1 | contig 28253 bp, 22 predicted proteins | sample S3v_5metaG_FD_183187 | JGI IMG/M metagenome (GOLD analysis project Ga0196960, IMG submission 183187) | Soil microbial communities from Anza Borrego desert, Southern California, United States - S3+v_5 | ecosystem: Environmental > Terrestrial > Soil > Desert | place: USA: California | collected...
CGCGGCGGGCCTCGGCGACCGCACTGCTCAGCGCCGCGTCCCGGCGCGGCAGGGCCACCGCCACCGCGATCACTCCGGCCCGGGCCTCGGCCGCCTCGCGCAGTGCCTCCACGACGAGGTCGGAGCTCGGCTGCCCTCTCCGGTCGGTGCCGCGCAGGGCCAGGATCTCCGCGCCCGGGGCGACCCCGGCGAGGCGGGGGCTGTCCCCTCCGGTCCCGGCGATCAGCCCGGCCAGGAACGTACCGTGCCCGACGCAGTCGTCAGCGGCCGCGCCCGGGGCGGTGACCCGGCCGCTGAGCCCGTTCGCGTCGGGGGCGACCCCGGTGCCGATCAGCGCGACGGTCACGCCCGCGCCGGTGCTGTGCCGGTGCAGCCGGTCCAGGTCGAGGCGCTGGCGTGACCAGTCCTGTTTCGTCGCCTCCTGGTGTGAGGCGGGGGTGCAGACCACCTCGTCGGCCTCCGGGTCGAACGCCGAGGGCATGCCGGGCAGTTCCTGGCCCTTCTTGCCGTCGGCCGCCGGGACCCGCGGGAGGGGAGCCGCCTGGGCCGGGACGGCGGTGGGCAGCAGCAGTGCGGCGGCGAGGCCGGCACCGGACAGGAGGCGGACGGCCCCGCGGGCGGGCGGCCTCATCGGGGAGCCACCTTCGGTGCTGCGGCCGTCACGTCCTCGGGGAGGAGGATGCGCAGGTCGTCCAGGGTGGGCGCGGCCAGCGAACTGAGCCGTCCCGCCTGGCGGGTGACCATCGACTCGACCACCTGGCGGGCCAGGCGGGCGTTGCCGAAGGAGCGGTCCCGGGGCACCGCGTCGAAGTACTCCTTGAGCAGCGGGCCGGTCCCGGGCCCGCACTCGTAGCCCATCTTCGACGCCTGGGCGCGCACGATGGTGACCAGTTCCTCCGAGGAGTAGTCGGCGAAGGCGATGCGGCGCGGGAACCGGGAGGAGAGGCCCGGGTTGGAGGCGAGGAAGCCCTCCATCTCCTCGGTGTAACCGGCGACGATGACGACCACCTCGTCGCGGTGGTCCTCCATCAGCTTCAGGAGGGTGTCCACCGCCTCCTGACCGAAGTCGGCGCCGCCGCCGCGGGGGGTGAGGGTGTACGCCTCGTCGATGAACAGCACGCCGCCCCGGGCCCGTTCGAAGACCTCACGGGTGAGCTGGGCGGTGTGGCCGATGTAGCGGCCGACCAGGTCGGCGCGGGCCGCCTCGATCAGCTGGCCCCGTTCGAGGACGCCGAGCTGGGTCAGGACCTCCCCGTAGAGGCGGGCGACGGTGGTCTTGCCGGTACCGGGCGGACCGGTGAAGACCAGGTGGTTGCTGAGCGAGGGGACCGGCAGTCCGGCCGCGGCACGGTGGCGGGCCGTGGTGATGAGGTTGACCAGATCCGCGACTTCGCGTTTCACCCCGGCCAGGCCGATCATGTCGCCGAGGCGGGTCAGCGGGTCGTCGTCCGGCACGGCGGCCCCGGAGGCCGCCTCGGCGGCGGTGGCGGACACGTCGTCCGGCAGCAGCAGCCGGAGATCGCGCTCGCTGACCTGCGGCTGTGCGGCGAGCCGGACAGCCTGTCTGTCCACCATCTCCTCGAACACCCCGCGCGCGGCACGGCCGTTGCCGAAGCCGGCGTCCCTCGGCATCGCCTCGAAGTGCGCGGCCAGAGCGGCGGCGGTGCCTTCACCCAGCTCGTACTGGTGCTGGGCGCACATGCTCTCCATGATCGCGACGAGATCGGGCACCGAGTAGTTCTCGAACTCGACGGTCCGTGAGAAGCGGGAGGCCAGACCCGGGTTGGAACCGAGGAAGGAGTCCATCTCCCGGGAGTAGCCGGCCGCGACCACCACCACGTCGTCGCGGTGGTCCTCCATCAGCTTCAGCAGCGTGTCCACGGCTTCGCGGCCGAAGTCGGCGCCGCCGTTGCCGCTGTCCGCGGTGAGGGTGTACGCCTCGTCGATGAACAGCACCCCGCCGAGCGCACGCTGGAAGGTCTCGGAGGTCTTGATCGCGGTGCCGCCGACGACCTGTGCGACCAGGTCGGCGCGTGAGACCTCGACCAGGTGCCCGCTGCGCAGCGAACCCAGCTCGGCCAGGATCGAGCCGTAGAGGCGGGCGACGGTCGTCTTGCCGGTGCCGGGCGGGCCCGCGAAGACCAGGTGCCTGCTCATCGGCGGGGCGGGCATGCCGAGTTGTTCACGTCGCTGGGCGAGCTGGGTCAGGTTGACCAGGGTGCGCACCTGCTGTTTGACGTTCTCCAGGCCGATCAGCGCGTTGAGGGCGCCGAGCGGCCCGTCCGCGCGGTCCGGGGAGGGCCCGTCGGCGGCGCCGGACCCGGCCGGGTCGGTGTTCTCGGCGCTGCCGGTTCCCCACGCGTCCCGTTTCCCGTTGCCCGTGCTGTTCAGCCCCTCGACCGCCAGCCGTTCACCGGGCGCGGTCTGCACGAGGCCGCCGCCCTCGTTCTCCCGGGCGAGGCAGTTGACGAGCGAGACCGGCGCGGTGGACTCCACCCGGAAGCCGTCCTGGGCTCCTCCGGTGGCCTCGCAGCCGCTGAGTGAGGCGAGCGCGCCCTCCTGGAGCAGGAAGCCGTGGCCCTTGGGGGCGTGCACCGAGGTGCGGTTGGCGGTCAGCTCGCCGCCCGCGGCGACCAGCACGCCCTCCTCGCCGGATATCTCGACGCGGAAGTCGCGGACGGTGACGTTGCCGCCGTCCTCCACGACGAGGCCGCTGGTGGCGGTGTCGGAGACCCCGCCGCCGGCGAGGTAGAGGGTGCCGCCGGAGGCCACACGCACACCCGCGCCCTTCGGCCGGACGATCTCGCAGTCCTCGGCGCGCCCCCGGGCGTCCCGGGCGGCCACGATGCCGTCGCCGGCGGGCTCCACCAGCCGGGCCCGGCGCAGCAGCGGGTTGGCGCCGCCGAGCACCGAGACCGCCGGTGAACCGCCGATCACCTCCAGGCGGTCCAGTTCCGGCGCCGAGCCCTCGTCCAGGAGCAGTCCGGCCCCGTCGCAGTCGCGGACCGTCAGACCGGTCAGCGCCGGGGAGGCGGCCCCGGCGACCCGCAGCGCCGCTCCCTGCGCGCCGTCCACCCAGCAGTCCTCGAAGGTGCCGCGCGCCCGGTCGGTGACCAGCACACCGTGCCCGCGGACGCGCGAGACACGACAGCGGCGCAGCACCGGGTCGGTGCCACCGGCGAGTGCGATGCCGTTCCCGGAGGCACCGGTGACCCTGACGTCCTCCAGCGTCGTGCGGCCCGCGCTGCTCAGGTGCACGCCGGTGCTGGTGTCGTGCACCACGGTGCGGATCACCGAGACGGCACAGTCCTGCTCCAGGGCGATGGAGGGTTTGTCGGTGGAGGAGATGTCGCAGTCCTCGACGCTGCCGCGGGTCTCACCGTTGGCGAGCACCCCGTTGCCGCGGGCGTCGCGCACCGTGCAGTCACGCATGCGGGCCTCGCCCTGCTCGGCGAGGACCAGGCCGCTGGTTCCCAGGTGTTCGAGTGTGCAGGACTCCACGGTGGTGGGCGTGGTGGACGTCACCACGATGCCCGCTCCTTGCGGGTTGCTCACCCGGCAGTCCCGCAGCGCGAGGGAGCCCGTGCCTCCGGCCAGCATCGCGGTCCAGGCGGCACCGACGATCTCGCAGCCGTCGAACGCGGCCTGCCCGCGCCGTACGTCCACGGCGGGCAGTTCGGCGTCACCGCCGCGCAGGGTCAGCTCGGTGAGCATCACGGCGTCGGCGCGCAGCGCGATCACGCTGCCCGAACGCGGCCGGATCTCCACGGTGCCCCGCCCTTCGGCGGCGGTGAGGGTGACCCTGGTGCTGATCACGAGGTTCTCCGCGTACGTCCCGGGCCGGACGCTGATGAGCGCTCCGGTCCGGGCGGCGGCGAGTGCCGCCCCGATCGTCGAGAAGCGGTCCCCGGGGCCGACCGACAGTACCTGGCGCGACACGCACCAACCTCCTTGCTACGGCGGCTTCTTCTACGGACGCCCCCGTTCGCCGGGGGCGCGTGCCGGCTAGCCGACGGTGTTCATCATGCCTCGTGCCCGGGGCATGGGGATTGCGGGAGGGGTGCTCCCGGCGACGAGGCGTCGCGGTCAGGTGCTCCACTTCTGGCTGTCGGCACCCGTGCAGGTCCACAGTTGCAGCGGTGCCCCACTGTTCCGGTTGCCGTCCTTGATGTCGACGCACATCCCCACGACCGTGTTGACGAGGTCGTGGTTGCCGTTCAGGGTGAACTTCTGGGCGGCGTTGCCGTTGCACCAGACGATCTGCATCGGTGTGCCGTTGCTGAAATCGGCGTTGGCCACGTCCAGGCACATGTTGTTGATGCGGACGGTGCCGTCGGAGGCGAACTGCCACTTCTGCGCGGGGGCGTTGTTGCAGTCCCACACGTGCAGCGCCTTGCCGTCGCTGAAGTCCTGCTCCGGTACGTCGATGCAGCGGCCCGAGAGGTGGCTGCGGAAGGAGACGGGGGCACTGAAGGTGACGCCGGACGCGGCCTTCGCGGGCTGGTTCACCGTGCTGCCGCCGGTCTTCTTCTTCGGGCTCGCCTTCTTCGGCTCGTCCTCCTCCGGTTCGGCGGCCTTCTTCGGCGCCTCCTCGGCCTTGCTCGGCGCCGGGGCCTGCTTCACCGGCTTCTCGGACACCGGTTTCCCGGTCTCCTTCTTCTTGGCTTCGGCCGGGGAAGCGCTCTCGGACGGGGTCACCGCGAACTCACCCGGTGCCTCCTGCGAACTCCCGTCGAGCACGGTCCCCGCCGCCGCCACCGACGGCTGCTCGGGGCCCTTGTCGTCGTTCCCGGCGAGTACCAGGAACGGCACCGAAACGAGCAGCGCCCCCGCGACCGCCGCCCCGGCCAGCACCGCCTTGCCCGGCCGGCCCACCGGTCCTTCCTGCTGCTGCGGCCGGTCGATCGCAGTCGCGGTCATGGTGCGCACGAGCGCGGGCAGCCGGCTCTGGGCGGCCGCAGCGGCACCGGGGTCCGACTCGGACCGGGCGCCGGAGGAGGCCTCGGTCTCCGGCCCGGTGGTCCGGCCCTCCTCGGACGCCTTCTCGCTCTCTTCGGTCTTCTTCCCGGCCGCTCCGGATTCGTTCCCGGTCTCCGGGTCCTTCGTACCGGTCCTTCCGGCCTCTGACCCGGCCTCCGGTGACCCGGACCCGGGGACGGCACGGGCGGCAGGCGCGGAGGGGGCGGCAGGCGCGGAGGGGGTGCCGGACTCGGAGGCGGCGGCCTTCTCCTCACTCCCGGTGACCGGCTCCGCGCGAGCCGTGGGGGAGGTAGGGGGGTGTTGGGGTGAACGCGTCACGGGGTCCTCCCTGAGTTGAGGGGCCAAGGATCGGATGAGCTGTCGGTACGGTCCGCGGAAGACGTCGAGGCCGGGGCGCCGGGACGGTCCGCCGCGCCGGCGGGGGCACCAGGGTCTTCCTCGGCCGCGGCCTCCTCTGCGGGCGCCCTCTCGTCGTCCGCGGCGCGCACCGGGCCGGGAAGGCTGTCCGCCGGGACGAGCAGGGGAGCCGCCGCGCCGGCGTTGACCATCAGCATGGTGCCGGAACCTCCCAGTGAGCGGGCCAGTTCCCGTGCCGCCACGGTGTCATGGTGAAGTGCCGCGGACATGAACTCGTGTGCGGGTGAGGTGAACAACAGGGTCACCGGGGCCCCGTCCCGGCCGACGGCAGTGAGCGGCCCGCCGTCCGGCCCGCGCACCACGGTGACCTCCGCCTCCGCGAGTGCCGCGAGTGCCGCCTCCACCGAGCCGTAACCGGTGGCGGCTCGCTGCGCCGCCGCGTCCACCGGGTCGGTGGGCTCCGGCCAGCCGAGGACCCTCGCCGAGGGCCGGTACTCCGGGTTGGCGCGGTACTCCCCCAGGCTGCCGCTCCCGTCCGACTGCCACTCCCCCAGCACCGCCCACTCCGGCGGGGTCCGCGCCTCGGTCCACTCCGGGTCCACCACCCCGATCCAGTGCCCTGGCGCCCGGCGGGCCGCAGCTCTCACGGCCTCGGGTATCGGTAGCGCGGAGGTGCCGGCGTCCTCGGTGCCGTCGGAGACGGGCGACCCGGGGCCGGCGGCCGGGGAGGACGTACCGGGAATGACGAACGGGGCGGCGTCTGTGCCGACTTGCCCTTCTCCGGGCCGCATCTCCACCTGAACTCTTGTTTCTGTACGAACTCTCGGGCGCCGGACGACATGCGCGCACGCCGATAACGATCAGATCGGGGAGTCAACAGGATGTCATACGAGTCCCCGCCGTGGGAGCTCGCGAAAGATCCGTTTCGGCCACCCGAGCGCCCGTTTGCTGCCCGTACAGTGAACTTTCCGGGAGCAGTGAGGCGCCAGGGGACAAAACGACAAGGGCGTCCGGGTGAGGGATCGGCTGTCGCCCCGTCGACGGGTCACGCTGGGTATGCATCGATTTCTTCGGCGTACAGCGCCTTCCGGCCCGGACGTCCCGGCCGAGGCCGTACGGGTACACCTCGCGGCGGGGAGAGGCGCGGGGCCGGCCGCCGCCCCGGGTCACGCGGAATTCGCCGACGGGGAACGGGCCGGCCCCCTCGACGCGGCGCTCGCCCGCACCCGCGGGGCTCCCGGCGTTCGTCCGGACCGATCGCTGCCCACCGGCGGATCCGCCACCGAGGAGAAGTGACCCCATGTCCTCCCAGCGTCCCGCCCCCGGCGGCGGCCGTCCCCGGTGTACCGGATACCGGGGCCCCGTCCGCCCCGGCCGAGGAGACACCGGGCTCCGCCGCCTTTCCCGGGACGGAGTCCGGCACCGCCCCGGCGGAGCATCGGCGTGGCGAGGACCACCGGGACGGCGCCGACCGACAAGGCCTCGCTTCCGGGCGGGAAACCCTAGGCACCCATGGAAGACCTGCTTTGAAGGATGTCGACGACGGACTCCTCACGCCATCGCTTCAGGAGCTCGTGGAAGGCGAACGCACCGTGCGGGTAGGCGATCGGGCCGTTCGGCCGGCCGCGCCCCTCGCGGTTGTAGTACCCGGGGGTGCACTCGGCGTGGAACCACTCGTGGTCGGGGGCACCCTCGGCCAGAACGGCGATCCAGGCGTCCTCGGCCTCGCGGGAGGGTTCGATGAGAGCGCCCTTGGCCTCGGCGGCTGCCACCAGGGCGGCGGCGTGGACGGCCTGTTCGTCCAGGATGTGCGTGAAGTTGACACTGCTGGCGTTCTGCAGGGATCCCATCTGGATCAGGTTGGGGAAGCCGTTGCTGGTGAACCCGTGCAGGGTGCGCGGGCCCTGCTTCGCCCAGGCGTGCAGCAGTTGGGTGCCGCCCCGGCCGTGGACGGGGAGCTTGCCGGAGAGGATGCCGGAGGTCCCCACGGAGAACCCTGTGGCGAAGATCAGGCAGTCGAGTTCGTAGGTGGTGTCGCCGACCACGACGCCGTTCTCGGTGATGCGCTCGATGCCGTGGGTGTCCGCGGTGTCCACCAGGGTGACGTTGTCCCGGTTGAACGCCGGGTAGTACTTGTCGGAGAAGGTGGGGCGCTTGCAGGCGTAGCGGTACCAGGGTTTGAGAGCCTCCGCGGTGTCCGGGTCGGTGACGGTCTGCTCGACACGGGCACGGAGCTCGTTCATCTTCGCGGCGTCGGCGACTTCGTAGGCGGCTTCGAATGCCGTGCGGTCGCCCTGCCGGCGGAAGCTCGGCAGGAGCTTCTCCAGAAGATCCGCCGACGCGGTCCAGCGGTCGGCCACCAGGTCCTGTTCGACCGGCTCACCGGAGACGATACGGAGGTAGTTCTCCCGGCGCTCGTGGGCCCAGCCGTCGCGGTCGGCGCCGACGTCCGCGGCGGTGGTACGGCAGTTGGCGCGCACGTCCACGGTGGAGGGGGTGCGCTGGAAGACGTAGACGTGCCCGGCGTCCTCGGCCAGCATGGGAATGACCTGGATGCCGGTGGCTCCGGTGCCGACGATGCCCACCCGCTTCTGCGAGAGGCCGGTCATGCCACCGTCCGCCGTGCCGCCGGTGTAGGCGTAGTCCCACCGCGACGTGTGGAAGGTGTGGCCCGCGAAGTCCTCGATGCCGGGTATCCCGGGAAGCTTCGGCTCGGAGAGGGTGCCGGTGGCGGTGACGACGTAGGTGGCCCGGAAGGCGTCACCCCGGTCGGTGGCCACGATCCATGTCTCGGTCGCCTCGTCCCAGTTCAGCGAGGTGACCGCGGTGGAGAACAGTGCATCCGGGTAGAGGCCGGACTGTTCGGCGATCCGTACTGCGTGGCGGCGGATCTCCTCGCCGGGGGCGTACTTCCACTCCGGCACGTAGCCGGTCTCGTCGAGCATCGGGAGGTACACGTGCGACTCGATGTCGCAGTGGATGCCCGGGTAGCGGTTCCAGTACCAGGTGCCCCCGAAGTCACCGCCCTTCTCGACGATCCGGACGCTCTCGACGCCCTGCTGCCGCATCCGCGCCCCGGCGAGGATGCCTCCGAAGCCACCTCCGATCACAGCGACGTCCACGGTGTCCCGCAGCGGCTCACGCCCGACCGGCTCCCCGGCGTAGGGGTCGGCGGCGTAGTAGCCGAACTCGGCATCGGTGTCGCGGTACTGGCGGGCGCCGTCGGGGCGGACACGCCGTTCACGTTCGAAGCGGTAGCGCTGCCGCAGCGCACCGAGCCCGTCGGGGGGCGTCACCTGGGAGGTTGTCATGGGGGGGCCTCGATCCTGCCTGTCGGGCCGCCCCGGAGCGAGCGGCCATCCGCTACGGTAACAACTACCGGACAACGCTGTCCGGTTGCGATGCGGGAGGCAGTGCGATTTTCGGCCGGCGCACACCCGCGCCCGGGCGGGCGCACCCGACCGCACGTGCACCCCGGCCGACGCCCCGCCGTACCAGGCGGAACAGGAAGAGTGATTCCCCATGCGACGACGACGCCCGATCCGGACCCTGGCCGCGCTCACCGCGGTCGGCACCCTGGCCCTCGCCGGATGCGGCACGGACACCCGTGCCTCCCGTGACGGGGCGGTTTCCGCGGGGGCGGACAGGACTCTCCGCGCGCACAAGGTCATGCAGCTGACACAGGTACACGAGGAAACCGGGATGACCCTGCTGGAGGGCCCGGTCTTCGACGAGCAGGGCAACCTGATCGTCGTCGACGTCACCGCCCCCGCAGGCAAGCCCAAGGTGCTGCGGGTCGACGTCCGGAAGAAGACGTCCCGGGCGCTCCACACCGACGGCCGGGGTGCCTACACCTCGGCGCAGTTCAGTCCGTACGACGGGCGGCTCTACCTGACCGACTACGCCCACGGCGAGATCGTGAGCCTGGCCCCGGACGGCAGCGGTCTGCGGACCTTCTTCTCCGGCGAGGTCGAAGGGGCGCAGATGAATCCCGACGACATCGCCTTCGACGAGGCGGGCAATCTGTACGTCAGTGACTCACGCGGGCTGTCCGAGGGTGCGGCGCAGGGACGCGTGGTGCGGATCGACCGCGACGGCGGGAAGGCCACGGTCCTGGCGGAGGACCTGGCCGCGACGAACGGGATCTCCTTCGACGCGGACCACCTCGGGCTGTGGATCAGCGAGCTCACCCGGAACCGGATCTCCTACCTCCGTCTCGACGGCGAGGGAGGGGTGACGTCCAGGCACACAGCCATCCGCGTCGACGGCGGGCTCGCCCAGACCGACTCGATCGCTGTGGACGCCGACGGCAACCTCTACCAGGCACTGCACGGCCGGGCGGCCATGGCCGTGTACGACAAGCACGGAGAACGCCTGGCGACGGTCGAGGTACCCGCCCGCACCGAAGGGCTCGAATCAGCGACGAACGTGGCGATCACGCCCGGCGGGACCAAGGCGTACATGACCGTCAGCGGCTCAGCCGGAGGCTATCTGTACACCTTCGACGCGCTGGCGCAAGGTACCCGGCAGTCCAACGGAGGCTGACACGGCTCCCCGGACTCACCCGTCGAAGGGCTGGACCGGTCCCACCTCGACGCCCAGCAGCCGCCAGGCGGCCAGCGCTCGGCGCTCCCGCTCCTCACGGGTGGGGCCGGTGACGGCTCCGGAGACCATGGCGACCGCCAGCATCAGGTCGTCCGCCCCGCCCAGCCGGTGCCCCTCCGGCAGGCAGCCACGCAGGCAGCGCTCGACCCGCTCGGACAGGGCCGTGGCGTGCGCACGGACGGCGGAGCGACCGCGTGCCGCATCAGCGTGCAGGAGCCCGATGAAAGCCGCTGACTCCGTGGAGTGCCAGGTCACCACGCCGAGAACGGAGGCCAGGGTCGCGTCCTGGGCTGCGGCCGCCTGCTCGATCTGCTGCACGTTCTCCTCCAGAACCGCGGCCGCCACAGCGGCCCGGTCGGGGAAATGCCGGTACAGGACGCCCTGCCCGACCCCGGCCCGGCGCGCGATCGCGGAGAGCGGGGCGTCGAGACCGTCCGCCGCGTAGATCTCCCGGGCGGCGGTGATCAGAGCGGCCCGGTTGCGTACGGCAGCCTTCGGTCCGTCGTTCGCCGGCCGCCGCTCGTCCGGCATGGGGTGCTGCATCACCCCGGAAGGGTACCGGCCACGGGCACACAGGCCCGCGTCCACCGCTGGATGAGAGACCGTACCGTCTGTCCCCGCCCTCGGACGGCTCTGCGGCTGCGGGTCACTCCTCGGGGACCTGCCCGGCGCGGACACTCCAGGGGATCCGGACCGCCCGGGAGCGGTGATTGCGTCCGCGCAGTGCTGCCCGGGCCGCGTTGGCACCGGGGGCGCCGTGCACACCGCCGCCGGGATGTGCGGACGCCGAAGCGAGGAACAGGCCCTTCACCGGCGTCTCGGGCCGGCCGGTGCCCGGCATGGGCCGGAACACCAGCTGCTGGTGGGCGGCCGCGGTGCCTCCGTTGATCGCTCCGCCGTGGAGGTTGGCGTCCATGGCCTCGAGCGTCGGCGGCGCGAGAAGGCGGCGGGACCTGATGAGCGAGCGGAAACCCGGTGCCCAGCGTTCGACCTCGTTCTCCATGCGATCCGCCATGGCTTCCTGCTCCCGCCTGTCCCAGCGCCCGGTCAGCGCGTCCTCACCCGCGTCACCCTTGATCCGGTGCGGGACGTGCGTGTAGGCCCAGGCCGATTCGGTGCCGGCCGGTGAGCGCGTCGCGTCAGCCGTGGTCATCTGCCCGAAGAGGAGGAAGGGACGGTCCGGCACCTGCCCCGTCGCGATCTGCGCGGCGAAGCGGGTCAGGCCGTCGACCCCGTCGGCCAGGTGGACCGTCCCCGCCGTGGAGGCCTCCTCAGCGGTCCAGGGCACCGGGCCGTCGAGCGCCCAGTCGACCTTGAAGGTGGCGAAGTCCCACTGGAAACGGCGCAGATCGCCCAGCACACGGCCCGGGAGATGCCGTGCGTCGACCAGTTCGCCGAACAGCGCGGGTGCGGACACGTCGGCGAGCACGGCACGGGCGGCCGGCACGGCCTCACCCTTCGCCGTGCGTACGCCCACGGCCCGTCCGCCGCGTACGACGATCTCGCTCACGCGCTCCCCGCAGCGGACCGCTCCGCCGTGCCGTTCGAGCCGCCGTACCAGGGCTCCCGTGAACGCGCCGGCGCCGCCCACCGGAACCGGGAAACCGTAGGTCTGTCCGAGCATGGACATCAGCCAGCCGAAGCCTCCGCTCCCCGCCGCCTCGGGGCCGAGGTCCGCGTGCAGCGCGTTGCCCGCGAGCAGCAGCCTTCCGGCCTCGCCGCGGAACTCCTCCTCCCCCAGGCGGCGGACGGGCAGCAGCAGGGACCGTGCCAGCCGGAGGCCCCCTGCTGTCCGGAGCCTGGCGGCGGCGCGGAGGGACGAACGCACCGGCGGGAAGGGCGTGAAGAGAGCACCCAGGATGTCGGGGCCGAGGCGGTTCCACGTGGCGTGCAGGCCGAGCCAGGCGGCCCCGTCGCCGGACGCGAAGGAGTCCAGGCCCGCCGCCGTCTGCGCGGCCCCTTGCTCGAGCACGGCGCACCGGCCGTCCGGCAGCGGGTGCGCGAGCACCCGCGGGGCACGGCTCCAGCTGAGCCCGTCCTCCTCCAGCTCCAGGCCGGCGACCACCGGGGAGGCTGCGGCGAGCGGATAGAAGGCGCTGAAGAGGTCGCTGACGAACTCGGGGTCGACACCCCGGTCGCTGCGGACCGCACCGCCCGGCTCGGGCTGCGCCTCCAGAACCTCGACGCTCCAGCCCGCGTCGGCGAGCAGATTGGCCGCGACGAGACCGTTGGGCCCCGCACCGATGACCACCGCGTCCGGCATTGTTACCTCCTGGTGTTCTGGTGGGCCGCTACCGCGGGCTCTCGGGCCGCAGCTGGGCCCTCTGCCGGAGCGGTTCGCGCGTACGAGCGGCGGTTTTCTCCACGACGTCCGCCAAACGGGCCAGCATGCTGCGGTGACGCAGTTGGATCAGCGCGTCCGCCACCGAGTTGTGCAGAAAACCGGCAGGCCCCCGCAGGGGGTGTTCATCGATGATCACCAGGGCGTCCTCCCCCCAGGGCCGGATCTCGACGGCGATCCGCGCCGTGCCGAGCCGCCCGCTGTCCGCCTCCAGTTCCAGCACCCCGGGCGCTTCGCAGCGCCGGACGACGGTGCGTCCCGAGACCGACCACCACCCCAGCCTCACGGTGTACGTGATGCTGGAGCCGACCTGCGGCCATTCACCTTCCGCCGGCCGGGACTCGGACGTGCCGACCACCCAGTCGCCGTAGAGCGTGGCATCCGCGAGAACAGCCCAGACGTCCTCCACGGAACGTGCGATCAACCGGTTCCGTACTGCCATCGGCCCTCCAGCCCCTCGTGGGATGCGCTCGCCACGAGTACCCGGCCTGCCCGGTCCCATTCGTATCTCACTCTCGCAGGCGCCCGGAGGATTCGCCGCCTGCGGGACACCGGGCCCGGCCAGGGCCCCAGGAATTGCCCGGCGGAACGTACGCATTCCGCGCAGGAGGCCGAGTGGTGAAGCACGGCGAAGGAAGGAGGTCATCGCCCGGCTGCTCGGTGTGTCCGTCGGCACCGCGATGTCCGTGCCGCTTCTGCCACCGCACACGCCCGACGTGCGGGGCGCGAGTGGCCCCGGGCACCGGGCGGGTCTCGTGGTCCGGGCCCGCCCCGCCGCCTCCGGAGCTCTGCGGAGCGTCGAGGGAATTGCCGCCGTCGGCCGTACGCATTACGTAAGGTGGCTGCGTACGCCGCATCTTCCGCGAGGGCCGGAATTCTTTCGGCGGCTGCGGCCCCCTCATCATTCGTCGCCGAAGGACATGAGTTTCCTCGGATCGCGGCCGGGTACGAGCCTGATGAACGCCCCATCGCGGCTTTGTCAGCGCCGCGGTGGCACCGAAAAGGAGGAATTCACATGCTGAAGGCGATCGCGGACGTGATTCGTTCCATCGGCGGGGCCATCGCCACCGTCGTCACCTTGCCCTTCCGCGCTGTCGCACGGCTCTTCGGCGGTGCCTCCGACACCGCCCACGGTCACCACTGATCAGCATCACCTCCCCGGCCCAGGCCGGCTCTTCGAGCCGGCCTGGGCTTCGTGTGTGCTCCCCTGTCCCTGCCGGGCGATCAAGCGGCCTGGACGAGTTCTGCGCGGCCGAACAGCAGGGCATAACCGGAGGGGAGCTCGGCGAGGATGCGGTCCAGCGGACCGGAGCCGGCCAGGCGGGCCACGGGGGCGAGGACGGCCCCGGCGTCCCAGCGTGCGGTGGCGGGCGTGCCGCCCGTGCGCACCGCGAGGTCCTTGACGAAACCCCAGCCGGTGAGCGGGCCGGGGTCACGGACCTGGGCGGTGAGGGTGAGGGCGGCCTCGGCGGGAAGGCAGGCGGCGAGGCCGGCGCGTCCGTCCTCCGAGAGCTGGCGGCCGAGGGCGGCCAGCACCGCGTGGGTGACGGTCTCGGCTCGTTCACGCGTCGGGTACGCACCCTCGTACCTGATTGTTTCCAGCATCTGGTCGAACGTCACGCCCGCTGTGGCGCGGGACTGTTCACGCAGGGAGCGCATCGTTGAAATGCCTTTCTCGCCGGATGGCGGCTGCTGCGGTTGCCGGGTGAGCGACGGCCGGCAGCCGCACGGTCGATCTTGAAGAGGGAATTCTGCGACTGAGTGCGCCACGGGTCGCCGGAAGAACGCCCGGAGGGAGCCCAAGCGGGGCGCACAGGTGGGGGCTCCGTGACATGCCGCCGCAGTGTGAGCACGCTGCGGGGAGCGCGTCACACTGCGGGGCGGAGCGGGAGCCGGGGGCGGAGCGGCCGACCGGAGGCGGAGGTCACCCACCGCACGCGGTGCCGAGCGCGGAGTGTGGGTGCCCCCACGTCCGCCCGGTGGACACCGCCCGGCTCAGGTGCCGATCTGCTTGTGGGTGGCTTCTCCGCCGATGGCGATCTTCCGGGGCTTGGCACGCTCGGCGATCGGGATCCGCAGGGTCAGCACCCCCGCGTCGTAATCCGCCCTGATGCGCTCGGTGTCCAGGGTGTCAGCCAGGACCAGCTGGCGGGAGAAAACACCCAGCGGCCGTTCGGCGAGCTCCACCTGCACGTCATCATCCACCGCGACGGGCCGGCGCTCCGCCTTGACGGTGAGCATGTTCCGTTCCACGTCGATGTCGATCGCGTCCTTCGCGACACCGGGCAGGTCGAGGGCGATCACATACTCGTCACCCTCGCGCCAGGCGTCCATCGGCATGGCCGAGGGCTTGGACCAGGTACCGGACACTCCGGTCAACTGCTGGGCGATGCGGTCGAGTTCGCGGAACGGATCAGTGCGCATCAACATGTCGAACACCTCCACTGGTCGGGCAGAAACTGCCAATGCGCTTCGTCTGACACCGTTGTACCATGTCATCCAAACGATGACAACTACAGTGTCGTCCGAAGGGTGACACCCGTGAAGGGGCCTCCATGAACACATCCCGACCCGGCGAGCCCGCATCCTTCGCCGCAGCCGCCACAGCGCTGAACGCCATCGACGCGGCCGTCCGCACCGCCCAGACACCAGTGCCCGGCGCAGAAGACCTCCACGACGGGCAGGCCGACTCCGAGCAGGCACTGGCGGCCCTGCTCCTGCTGCGCCAGCTGCGCGACCGGCTGGCCGGATGGGAGCCGGGGCTGATCGAAGCGGCCCGTGCCGCAGGCACCAGCTGGGCCGACCTCGCCCAGCCCCTCGGCGTCGCCAGCCGCCAGGCCGCCGAACGCCGTTATCTGCGCGTACGCCCCGGCACCCCCGGCACCACCGGTGAACAACGCGTACAGGCCACCCGCGACCACCGCGCCGCCGACCGCACCGTCACCGCCTGGGCCCGCGACAACGCAGCCGACCTGCGTCAGCTCGCCGGCCAGATCACCGCCCTGACCGACCTCCCCACGGCCCCGGCCACCCGGCTCGCCGCCGCCCTGGCAGACAACGACCCCGCCGACCTCATCGGCCCGCTGGCCGACACCCACACACACCTGACGGCCGATCACCCGGACCTCGCAGCGCGCGTCGACACCCTCACCCGCCACACCCGCAAACTCCGCCAGGACAGCAACGACCAACGGACCGCGACCTGACACCAGCGGCCCGCACGGCGGCAGGGGACGCGGCATCACGGTCCGGGCGCCGGCTGGCCGGACCTGAGGAACGTCTCCCTGCGGACGCCAGCCCCTCGGGCCGGCTCCGACGCCACAGGCGCCGTAGGGGCGGTGCGGGAAGAAAGCCGTCGCTGTCGCGGCCGTCCGCCGGGATTTTCCGCAGGGCCGGTCAAGTGGTTTCGGCACGGGCATGCGTGACTTCCGGAGTTCCGGTGGCAGATGAATGGCGGCAGACCGTCCCATTCATTGCAGGAGCATCATGTCCCCTCAGAGTTCCACCCCGCGCTACACCGTTCCCGGGCTCAGCACCAGGGAAGGCGGGCAGATGATCGAATTGTTGAGTATGCGTCTGCACTCACTCAACGACCTGGCTCTCACCCTGAAGCACATCCACTGGAATGTGACCGGCCCCCACTTCATCGCCGTGCACGAAATGCTCGACCCGCAGACCCTGGCGGTCCGGGACATGGCGGACGCGGCCGCCGAGCGCATCTCCGCTCTGGGCGGAGTGCCCCGCGGTACCGCGGGCGCGCTGGTCGCCGAGCGCACCTGGGACGACTACAGCGTGGGCAGAGCTGACGCGATCGCCCACCTCGGAGCACTCGACCTCGTCTACACGGGCATCATCGAGGACCACCGGAAGGCCGCCGCGAAGGCGGGATCCGTCGACCCGGTCACCGAGGACCTGCTCATCGAGCACCTCCGTTCCCTGGAACAGTTCCAGTGGTTCGTCCGTGCCCACCTGGAGAGCAGCTCCGGGGCTCTCACCACCGCTGACGCCGGCAGTGAGACGCAGGCCGCAGCGGCGGCCGGGCCGTCCCGCACGGCTGCGGCGAAGAAGACGGCCGGTACCAAGCGCGCGGCCAGGAAGGCCACCTCCGCCAAGCGCACCCGGTGACGCCGGAGGGCTGCGGAGCGGGCGGGCCAAGGAAGTGACGACTCCCGGGGGCCGGGCCCACGAGTGGTCCTCGTGGGCCCGGCCCCCGGAGGGCGGGTCCAGGGTCAGCGGGTGACCTTGTGGCGCTTGTTGGGGACGCAGTGGGTCATCGTGAGCCCGGTGACGTCGCGCGGCGGGTTGTCGCCGAGGCGGGCAAGCCTCTTGCGTTCGTCGTCGTCGAGGTTCTGGGTGGGCAGCGGTGACAGGTGCGCGACGTCCCCGGGGCCGATGCCCAGGCCCTCACCGACGCGCCGGCCGAGTTCGCTGTCCGCCATCAGGCAGTGCCAGATCATGCGTTCCTGGACCGGGCGGGTGCACTGGGCGAACAGATCGGTGAAGTTCTTGACCAGGTCGTCACGCTCCCATTCCTCCAGCAGCTGGTAGCGCTGGCCGGCCTGCAGGTAGTCGTTCGTGCGCGGAATGCGGGCCCGGGTGAGCCGGCCCTGGATCTCCGGTCCCTGCTCCTCGTGCGCCGGATACCGGCCCTCCTGGAGGCCGCCGGTGATCGACGGTTCGTAGTTGACCTCCGGATTCTCACCCGCGTGGCCGTTGTCGTACGCCATCAGGCCGTCCCGCTGGTTGGTGGCTACGCGTGCGTGCTTGGCCTGGTTGACGGGGAGCTGGAGGTAGTTCGGACCCACTCGGTAGCGCTGTGTGTCGCTGTACGAGAACGTCCGGCCGACCAGCATCTTGTCGTCCGAGAAGTCGAGCCCGTCGACCAGCACACCGGTTCCGAAGGACACCTGCTCGTTCTCGGCGAAGTAGTTGTCCGGAACCCTGTTCAGGACCATGCGTCCCACCGGCCGGGGCGGGAAGTCCTGCTCGGGCCAGGTCTTCGTGTCGTCCAGCGGGTCGAAGTCCAGCTCGGGGTGTTCGTCGTCGGACATCATCTGGACGACGAGCTCCCACTCGGGGAAGTCCCCGCGGCCGATCGCCTCGTAGAGGTCCTTCGTCGCGTGCCCCAGTTCGGTGGCCTGGACGTTCGCCGCGTCCTCCTCGGTCATGCTGCTGACGCCCTGCTTGGGCATCCAGTGGTACTTGACCAGCACCGTCCCGCCCTCGTTGTTCACCCACTTGTAGGTGTTGACCCCGAAGCCCTGCATGTGGCGGTAGTCCGCCGGGATGCCGCGCGGGCTGAACAGGTTCACCAGCATGTGCATGCTCTCCGGGGTCTGCGACATGAAGTCGAAGATCCGGGCCGGCTTCTGCTCGTGGCTGACGGGGTCCGGCTTGAGCGCGTGGATCACGTCGGGGAACTTGATGGCGTCCCGGATGAAGAAGACCCCGAGGTTGTTGCCGACCAGGTCCCAGTTGCCGTCCTCCGTGTAGAACTTCACGGCGAAGCCCCGTGGGTCGCGGGCGGCCTCGGAGGAGTCCCGGCCGCCGATCACGGTGGAGAAGCGCACGGCCACGTCCGTGCGCTTGCCCGCCTCCTGGAACAGCTTGGCCCGGGTGTAACGGCCGATCGGCTCGTCGCCCCACTTGCCGTACGCCTCGAAGAAGCCGTACGTGGTCACTCCGCGCGCATGCACGACGCGCTCCGGGATGCGCTCCCGGTCGAAATGGCTGATCTTCTCCAGGAACTGGTAGTTCTCCAGGGTCGCGGGGCCCCGGGCACCGACCGTGCGCTGGTTCTGGTTGTCGTAGACCTGATGTCCCTGCCGGTTGGTCAGCACCGGACGTCCTGCGTCCTCATCGGGCCGCGCGCTCTCGGCATCGGTCATGGTCTGCACTCCTTCTCCGTCGGGGGCATGTCGACCGAGTGTTCCCCTGAATGACGTCATAAACAGGAAATGCACTCCGTCGTCCGCCATCCGCCGCGCCAAAAGGATCCGACTGGCCGTCACGGGGAAAACGGCCCGGCGCCGCACGCGGACAGCGAGCTGCCTGGTGCGCCGGGGCCGAGGAGGCATGCCGGGTGAAAGACAGGGCTCCGGCGGCCAACCACTCGGTTCGCGCTCACGTTCGACTGACCCCTGCCCTCGATCATGCGGACGACACGCGCTCGCGTATGTTTTTCCCGCCCGGTCTCCGCCGTCCCCGCGAAGGAACGTCGGCGCCGGGTCATCAAGAAGGCCCGCCACAAGCTCGCGAGGGCGGGGAAGCGGTTCGAGAAGCCGCGCGAGGGCCCGCACCCGCGTTCTCGCCGAGGCCCTCGGTGTGGACGCGGGTACGGTGCGGTCCCCGCTCCGATAACCGGTCAGCACATACCCATGGAGCGAACTCCCGTGCGAATATGACGATTGCCGTTCGAGCGGCATATGCAATATGACGAACAGCGGCGAAGAATCTCAAATACTGAGAACCGATAGTGAGGCCGCCCGCAGGCCCGCAGCTCCCCATTACATAATTCGGCTCGTCGGGCATCGACTTTCGGACTCTTCACGAAGGGGTAACTCCATAAGTCCCCCGGCCTGTTAGCGTCCGAAGGGCGAGTGGGGTCCGGAAGGAGGTGCAGGGTGCGAGCAGTGGCGGTCCGGTTCGTGCTCGCTTTTCTGATGGGCTTCCTATTGGCCCCGTACTCCGGTGCGCAGGCGCCGGATACCCACGCGTACGTCCCGGAAAGCAGGACGGCCGGCGCCCCGGAGGTGCCCGCAGGCGAAGCACCCGGTGAGTACGGCACCTGCGGCACACCTGGTCGCGGCGAGTCCAACGGCCTTCTGCGCCCTCGTGACCGGCATCGCTCCGCCACCGTCCCCCCTCCCGAGGCGCCGTCGCGTTCCGTGGTGACGATCGACGGGGGCGGCATGCTCGCCCCGGCGGCCGTCGCCGCGATGGGCAATGCGCACCACACCTCCAGATCCTCTACCGCGCATTCCTCCCCCGTGCTCCAGGTGTTCCGCTGCTGAGCTGACCCCAGGTGCTCGTGGACCTGCCCCTGCCCCCGGTCCTGCGGGACCCGTCGGCACGGGGGCATGTCGACCTGCCCTCCAGGCCCCAGTTCTCGTACGTATGCCTACGCACCGTCCTTCGGCGCGCCAGGAGGAACCACCGGTATGCAATCCCACGTCGATCACTCTGCGGCAGAAACCCTGCTCATCAGCGAGAACGCCGTCTGGGCACCCCCGCCCGGCGATGTCCGCTCGGCCCCTTTCCGCACGGGGTGAGGGCCGCCATGGACCGAGTCACCAGGTTTCCTCATCTGCGGCAGGATTTCGCCGCGTCACTCGTCGTCTTCCTCGTCGCCCTGCCGCTGTGCGTGGGCGTCGCCGTCGCGTCGGGGGTCCCGGCCGAGCTGGGACTGATCACCGGCATCGTGGGCGGTCTCGTCACCGGCCTCATGCGCGGCAGCAGCCTCCAGGTGTCGGGGCCGGCCGCCGGTCTCACCGTGCTCGTCTTCGAGGCGGTCCGGTCCTTCGGGCTGCCCGCGCTCGGGGTGATCGTGCTGACAGCGGGGCTGCTCCAGCTGGCCATGGGCGCACTGCGGCTGGGCCGCTGGTTCCGGGCCATCTCGCTCTCGGTGGTCGAGGGCATGCTCGCGGGCATCGGCCTCGTCCTCATCGCCGGTCAGCTCTACGCGGCTGCCGGCGTCGAGGCCCCGTCCTCCGGCACGGGCAAGATGACGGGCATTCCGGGGCTGCTGGCCGATGCCGTGTCCAGTCCTCCGGCTCTCGCCTCACTCGCGGTCGGCGCCTCGACGATCGCCCTGGTGGTGGGGTGGAACAGGATGCCGAAGCGGGTGAGGGCCCTCCCGGGTGCCCTCGCCGCGGTCGTACTGGCCACACTCGTCACGCTGGTCCTCGATCTCCCGGTCGGAACGGTCCAGGTCCAAGGGCTGCTGGACGCCGTCCAGCCCCCCGCCCTGTCCGAGTTCGGCGGTCTCGCGAGCATGGGTCTGCTCGGGACCGTGGCGGCGTTCACCCTGATCGCCTCCGCGGAGAGCCTGTTCAGCGCGGCCGCGGTGGACCGGCTGCACGACGGGCCGCGCACCGAGTACGACAAGGAGCTGATGGCCCAGGGGGCGGGCAACACCGTGTGCGGCCTCCTCGGCTCACTGCCGATGACCGCCGTCATCGTGCGCAGTTCGGCCAATGTACGGGCGGGTGCGCGGACCCGGGCCTCCCGGGTGCTGCACGGTGTGTGGCTGCTGCTGTTCGCAGCCCTGCTTCCCTCCGCGCTTGCTCTCATCCCCCTGCCCGCGCTCGCCGGCATCCTCATCCACGCCGGCTGGAAGCTGATCCCGCTCCGCTCGCTCGTGGCACTGTGGCGCGAACACCGGGGCGAGGCGCTGATCCTGGTCGTCACGGCCCTGACGATCGTCACGGTGAACATGTTCGAGGGCGTGCTGACGGGTCTGGCCCTGTCCGTGGCCAAGGCCGCCTGGGACGCCTCCCACATCAGACTGGAGATCGTCGGCAGCAGCGCCGACGGCGTCCGCGCCCGGCTGTCCGGCAACGCGACCTTCCTGCGGCTGCCGAAAATACTCGACAGCCTGGAGTCCCTGCCCAAGGACCGGCCCATCGCCCTGGACCTGTCCGGCCTGCACCATCTGGACCACGCCTGCCGTACGGCGCTGGAGAACTGGGCCGAGCGGCACAGCTCGTCCGGCACCGAGCCTGTGCGGCTGACCCGCACGGACGTCACGACGGCTGCTTCCTGAGGGCACGGACGGCTCGCCGGGGCGCCTTCGGCAGGCGTCCCGGCGAGCCGTCCCGGCCGGTCAGCCGTTGGGCAGGATGACCGCGCGGCCGTTGACCTTGCCCGCGTGCAGCCGTTCGTAGGCGAGCGGGGCCTCGTCGATGGAGTACGTCTCGACGTGCACGTCGACGGCCCCGGCGTGGGCGAGCTCGATGACCTCGGCGAGCTCCTTGCGCGAGCCCCAGTACGGTGCGGAGACCGAGGTGGAGAACGGCAGGACACCGAATCCCACGGGCAGCAGCCCGCCGCCGATACCGACGATGGTGATGTCGCTGTCGATGGAGGCGACCGCACCGGCCGTCGCGAGGGTCGGCTCGGCGCCGACGAAGTCGAGGACGACCTCGGCTCCGGTGCCACCGGTGAGCGCGCGGACCTTGGCGGCGGCGTTCTCGTCGGACAGCACGGCCTCGTGCGCGCCGACGGTCCGCGCGAGTGCCAGCTTCTCCTCGGTGACGTCGAGGGCGATGACGCGTACGGCGGTCATGGCGCGCAGGAGCTGGATGGCGACATGGCCGAGGCCGCCGGTGCCGATGACCACGGCGGTGGCGCCGGGCATCAGTTTCGGCAGCGAGCGCTTGATGGCGTGGTACGGGGTGAGGCCCGCGTCGGTCAGCGAGACCGTCTTGACCGGGTCCAGGTCACCGATGGGCGTCAGGTGCCGGGCATCGTCGACGATCATGTATTCGGCCATGGCGCCCGGGTTGCCCAGTCCGGGCGGGTTGATGCCGAGATCGGCGGCGCGCAGGCAGTAGTTCTCCCGGCCCTCCGCACAGTTCACGCAGGTGCCGCAGCCCCAGGGGCCGTAGACGGCGACCGCGTCCCCGACCGAGACCCCGACTGCGCCCTCACCGAGCGCGGCGACCGTGCCGACACCCTCGTGGCCGAGCGTGAGCGGCAGTTCGTACGGGAACCCCTCGGCGGGCCAGCTCATCACGGCGATGTCCGAGTGGCAGACACCGGCGGCACTGACCTTCAGCAGGATCTGACCGGGCCCGGCGACGGGTTCGGGAATCTCGACGACCTCGGGTGCGGCGCCGATGGTGCGGTACTGGACGGCTTTCATGACTCTCCTTCGTTCTCCGTACTTCCTTTGTGACCCTCGGGGTGGCGGTGCGCCATTCGGGAGTCAGGAGGCGGAGAAACCGCCGTCCACCAGGTGGTAGCTGCCATGGATGAAGGAGGCGCGGTCGGAGAGCAGGAAGGCGGTGAGCTCGGCGACCTCCTCCGAGGTGCCGAGGCGGCCGGCCGGGTGCAGGGAGATCAGGTGGTCACGGGCCGGTGCGTCGGTGTCACGGAGCAGGGGGGTGTCGATGAAGCCCGGTCCGACCGCGTTGATGCGGACGTTCTGTGCCGCGTACTCGAGTGCGGCGGTCTTGGTGAGACCGACGACGCCGTGCTTCGCGGCGACGTACGCCGGAGAGTTCGCGAAGCCGTTGGTGCCGAGGATCGACGACATGTTGACGACGGCGCCGCCACCCGAGGCCAGGATGGCCGGGAGCTCGTAGCGCAACGAGTAGAAGACACCACTGAGGTTGGTGGCGACGACCCTGTTCCAGTCCTCGATCCCGTACTCGCCGGTGGTCCGCGCGGGGCCCCCGATGCCCGCGTTGTTCACGGCGAGGTGCAGGGCGCCGAAGGTGTCGACGGCGAACCGCACGCCGGCCTCGACGGAGGCGGGGTCGGTGACGTCGAGGGCGACCGCGGCGGCGCGGGCGCCGGTGGCCTGCATCTCGCCGGCGGCCTTGCGGGCGCTGTCCTCGTTGTGGTCGGCGACGACGACGGCCGCGCCGCTCGCGGCGAGGCGCCGGGAGAGGGCGAGGCCGATGCCGGACGCTCCGCCGGTGACGAGGGCGACCTTGCCGGCGAACTCCGCCTCGTAGGCGGTGGGGAGGTTCGTGCTCATGATGTGCTTCCTTGCGTGGTGCTGTGGGGCGCCGGCCCGTCCTGCCGGAATTCCAGCAGGTTGGCGGAGAGGGCGTCGAAGGCTTGTACGACGAGCTCGGGCAGGGCGGCCGGCCGGCCGCCCCGGACCCATGCCGCCTGGGCCGCGAGGAGCGCTCCGGCTCCTGCGGCGACGGCCACGGCGGGGCGGAGATCCTGCCGCGGATCGGTACCGAGCCGTTCCGCCAGGACCGCCACCGACTCCTCCTGGGCGTCCACCCGGATGTGGTGGTAGGCCGCGTACAGAGTGGGCTCCTCCTCGGCCATGACCAGCAGGTCGAAGATGCGCGGCCGCAGGTGCCAGGGCGTCGCCCCCGCGTCGTCGAGCCAGTCGAGGACGGCCCGGCGGTAGGCGGTGAGCGGTGGCTCGGCCAGGGGGCGCTCGCGGAGCGCTCGGTTGATCCTGTCGCCGTCGCCCCGCACTACGTCGAGGACGGCGGCCTCCTTGTTCGGGAAGTATCGGCTGAAGGTGCGCCGGTCGACGTCCGCCGCCTGCGCGATCTCCTCGACCGTCACGCTCCGCAGGCCGCGTTCGAGTACCAGATCGAACGCGGCCTGCGAGAGCGCGTCCCGGGTCCTGCGCGCCTTGCGGCCGCGCCTGTCCGGGCCGTTCCCTGTCGAACTCATAGATGCATCGTACACCCGAAAATGTCCCGGTGGGACTTTTGTCTCACCGGGACATGCGCGGCGGCCGGGCGCCTTCCGCCGCCCGGGTTACGGCAGGGGGGCGCTCGCCTCCGGCGCGTCCTTCCCGCTCCGGCTCAGGGCGCCCGGCCACCAGGCCGTCGGTCCGATGTCCCTGACCAGGGCGGGTACCAGCAGCGAACGCACGACGAGGGTGTCCAGCAGGACTCCGAAAGCGACGATGAACGCGATCTGGACCAGGAAGGCGAGCGGGATGACTCCCAGGGCCGCGAAGGTGGCCGCCAGGACGACGCCCGCCGACGTGATGACCCCGCCCGTGGTGGTCAGTCCGCGCAGTACACCCTTGCGCGTGCCGTGGATCAGGGACTCCTCACGGACCCGGGACATCAGGAAGATGTTGTAGTCGACTCCGAGAGCGACCAGGAAGACGAATCCGTACAGCGGGACGGAGGAGTCGGTGCCGCCGAAGCCGAGGACGTGCTCGAAGACCAGCGAGGAGATGCCGAGGGTGGCGAGGAAGTTGAGCGCCACCGTGGCGACGAGCAGCAGCGGCATCAGCAGGGAGCGGAGCAGGCCGATCAGGATGACGAGGATGATGACCAGCACCACCGGCACGATGATGTTGCGGTCGTGTTCGGCGGTCTTCTGGGTGTCGTACTGCTGCGCGGTGTAACCGCCGACGAGTGCCTGCGCACCGGGGACGGCGTGGACCGCGTCACGCAGCCGCGTGACCGTCTTCTTGGCGGCGTCACTGTCCGCCGCGTCCGCCAGGGTGACGTCGATGCGGACCCGTCCGTCCACGACGAGCGGTTCACCGCCGCCCGGGCGGCCGGAGGCCGTCATCACGGAGACGCTCGCGACACCGGGGACTTCTTCCGCGGCCGCGGCGACCTGCTTCGAACGGCCGGCGCTGGCGATCACGACGGCGGGGTTGCCCGATCCTCCGGGGAAGTGGCGGCCGAGGGTCTGCTGAGCGGTGACGGACGGCGTGTCGTTGACGAAGATCTCCTCGAGGGGCACCCCCTTGGAGTTCAGCGTCGGCATGAAGGCCGCGCAGGCCAGGAGGCCGGCCAGCGTCACGGCCCACACCTTGCGCGGGGAGCGGTCGACGAGCCCGGCGATCCGCGACCAGACACCCGCCGAACCGGCCTCGGGCTCGGTTCGTCCCTTCTTCGGGCCGGACGGCCAGTACGCGGCCCTGCCGAGCAGGACCAGGACGGCGGGCAGGAAGGTGAGGGCGCTCAGGACCGAGCACACGATGCCGATGGCCCCCACGGGGCCGAGCGCGCGGTTGTTGGTCAGGTCGCTGAGGAGCAGGGCCAGCAGCCCCAGGGCCACGGTGGCGGCGCTGGCCGTGATGGGGCCGACGGACTCACGGAGCGCGGCGCGCATCGCGGTCCACCGGTCGGGCTGCCGGCCGAGCTCCTCACGGAAGCGCGCGGTGAGCAGGAGCGCGTAGTCGGTGGCGGCGCCGATGACCAGGATCGACAGGATGCCCTGGACCTGGCCGTCGACCCGCAGGACGTCGTGGTCGGCCAGGACGTAGACGATCGCGCAGGAGACGCCGAGGGCGAAGACCGCACCGATGATGATGATCAGGGGCAGCAGGACGCTCCGGTAGACCAGGAGCAGGATGACGAGCACGGTCACCAGTGCGACGCCGAGCAGCAGTCCGTCGATGCCGGCGAAGGCGTCCGACAGGTCGGCCTGGGAGGCCGCAGGGCCCGCGATCCCGGCCACCGTGCCCGGCACGCCCTCCGCAGCGCTCCGGATGTGCGCGAGGGCGTCAGGGAGTTCGTCGCCCAGGTCCGGCCTCAGCTGGACGACGCCCTCCAGCGCCTCGCGGTCCTCGGAGAGCAGTGCGGGGCTCACCTCGCCGGCCACCCCTGGCCCGCTCTTCAGGGAGGCCAGGGCTGCGGTCGCCTCCTTCTGCTGTTCCGGGCCGAGTTCCTCGCCGTCCTCGTCCGACGTCCAGACCACGACGGCAGGCATGGTCTCCTGCTCGCTGAACGCCTTCCGGGCTTCGACGACCCGTGTGGACTCGGCGCTCCGGGGCAGGAACGAGGCCTGGTCGTTGGTGGCTACCTCCCCGAGCTTTCCGGCGTACGAGCCGAACGAACCACCGACGACGAGCCAGGCCAGTACGAGGAACACGGGGACAAGAATCAGCCGGCGGACCGGCCTCGATGCGGTGGACATGGCACTCCTGGGTCGGCCGCGATCTCTCAATCATGATGTATCTCAATGATTGAGATTACATGGCCGCTGGGTGTGTTCAAGCACCGGCGCGGCGGTTCAGCGCCGGGGAACCTGCATACGGGCGAGTTCGGCGTTCATCCGGGCGAGGAAGCGGAGCGCGGCCTCCAGCTCCTGCGGCTCGGACGCGGAGCGCGCACCGGCCGCCGCCTGCGCGAGAGGCATGAAGAACGAACGCGCGGCCGCCCTCGCCGCGGGCTCGTAGTACAGGTGGACGACACGACGGTCGCGGCTCTCCCGCGCACGCCTGATGTGCCCGGAGCGCTCCAGGCGGTCCAGGCACGCCGTCACCGCCCCCGACGTCAGGCCGAGGTGCTCACGGAGCCGCCCGGGGGTCAGCGGCACATCCGCGTCGAGGATCGCGCCCAGCGCCTGCACATCCGTCGCATGGAGGCCCTGAGCTTGTGCGAACGAGTGAACCAGCCGGTTGATCTCACCGTTCATCCGTCGCAGCTCCACGGCCAGGGCCTGGAGCTCCGACGCCCCGGCCGCATCCGTGCCAGATCCGTCGCGAGGGTCGTCTGTGCTGTTCACCGCCCCATACTAGGGCGCGTACAGGAGCAGCAGGGTGCCCGCCACAGCCCTCGGACTTCCTCCCCCGGGTCCGCGCGGAGAACGTTCGCCGGTTCGTCCCGCCTCAGCGCCTCGGCCCCGTCGGCAGGCGGAACCGCCCGCACGGGGACACGGTGGGAGAAGGAGACACGAGCCGGAGCGAGGGGCCATGGAGAGCAAGGACGGCAGCGGCGGGCTGCGGTGTCTGGTGACGGGCGCGACGGGGTACATCGGGGGCCGCCTCGTGCCCGGGCTCCTGGAGGCCGGGCACCGGGTGCGCTGTCTGGCGCGGACCCCGGAGAAGCTGCGGGACCACCCGTGGGCGGGTGCCGCCGAGGTGGTCAAGGGGGACGTGACCGACGCGGATTCCGTGAGCGCGGCGATGCGCGGCATCGACATCGCCTACTACCTGGTCCACGCGCTGACCGCCGGACCCGGTTTCGAGAGGACCGACCGTGAGGCGGCGCGGATCTTCGGCGAACAGGCGGAAGCGGCCGGTGTCCGGCGCATCGTCTATCTGGGCGGGCTCACCCCGGCCGGCGTCCCCGCGCGGGAACTGTCCCCCCATCTGCGCTCGCGTGCCGAAGTGGGCCGCATCCTGCTGGATTCGGGCGTGCCGGCCACCGTCCTGCGCGCCGCGGTCATCATCGGTTCGGGTTCGGCGTCCTTCGAGATGCTGCGTTACCTCACCGAGCGGCTGCCGGTCATGGTCACTCCCAGCTGGGTGTCGACGCGGATCCAGCCGATCGCCGTACGGGACGTGCTGCGTTACCTCGTCGGCAGTGCGCACATGCCCGCCGAGGTGAACCGCACCTTCGACATCGGCGGGCCCGACGTCATGACGTACCGCGACATGATGCAGAAGTACGCACAGGTCGCCGGGCTCCCCCACCGGCTCATCCTGCCGGTGCCCATGCTCTCACCGGGTCTGTCCAGCCACTGGGTGGGGCTGGTGACTCCCGTGCCCGCGTCGATCGCCCGCCCGCTCGCGGAGTCCCTGCGCCACGAGGTCGTGTGCCACGAACACGACATCGCCGAGCACGTCCCGGACGGCCCCGGGCAGCCCTTCTCCTTCGCCACCGCTCTCTCGCTCGCGTTGCAGAGGGTGCGTGAGGCGAGGGTGACGACGCGGTGGTCCTCCGCGTCCGTCCCGGGCACTCCCAGCGATCCGCTCCCCACCGACCCGGCGTGGGCGGGCGGGAGCCTGTACACCGATGTGCGCGAGCGCGACGTGGACGCCTCGCCGGAGGCCCTGTGGCGGGTCGTCGAGGGGATCGGCGGTGACAACGGCTGGTACTCGTTCCCCCTGGCCTGGGCCGTCAGGGGCTGGCTGGACCGGCTGTTCGGCGGCGTGGGGCTGCGCCGGGGCAGGCGGGACGCCCAGCGGCTGAGGGTCGGGGACTCCCTGGACTTCTGGCGGGTCGAGGAGATCCGGCCCGGCCGGCTCCTCCGGCTGCGCGCGGAGATGCGGCTGCCCGGCCTGGCCTGGCTGGAGATGTACGCGGAGGAGGGTGAGGACGGGCGGACGCGCTACCGGCAGCGGGCCCTCTTCCATCCGTCGGGGCTGCTCGGCCACGCGTACTGGTGGGGCGTGTCGCCCTTCCACGCGGTGGTGTTCGGCGGAATGGCGCGCAACATCGCGCTGGCGGCGCGCCGTGGGGCGGCAGGCGGCCGGGAATGACCGCGGCGGAGGCCCTGGGCGCTTCCGGCCTTCGGCTGCACGCCCCTCCGCCGCCGCACACGGTGCCCGCTCCGGCGGACGAGGCCGGCGGCG
>Ga0196960_10000147_pt1 | contig 28202 bp, 29 predicted proteins | sample S3v_5metaG_FD_183187 | JGI IMG/M metagenome (GOLD analysis project Ga0196960, IMG submission 183187) | Soil microbial communities from Anza Borrego desert, Southern California, United States - S3+v_5 | ecosystem: Environmental > Terrestrial > Soil > Desert | place: USA: California | collected...
CGATTACGCGCGACCCGCACAACGTCCTCGCGGAACTCCTTCGGATACGGCTTGGGCACTGCAACATCCTTCCAGGCCGCCTCTCAGCAAGCCAGGTCAGGTGTCACCTCTCCGTGCAGCAGTCCCCTCCTCCGAAATCTGCTCCTGGCCACCCTCGGCATGGCACCGGGAGACCAGGGTGACGATGCCCCGGACCGTGTTCTTGCAGACCCCGGCCAGCCGGTCCACCTGAGCCTTGATGCCGAAGCTGGGCACACGGAGGTCAGACCACGGATCGAACCCCTACAACTGCGTTGTGGCTGCGATCAGCCGAGAGGGGGCCGCTCACTGTGTTCCAGGAAGTGCCGGATCCGAAGCCGCTGCGTGTGGTGCATCGGCAGTCGGTCAATCTCCTCGCGGACAGCCGTTCCCGGGAGTGAGCCGGTCATCTCCATGCCGCCGCCAGGGAGCGCACAAAGATCGTTATCCCTCCTGCGCTGAAGGAGCACGCGTCCTTCAGCGCCGGTAACCACGGCGGACGCGGCGACCACCAAGCTGTTCGGCTCAGGTGCCGCCGGGTCGTCGTAGTACTCGGTCCGTGCCATGGTCACCCTTCGCTTACCGGCGTCGCGGTCTCCCAGACCGCATCGAAGCTGCTGGTGTAGGTGTCGAACATGCCGCCCTCTCCGCTGCGCCGCAGATGCCGTACGGGAGTGCCATAGGCGTTTACGCCCCAGATATGGGCATTGGCCATGGCCTGGTCATCCACACGGTAGGTCGAGTTGTAGAGCGTGGTGGCATGGGTCCGCACCTCGATGCCAGGTGCCCCGGCAAGGGGGCGATAGTGCATGAGGGCGAGTCGGCAACAGGACTCGATCCCGTGGTCGAGCCTCTCCTCCTTCCCACGCTGTTGGACATTCGCACTGTCCGGGTCGCCGATCGCGATACGGACCGCACACCCGTCGGCAGCTCGCTCCCGCAGCAGGTCGTTGAGCCGCGGGTACGCCCCATGCAGGAAGACGGCCGCGTACACCAACACGTCGATGCGCTCGCGGGCTCGGGCCAGCCGTCCAAAGAGAGACCGTGGCGAACGGCAAGCGCCGTCCTGTGAAGGCTCCCGGTCCGCTGGATGAGCTGATCGACGCGATGCTCAGCCATGCCCCGGAGGATCGGCCGACCATCCACGAGGTGGGCAAAGCCCTGAGCTGATCTCGACGCCCGCTCATCTCTGTACAGGTAATGCGAGAGGCCCCCGGGATTTCTCCTGGGGGCCTCTCACCTGCTGTGCACTCGGCAGGATTCGAACCTGCAACCTTCTGATCCGTAGGATCGGGCAGCACGTCATGAGGAGCCTCGACCGTCTCCCATTGCGATCGCTCATCGCAGCGATGATGCGCCTCTGTGTGCCGCCGTTGCCGTCAGGGCTGCCGTCAACTCCGAACGGTGGCATTGCCGCAATGACGATGCCTGAGAGGTCGCCTCATCCCAGCACGGTGGCGATGGCGAGGGCAATTCGCTCGATCCAGTCGATCGCGTCAATCACGTCGGCGTCGGCGATGGGGCGGCGACTCTTGAGGTCGCCGTCCAGCAAGTCCGCGTCGTGGGCGATCCTGTTTCGGCGATCGGTGATCGAGTTGTACTTCTGCTTCAGTGTCTGGGCGTTCATGGACGTACGGCCGTGGTTCCACTCGTTGAGCTGAACGGCGGCCTTGGCCCAGATGTCCTCTTCCGTCACCAGCTTCAGTGCCTCGCTGATCTTGCGAGGGTTCTGCAGTGCCGCGTTGCCCCACTTCGCCTTGACATGCTCGGAGACGGCTTCGGCGAGTGTGGTGGTACCGCGCCGGACTTCCTCCACCTTGACCAGGGGCAGCTCGAACTTCGTCAATTGGTAGGGCATCTGAGGACTGTCCTCTGCGGTCAGCTCGGCAACGCGCCGGTACAGCTCCTCGTGGAACCAGTGGTCGATGGCGCTGACGGCCTGCACCCAGGCGGCTCGGTAGAAGTCGCCGATGTCGATGACCGGGGACTGGAATGCAGCCAGACTCTGACCCGCCACGATCATCTTCCGGGCGTACTCAAGGTTGGTCAGGAACGCCCGGAACTCGCGTGTCTGCGGCTGTGAGGCCAACATGAAACTCCCCCGTCTCTGGTCTGGGAACTCAGGATTCCGGCGGGACGTGGGAGGGACAACTCAGGTGTGGATCAATCACTCTCAGTTGGCTCAATAGCGTCGGTGTCGGCCGAGACCTCACCACCGAGAGCCTCCGCGATGGCTGCGAACTCGCTCAGCGCGGCCTGCAAGTCCTCAACAATCTCCTGGGCGATCACCTCGGGCGACAGAAGGCTGTCGGCGTCGTCGAGTGCCGGGTCCTTCATCCAGGTGATGTTCAGATTCACCTTGTCGCGGGCGATGAGCTCGTTGTAGTCGAAGGACTTGAAGCGCTCGGACTCCACCCGCTCGCTACGTGGCTTACCGGGCAGGTACGCCTTGACGAACTCGTCCAGAGCCACGCGGGTCAGCGGGTGTTGCTTGAGGGTGAAGTGCTTGCCGGTGCGGAATTCGTAGACCCAAAGTTTTGAGGTGTTGTGGACGCCGCCGCTGCGGGGCGGCTTCTTCTCGAAGAACAGAACGTTGGCCTTGACACCGCCCGCGTAGAAGATGCCGGTCGGCAAGCGGAGGATCGTGTGCAGATCAAACTCTTCCAGAAGGCGGCGGCGTACCTTCTCGCCCGCGCCGCCTTCGAAGAGCACGTTGTCCGGCAAGACGACGGCCGCACGGCCGTTCATCTCCAGCTGCGACATGATGTGCTGGAGAAAGTTGAGCTGCTTGTTGGTGGTGGTGGCGCGGAAGTCGTCCCGCTCGTACGAGATGTCTTGCCTCTCGGCCTTGCCATCCGTGCCGCCGATCCTGATCGAGGACTTCTTGCCGAAGGGCGGGTTGGCGAGGATGAGCGACGCGTGACGCTCGGGCTTGTCGGCAAGCGCGTCACCTACGGTGATGAGAGACTCCCCATCGGCGTCGCCGATGCCGTGCAGCAGCATGTTCATAGCGGCCAGGCGGGCCGTGCCGGTAACCAGCTCATTGCCCCAGATCTTGCCTGACCCGAGCGCGAGACGCTGTTCCCGTGACAGGTGCTGCATGTGGTGCTTCCGGATGTAGCTGTGCGCGGCGATGAGGAAGCCGCCGGTACCGCAAGCGGGGTCGGTGATGGTGTCCTCGGGCCCCGGCTGCATGACATCGACCATGGCGTCGATGAGCGCACGGGGCGTGAAGTACTGGCCGGCACCCGTCTTGGTGTCCTCCGCGCCCTTGGCAAGCAGACCCTCGTAGGCATCGCCCTTAAGGTCCGTCCCCTGGATCGTCCAGTCCTCCTTGCCGATCAGATCGATGACCAGCTTTTCGAGGAGGGCGGGCTCGGTGATTCGGTTCTGAGACTTGGCGAAGATCGTGCCGAGTGTGGTTCCGGGGTTCTTCGCGAGCTCTTCGAGGGTCCTGCGGTAGTGGACTTCCAGGTCGATGCCTTTGAGACGGGCGAGAGCCTGCCAGTCGTACTCGGAGGGTACGACGGCCTTGGCCTCCTGTTCTGTGAAGGGGTCGGAGGCGATCTCGTCAGCCATCTTGAGGAAGAGCAGGTACGAGAGCTGCTCGACGTACTCAATGGTCGACAAGCCGTTGTCCCGAAGCACGTTGCAGTAGTTCCAGAGCTTGGTGACCAGGCTGTTGGTCTGCGCGTGCGCCAGTGCGGGGGATGCGGGGGTCACAGCGGAAGCTCCTGCTGAACGGCGTTGGTTAGAGAATGAGTTGACGATGCGGGAGGCGGGGCCAGCGCTTCTGAAGCAGCCGTCGTGCGGGGGCGGCGAGCGGCCCGTTTAGGCTTGGCTCCCTGTGCCTCGCGCTCGGCGCGGATGCGATCGAGGAGGGCGGTAGCGGGCTCGTCGGCCGGGTCCTGGGGAGCAAGGCTGCCCGTGAAAGCCCGCCTTAGGACAGCCCGCCGGAGGTTCTGAGCACGCAAGGAAACAGACGCTACCTGCGCGGCGAAACGGTCACTGACTTCCAATAGCTCGGCAGACTGCGCGACAAGGGCGAGCTGTGCGTCCATCGGCGGAACGGGAAGAGGTAGTTCGCGACATGTAGAGAGTGCAACGTTGAATTGGCCAGCGGTCGCCTTCGCTGTCTTTTGAAGCATGGACAGCACAAACGGTGCGCGAAGCACGAGAGCCAGCCATTCCGGTTGAACCTCAGGGCCAGCACGGAAAGCGACAATCGCTTGGTTGATGTTCCACTCGGGATGGTCTTTAGGAACGACTGCCGTCTTCCCTAGGGGTGGACCAACAATATTTGTCAGGACATCTCCTGGTCGTACCCGCGATCGCTTCAGCTGATTCTCGTGCGTCTCTCGGTCGACATAGGTTGGCTTGTTGGTGAAGTCAACTCGACCGTCTTGCGTGATGTTATAGACCTTCAGGAAGGGGATCTCGCCACTTCCGGGGTGCATCAAATGAGCCTTCGGCGTTGAGCCACTGCTGATGAACTCACAGACGTCGACGGAACGGCGCCAAAACCAGCCCTTGGGGAGGAAGGGCAAGGCGGCATAGTCGAAGCGCTTACTTGAGAGGCCCGCGAGCAAGCGCTGACTGTCGTCCACTGCGTCTTGGTCAGAGTGGGTAGCCAATGAGGCCCCGAGCGCAGCCCTGTCCAATACAGAGGTAGTGAAGGGCTTGATGCGGCGCTTCGCGCCAACCACGGCTTCGGTTGCTGCGTCAAGGCGAGAGATTTGGTCTTCGAGGTCCTCAACGATCCGATGTTGCTCAGCAACGGGGGGCACAGGGATGGGCCATGCTTTGAGAATTGCCTGACTGATGTTTGGCTGCGCCCCTCCCTTTCCGGTCTTACGGAGGGCGTCACGCTGAGACCACAGATACCAGAACAGGAAACGTTTATCGATAAGCCCTTTATGTGGCGTTGCAAACGCTACCGCTTGATTGGTGGTGAGCGGCTGTCCGACAATGGCTAGCCTACCAATTGTGGCACCGTACATGGCGATAAGGACGGAGCCCTCAGGCACCCATTTTGCTGAGCTTGATTTCAGCCCCTCATCCGTGATGGTCGACGTTGCTGAGCGGATCTGCTCGTCGTTTAGGTCGCCGCTGACAACCCACGGGATGTCTCCGCCGTAAAACTGGGCGACGCCGCTCTTGGGCGTTCCTCCGCTGCCCCAATTGGCAACGTCCCCCAGGGTGGCCCAAACCCACCCTTTCGGAAGCTCCACGCCATTCAACCCGCTCAAGCCAATTCTCGATTCAGCTCACTCAACAACGACCGAACATCCCGCCCCGGAAAAGCGTGGGCAAACCCCCGCCCTCCACCCTTCCCCTTGAAGGGCTCGGCGTTGAACTCCGCCGGGCTGATGCCGACGTCGCTCGCCACCACGTCCCGTATGGACCGCAGCCACCACAGCTGCTCCTCCGAGAAGTCCGCCCCCGCCTGCTGCTGCTTGAGCACCCACCCCTCGAAGCGCTCCTCCACCGTCTCACGGTAGGGCCGCAGCTCCTCGTCCACCCCGAGCTCGTACCGTATGAGCGAGATCAGGTCAGGGACGCCCGCCTCCCGGCCGCCGTCGGAGCGGACCGCCGCGCCCAGGTCCTCGTAGTACGTCCACAGGGCCTGCGGCGTCCACGCGTACTGTGGGCGGCGAATCTCCAGTGCCAGTTCCTTCAGCGCGGCGTACGTCTCCTCAGGGGAAACGGACCGGGGGCTTGTCAGAGCGATGCTGACCGCCGCGATGCGGTCGCGCTCATTCTTCAGGAGTCGGCTCCAGCGACCGACCTGCTCGCGGGCCCGCTCCTCGCGAGGGATCTCGTCGAGATCCGTCACCTCGACGGCCGTGAACTCGTCGAAGAGGTAGTCCTTGTCCCGCCGGATCTCGATGATGTGCCGCCGAAGATCGGGATACTCCGTCAGGGGAGCGATCGCGTCCTCCACGAGCCGCCGAGCCGCCGAGGAGCCGCCCTGTTCCAGGGCCCGCTCCTGCCGGTCCGGGTCCACCGCGTTCACAATGGCGCCCGCGATCTCCGACAGGGTCTGCCCGCCTGAGGCGCGCGCCAGCTGCTCGCGCTCCTCCTCCGTCAACTGCTGGTTGAGCCGCGCCAGCCGTCCCGCCAGAATCTCGGCCTCACCCACGCTGATCGATTTCGTACCAGCCTTGTCCAGCAGCTTGGCCAGTGAGACCTGCCGCTCGCCCGCAGGCACCAGCGGCTTGGCGTCCACCAGGGGGGAGTCTGTCACCCCGACCGCGTCGACAAGTACGAACCGGTCCTTGCGGACCGTCGCGTCCGCATCCGGCGTGACCTCCTGGAGTTCCGTCGCGTCGATGGTGCGAGCGCCGCGGCCCTTCATCTGCTCGAAGAGGACGGCACTGCGCACCTCGCGCAGGAAGATCACGCATTCCAGCGCCTTCACGTCCGTACCGGTCGCGATCATGTCGACGGTGACGGCAACCCGCATCCGGGGTGAGGTTCGCAGCGCACGGATCAGCTCGTCCGGGTCCTCGCCGGCCTGGCGGCTCTTGTACGTGATCTTCTTCGCGAAGTCGTCGCCGCGACCGAAGACCTCCTTGACCTGAGCGAGGATATCTTCCGCATGGTCCTCGCCGACTGCGAAGATCAGGGTCTTCGGAAGCTCGGTCCGGCCGGGGAACCAGCGCCGCCAGTTGTCCCGGTACGCGGTGAGCACCGCCCGGATCTCGTCCACCGTCACCACCGAGCGGCCGATCTGCCCGGTCGTGTAGGTGAAGTCGTCGTCCAGTTCCTGGTAGCGCTGCCGCCGCGTCTTGCGGTCCTTGACCCGCACCGTCGTACCCGACTCGATGGTCGCGGCGCCCTTCTCGCGCAGGTCGGTCCGCATCCTTACGACGTCGAAGTCGACGTTCACCCCGTCCGCGACGGCCTGCGGATAGGTGTACTCGGAGACCAGATTGCGGCCGAAGAATCCGAGGGTTTGGAGGGTGGGGGTGGCAGTCAGGCCGACCAGATGCGCGTCAAAGTACTCCAGCACGCCACGCCACAGCCCGTAGATCGAGCGGTGGCACTCGTCCACGATGATCAGGTCGAAGGACTCGATCGGGACCCTCGGGTTGTAGGAGACCTCGATAGGCAGGTCCGTCGCGTACGTGTCCTCGTACGCCGTGCTGTCCGTGGCCTCGTCCGCCTGCTCGTCATCGACGAGGGTCTCCCCGCGCAGCAGCGAGTACATCTTTTGGATCGTGCAAATGACTACCGACGAGGTGTCTTGGAGACCCGCCGCCCCGAGCCGGTCGACGTTGTAGATGTCTGACAGCTTGCGGCCGTCGTCCGGTGTCGTGAACTTGCGGAACTCGTCGTACGCCTGCCTGCCTAGGTTGTTGCGGTCGACGAGAAACAGGACCCGGCGCGCCTTCGCGTGCTTGAGCAGCCGGTAGGTCTGTGCCACGGCAGTGAAGGTCTTGCCCGCGCCCGTCGCCATCTGGATCAGTGCCCGCCCCCGGTCCTTTCCCAGGGACTTCTCCAGGCCGCTGATGGCATCGATCTGGGCGAGACGCAGCCCGTTCGGCTCCAACACGGGCAGTCGGCGCAGGGCAGCCCGGAACGTCAGGGCGGCCGGAGTCTCGTCGGCACGACGCATCCAAGTAGCCACCGTCTCGGGGCGGTGGAAGGAGAACACCTCTCGGGATCGGGCGTCGGGGTCGAGGCGGTTGATGAAGTAGGTCTCGGTGCCGGTCGTGGCGTAGCGGAACGCGAACGGCTCGACCTCCCGCCAGACAGCGAGCCGGTGCTCTTTGAGGACACCAGCCGCATACCGGTCGTTCTGCTCCACAGCGCTGGAGAGGTGGTCGCCCTCCCGCTTGGCCTCGATCACACCCACGATCCTGCCGTCGACATACAGGACGTAGTCCGCGCGGCCGGTGGCCAGCGTGAACTCACGGACCGCCACTCCCTGGTTTTCTCCCGGGTTGACCTGGTCGCGGTCCTGGACGACCCACCCCGCTGCGTGCAGCATCTCGTCGATGGCCTCACGCGCCTGCACCTCGTTGAGTGCGGCAGGCCGCTGGGCACGGTGGATGATCGCTTCGCGCCGCTTGGCATCGACCGTGCGCGGCTGCCTGCGAGCGGCCTCGTACTTCGCCTGCTGGGCAGCGCGCAGCTCCTCAATCTGGGTACTCAACTGATCTACTCGCGCGAGCAATTCAGTCTTGTTGGCATTGGCGCTGGCGATCAGGGTCTCTGCCTCGGCCCGCGCCCTGCGCTCGGCCTCTAGCGCATCGTCGGCCTCGGCGAGCCGCATGCGGGCCTGCGTGAGCGCCTGGCGGTGGCCGTCGAGGGCCTCGCGCAGCTCGGCCAGCTCGGCTGGGTCCGTGATCTGAGCGCTGTCACCGGGGTCCGTGGGTGGCACGAACTCGGCAACGGTCCGTCGGCCGTCGATGGCATCGTGGAACCAGAGGCCGAGCCGGTAGCAGATCCGTACGGCAGCCAGGGCCCGCGCCGTGTCGAAGAGGTGGTTGTGGGCAGCCTTGTTCCGGTCGCGGCGCAGCCGGTCGAAGTCGTCGCGGATCTCCGGAACGAGGACTCCGGCCCTGGTCAGAGCGCTCAGCCGGTCGATCTGTCGATCGCCCTCGATCCGCATCCCTATACGGGCGACCAGTTCTTCAGCGAGTACCTCGCCAAACTGCCCCGCCTGGACCAGTGAGGAATTGGGGTTCGTGAACACGGTCGCTTCGGCAGAAGCTCCGTACAGGGAGAGCAGAGGCTGGTGCTGATACAGCACCCCGAAGTTAGGTGAGCCCTTCGCGAAATCGCGAAGCCGGTCGTCCATGCTGCTCTATCCCCCACCATCGCGCCCTGCCAATTACTGAGAGTCCAGCTTACGCAGCCGGGCGTGGGTGAGTCTGGTGATCGTCGATTCAGTCGCTACCCCGGGCACCCTCCGGCTGGCATGGCTCGTAGCCACAACGCACCGAGTTGCTCGCCCCAGAACTGCACTCATGAGCTCATGGCAGACCTCGCCAGTGCCTCATCTCGTCAGAATGACGTAACACCAAGGAATGCGCGTCAGCCTCCTGACTGCTCTGGGATGCTGGAGGCCGATCGAGAGGGGCCGCAGTGATGCAGTGGAAGATCCACGGGGAACGTCCGATCTACGAGAACGCCTGGGTGAACGTGTGGCTCACCGACATCGAGACCCCAGACGGGAACCGCTGGGAGCACCACGTCGTCAAGCTCCGGCATCTGGCCGTGGCCGCTGTGGTCAACGAGCGGCGTGAGGTTCTGATGATGTGGCGGCACCGCTTCATTACAGACGCCTGGGCGTGGGAGCTGCCGATGGGCCTGGTCGAGGTGGGCGAGACTCCCGCCGAAGCGGCCGCGCGTGAGGTGCTGGAGGAGACCGGTTGGCGGCTCGGTCCCGTCAAGCCGCTGATCTACGCCGAGCCGGCCAACGGCATCACCGACTCTCAGCATCACGTCTTCCGGGCCGATGGGGCGACGTACGAGGGTCCGCCGACCGAGAAGAACGAGTCGGACCGGGTCGAGTGGATCCCGCTGGCCGATGTGCGGGGCATGATCGACCGGCGCGAGATCGTCAGCAGTGGCTCCCTGGTCGGGCTGCTCTACGTGCTCATGGACGAGGCGATCCGCTGATCTGGCGGGGCAGCGCTTCCCGGAGCCGGGACTCGAACGCCGCCGCGGCTGGTTCGCGGCGGAAGGGCTCCAGCTGTTCGTAAAACTCCCGGAGGTGGCCGGCGACTCGTTGCGAGCTGACGGCCACCGCCGGAGCCAGGGCATACATGGCCATGTGGCATGCCTCATCGAGTTTGCCGCGCTGGAGCTGGGTGCGGGCGAGCCAGAAGGCGTGGAAGGCGCGGCCTCGGTGGTTCGTCTGGTGTTCTCGGCGGAGGGCGTCCGCGATGAGGGGTTCGGCGAGGGCGGCTTCGCCCAGGCGGCCGTGCGCGATGCCGGTGTCCACGATCAGCTTCGGTTCGTCGAAGTAGGCGACCCAGGCCGGGTCCGGATCACCCGTGCTGATCCGGCCGAACTGGGTGTGGGCTTCCGAGATCGCGGTGTGGGTGGCGCCGTGGTTGCCGAGGGTGGCGTGGGCGAAGGCTTCGCGCATCGCGAGCATGGCCAGTACGCGCGGTGTCGTCCCCGCGGCAGTTCGGGCCTGGTCCTGGGCGGCCGTGACGAGTGCGAGGGCGTCGCCGGGCTTGTCCTGGTAGGTGGCCTGGAGGCTCATGCAGGCGAGGACGTTGGCCATGAACTGGCGGTCGTCGATGGCCTTGGCCAGGCCGAGGGATTCGGTGAAGTAGGCGCGTGCCTGGTTGTACTGGCGGGCGTCGAAGTAGGTCCATCCGGTGAGGCGGGCCAGCTCGGCCGCGATGCTGTGCAGGCCGTCCCGTAAAGGAGCCGGACGCTGCTCCTTGAGGAGGTCGACGACGTAGCGGAGCTGTCCGACGACTGCCGGCCGTAAGGTCTCGCCGCCGTGCTCGTCGTCCCGGCGCCAGTAGTCCGCGATCGATGAGTGCAGCGCGTCCAGCGTCGAGGCGCTGAGATCCCGCTCGGCCGCCAGGGCGAGGATGCTGTCGACGTCCGCCCCCGGTAGTCCGGCGGCCAGTGGTCCGACGGCTGAGGGGGCCGGTACCTCGACCGGTTCGCGGGGCGTGACTGTCAGGCTGGGTGGCGTCTCCCAGGAGCGTCGGGCAAGTCCGAGCATGTGTCCGGGGATGCGCAGTCCGTCCGAGATCCGTTCGATCACGTCCATGTGCAGCAGCTGCCGCCGTCCGGCGGTCACCTCGCCCACGCGGCTCGGGGTCAGGTTGCAGCGACGCGCGACCATCGACGGATAGATGCCTGCTCGTGCCTTGACCAGCTGGAAGATGCGGCCGAAGTCTCTGGCCTGGCATGCCTCGATCATCACTGGGTCCGTGAGCAGGCTGACCGGGAGTTCCTTCGAGCGAGATGGCTCGGGCATCGGGCACGCTCCGGCATGAGGACTACGGATCGCTGCACTTGGTCAACCGAGGGTGATGTTACCCAAGTTGGGTAATCCGCTTGGCCTTTCTGGCCGGTCCTGCGGATCGCGATGCTCCTGACCATGGCGAACGGACAGGACGACGTACGGATGACTTTGCGGGTCTCCCGCGACTCCGGCCAGACGTGGGGACCTCTCACGGAGGTACACGTGGGCGAAGACCCGGTGGTCCCGGAGAACCCGGGCCGCTACCCGCCGTGCGTCTGCCCCCGGTGCTCGCAGCAGGAACGGAATGCCGTCGTGTCCTTCCGGATGGTGTCGTGATGCGTTGCGCGCACTGGCGCCGGGTGCCCCTCGACCTGGCAAAGGAAGCACGGGAGAAGTCGACCGCCAAGTACATCGACAGGGCGGTGCAGTGCCAGCTGTCCGCGCACGACGAGGGTGAGCACTTCGGTCTCCTCACCGACGCCGGCGCGTACGGGACCGCGCTGTGGCTCCGCTGGCACGGGACGGACGAGGCGGAACTTGTCGTGTTGCCGGACTGCCCGGTGGCCGCCCCGGTCCCTGACGGTGAGGGCTGCTGTCTGTTCGCCGACCACGCCAAGCAGCACACCTGGGAAGACGCCCTGGAGGAGGTCTCGTGCACCAGCTGATCGCGAGCCCGCACAAGCCCCGGCGCCCTCGCTCGCCTCGCAACGAACGGTGCGGGGACTGCGGTGGCAGCGGCGCCAACTCGTCCGGCAAGACCTGCGGCACCTGTAACGGGCTTGGCGAGATCCACTGCCTCGCCGGCCGCCAGGAGTCCCGTGCGCTGTCCCGCTCCGTGATCCGGAAGGAGGGCCACCGATGGCCCACGCTCTGATCGCCTCTCCGTTCCTCGACGGGCACCTTCTCCTCAAGCCGGGAGCACGGGCCGGCGCCCGAATCTCCGCCGACCACTACGAGGGCCTGCGCCAGACCGCCACCGACGGTGGGTCGCTTCCCACCTGGGCGGTGCAGACCGCCGCCGACATGTGGGGCCTCGACCTGGACGGCCAGACCGCGCAGGGCACCGTGCTGGTACGCGAGCCGTCCTCGTACGGCTATTGCCGCGCCTCCTGGGAGATCAACCTCGGCTGCAACTTCGGCTGCAAGCACTGCTACCTCGGCGAGCGGCCGTTCTCCGGCCTCGCCTGGGAGGAGAAGGTGCGGCTCCTTGACATCATGCGCGAGGCCGGTGTCCTCTGGCTCCAGATCACGGGCGGTGAGCCCACCATGGACCCGGACTTCCAGGGCGCCTACCGGTACGCCTGGCAGGCCGGGATGATGCTCACCATCTCCACGAACGGCTCGCTGCTCTGGCGGCCGGACCTCCTCAGGCTCTTCCGGGACTGCCCGCCCTACCGCCTAGTGGTCAGCATGTACGGGGCGAGCGAGGAGTCCTTCGACACGCTCACTCAGCGCCGTGGCGCGTGGAAGGCGTTCCGGCGCGGCATGGACGCCGCACGTGAGGCGGGTCTTCCCCTGCGTATCAACGTCGTGGTGACCGAGGACAACGCCTCCGAGGCCGACGAGATGGCCGCCCTCGCCGGCGAGTGGAACGTCGAGAACCACGCGTACACGAACATGACGCCCACGATCTACGGCGGCGGAGAGCCGCTGCTCGCGCAGTCCGCCACCCATCTTCGGCAGCGCAAGCCGTTCGCCGGCTGCAACGCGGGACACACCTTCTTCCACGCCGACCCCCACGCCAAGGTGTCGATCTGCAAGGTCGGTCGCGACGACCAGATCGACCTGATGGCCGAAGGTATCGACGGCCTCACCCGGCTCGGCGCCATCGCCGACCGCCTCATGCTTCGCACCGGTGGGTGCGAGGGCTGCGCCTTGTCCGGCACCTGCCGGGTCTGTCGCCCCCTGGCCAAGCACTACCAGGAGGCGAAGGCGCCGCTGCACAGCTACTGCCAGCACGGAGACAAGGAGAACGCCTCATGACCCCGCCCGTACCGGTGACCATCCTCCCCGGCCCACCGACCTCGGCCCGCCGCGCCGCCCCGCCCGTCGCGACCGTCTCGATCACCGCCGTCCAGGACCTCGACGTGATCGTGGAGAGCACGGAGTGCTCCTGCGACGCCGGAGACGACAACCCCCACTGACCGACACGATCCGGTCAACTCCGTTCAGGCCCCGGCGTACTCGCGTCGGGGCCTGAGCCCTGCCCGTCCCACCGCTAGGGTGCCGCTCATGCTCTTCCGCTGGGACTGGCTGCGGCCCGTGCTCACCGCGCCTATCGTGCCGACCCTTGGTCCCGTCCACCCCGACACACTGTTCGTCGGCCTCTTCGAGGATGTCCTTCGAGCGGCCGATACCGGGGGTTTCCTGCCGTACGACAAGGACCGGCGCTGGGGTGGCGAGAAGGACGAGAGAGCCCTCCGCGAGGACGTCGTTCACCAGCCCGGACGCACCCTCGTTCCCACCCTGACCCGGCGCGGACACGGCGCCGTGAAGGTCTTCGCCTACGGGCTCCACGGCAGCGTCGTGGAGGAGGCCGCCGAGCTGGCCGCCAAGCTCGCTTCCGTACACGACGTCGCCCGTGCCCGGGTCGTACGGCCCCTCGGTCCCGAGACCGCGCACCCGCGCGGCACCCGTATTCAGCTGAAGGACTTCACCACCGGCCCTTGCCCTGCCCCGGACGGTTCGGTCCGCCCCGTCGCCGCCTGGCCGACCGCTGTGCAGGAGACCTTCGCGCCGTTCGCCGAGGCCATGGCCGCCGACGGCTTGGCCTTCCTCCACGCCCGAATGCAGGCCGGCCGGTGCGGCCCGGTCCTCACCGCCACCGTCGACGACCGCATCGTGGGCGCGATCGGCCCCATGGAGATCCAACCCGACGCCATCGGACGCCCCCAGCTCCTCCCTCAGTACTTCGCCGTCCTGCCCGAAACCCGGGGCCAGGGCCTCGGACGCGTCCTGTGGCGGGCCGCCATGCACTGGGGCCAGACCCACGGCGCCGCCTACCAACTCCTCCAGACCGAGGTCGACGGCCCCTCCGACCACCTCTGCCAGACCGAAGGACTCACCTCCCTCGGCTTCACCCACACCACAGCCGCCTAGCTCCGGACCGCACCGCTTTCTCTGGTCGGCGAGAAGAAGGCGCTCTGATGGCAAAGCAGCAGAAGCGAGCCTCGGAACCGGTTCGCGGTCCCAGGCTCGCTCGTTTGCTGTGGCGGTGAGAACACACCATTTGTGCGCCGGAAATCTACCTCTTGGAGATGGCGAGGAAAGCAGCGATCGCACCTGTGATCGTGACGACGAGGGTCACGCCAGCGACCGCGACTGTGAGCGGGGTCGCGAGCGAGGGATGCGCGATAGTCACGTAGAGCAGGCCAGCTCCGATGATGAGGATGACGAGGACGAAAAGCAGGATCAGGAGAGAGAGCAAGGCCGCGGCAGCCGGGCCTGCGGGAGCCGGGTAGGACTGCTGGGGCTGGGCGGAAGGCGTCTGGGTGGAGCTGCTGTTGGTCATGGCACGAGCGTCGTCGCAATCGTCAAAAATTCCTGCCCCACAAAATCGGGGGTGTTCTCCGGACGACCCCGACGGTGCGGAACGCGGGCTTGCGAGATAGTGGCCGTATGGCATTCGGGATGCGGTTCGGCGAGATCGAGATGGACCTCACCGAGACCGGCGTCACCCTGCGGAATCTCTACGGGTGGCCGGGCTGGGTGGTAGAGGTCGACATCGACTGGTCGACCTGGAGCGCGCGCACCGTCCGGGACGTCCCGCCCCCTCGAACCCGGAGCAACGCCCGGCGACCGACCGACGACCCCGAACTGGTCCGGCGCATAAGAAAGGCAGCTGAGGCGGCCAAGGAAGTCCCCCGCAGCTCGATTTGGGTGGTCTCCCTGGCTCTTCCCACGCCGCACAAGAAGAAGACAGACGGCGTGCAGCTGCGAGCCGCCACCATCGCCACGATGTACAACTACGCGCTCAAGCTCGGCCTCTCCCCGAAGCGCGCCATCTCGGAGGTCTACGACCTCCCTCTGGTAGGAGCCGGGACTGAGCGCGCGCAACCCTCCCGTAAATTCGAGCGCTGGATCAACCAGGCCCGTAAGACCATCAACCCAGAAACCGGCAGGCCGTACCTCCAGCCCTACATCAGCGAGCTTCACGCCCCCAGGCTGTGGCCGATCGGCCGCGGACACCCACTGGAGCCGCGCCGCGCGCAGCCAGCGATTCCCGAGCCCGTCCGAGAAGGACGGTACGCCGGCCGCGTCCTGACCTTGAGGGTGTCAAGAACGGCGCCGCCGGACTGGGCAGTCCAAGAGGCCCGGGAACGAGGATCCCGGATGATCGGCCCGGACCTGGTCATCGAAGGGTCCTGGTCCAACGGCGAGGAATCGCCGCCACTTCCCGTGTTGCGGGGCGTCAGCCCGGGGGAGACCCCCCGCCGGGTGCAGAGCCTGGTCAAGGAGCTGGAGGGGCGCTATCCCGGGGCGAAGGTCACGGCCACGGTCAGCGCCCAGGCGATGGGACAGCCCCCCAGAGCGGGCTGATCGCGGCGTCGGACCGGGACCCCAGTCGTACCGCGGAAAGTTCTGCGAAAGGGCATGCTCGACTGCGCCGGAGGACCGCTACTGCCGAAGCAATACCAACCGGATGGGCGGGGCTGAGCCAAAGGTGCCGCGGTCGCCGACATGTCTTCGGGACAGAACTGTTCCTCTGACCCGTGCCGTTGGCGACCTCAGCCACAGAAAGTCAGCCACGACGGTGGGTGCGCCGAACAAGCACCCGCCACGTGTGTCTCCAGCAACCACCCACCGGCCCCGGCCACGCTTCCCCAGCGCGTCACGGTCTCGGCCACGTTGCAGCCTGAGCGCTGCCTCCAACCTCGCCTGATGGATGGGCGGGAGACCGATCGCCGGTTCACGACTGGCTGACCGGCAATTTGCGTTGTCCGATGCGGACTTAGCAAGCGTCCCGCTCCTTCTGGCCGTGCTCGCCGTTGGGCAGCTGTCGGGGTTCTTCACGGGTCTGACTGCCCGCTTCTCGGGCTTTTGCGGCGCGAGTGGGCGGGGCCGTCGCGGGCGGTGGCGGAGACATGGAGCCGGCGGCGGCCTGGGGCCGCCGCGCCGCGCGGCCCGCGCCAGCGGGCCGCCTTGATCCAGTAAAGAAACTTTGGACAGCTCGCCCCTTCGGCTGCCTCGGCCAGTAGAGATTGGCCTGTTTTGCCATGTTTCGCTCCGGTCTGCTCGCGGGATCGCCGGAATCTATCCATAGGCTCTCGGCCGTTTGATGTTCCTACTGGAAGTCGTCCACAGGAATGCAGCCGAGCGGGGCCGCTGGAGAGGTGCGGGAATGCGCGTTCTGAGGGGGTGTCCGCTTTCGCTGATTGCGTGCGGCTCGCGCCGGAGGTTCCGGGGCCTACATGCACAGAGAATGAGAAATGTGACCCACGCCACATTTACACATGGTCACGCGGGATCCGGTTGCGAGACCCTCACAGCGGCTGACGGCTTCCCGGGAGGCGGAACTGCTCTGCGGTACTGCCGCCCACATGACGGGACGCGCCAAGGGATTTTGACAGCCTCTCCCGCCCGGCGGGTCGCGGGGTTGTGGCGAGATGCCCGATCGCAGCAGGCTTCCAGAGAAGGTGCCGGATGGTGCACGCGCGCTTCACCAGGGCGGGTCATCGAGGGGTTCTGCGGGACGGAACGAATGAACGGCGCGGCGATGGACGGGGAACAGTGAACGAGTCGGAGATATCAGCGCTGGACGCGAACGTGACACTCCTCGCGGCCGAAGTGGCCGACCTCGCCGCGCTCATGCAACAGGTGACGCGCGAGATTAAGCGTCTTCGCCAAGCGTTTGATCCTTCAGCCACTGAATGAGCTCAAGCGCTTCAACAAGCGTTTCACGCATGGAAGCGACGTCACGTCGAAGGTCTGCGACCTCTTGAGAAAGGCGGACGTACCGCGCATCGGCGGTTGAACCGGCAGCGTCGCCGGCCAGGGAGGTTCCCCCTGCCCCCTCCGCGGCCGCGTCGGACTCAGGGGCGGGGCGGCGAATGAAGCTGCCTCGCCCCTGGACGCTGTAGATCAACCCTTCGCTCTTGAGCAGCCGGAACGCGTTCTGCACTGTGGCGCTGGCGAGCCCGAACTTCTCTTGCAGCTCCCGCGAGGACGGCACCTTGTCGCCAGGCCCTAGCTCGCCGCTCTGGATCTGGCGCCGCAGATAGTCGGCCACCTGGACGTAGGGCGGGCGGGAGTCGTCTTCGAGGGGCAGCGTCATGCCCGCAGGATACGGCCGCAGCCTCTGTCATACCTATGGAACGCATGGATAGCAGGACCCCTCCAACGCCTGGGTGTTGCAGTACACCCAGGCGTTGTGGATACCTCTGGGTGTGGCCGGATCACTGGTCACGAACCCGACTGAAAGGGCTTATGCGCCATGGCCAGGACCGTTATCCGGGTGCACGTGCTCCCCACCACGAACGTCATGACCGGCACGCCGGCAGTGCCGAAGTGGAAGGACCAGGAGAACGGCATCCGCGCGGTGGACTTCGAGACCGGTGCGCCGCTGTGCACCCTGACGCTCTTCGTGATGGAGGGCGAGCGCGCTGAGGCACTGAAGGTGACCGTTCCGCAGACCGGTCTGCCCAACGGTCTGCACCCGGGCCGGTTCGTCCGCCCGGTGGACCTCTTCGCGAGCCCGTGGGCGCGGATCTTCAACGACCAGCTTCAGGAGGGCGTGGCCTACCGCTGCGCGGCGCTGGAGCTGGTCGACGCCCCTGCCATGCCGCAGGAGACGACCGGGCCCGAGGGTGCTGAGGCGTGACGTCGCTCCCCGCGCGCCGGGGTGAGACCCCGGATGGCGGCCGTCCGCTCGTGATCTTCATCGACGAGGCGGCCGCCGTCCTGGTGGCACCGCGCCCCTGCCCTTGCCTTTCCCCACGCACCTGGTGCGGCGCGATCTCTCGAACGGAACGAAGGAAGACCGGTGAACGAACTCAACGAAGCTTTCGGCTGGCTCCGTGCAGCGGTGTGGCTCGGGCTCGGACTGCTCACCCTGTGGGCCGTGGTCTGGGTGATCCGCTACCTGCGGGCGTCGCCGATGGAGCGGATCAGCATCCGGCAGGCGATACGGATCCGTTGGGGCTGGAAGCGGCTGGCGCGGATGTGCGGGCTGTCGGTCACGGACAAGATGCCGACCGCCCTGGCCTCGCTCGCGGCCTCGGACGGCAAGGAACCCAAACCCCGCGTCCTGGTCCCGGCTCTGAAGGTCACCCCGGACGCCTTCGGGGTGATGGCTGGGGCAACCTGCCTGCCGAAGGTGGGTCTGGCGGAGTTCCAGAAGGCCGCTCCCTATCTGGCGGACGCCTGGCGCATGGACCGCGTGTCCGTGTTGCCGGGTGAGAAGCCCGGACAGGTCACGCTGCGCGGGGTGCGGGTGGATCCGCTGATCACGCCGACCGTTCATGTGCCCAACGGCCGCCCGCCGGAGGAGTACGCGGTGTGGGAGCTGGGGGTGGACGAGTTCGGCTTGCCCGTGGTCGTGCCCCTGAAAGAGGTCCCCGGGGTGGCCATGGGCGGATTGCCGGGCTTCGGGAAGACGTCATGCGTGAACCGGCTGGTGTGTGACTGGGCGCCCTCGTCGGCCATCCAGTTCGTCTTCTTCGACGGAAAGGTCTCCCACGCCTACGAGGGCGACTACGCCGACCTCGTGCAGCGCGCGTTCGAGTTCTGCGGGGACGATCTGGAGGAGGCGAACAGGAAGCTGAAGGAACTCGTACAGCTGCGCCGCGCCCGCTCCGCGTCCATCCGCCGCGTGCTGGGCGTGAAGAACATGTGGCACGTCGGTCCCTCGGAGGACTGGCCGCTCATCGTCGTCGTCATCGACGAGGCCCATACCTACTTCCGCGACTACAAGGGCTCCGACCCGGCTACCAAGAAGCTGGCCGCGCTCGCGGCGGAGAACGCCCGCCTGGTGGAGGACCTGGTGAAGAAGGGCCGCTCGGTCGGTTTCCTGACCCTGCTGACCACGCAGAAGACCACCGGAGACGCGATCCCCACCTTCATCCGCGACGTGTGCCCGGTCGGGCTGTCATTCGCGCAGAAGACCGCCGACGCCGCCGTGGCCGCGCTCGGTGACGACATCCGCGAGTGGCCCGACGCCAGCCCGGCCACCCTCCAGGACCCCGCCTACGTCGGCGTCGCAGTCATGTCTCAGCACGGCCGCCCCGGCTTCATCCGCATCCGCACCCCCTACGTCGCCGACCGGGACGCCGCCCGCGTCGCCGAACAGACCACCCACCTCGTTCGCCACCCGGCCAAGCTCCTGGAAGACCTGATCCACCGCACGGGCGTGGAGCTCAACAACGAGGACCCCGAGCCCCCGGCGGAAGCGGCCTGAGATGCGCCCCTCCATGCGGATCTACATCCGACACATGCGCAAGGCCATCACTACCGGGGACCTTGGCCGCGCCGCGCGGATAGGCATCGCCGCCCACCGCATCGCCAACACCCACGAACGCCAGGTCCTGGAGACCTACCTCGGTCCGAACGTCGCCCACAGGGCCGAACTCGTCCCCACGAGCTGACCCGCTGGCCTCGGCCCCAACTCCCCTTGGAAGGAGGTGAATCCCTTCATGTCAGAAGACCGGATCACTCAGCGCACCGTGACCGTGGTCATGGCAGTCATCGCCCTGCTGGCCTTCGTGTTCTCCTTCGGCAACGTCTGGACCCTGGCCCTGCGCCTGGGCGTCCCCGACCCTGTCGCGCCCCTGATCGCGCCGATGGTGGACCTGTCCGTCCTCGGCCTCCTGGTCGCCCTGCGGTACCTGTCCCTGCGCGGCGTGGCCGCCGACGACCTCAAGGGCGCGAACCGGCTGATGCACACCTCCGGCTTCTTCACCCTCGCCCTCAACATCGCCGAACCCGTCATCGCCGGGCACTACGGCCGCGCCTGCGTAGACGCCGTGGCCCCGCTGCTCCTCCTCGGCTAGGGTGCCGTCGGCCCCGCGCTGCTGCGCCACTTCCACGCCGTCACCACCGCGGACCCCGCCACCACACCGGCTGTGCTCCCGACCCCGGCTCCCGTGGCCGACCCGGCATCCGTACCGGAGGACGCTCCAGCCGACGCCGGAGCCGCCCTCATCCCGGAGCCTGCTCCTGAACCGGTTGCCGTGTCCGAACCCGCGGCGCCCCCGGCCCCCGCTCCTGTCGCTGTGCCGCATCCGGCCGCCAAGGTGGCCCCGGCTCTGCTGGACGCCGCCCGCGAGATTGCCGACGCCCACCGCGCCGCTACCGGCCAGCCCATCACGCTGCCGCAACTCAAGGCCCGTCTCGGCGTCAGCCTCCCCCTGGCCACCGCCGCACACGCGGCACTGACGGCCTGACCCTCCGCCGGCCTCCCGACATCTCCTCCTGGCCTCCTGGGCCTGACCCGTCATGCCCTCGGGCAGCACCTGGCTCCGTCTCGGTGCTGCCCGGGGCCTCCATCAGCGGAAAGAATCCCCTGCCGATGCCCCGCGACCTCGACCTGCGGCACGTGATCAGCCCCGCTGTCCGGGACCTGATCGAACTGGCCAACCTCGGCGACTTCGACCGCACCCGCGAACAGATCAACCGCCTGCGCGGCTGCACCCGTCCGATCAACCTCGTCGGCCACACCACCACCCGCGACCACACCACCGGCGAAACGATCCGCTCGTACTCCACCAGCGACGAGCCCACCGGACGTCTGCTGACCACCTGCGGCAACCGTCGCGCCTCCCGCTGCCCCACCTGCTCCCGCCTCTACGCCGCCGACACCTACCACCTCATCCGCGCCGGACTCTCCGGCGGCAAGAACGTCCCCGAAACCATCCACACCCACCCCAGGGTCTTCCTGACCCTCACCGCGCCCTCCTTCGGCCCTGTCCACAACCGACCCACCACCAAGGACGGCAAGCCCCAGCCCTGCCGCTGCGGCACCCGGCACCCCGACAGAGCCCCCGAACTCGGCACCCCTCTCAGCCCGAAGACGTACGACTACACCAGCGCCGTGCTCTGGAACGCCCACGCAAGCGCTCTTTGGGCACGCTTCACCCTCAACCTCCGCCGCACCCTCGCCGCAAACTTCGGCATCACGCAGAAGGACATGAACGCGGCCCTGCGGATCTCCTTCGCGAAGGTCGCCGAGTACCAGCAGCGCGGTCTGGTCCACTTCCACGCCGTCATCCGCTTCGACGGCCCCGACGGCCACACCAGCCCCCCGCCGGCCTGGGCCGGCGCAGACCACCTCCTCCACGCGATCAAGCCCGCGCTGAAGCGGACCACCCTGACCGTTGTCTCCGACATCGTGGGGGACCGGGAAATCGGCTGGGGCAAGAGGTTCAAGGTGGACGAGATCACCGCGCTCGGCGACGGCGAACTCACTGACAAGGCGGTGGCGGGCTACATCGCCAAGTACGCCACCAAGAGCGCCGAGGACTCCGGAACGGTTGACCGTTCGCTGGTCTGCCGGACCTGCTCCGGCCGTGGCACGGTCGGTGGCCGAGTCCGGGAGTTGTGCCCCGGCTGCGAAGGCACCCGCCAGGCCGAACCCCTGCGGGACCTGCCCGTCCACCAACACGTGCGGCAGATGATCCGCACCGCCTGGGACCTCGACGCCCTGCCCGAGTTCGCGGACCTCAAGCTCTGCAAGTGGGCCCACATGCTCGGCTTCCGCGGCCACTTCTCCACCAAGTCCCGCGCCTACTCCACCACCCTCGGGGCCCTCCGCGACGTCCGCCGTGCCTGGCGCCTCGCCCAGGCCGACGCCGCCCGCGTCCGCGCCGGCCACCCCGTACCCGCCCCGGGCACCGTGCTCGTCACCGAGTCCTCCTGGACCTACCTCGCCTCCGGCTACCGCCCCGGCGAAGAACTCCTCGCCAACCAGACCCGCCACGACATCAACCAGGCCCAACGCCGCAAGCACGAGGGGCTGGAGCCTGCATGACGACCGCCGTACTCACCGTGGACCAGGTCGCCGAGCGTCTCGGCATCAGCCGCTGGAAGGTCCACGACCTGATCCGCTCCCGCGAACTCGCCTCTTTCAAGATCGGCCGCTGCCGCCGCATCAGCGAAGCCGCGCTGGACGCCTACGTATCCCTCCGCACCGAACAGGAAGCCGCCTGATGGCCAAACCGAAGAAGAACGCCAACAACGAGGGCACCATCTACCAGCGCAAGGACGGCCGCTGGGAGGGCAGCGCGTACGTCCTGACGACGGACGGCACCTACAAGCGGCGCAGTGTCTACGGCAAGAGCTGGGACGAGGCGCACGAGAAGCTGACCAAGCTCAAGGCCGACTCGCTCAGCGGCCTTCCGGTGGCCACCAACAAGATGACGATCGCCGAGTACCTGGCGTACTGGCTGGCGAGCGTCGCCAAGACCAAGGTCCGCCCGACGACCTACGTCAACTACGAATCCCTCGTCCGGAACTACGTCGCCCCGGAGTTCGGCAAGAAGAAGCTGGTCCGGCTCACCGCCCGTGACATCCGCGCCTTCCTCATGAAGACGGCGGCCACCTGCCAGTGCTGCGCTCAGGAGAAGGACAAGAAGCGGCCGGAGCACAAGCGGCGCTGCTGCGCCCTCGGCAAGTGCTGCAAGAAGCTCCCCTCGGACCGGACCGTCCGCTTCCTGCTGGTGATCCTGCGTGCCGCGCTCCAGCACGCCGTACGGGAGGACGAGCTGCCCCGCAACGTGGCCCGGAACGTGGAGCTGAGCATGGGTACCAAGCGCGAGATCGAACCGCTCACCGCTGCGGAAGGACGTCGGCTCCTGACGACGGCCCGGAAAAACCGGCTCTGGGCCGCGTACGAGCTGGCGGTCCGCATCGGGCTCCGGCGGGGTGAGCTGCTGGGGCTGCGCTGGTCGGACGTGGATCTTCTCGGCGGGGTTCTGACCGTCCGGCAGGCTCTTCAGCGGGTGGGCGGCGAGCTGCTGATCGTCGCGCCGAAGACCCAGCGCTCGGCCCGGCGCGTGGCGCTGCCGGCCGAATGCGTGACCGCGCTCCGTGCCCAACGTGCCCAGCAGATTGCCGACCAGAAAGCCGGGGTTCACAACTGGAAGGAGACGGGGAAGGGGCTCGTCTTCACCACGAAGAACGGGACTCCCGTCGAGCCGCGCAACCTGAACCGATCCTTCGAGGCCCTGTCCGCCCGCGCCGGCATCCGCAAGGTCCACTTCCACGACCTGCGCCACACGTGCGCGTCCCTGCTCCACGAACAGGGTGCCGACGCCCGCATGATCATGGAGGTTCTGGGCCACAGCTCGATTCGCGTGACCATGGACATCTACACCTTCGTGCGGCTGGACTCCCAGCGCTCCGCCTTCGACCGCGTCGGGGATGCGCTGAGGGGTGACCACAGTCAGGCTGACGACGACAGCTGGTGACCTTCGCAGCAACAAGAACGGGCCCCACCAAGTCGGTGAGGGCCCGCTCTCTTTCCGTGTCAGTAGATCAACTGGCGAGCTGCTCGACCGTCTCCACTCTCGCGGCCCGGATCCGGAGTGTCACGACCTTGTCGCCCCTACCGTCGATCCCGTAGAAGTCGATGTAGTCGCCGACGGTGGAGAACCCGATCGCCTCGACTTCACGCTCACTGTCGAAGCCTTTGTTGATCACGTACTTGTGCGTCGAGGTCATCCCTTCGACCGCCTCGGGTCGTTCCCCGGAGCGACGGTGTTCTGCTCCCGCACCTGGCCGTTCTTGCCGCGAACGCGAAGCTCTCCGCCACCGTCGTTGGCCAGGATCTCTTTGGCACGAACGACTGCCTCTGCCTGAGTCGGCAGGACCGCACTGGCCCTCTCGGCTCCGGGCTTCGTCACCGCCCAGCCCTCGTCGCGCTTGGACACATCCCGGGTGTTGGGTCGATCTGCCATGGCACATCCGTTTCCGGAGCCGGACGCGCCGAGCTGCCCATCTTGGAGGAACCAAGAGAGGGCGATAAGGTCCCAAGGCGCGACCAACGCATCAGGCCCCATTGCCGTGCGCCCAACCCCAAGTTGGGCCCCGGTTGGGGCCTGTTTTGGTTTGGCGGATCAAGTGAAGCACCCCGGATGGCCCGCCAGCAAGCAAGACACCCCAACATGCACCATGGGGTGCGTCGACACACCACAACATCTTGTGTTTCCGGCAGAGCCCAACACCAGAGTACCGATGGCCACCGACAACCCGGATGGCTCAGCAGGGCCGGCCAGACTCAACGGCGCCGAGGGCTTCACCAATCAAGGTCGCTGTGAACCAGGGGCGAACCTCGCCTGACGTCGGCGAGGTGGATCGCCCTTCGCCTCCGCGAGGGGGGTAGCGCGATCTAAGCGGTTGCCGTCAAGCACTGCCGTCACGACATACGACAGAGGCCCTCAGGATTTCTCCTGGGGGCCTCTCGCCTGCTGTGCACTCGGCAGGATTCGAACCTGCAACCTTCTGATCCGTAGTCAGATGCTCTATCCGTTAAGCTACGAGTGCGTGGCCTTGGTGTGATCCTCGGCCTTGCCTCCCGGGTTTTTCTTCCTGGTCGGCGTTGCGGGAACAACATTACATGACCTGCGCCGTGACGCGAAATCCATTAGTCACACCCCACCTGACCTGCGAAAACGCCATCCCGAGGCGGTTCCGGAGCAGTCCCGCAGCAGATCCCCGCCGCCGGATACGACCGAAGCCCCGTGCCTGGGGCACGGGGCTTCGGGATCCTGCGGAGGCGGAGGGATTTGAACCCTCGATGGGCTTTAAGACCCAAACCGCATTAGCAGTGCGGCGCCATAGACCGGACTAGGCGACGCCTCCAGCACACCTCGCGCAAGCGCGAGTGGTGCGTGCAGATGATGACACAGTCGAGCGTGCTGTCACCAATCGCCGCCCACGGTACTAGGCAGGCGGGCGGCGAGGCAAAGCGCCCTGCGGCGGGCGTTCCGGTGACCGGTGCCGGCCGGCTCTTCCGGTCGGCCCTCCATGAGTTGCGCAACGTGTGGGCGTGAGGAGCGTTAGAGAGGACGAGGGCTCCGCCCTCCGTCCGTCCCTCCCGTAGGCCCGGCGCGCCCCACCCCGGGGCGTACCGGAGCAGGCCGGCGCGCTCCCTGGCGCGCCAGAACGATCAGGAGCCCCGCATGCTGCGCCGTCTCACCCTCACCGCCGTCGCGTCTCTCGCCGCGCTGTCCGCCGCCGCGCCCGCCGCCACGGCCCTCTCCCCCCTGGTGCCCCTGCCTCCCCTCCCCGTCCTCCAGGAGGACTGGCTGATCGGGCAGGACACGACGGCCCGGCTCACCGTGACGGTCTCGGAGTCCGGCAATCCGGCGGCCGACGGGGTCTTCGAGCTGGAGTGCGGTCCGGCGGGCGGCAGCCATCCCGCCGCTCAGCGTGCCTGTGACCTGCTGGACGAGGCGGCGGAGTCGGGGGAGAACCCCTTCGTGGCCACGGACCGCAACGCCATGTGCACCCAGCAGGCCGGCGGGCCGGCCGCCGCCCGGGTCCAGGGCACCTGGCAGGGGGAGGACGTCGACGCGCGTTTCAGCCGGGCCAACGGCTGCGAGATCTCCCGCTGGAACAACCTCGTGCCGGTGCTCCCCACCGCGAGGTAACCGGTTCGGCGGGGCGTGCGCCGGGGACTCCAGCAGACCCGGAGGGCGCGCGCCGAGGCGCGTACAGGCCTCCTCCGGGGGCCTGTACGCCGGATTCCGGGGCCGCTTCAAGCAGCTCTCCGGGAGCGATCCGGAAGGTATCGGCGCACGTCAGAGGGGGCGCTCGCGGTCACGGCACGGACCACCGGCGTACACCGTGTGCACAGAACCTTGGTGAGAGCTCCCCCTCATCCGCCGCCCGCCACGCGCTCCCTGCCTTTAGACTCCTTCAGTGACAGCCTGAGGCCCGAGGGGCAGGATGGGGCCCGCTGTCGGCAAGGTGCGGTATTCAGGGAGGAAGCGTCTCGTGAGCAGCAGGCCATCCCGAGGCACTGCTCGCCTCGCAGCCATACTCGACGCCCTCCCGGACGGGCTCCTGCTCGTCAACTGCAACGGAACGGTCGTCAACGCCAACACCATCGCCCTCGAAATGTTCGAGACCCCGGGCACCGCGCTCGTGGGCCGCGGACTGCTCGATCTGCTTCCGGAGTTCGACTCCAGGCTGATCCCGGGGTCGATGCGCAGGCCGGATGCTGCGGACGAGCGGGGCAGGACCAAGCCGACGCGGATGACCGCGCGCCGGACCGACGGCACCGAGTATCCCGTCGAGGTCACCAGCGCCTCCCTGGACAGCGGCCACGCCGGTTACAACGACATCCACTCCAGCTACACCGGCGACGAACTGCTCATGATCGTCGTCCGGGATCTCTCCGGCACCGTCGACACCGAGGCCGAGCTGGCCCGTTCGCAGCGTCAGACGGAGATGATCCTGCGCGCCGCCTCGGAGGGCGTCGTCGGCACGGACACCGACGGCCGGGTCGTCCTGGTCAACCCTGCCGCCGCCCAGATCCTCGGCTTCCGCGCCAGCGACCTGGGTGGCCAGGAGCTCCATCCGCTGATCCTGCACTCGCGTGCGGAGGGCGACCCGTTCCCGTACGAGGAGTCGCCGCTCGCCGACACCCTGAGGTCCGGCCGCAAGCACCGGGTACGCGGACAGGTGCTCTGGTCCAAGAGCGGTGCCCGGGTACCGGTGGATCTGACGACGGCGCCGGTACGCGACGGGGACCAGCTGGTCGGCGCCGTCATGACGTTCACCGACCGCCGGCCCTACGAGGAGCTGACGCGGCAGCACACCGAAGAGGTCGCCGGGCTGACGGAGCGGCACGCTGCCGAGATCGCCGAGCTCACCAGGAGCCACCGGGCAGAGATCGCCGAGCTCACCGGGAGCCACCGGACCGAGATCGCCGCACTCACCGAACAGCACGCGGCCGAGGCCGCCGACCGGACCGAGCGGTACGCCTCCGAGCTGGAGGAGCAGGCCGAGCGCCTCACCGGCCTCACCGCGCGGCACACCCAGCTCACCGCGGTGCTGGGCGAGTCCCTGCGGGGGCCGCTGGAGGAGCTGCGCGGCGAACTCTCCGCCCTCGCAGCGGATCCGGCCGGCCAGCTCTGGCCGGAGGCCAACCAGATCCTGCACCACCTCGCCGCGGGCTACGCGCGCATGACGACGCTCGTCGACAACGTGCTCAGCTACCAGCGCCTGGACACCGGGGCCGAGGAGCTCGTCAAGCAGACGGTGCTGCTCGACGCCGTGGTGACCGCGGGCATCGACGGCGCGGTCGAGCTGATCGGGCCCGGCCGTGCGCAGTTCGCGGTGCACGCGCCGCCGATCGAGGCCGAGGTCGACGCGGGCCGGATGGTCACGGCTCTCGCCCATCTCGTCGCCGACGTGGCCGGTGTCGATTCGACCGGCAAGACCCGGCCGGTGCCGGGCGGCGGTTACGTCGACTCCACGGTCGTCGTGGCCGCGGCGCAGCGCGGTGACGTCGTACGGATCGAGGTGCGCGGGCCCTTCGCCGGGGGTGACCCGGTGCATGTGCCGATCGTGCGCGGGATCGTGCGTGCGCACGGCGGTGTGCTCCAGACGCACGAGATGCCGGGGATGAGCGGCAGCGCGTACGTCCTGGAGGTGCCGCTCGGCACGGGTTCCGGGACCATCGCGCCCGGGCCCCTTCCGGTGGCGGAGGAAACCGCCGTACCGGAAAACGCCGTACCGGAGCCCGCCCCGCAGGGCGGCCGGCGCAGGGCGCGCAGGGCGTCGACGGACGCGTTCCTGGACGGTCCCGCCGACCCGGGGGCGGCCACTCCCGAGGCCGGTGACACCCCGGCGGGGGAGCCGACCGGGCGGCGCCGGGCACGCCGCGAGTCCACGGTTCCCCAGGAGCAGCCGCAGGACGAGGACATGACCCCGCCTCAGCGGAGCGAGGGCTCCGGCCGCAGGCGCGGCCGGCCCAGCCCCGCGGAGAACGCGGAGCAGCCCCGTCAGGCGCTGGCGCTCCCCGCGGCGGCCTCCGCTCCCTCGGAGGGGTCCGTGGTCACGGCGGCCGAGGGTGCGCAGGGAGGTGGTGGCCGCCCGCAGCGCGGGCAGACGGTACCGCCTCAGGGTGTGCCGCAGAACGCCCCCGCGCGACAGAGCGGTGGCGGCCGGCCCGCGCTGCCGGCCCTCGCCTCGTCCGACGCCCCCGGGCAGCAGGAGCAGCCGCAGCAGCCGTCGCAGCAGCCCGGAGGACGGCGGGCCCGCCGGGCGCTCGCCGCGGCGCAGGAACGCGCCG